>Ga0187892_10009717_pt1 | contig 12521 bp, 10 predicted proteins | sample MA1701073metaG_FD_139345 | JGI IMG/M metagenome (GOLD analysis project Ga0187892, IMG submission 139345) | Bio-ooze microbial communities from a basaltic lava cave in the Kipuka Kanohina Cave System on the Island of Hawaii, USA - MA170107-3 metaG ...
GGCGCGGCCAGCGAGACCTGGATGGTGCCGGGATCGATCTCGGTGGCGAACCGGATGGTCTCCGCGATGGTCTCGCGCGTCTCGCCGGGCAGGCCCAGGATGAAGGTGCCGTGGATGGCGATGCCGAGCGACCGGGCGTCGCGGGTGAACCGCCGCGCCACGTCGAGGCGCACGCCCTTCTTGACGTTGTTCAGGATGGCCTGGTTGCCCGACTCGTAGCCCACCAGGAGCAGCCGGAGCCCGTTGTCCTTGAGCACCTTCAGGGTCGCGTAGGGCACGTTGGCCTTGGCGTTGACCGACCAGGTGATGCCGAGCCGCCCGAGCCGCTTCGCGATGGCCTCGGCGCGGGGCAGGTCGTCGGTGAACGTGTCGTCGTCGAAGAAGAACTCGCGCACCTGCGGGAACATCCGGGCGGCCTGGGCCATCTCCTCGGCCACGTGCTCGGTGCTGCGGGTGCGGTAACGCTGCCCGCCCACCGTCTGGGGCCAGAGGCAGAAGGTGCACTTGGAGCGGCAACCGCGCCCGGTGTACAGCGACACGTAGGGGTGCTGGAGGTAGCCGATGGCGTAGTGCTCGACGGTGAGATCGCGCTTGTAGACGGGCGTCACGAAGGGCAGCGCGTCCATGTTCTCGAGCGGCGGCCGCTCCGGCGTGTGCTCCACGTGGCCGTTGGTCCGGTAGGAGAGCCCGCGGACGTCCGCGAAGCGCCGGCCCTGCGCCACCTCCTGGATCGTGAAGTCGAACTCGCTCCGGGCCACGAACGAGAGCGCGGCGCTCGCGCGCAGCGAGGCCTCGGGGGCCACCGCCACCGCGGCCCCCACGAGCCCGATGGTCAGCGCGGGGTTCTCGGCCTTGAGGGCCTCGGCCACGCGCACGTCGGAGGCGAAGGAAGGGGTGCTCGTGTGCATGACGCAGAGGTCGTAGCTCCGGGCGAGCGGCCGCACGTCGTCGACGGTGAGGCCGTCGGGCGGGGCGTCCACGAGCCGCGAGCCCGGCACCAGCGCGGCGGGCTGGGCCAGCCAGGTCGGGTACCAGAAGGACCGGACCTCGCGCTTGGCCTGGTAACGCGAGCCGGCGCCACCGTCGAAGCCGGCTACCGCGGGCGGATGGAGGAACAGCGTGCGCTGGTAGTCGCTCACGATCAGCTCACGATACCACAGCCGCCCGCAGCGCCCCCGCTGGCCTCGATGACTTAGCCTCGCCGGCGGCGGCGCCACCACACGAAGGCCCAGCCCGCCGCGACCAGCAGGACGGCGCCGCTGATCCAGAGCTGCATCTCGTGCACGCGGGCGAGTGCCACCGCCACCGAGTCCGCGATCGCGTAGGCCAGCCCGAACACCAGCGGCACGCTCACCAGCACCGCGGCGATGTCCACCAGGAGGAAGCGCAAGAACGGGACCCGGACCAGCCCCCCGGTCAGGAACGCGGCCGCGCGCAGCCCCATGACGAGCCGGGCCATGATCACGAACTTGAGGCCGTGGCGGCGGTAGGCCTGCATCACCCGGGCCTCGCGCTCCGGCGTGAGGATGCGCCGCGCCGCCGGCCACTCGAGGATGCGCCGGCCGAAGTGGCGCCCCACCCAGTAGAGCAGCATGTCGCCGGCCAGCACCCCGCCCAGGCAGGACAGGAGCGCGCCCCACCAGTGCATCACCTGCCAGCGCGCCATCATCGCCGCGATGACGATGGGCAGCTCCTCCGGGATCGGCAGGCCCAGGCCGGTGGCGAGCAGGACGAGGAACACGCCCGGGTAGGTGAAGTTGACGATCAGCTCGGTCAGCATCGGTCAGCGCGCGGCCGGCGCCGCGGCGCCGTAGAACCAGCGGCCGTTGTGGGCGAAGAGCAGCCGGACGCGCTCGGGCGGCAGCGAGGCCACGATGCTCCGCCCGGGCTCCCGCGTGGTCAGCAGGTAGGGCGGCCGGGCCGACGCCCAGGCCTCGGCGAAGCGCGGCGCGCTCCAGAAGGTTCCCGCCGCGTCCGCGAAGGTGGAGCCGATGCCGAGCACGCTGCGGGCCGCGTCGAGCAGGACCGGCCGATGTCCCGAGTAGAATTCCACCGCGCCCGCGTTCTCGATGGGGCCCTCGAGCACGAGCAGGTCATCGGACCCGAGCCGCGCCCGGATCTCCGCGGCCATCACCGTGACCGCGCGGGCCGAGGAGGTCACCGCGAGCCCGATCGCCACCATCGGCGCCAGCACGAGCATCACCGCCGCCACCGTCCAGGCCCCCACGCGTGCCGAGCGGCGCGCGGCCGCGACCGCCAGCACCGCCGCGCCCGCGAGCAACACCGCCGCCGCCCACGTCACCAGGGGCTGCAGCGCGGACCACGCGGGATAGGGCGAGGCTTGCCCCCAGGCCGCCTCCTTCCGCGAGTACACGTCGGAGACGCCGAACACCGCCTCGGTGAAGGCCCGCCCGTCGCCGGCTGCGGCCCACGCGCAGCCCGCGCCCGCGAGCGTGAAGAGGACGACGTGCCCCGCGATCAATCCACGCGGCCGCGGAGCCGCGTCGCGCCACGCGCGCGCGGCGAGCAGGGCCAGCGCGGGATAGGCGGGCAGGCCGTAGTGCGGCAGCTTGAACGGCGAGACGGTGAAGAGCGCGAGCACTCCGACCGCCCACGTGGCGAGGGCCACCCACGGGAGCTCCGCGGGATCGCGCCAGGCGCGGCCGCGGACGAGCGCACCCACCGCCACCGCCGCCGCCAGGGCCCACGGGAAGGCCCCGAAGCCGGCCGCGGTGAGAAACTCGAGCGCGGAGAGCGGGACGTCCTCGTCGGGGAACTGCCGCATGCGCGCGACGTTCAACAGGTGGTTGTCGACCACCGTGTACCAGAGAAACGCGGGCTCGGTCACCGCGGCCACCGCGTACCAGCCGAAGCCGATGACGAGGAGGAGCGCCAGACCGAGGGGCGGCAGCCACGCGCCCACCGGCCGCAGCCGCCCCGCCAGCCCCGCCGCGATCGCGATGGCCACCAGCGGCCCGATCAACCCCAGCGGATCCTTCGCCAGCCCAGCAACACCAAGCGCCACACAGCCCACCACGGCCCACGCAGCACTACCCGGTTCGGAACGAGTGTCCGCGGTTGGGGGAGTGCGGGGGCCATTTCTGGGCCCCCGCATATGGAGAGCTTGAAGAACTAAACGACTGTCCGCCGCCAGCAGCAACCCGGCAAACCCCCACGCAATAGCGGCCACGAACAAGCTCTCGGGCCGCACGTACCGCGCGAAGGCCACGAAGAGCGCGCACGACAGGAGCGCCAGGCCGGCCAGCGCGCCGCCGGTGGGCCCCAGCAACCGGACGCCCAGCACGGTCGTCGCCGCGACGGCGAGCAGCGCGCCCAGCAGCGGGGCCAGGCGCGCGGCGCCCTCGGTCAGGCCGAAGACGCTGAAGGAGGCGGCGGTGAGCCAGTAGAGCAGCGGCGGCTTGTCGAAGTAGCGCACGCCGTTCAGCCGCAACGTGAGCCAGCTGCCGCCCAGCATCTCCCGCGCGATCTCGGCGTGCTGGCCCTCACCCGGATCGTCGAAGGGGGCCCGGCCCAGGCCGGGGGCGAGCAACGCCGCGGCCAGGGCCACGACCAGGAGGACGGCGACACCCGCGCCGCGGAGCCGCCCCACTAGAGGCTGCGGCCGATCTCGTCCAGGATTTGCTTCTCGACCGCGCGATCGTCGGTCTTGATGTCCTCTTCCTTGTCCACGAAGAGGATGCGCTCTTCCTTGTATACCCGGCGCTCCACCGTGACGGTGGAGCGACCGGGGTCCTGACGGATGACGACACGCAGCCGGTGCTTGACCCCCTTGGCGTAGACCCCGAAGTTCTCCCCGTCCAGGCGCCGCGAGTCGGTGCGGATCCAGCCGACCGCGCGGTCCTCCTTGTCGATGTCCCAGCCGAGGCTCTTGAGCACGGAGCGCGTGACGGTGTAGACGCGGTCCGTCGGCGCGTTGAAGGTTCGGGTGGCCCCGTCCTGGGCCGCCGCGGAGGTGAAGCCGGTGGCCAGCAGCAGCACCAGCGTGACGAGGATCGTTCGCTTCGTCATGAGTGCCCCTCGCCTCCTTGCGATTCGAGCCGTCCCTCGCGCAGACGCAACGCGCGGTCCGCGCCGGCGGCCGCGTCGGCCCGGTGTGTGACCAGGATAACCGAGGTCCCGCGCTCCCGGCAGAGCGCCCGCAGCTCGGCGAGGATCACCGCGGCGTGTCCCTCGTCCAGGTTGCCGGTCGGCTCGTCGGCGAGCACGAGCGGGGGGGCGTTGAGGACCGCCCGGCAGTAGGCCACCCGCTGCTGCTCGCCCCCGGAGAGCTGCGCCGGGTAGTGATCGGCGCGATGGGCGACCCCGAGCCGCCGCATCAGGATCTGGGCCTCTCCCAGCGCCGACGGGCGCGGGCGCCCGACATAGCGCGCGGCGAGCAGCACGTTCTCGAGTGCGGTGAGCCCGGCGATCAGCAGGAAGGACTGGAAGACGTAGCCGATGGAGCGCCCCCGGACCCCGCACTGAGCCCGGCGCGAGAGCCGGCTCACGCAGACGTCGTCGAGCCAGATCTCGCCCGCGTCGAGCGGTTCGAGCAGCCCGAGCAGGTTGAGCAGGGTGGACTTGCCGCAGCCGGAGGGACCCGCCACCGCCACGAACTCGCCCGCCTTCACGTCCACGTCCACGCCGTGGAGCACCGGGACCGGCCGGCCGTCGGGACCGCGGAACGTCTTGCTGAGCCCGCGCGCGCGGACGACCACTCCAGGTGCCCCCACTCCAGGTGCCCCCACTCCAGGTGCCCCCCCTTCAGGCCCCCCGCCGGATGGCCTCGGCGGGCGACAGGCGCACGATCCGGAGGGTGGCGTAGGTGGCGGCGAGCCCGCCCAGGACGATCGAGAAGGCGAGCGCGAAGCCGAGCAGGCGCGACGAGAAGAGGAAGAGCTGCTGGCCGTCCCCGCGCGCGTCGACCAAGGTGCCCACCGCGAGGGCCAGCCCCACCCCGAGCAGCCCCCCCGAGATGGAGACCCCGAGGGCTTCGCCCAGGATCTCGCGCAGGAGCTGCCCGTCGGTGGCCCCGAGGGCCCGCTTGATGCCGAAGTCACGGATCCGCTCGAAGACCGCCGCGGTCACCGTGTTGGAGAGCGAGAGCCCGCCGATCACGAGACCGAGCACGCCGATGCCGAAGAGCAGCGCCGAGAAGAACGCGGTGGACTGCCGCAGCAGGCGGCTCAGCTCACCGGGGATGGTCACGTTGAGGCCGGGCACCTCGGCCTGGATCCGGCGCGCGAGCGTGTCCGGATCCACCCCGTCCGCCCACGCCACCGCCGCCCCGGTGTTCAGATCGCCCCGGCCCAGCCCCCCGGCGCCGCCCGCGAAGACCTGCACGAGCAGGGGGTCGCGCCGGAGCCAGAGGTCGCGCGCGTCGTCGAGCGGGACGATCGCGAAACGATCGGGCGCGGTGAGGGTCTTGTCCAGCACCCCGACCACCTGAAACGTCCGGCCGGTGGCGAGGTCGACCGCGCCGCCCGCCCGCAGGCGCCGTGAGGCCGCGAAGTCGGCGCCGACCACCACCACCCCGCGATCGGCCGCGCGCAGGGCGCGCCCTTCGCGGACCGGCAGCTCGCGGAACTCGCGATTGGACATCCGGACCGCCGGATCCAGGCCCAGGATCAGCTCCTGGGTGAGGGTCAGGAACTGCGAGGTGGTGGGATTGAGCGGCAGCATCACCTGCCCCTGCACCGCGGCGACCCCGGGCACCCGCGCGATCTGCTCGATCTTGCTCGCGCGCAGCAGACCGCCCGCGGTGAAGCCGGTGCCCATGCCCATGCCTTCGCCGGCCACGGAGATCTGCCCGAGCACGAAGCGGTCGCCGCCGTCGATGAACCGGGTGATGCGCTCGGCCATCGCGCCCAGCGCGACCAGCCCGGCCACGCCGACCGCGATGCCCAGCACCGTGAAGAGGTAGCCCCGCGGAAGGAGCCGGTGGAGCGCTACCATTCGAAGCGGGATTCCGTGGTCAGGCCCCGGCGGCGGCGCACCCAGCGGTTGATGCGGACGATGGCGAAGAAGACCTCCAGCGAGATCCGCATCCGGAGACTGCGACGGAGGAAGGCCCCGCCCGCCAGCACTCCGGTGACGCTGTCCACCATGCCCGCGAGCTCGCGCGGCTTGAGGAACATCTCGACGAACGAGGGATCGTAGAAGTTCCGGATGAAGCGCTGGAAGGGCTTCATGCCGCTGCGGATGCGGCGCTCATAGGCGCGGAAGCGGCGGACGTCGAACCGGTTCTCCCGGAACGCCCGGATGATCTCGGCGGATGACAGCTCGGCCGACTGAGTCGCGATGTAGACGCCGGAAGAAAAGATCGGGTCCACGAAAGCGATGGCGTCGCCCACGCACACGAACCGGTCGCCGATGGCGGGGTCGGTCCGGTACGAGAAGTTCGCCGCGCTGTGCACCGGCGTGACGCGCGGCGCGCCGTCGAGCGCCTCGACGAGCCCGCGGCAGCGCGCGATCAGGGACTCGTAGAGCTCCTCCAGGTCGCCCTCGCGGCCGCGCACGGTGCGCGCGTGGAGCACGCAGCCCACGCTGCTCGTGCCGTTGGCGAACGGGATGTACCAGAACCAGCCCGATTCGAAGATGAAGATGCGGATATTGCCCGCCTCTTTCCCGGGCCAGCGCCGCCCACCGCGGAAGTGGGCGAACAGCGCCACCTTGCCCAGCCCCTCGATGGGCCGCCGCCGGCCATGCCGCGAGGCGATGAGGGCGTCGCGGCCGCTCGCGTCCACCAGGAAGCGGGCCCGGACCTCGCGCGATCCCGCGGGCTCGGAGAGCGTCACGGTCACGCCCTCGTCGTCGAAGGCGACGCGCTCGACGCTCGCGGGCTGGAGCAGGGTCACGTTCGGCTGGCGGGCCGCGTGGTCGAGCAGGATCTTGTCGAACTCGCCGCGCTGGACCTCGAAGGTGAAGGGCGGCCAGGGCTTGCCCTCCCGGAAGAAGAACTGGTACCCCAGGTCCATCTCCTGATCGTGAAAGTAGGCCCCGTACTTCACGAAGAACCCGCGCGCCTTCACCTCCTCGAGCACGCCCAGCCGCTCGAGCACCGGGAGGTTGGCGGGCAGCAGCGACTCGCCCACGTGGAAGCGCGGGAAAGCCTCGCGCTCCGCCACCGCCACCCGCAGGCCGCCGCGCGACAGGAACGTGGCCGCGCTCGACCCGCCGGGACCGCCGCCCACCACGAGCACGTCGTAGTCGACCGGACGCGCGGCGACGGCCGCCCGGCGCGCCGGCGCTTCGAGCGTGCCGCCCAGCTGCTCCTGGCGATAGAGACGTCGCACCGCCGGGCTGAGCCAGTCGATACCGACGGCGGCAAGCGCGCTCCGGCTCAGCGCGAGCGCGAGCATGAGGGGGGTCGCCGCGGTGGCCAGGGCGGCCAGCCGAAGGCCGCGCCCGTGCGGGGAGCGCCAGCCGTCCTCGACGGACCGGATCGCGCGATCCGCGACGAACGTGCCGACCGCGAGCGCCCAGCCGGGCGGGTTCCCGCGATGCGGCGCCGCGAAGGCGTACATCTCGCGGTGCCGCGCCCGGAGGCGCGCGGGGCTGAAGATCCCGATGACGTAGCGGGCGCCCGCCGCCGCCTCGCGCGCCCAGCGCGTCACGATGCGACCGGCCAGGAAGGCGCCGACCGCGAGGCCGTCACGTCCCGGACGGAAGCGACTGCGCCGATCCTCGAAGTGGATCGCGGTGATCGGGATCTCGAGGATGCGGCACCCGAGCGCGGCCGCGCGCAGCAACATCTCACTCTCCAGCACGAACCCGCCGTGACGCGGCCGCACCGCGGCGAGGAGGCGCGCCGGATAGACGCGGAAGCCGGACTGGGTATCGGCGACTGGAACCCCGCCCAGCCAGTCGATGAAGAAGCCGGCCACGCGCAGCGCGGCGAGCCGGCCCACCGGCATCACCTTCGCCGGCGCGTCCGCGAGCCGGCCCAGGCGCCCGCCGATGACGAAGGCCCCGGGCTCCTCGACCGCGGCCTTGAGCAGCCGCGGGATGTCGTCGGGATCGTGCTGGCCGTCGCCGTCCAGCGTCACCAGCCACTCGACCCGGCGCCGGAGGCCCTCGGCGAAGGCGCGCCGCAGAGCCGCGCCCTTGCCCCGACGCCGGCCCAGCGAGAGGACCTCCGCGCCCGCCGCGGCGGCGACCGCCGCGCTCCGATCGATCGAGCCGTCGTCCACCACCAGCACCGGGCCGTGCAGCCGCGCGCGCTCCACGATGTCGCCGATGGTGGCGGCCTCGTTGAAGACCGGGATGACGATCAGGTGCTCACCGGCTCCGTTCACGCGGCGGGCTCCACCACCAGCGCGGTCCGGCAGCCACCGCGCGCGACGCCGTGCACGAGCACCGTCGCCACCCCGCGTGCCGCGTCCAGCACGGCCGCGCCCACGCGGAGCGCGCCGAGCCCGCCGTGCTGGCCGAAGAGGGGCGCGAGCGAGACCGGCGGGAGCAGGTCACCGCGCGCGCCCAGCTCGCGATCCAGCAGCGCGCGCTCCCAGTCGTCCACCGCGGGGTCGCCGTTGCCCGCCCCATAGCAACGCGCGACGCCCGCGGCCCCGCGCGCGCGGATGAGCCGCGCCACCGGGGAGCCGGCGTCGACCCGCCTCGCGCGCCCGGTGTGGGGCGCGGTCGGCACGTTGCCCCAGGCGGTCGCCACGATCTCGGCGATGATCCGCGCCCCGCGCGCCCGCGCCGCCTCCCGCTCCTCCAGCACCAGGAACGTGGCGCCCTCGCCGAGCACCGGCCCGTTGTGATCGGCCGCGAAGGGCCGGCAGCCTTCCGGTCCCCGGCCGCGCATCGGGGAGAGGGCCCCCATCTGGGCCAGGCGCTCGTACACGTCGTGGAACAGCTCGTCCACCCCGCCCGCGACCACCACCTCCGCGCGCCGGTCGGCGACCAGCCGTGCCCCGCGCACGACCGCGAGATCGCCCGCGAGCGTGGCCTGGTTCACGGTGACGGACGGGGCCTTCGCCCCGATCGCGATGGCCGCGACGGAAGCCATGGTGTTCATCACGGTGTTGGGGAAGATCATCGGCGAGAGGCCACCGGGGCCCCGACGCAGGAACCCGTGGGCGAAGTCGCGGCTCGAGGTGAAGTCCCCGTACTCGGTGCCCACCACGATGCCGAGCCCGGGCCCGCCCGTGATGTCCGCATCCCGCACCGCGAGGAGGCACGCCCCGAGAGCGAGCCGGCAGATGCGGGAGAGCCGCCGGGCCACGTCCCGATCCACGAGGGACGTGAGCGTCGCCTCGTCCACTTCCGCGCCGAGGCGGCTCGACATCGCCGCGGTGTCGAACGAGCGGACCGGCGCGATCGCGGAACGCCCGAGGGCCAGCGCGCCCGCCAGCGCGTCCCGACCGCCCGCGGTGGAGGCGTTGACGGTGCCGATCCCGGTCACGACGACGCGGCGCGCGGTCACGGGGACGACTCTTTCGAATGCGCTCGGCTCACCTGCGGCTGCACCTCGCCAGGCAGGGGCCGGCTCGCCTGCGGCTGCGCCTCGCCAAGCAGGGGCTTCTCGAAGATCAGGCTCACGTTCTGGCCGCCGAAGCCGAACGAGTTCGACAGCGCGGCGGCCATCTCGGCGGGGCGCGCGACGCCGGGCAGGCAGTCGAAGGGCACATCGGGATCCACCTGCTCGAGGTTCGCGGTCGGCGGCAGCAGACCGTGCTGGAGCGCCAGGATCGTGGCGGTCGCCTCCACGCTGCCCGCCGCCGCCATGGTGTGGCCGACCAGCGACTTGGTCGAGCTCACCAGCACCCGGCCCTCGCCGAAGACGCGTCGGAGGGCCAGCGCCTCGGCGCGGTCGTTCTGCGGGGTGCCGGTGCCGTGGGCATTCACGTAGCCGATGTCGGCCGCGGCGAGCCCGGCGTCCTCCAGGGCCTGCCGCATCGCGTGGATCATCCCCTCGCCCTCCGGATGCGGCGCGGTGACGTGATGGGCATCGGTGGTCATGCCGTAGCCGGCGAGGCGGGCGTACGCCCGCCCGCCCCGCGCCCGGCAATGCTCGGCATCCTCGATGACGAGGAAGGCGGCGGCCTCCCCGATCGACATGCCGCGCCGATCGCGGTCGAACGGGCGGCACGGGGTGGGATCGAGCAGCTTGAGCGCGTTGAAGCCCATGAAGCAGATGTGGGTCAGCGCGTCCACGCCGCCCACCAGCGCGGTCGGCGTCATACCGGCGCGGACGAGATCCGCCCCCAGCGCGATCGAGGCGGCGCCGGAGGCACAGGCCATCACCACCGTCTCCTTCGGCCCGGTGAGGCCGAGCCGCCAGCCGAGGGTCTCGGCGTGCGAGAATGGCAGGATGGAGCGAAGGGCGCGCATCCGCGACGACGGGCGGCCCCGCGCCACCTCCCAGTACCAATCCTCCCCCTCGAGCATGCCGCCTCCGACGGCGCCGACGAGGAGGGCGGCCTCGGTCTGGGCCGCGCCCTCCAGACCGGCGTCGGACAGGGCCTCGCGAGCGGCCGCGAGGGCAATCCGGTCCGCGCGGGAGCGGCGGCGCGACGAGCCGAGCGCACTCATGGTCTCGGCGGGAATCTCGGCCGCGATGCGCGAGCGGAAGCCCTCGGTGTCGATGACGGTGATGGGCTTGATCGCGCAGGCGCCGGCGGCGAGCCCGCTCCAGAAGCTCTTCACGCCGGCCCCGTAGGGGCTCACGACCCCGAGGCCGCTGACGACGACGTCGGGCCGGCCGTCGCGGGCTCCCGACCGGCTCATGCGGCGCTCATCGCCCGCGGCTGCGCCTCGAGTCCTCAGGCCTGCCCGTTCTTGGCCAGGATGAACCGGGACAGGGAATCCAGCGAGAGGAACTCGTCGGTGAGATCGCGGCTCTCGTCGATCACGATCCCGAAACGCTCCTCGATGGCGACCGACAGCTCGATGAAATCGAGCGAGTCCAGGCCCAGCGAGCCCTCGACGCCCTTGGGCAGCGTCGTCTCGAGCGTCATCTCGGCCGCCCGGCGTGGATCGAACTTCAGCCGCTCGACGACGAGCCCTTTCAGCTCGTCGAGAACTTCCTTCTGCGTCATCGACACGACCTCCGTTTCACGCTGCGCTGCCGCGCGCGTGGGATCTCTCCGGGCTCCAGTGGAGCCGCGCCTGCTCTCCCCGCCAGCGTCCCGATAACTCGACCGCGCCGGCCGTCGCCCGCGCCCGCCAGTCGTGCAGGTCGGCGAGCGGGCCCGCCGCGAACCGCTCGCCCCCGGCCGCCCGACGGCCGCCGCGCGCGGACTCGAACGACAGCTCACCCCCACCCCGCTCCAGCCACAGGCACGCCGCGGTCTCCACCAGCGGCCACCGATAGGAACGGCGATGGCGCGCGTAGAGATCCGCGCACTCCTCGAAGATCTCGACCGCGAGCACCAGCGCCCGGTCGCAGGTGCCGGCATCCAGCAGCCGGGCCGCCTGCTCGATGGCCCTGAGCGTCGCGGGCGCCCCGCCGATCAGGATGCCGTACGGGCCCGCCACCCCGAACTCGATCGCCACCTCCGCCGGCACCACCGCGGGCGCGGTGTAGGCGAAGTGCATCACCCCGCCCCGCTGCTCGATGAAGGCACGGTTGGAGGCGCCGTAGGCGGCGGCGGTCACGTACAGGAGCGCCGTCCGCTCGCCCGCGATCGCCTCGCGCGAAGCCTTCCCATCTTCAAGCATCGCGTCCACGGCCGCAAGGGCCAGGAGGCATTCTCGGGTCGCCCTCCGGAAGCGGTCGCCGGGGCGGTCCGGGCGGGGGAGGGCGAGGATCTCCAGCCTGTCTACCGTTTCCTTCTTTAGGCCCTTCAAATGCGGGGGCCCAGAAATGGCCCCCGCACTCCCCCAGGCCGCGGACTTTGCCTGGGTGGAGTTGCCGGAGCTGGTCCCCGCGCTCCCCCAGTCGGCGGACTTTGCCTCTTCGCCGGACAGGATGCCCAGGCCTCGGATCGCCGGCCCTCGCATCAGGCGGCCTCGAGGACGAGGGCGCCGTTGCAGCCGCCGAAGCCCATGGACGTGCTCAGCATGACGCGGGGCTGCGCCGGGCGCGCCTGGCCCGGCACGTAGTCGAGATCACATTCCGGATCGGGCTCCTCCAGGTTCAGCGTGGGCGGGATCAACCCTCGTTGCGCCGAGAGCAGGCACATGAAGGCCTCGAGGGCGGCGGCCGCCCCCATGGTGTGGCCGAGGCTGCCCTTGATCGAGTTGATCGGCACTTCGTGCGCCCGGCGCCCCAGCGCCCGCTTGAGCGCGGCCGTCTCGATCCGGTCGTTGAGCGGAGTGGCGGTGCCATGCGCGCTCACCAGGTCGATGTCCGCGGCCGACACGCGCGCGTCGGCGAGCGCGGCCCGGATGGCCCGCTCGAGCCCGCGGCCCTCGGGCTCGGGCGCCGCGATGTGGAAGCCGTCGCTGGCGCTGCCGTAGCCCAGCAGCGTGCCGAGCCGGGCGCCCCGCGCGTCCCGCTCGCGCACCAGCAGGGCGAGCGCGCCCGCCTCGCCCAGGAGCAGGCCGCTCCGGCGCCGGTCGAACGGCCGGAC
>Ga0187892_10009719_pt1 | contig 12519 bp, 11 predicted proteins | sample MA1701073metaG_FD_139345 | JGI IMG/M metagenome (GOLD analysis project Ga0187892, IMG submission 139345) | Bio-ooze microbial communities from a basaltic lava cave in the Kipuka Kanohina Cave System on the Island of Hawaii, USA - MA170107-3 metaG ...
CGCCGGCCGCTGCGTGCGTGTCTGGTCGGGCGAGCAGGTGATCGAAGGCATTGCACGAGGCGTGGACGGCGACGGTGCGCTCCTGCTCGAAGCAGGCGGCAGCCAGCGGCGCATCCGGCACGGAGAAGTCTCGGTCAGAACGGCTTAGAATCCCGACGATGCGGATCCTGGTCGCAGTACTCGTGCTCGTGAACTTCGCCTGGTTCGCCTGGTCGCGCTGGATCGACCCGGCCGAGCCCGCTGCACCGCCGGTCGCGAAAGCCGAGGGCCAGGCGCTAGTGCTGGCGCGCGAGGCGCCGCCCACCTCCGCCCCGACCGCCGGCCGGGCGGACGACGATTGCCTGAGCCTCGGTCCGTTCACCGACCTCACCGACGCCGCGCGCGCCTCGACGCTTTTGCGCGAGAACGAGCTGGAACCGCGCCAGCGCACCGGCGAGGGCGTGGTCTGGAAGGGTTACTGGGTGGCGCTCGAAGGCCTGCCGGATCGAGCGGCCGCGAACGGCGTGATCGAGCGGCTGCGCCGCTTCGGCATCGGCGACGCCTACGCCATTCCCGGCGAAAGCGGCCGGATCGCGGTCTCCCTGGGCCTGTTCAGCGAGCGCCAGCGCGCGCTGCGCCGCCTGGATGACGTCAAGGCGCTCGGGCTCGAGCCGCGCATCACCGAGCGCGAGCGCCGCGGGACCGTGTACTGGATCGACGTGGATGTGGTGCCGCCCCGGCAGCTGCCGGACGCAGCGCGCCTGCACGGCGAGGGCGGCCGAATCCTGCGCCTCGAGGTGAAGCCCTGCGGCGCCTGACCCGCCGCGGGTAGAATGCCGGCCACGCCGGCGTAGCTCAGCTGGTAGAGCAGTGGTTTTGTAAACCTCAGGTCGGGGGTTCGACTCCCTCCGCCGGCACCATTCAGGGCGAGCCCCAAGCGCCCGGGCGGGACTATACTGAGACTGGCCGGGACAAGAATCACATCGCGCCGGAATCATGGGGGGAAATATGGGCGACAAGCAGAGTGTCGGCGGCGTCACTTACCAGACCGTCGACCGGTCCTATTTCGAGAAGCGCGGCCTGCGCCGCTATGCGCGGGTCTGGTCGCTGTGGGCGCTGGGCGTCGGCGCCGTGATCTCCGGCCATTACTCGGGCTGGAATTTCGGCCTGGCGCACGGTTTCGGCGGCATGCTGATCGCGCTCTTCATCATCGCCGCGATGTACTGGGGGCTGATCTTCAGCCTGGCCGAGATGTCCCCGGCACTGCCGCACACGGGTGCGGCCTATTCCTTCGCGCGCAGCGCCATGGGCCCCTGGGGCGGCATGGTAACCGGTCTCGCCGAGAGCATCGAGTACATCCTGACCCCGGCGGTGATCGTGTTTTTCATCGGCTCCTACCTGACCGCGATCTTCGAGACGCCTGACTCGGCGCAGCCGCTCTGGTGGGCGGGGTCCTATGCCGTGTTCCTGCTCCTGAACCTGCGCGGTGTCGAGCTCTCGTTCAAGGTCTCGGTGATCGTGACGCTTGGTGCGCTCGCGGTCCTCGCGATCTACTGGTTGAGTTCGATTCCACACATCGATCTCGGGCGCTGGGCGCTCAACATCGGCGCGGGCGCGGATGGCTCTCCGGTCGAGCTGCCGGAAGGTGGCGGCACCTGGCTGCCGTTCGGCTTCGCAGGTGCGCTCGCCGCGCTGCCTTTCGCGGTGTGGCTGTTCCTCGCAATCGAACAGCTGCCGCTCGCGGCCGAGGAATCGACCGACCCGAAGCGCGACATGCCGAAGGGGCTGATCTACGGCATGACGACGCTGATGATCTCGGCGCTCCTGATCACCTTCCTGAATGCGGGCATCGGCTCGACCGACGCCGACAAGATGCATGGCTCATTCTCGCTCGCCACTTCCGCCGAGCCGCTGCTCGACGGGTTCCGCGTCATCTACGGCACGGGCACGGCAAAGCTGCTTGCGTTCCTCGCCGTGATCGGGCTGATCGCGAGCTTCCATACCATCATCTACGCCTACGGCCGGCAGATCTATTCGCTGTCGCGCGCGGGCTACTATCTGCCGTTCATGTCGCTGACGCACGGCAGGCACAAGGTGCCGCACACCGCGCTCTACACCGGCACGGTCTTGGGTTTCGCGACCATGCTGATTGTCTGGTACGTGGCGGGGGAGGAGAACCGCGGCGCGGTGATCGGCGGCACGCTGCTGAACATGGCGGTATTCGGCGCGATGGTTTCCTACGCGATGCAGGGTCTCTCGTTCATCCTGCTGCGCAAGAACCTGCCGAACATCGAGCGTCCGTATCGCAGCCCGCTCGGCAACTTCGGGGCCTTCGTGACTGTGGTGGTGGCGCTCCTGACGCTTTACTACCAGCTGCAGGACCCGGTCTACCGCGTCGGCGTGTACGCGACCGCGGCCTTCTACGCGCTCGGCCTGCTGTACTTCGCGCTGATCGGGCGTCACCGCCTGGTGCTCTCGCCCGAAGAGGAGTTCGCCATGTCGCGCGGCGCGAGGGCGCACTGACGGCGGGCGGCGGATGGACCCGCGCAAGGTAGCGACCGCGGAGCAGGCGCGGGCGATCGTCGCCGAACGCGGGCTCACTCACGTCAAGGTCGGCGCCTTCGACCTCGACGGCGTGCTGCGCGGCAAGTACATGTCGCGCGCCAAGTTCGAGGCCTCGCTCGAGTCCGGCTTCGGCTTTTGCGACGTCGTGCTCGGCTGGGATAGCAAGGACCAGCTCTACGACAACGTGAAGTTCACCGGGTGGCACACCGGCTACCCGGATGCGAACGTGCGCCTGCTGCCGGATTCCTGCCGGCCGCTGCCGTGGGAAGAGCCGATGCTGTTTTTCCTCGGCGAGTTCAGCGGCAAGGCCGAAGAGGTCTGCCCGCGCGGCCTGCTGCGCCGGGTGCTCGAGCGCGGCGCGAACAAGCTCGGATTCCATCCGTATGCCGGATTCGAGTACGAGTTCTTCGTATTCGCCGAGACGCCGGACTCCATCCGCGACAAGCACTATCGCGACCTGCGGTCGCTCGCGCCGGATTCCTTCGGCTATTCGGTGATCCGGAACAGCGTCTGGAGCGACTTCTACCGCGCGCTGTTCGAGACCTGCGAGCGCATGGACCTGCCGATCGAGAGCCTGCATGAGGAGACCGGTCCCGGCGTGATCGAGGCCGCGATCGGCGTGGACCAGGCGATCGCGGCCGCCGACAAGGCGGCGCTGTTCAAGACTTTCGCCAAGGTGGTGGCGCAGAAGCGCGGGCTGATGGCGACCTTCATGGCGAAGTGGTCGAGCCAGTGGCCGGGCCAGAGCGGCCACATCCACCTGTCGCTGAAGGACGCCTCCGGCAAGCCCGTGTTCCACGACGCGTCCAGGCGGCACTCGATGAGCGAGGTGCAGCGCTGGTTCGTCGGCGGCCAGCAGCAGCGGATGCCGGAGCTGCTCGCAATGATCGCGCCGACCGTGAACTCCTACTCGCGGCTGATCCCGGGCTTCTGGGCGCCGACCGACTCGGCCTGGAGCGTGGACAACCGGACGACCGCATTGCGCGTGATCGCGGGCTCGCCGAAATCGCAGCGCGTCGAGTACCGGATCGCGGCCGCGGACGCCAATCCCTACGTGATCCTGGCGGCTGCGCTTGCCTCGGGGTTCCACGGCATCGAGCAGCGGATCGAGCCCGAGCCCATGATCGAGGGCAATGCCTACGCGCAGAAGCTGCCGGAGCGGCTGGCGCTGCCGCGCACGCTCTGGGAGTCGGCGCAGCGGCTGAAGGCCTCGAAGATGGCGCGTGACTGGTTCGGCGACGCCTTCGTCGAACACTTCGCCGCGACCCGCGAATGGGAAGAGCGCGAGTTCCGCCGCCACATCACGGACTGGGAACTCGCCCGCTACTTCGAGATCATTTGAGCCGATGAGCACGCAGCGGACCGTGAGCCCGGTCGACGGGTCGGTGTACTGCGAGCGCGAGCTCGTTGCCGACGCCGCGGTCGGGGGCGCGCTCGATGCCGCGCGCCGCGCCCAGGCGGCCTGGAAGCGCGTCCCGGTCGCCGATCGCGCGCGCGTGCTCGTGGCGTTCTGCGACCACTTCGAGGCCGCCAGTGCGGAGATCGCGCGCGAGCTGACCTGGCAGATGGGCCGGCCGATCCGCTATGCGCCGAACGAGGTGAATGGCACGCTCGAGCGCGCGCGTCACATGATCGCGATCGCGCCCGAGGCGCTCGCGGACGTGGACCCGGGGCCGAAGGCGGGCTTCCGCCGCTTCCTCAGGCGCGAGCCGCTCGGCACCGTGCTCGCCATCGCGGCCTGGAATTACCCTTACCTGATCGCCGTCAACAGCGTCGTGCCCGCGCTCATGGCGGGCAATGCGGTGCTTCTCAAGCATTCCGCGCAGACGCCGCTCTGCGCCGAGCGCTTCGGGTCCTGCCTGCGCGAGGCGGGGCTGCCCGAGGGACTGTTTCGCGCGCTGCACCTGTCGCACGCGCAGACTACGCGCCTGATCGGCGATGCGCGCGTGGATTTCGTCGCCTTCACGGGCTCGGTGGACGGCGGCCATGCGGTCCAGCAGGCCGCCGCCGCGCGCTTCATCGGCACCGGGCTCGAGCTCGGCGGCTGCGACCCGGCCTACGTGCGCGAGGATGCGAACCTCGCCCACGCGATCGAAAACCTCGTGGACGGCGCGTTCTTCAACAGCGGCCAGTCCTGCTGCGGCATCCAGCGCATTTACGTGCACCGGAAACGCTACGATGATTTCGTTGCGGGCGCGGTCAGCCTCACGCGCCAGTACCTGCTCGGCAATCCCACCGATCCCGCGACCACGCTCGGGCCGGTCGTGCGCGCGGCCGCTGCCGGCCAGATCCGTGCGCAGATCGAGGCGAACGTCGCCGCGGGCGCCGCGCCCGCGCTCGCCGAGCGCGATTTCCCGGCAAGCCGCGCGGGCACCCCCTACCTCGCGCCGCAGATCCTGCTGGGTGTGGATCATTCGATGCCGGTGATGCGCGAGGAGATTTTCGGGCCGGTATGCGGGATCATGCCGGTCGCCGGCGACGAGCAAGCGGTTCAACTGATGAACGACAGCGCCTTCGGCCTAACGGCCGCGGTGTGGACGCAGGATGCCGAGGCCGCGCTTTCGATCGGCGCGCGCGTCGAGACCGGCACCTTCTTCATGAACCGCTGCGACTATCTCGACCCGGCGCTCGCCTGGGTGGGTGTCAAGGACTCGGGCCGCGGCTGCACGCTGTCACGCGTCGGCTACGAGCATCTGACGCGCCCGAAGTCCTATCATCTGCGTCTGGAGACCTGAGGCCGTGGCGCTCAAGGGCAACTGGAATTACCCGACGGCGATCCGCTTCGGCGCGGGGCGGCTGCGCGAACTGCCGGACGCTTGTCGCTCGCTCGGCATGAAGCGGCCGCTGCTCGTGACCGATCCGGGTCTCGCAAAGCTGCCGATGGCCGCAAATGCGCTGGCCTTTTGCCGCGACGCCGGCCTGCAGGCCGGCCTCTTTTCCGACATCCGCCCGAACCCGGTCGAGCAGAACGTGAATGACGGAGTCGCGGCATTCCGCGCAGGCGGCCACGACGGCGTGATCGCGATGGGCGGTGGCAGCGGCCTCGACGCCGGCAAGGCGATCGCCTTGATGGCCGGACAGAAGCGGCCGATCTGGGATTTCGAGGACCGCGAGGACTGGTGGACGCGCGTGGATGTCGCCGGCATAGCGCCGGTGGTCGCGATACCGACCACCGCGGGCACCGGCTCCGAAGTCGGCCGCGCTTCCGTCATCACCGACCTGCGCGACCACACCAAGAAGATCATTTTCCACCCGCGGATGATGCCCGGCGTGGTGATTGCCGATCCCGAGTTGACACTCGGCCTGCCGCCGAAAGTCACGGCGGCGACCGGGATGGACGCGCTCTCGCACTGTCTCGAGGCCTATTGCGCGCCGACCTTTCACCCGCTCGCCGAAGGCATCGCGATCGAGGGCATGCGCCTGATCCACGATTTCCTGCCGCGCGCGTATCGGGACGGCGCCGATCTCGAGGCGCGCTCGCACATGCTGGTCGCTTCCGCGATGGGCGCGACCGCCTTCCAGAAGGGACTGGGCGCCATGCACAGCCTGAGCCATCCCTGTGGCGCCAACCTCGACACGCACCACGGGCTCACGAACGCGGTCGTCATGCCCTATGTGCTCGCCTGGAATCGGCGCGCGATCGAGGGAAAGCTGGAACGGCTCGCGGCCTGGCTCGGCCTGAACGGCAGGGGCTACGTGGGCGTCCACGACTGGATCCTAGAGCTGCGCGCGACGATCGGCATCCCGGAGAAGCTCTCGGCGCTCGGCGTGCAGGAGAGGCACGCGGCGGAATTCGCGCCGCAGGCGCTCGCGGATCCTTCGACCGGGACCAATCCGCTGCCGATGACGGTCTCGGATTTCGAGAAGCTCTACCTCGACGCCATCCGCGGCTGAGGGCTCAGCCGGCGAGCCGGCGCAGCCGTGGCTCCCCCGCGCGCGTCTCGAACGTAGCGAGCACCTTACGCCCGCTCCGCGAATCCTCGAGGTCGTCGATCGCGACCACCTCGGTACGCAGCCGCTCGCGCGTCAGCTCGCAGCGCACGTAGCCGTTGTGCTTGCCGTCGTGCCACCGGGCGCCGGGGTTGAGAGCCATGAAGGCGCTCTTGTCGTAGGTGTTGGTCGCGATCGAGGAGGTGACCAGTTCAATACCGACTGGCCGTCCCGCGGCGTTTGCGAGCTCGTTGGCCCAGAAGGAATGAATGTCGCCGGTCAGCACGACCGGATTCGCCGCCTTGCTTTTCAGGATCGAGGCGAGGAAGCGCTCGCGCGCCGGCGGATAGCCCGCCCAGGCGTCGCTGTGGAAGCGCGGCGCTTCCGGTGATCCTTCGGCGACCGTCATGACCATGACGTTCTGCGCGAGCACGTTCCAGGCGGCACGACTCGAGGCCAGCGATTCGTCGAGCCACTTTTCCTGCTCCGCACCGAGCACCGTGCGCGCGGGATCCGCGAGCGCCGCTTTGCAAGAGGGCTCGCTCGGGTTGATGAAGGCCGAGCCGCCTGCGCCTCCGAACAGGATCTTGTGTCCCAGCTCGAAATCGCAGCGCTGCACGGTCGGCAGATTCGGGCAGACCTGCACTGAGCGGTACTGGCGCGTGTCGAGAACATGGAAGCGCACGAGCGAGCCCCAGTCGACCGAGCCGTAAAGCTTCACCGCCATTTCCGGCTGCAGGCGTGTCGGGCGCACCGGCATGTGCTCGTACCATGCCTGGTAGGCAGCCCGGCGACGCGCAGGAAAACTGCGCCGCACCTCCTCGCCGCCGCAGAGCTCGTGCTCGCTGGTGAGCCCGACGTAGTCGTTGTCGACCTCGTGATCGTCCCAGGTCACGAGCCAGGGACAGGCCGCGTGTGCGGCCTGCAGGTCGGGATCGGTGCGGTACTGCGTGTAGCGATGGCGGTAGTCTTCCAGCGTCACCGCCTCGAGCGTGTCGAACTGGCGCACGCGCCGGTCGCCCCAGGCGTCCTCGTAGATGTAGTCGCCGAGGGCGAGCATCAGCTCGGGCCGATCCTCGGCCATCCAGCGGTAGGCGGAGAAGTACCCCTGCTCGTAGTGCGCGCAGGAGGAAAACGCGAACTTCATCGAGGCGACCGCGGCATCGGCGGCCGGGCAGGTCAGCGCGCGGCCCGGGGCCGATTCATAACGCCCGATGCGGAACCGGTAGTAATACTCGCGACCCGGCTGCAGCGCGTCGACGACCACGTGCACTGCGTGCGCGAGATGCGGCCGCGCCCAGGCGGTGCCCTGGCGCGCGATGCGCGCAAAGGCCGCGTCCTCCGCGACCTCCCAGGCCACCTCGAAGATGGTGCGCCCGAGATAGGCCGTGTCGAAGGGCTCGGGCGCGAGCCGGGTCCAGATCACGAAGCCGTCGGCGGACGGGTCGCCGGAGGCGACGCCAAGCTGGAACGGGTTGTTCGGAAAGCGCATCTGCGCGCCGGCGCCGCCGAACGGGATGATCGCGAGCGTGGAGGCGGCCGCCGCCAGGCGGTTGAACTCGCGGCGCGAAATGTGGCGACTCATGGAACTCCCTTCAAATGCCTGCGCCGTGCTCGAAACCGGACTGCACCGGCTCTGCCTGCGACACGCGCGAGTGGGGCGGCACGCTGTTGGTCAGCCAGACGTTGCCCCCGATCACGCTGCCGCGGCCGACCGTGATGCGCCCGAGGACGGTCGCACTCGCGTAGATCGTGACCTCATCCTCGATGACGGGGTGACGGGCGAGGCCCTTGACCAGGCGGCCGGTCGTGCGGTCGACGGGAAAGCTCTTGGCGCCGAGCGTCACGCCCTGGTAGAGCGTGACGCGGTCGCCGACCACGGCGGTCTCGCCGATCACGACGCCGGTGCCGTGGTCGATGAAGCACTCGCGGCCGATCTTCGCGCCCGCATGGATGTCGATGCCGGTCTTCTGGTGCGCGTCCTCGGCGACCAGCCGCGGCAGCAGCGGCACCTCGAGTTCATAGAGGATGTGGGCGATGCGGTGCCGCGTGATCGCGAATACGCCGGGGAACGCGTACAGCGCCTCGATTGGATGGTGGCAGGAGGGATCGTTGCGCCAGGCCGCGCGCGCATCCTCGAAGATGCGCTCGCGCAGCTCCGGCAGCCGCGCGATCAGGGCTGCCGCAACGCGCCGTGCTTCCTGCTGCACCGTCTCGGCGTCCGGCGCCGCGCCCTCGCCGAGGCGCGCCGGCAGCTCGAAGGCGAGAGCGAGCTGCGGCACCAGCGCCACCTCGATGTCCGCGAGTTCGCGAGCGATGCGCGCGACTGCGGTCTCCGCGGGCCTGGTATCCGGCAGCGATTCGGCGACCAGCAGCCGGTGCAGACGCTCGACGGCCCCGAGCACGCGGCCCCGATCCGGCCAGTAGCCCTCCTGCAGCACGCGGTAGTCGGCGTCACCCGAAGCGATCAGCCGCTCGGCGAGCTCCAGCTGCGCGGCGCCCGCAGCTGCGTCAGGCCGGGACGATGCGGGGCGCACCGGCGGGTGCCTCCTCGTAGAGCCAGGTCGACAGGTAGCGCTCGCCGAAGCTCGGGATGACCGTGACGATCAGCTTGCCGCGGTTCTCTTCGCGGCCGGCTACCTGGAGCGCCGCAACGAGCGCCGCACCCGAGCTGATGCCGACCAGAATGCCTTCCTCGCGGCCGAGCCGGCGCGCGTACTCGGCGGCCTGCTCGTTCGTGACCTGGATGATCTCGTCGATCACTTTCGTGTTCAGGATTTCGGGCACGAAGCCGGCGCCGATGCCGGCGATCTTGTGCGGGCCCGGCTGGCCGCCGGAGAGCACCGGGCTTGCAGCCGGCTCCACGGCGATGCAGCGGAATTCCGGCTTGCGCTTCTTGATCACCTCGCCGACGCCCGTGATCGTTCCGCCCGTGCCGATGCCGGAGATCAGGACGTCGCAGGCGCCGTCGGTGTCGCTCCAGATCTCCTCAGCCGTGGTCTTGCGGTGGATCTCGGGGTTCGCCGGATTCGCGAACTGCCCGACCAGCAGGAAGCGCTGCGGGTCGCTCGCGATGATTTCCTCCGCGCGCGCGATCGCGCCCTTCATGCCCTTGGTGCCGTCGGTCAGCACGAGCTCGGCGCCGAAGGCCGTCAGCATCCGGCGGCGTTCGAGGCTCATCGTGTCCGGCATCGTGAGCACGAGCCGGTAGCCCTTCGCGGCCGCGACGAATGCGAGGCCGATGCCGGTGTTGCCGCTCGTGGGCTCGACCAGCACGGTATCGGGCTTGATGCGACCCTGCTTCTCGAGCGCCTCGATCATGCTCACGCCGATGCGGTCCTTGACGCTCGCGCAGGGATTGAAGAACTCGAGCTTGAGGACGATCTGCCCGGGCAGGCCGCGGCCGATCTTGTTGAGCCGCACGAGCGGCGTGCGGCCGATCGTCTCCGTGATGCTGTCGTAGATCCGCGCCATGGATTCCCGGCCTTGTTCCGACGAAAGAGGCGGGGCCCCCAGCCACCGGGGGACCGGGAACCCCACCCGACATGGAAACCGCGCCCGCCGCGGGCTCAACGCGCCGCGTAGCACTCCATTTTAAGGCCAGTGCCTCCGCCCGAGACGTGGGCGACGATGGCCTTGCGGCGGTGGATCTTGGTGACGACCCCCAGGTTGATCGCAAATGCGAGCTCGACGATGGTTCCCTTCGCGAGTCCGAGATTGCGGGTCTCGACGAACACGCCGTTGGCGCTCAGGTTGTGCGCCTTGCAGAGCGAGCCGCGACGTCCGGGCACGACCACGTAAACCGTGGCTCTCGCGCGATGCCGGCTGTGCAGGCGGCGTTCCATCTCCCTATCCCCTGATTTCTTCTGCGACGGGAGGCGTCTCCCGGGCAGTATGCCGAGCGCGCGCTGAGGTGAAAAGCGCATCGCCGGCGGGCGCGGATTTTGCGGCGCAAAAGGCCGGCGAATGGGGCGATCCGATACCATCCGGGGCCATGCACGCCCTGGCCGAGGCACCCCGCATCACCCTGGACCAGATCCGGGCGGCACGCGCGCGGCTGGGCGAGCGCATCCGCCGCACGCCGGTGCAGCCGCTCACCGGCCCTGCGGTCGAAGCGGCACTCGCGCCGGGCACGCGGCCGCTGCTGAAGCTCGAGCTGTTCCAGCACACCGGCAGCTTCAAGGCGCGCGGCGCGCTCCTCAACGTACTGATGCTGGGCGAAGCCGCGCGCGCGCGCGGCATCTGCGCGATCAGCGCCGGCAATCATGCGATCGCGGTCGCGTTTGCGGCGCAGGCCATCGGCGCGAGCGCCAAGGTGGTGATGAAAGCGGACGCGAATCCCTTCCGCATCGAGGAATGCCGCCGCTACGGCGCCGAAGTCGAGCTGGCCAGCGACGTGCACGCGGGCTTTCGCCGCGTGCAGGAGATCGCGGACCGCGAGGGGCGTGCGCTCATCCATCCCTACGAGGGGCTCCGGGTCGCGACCGGTACCGGCACGCTCGGCCTCGAATTCCTCGAGCAGGCGCCGGAACTCGATGCGCTGATCGTGCCGATCGGCGGCGGCGGTCTCGCGGCCGGCGTGGCCACCGCCGTGAAGCTCATGAAACCCTCCTGCGAGGTGCTGGGCGTCGAGCCCTACGGCGCCGACACCATGTGGCGCAGCTTCGCGAGCGGCAAGCCCGAGGCGATCGACCGCGTGCGCACGATCGCCGACAGCCTGGGTGCGCCTTATGCGTTGCCGATCTCGTTCGCGCTGTGCCGCGCCAGCATCGACGGGCTGGTGCGCGTCGAGGATGCGGAACTGGTGCGCGCCATGCGCTTCCTGCTGGAGCACGCCAAGCTCGCGGTCGAGCCGGCCGGTGCGGCCGCGACCGCGGCGCTGCTCGGGCCCCTGCGCGAGCGGCTGGCGGGCAAGCGCGTCGGGCTCATCGTCTGCGGCGCCAACATGGACGCCGCCGGCTACGCCAGGCTGATCCTGGGCGGCGCATGAACGGCGCCGCGCCGCTGGTCGCGGCCGTCTTTGCCTGGCTGCACCTGCTCGCGGCCGGCACCGCGGCCGGACTGCTGCTGGCCGAGTACTGGCTCTGCCGGCGGATGCCCGACCGCAGCCAGGTGCGCCTGCTCGCGATCGTCGACCTCGGTTATTTCCTGGCCCTGATCGCGAGCCTTGCGACCGGGCTCGCGCGGCTGCTCTATTTCGGCCAGGACCCCCGCTATTACCTCGCCAACCGGTTGTTCTGGTTGAAGATTGCGATTTTCGTCGCACTCGGGCTGGTGGCGGCCCTGCAAAACGGCCAGTACCAGTGCTGGAGCCGCGAGGCGCGGACCGCCCCGGCATTCGCTCCCCTGGGGCGGGAGGTGGACCGGATCCGGGCCGGAATCGCGCTCGGTCTCGCCCTCTGGCTGGTGCTGCCGCTGATCGCCGTCCTGGTCGCCCGCGGCTACGGTTTGCCGGCCGCTCACCCCTGGGCCGCAGGCGGTCTTCCCTGACCCGGATCAGGCACTTAGCCGCGTTCCGGCGTTGACAGTCGGGGCCGCGCAAACGAAAATACCCGGCTCATTTTTGGGAGGGGTACCCAAGCGGCCAACGGGGGCAGACTGTAAATCTGCTGGCTCATGCCTTCGTAGGTTCGAATCCTACCCCCTCCACCAGTTGTCGAAAGCAACCGTGTGGCCTGGCCATTGGCGACCCACGATACCTGCGTGTACGCGGCGTGAAGGAAAGCGGGTGTAGTTCAATGGTAGAACCTCAGCCTTCCAAGCTGATGACGTGGGTTCGATTCCCATCACCCGCTCCAGTCGGGTTGAACCATGCCCACGTAGCTCAGTCGGCAGAGCACGTCCTTGGTAAGGACGAGGTCACCGGTTCGATTCCGGTCGTGGGCTCCATGAATGGCGTGATAGCAGAGGTGTGTCGTGGCTAAGGAAAAATTCGTACGCAGCAAGCCGCATGTGAACGTGGGGACGATTGGGCACGTGGATCATGGGAAGACGACGCTGACGGCGGCGTTGACCAAGGTGATGGCGGAGCGGCATGGGGGCGAG
>Ga0187892_10009720_pt1 | contig 12518 bp, 7 predicted proteins | sample MA1701073metaG_FD_139345 | JGI IMG/M metagenome (GOLD analysis project Ga0187892, IMG submission 139345) | Bio-ooze microbial communities from a basaltic lava cave in the Kipuka Kanohina Cave System on the Island of Hawaii, USA - MA170107-3 metaG ...
CGGCCACCCAGCCGCCAGCGGACGCGGCCCGTGTTCGCGTCGATCTTCGTGATCTCGCCCAGGCTCCGGAACGACACCAGGACGCTGCCGTCCGTGTCGAGATCGATCGAATTGGCGTGCGTCCAGTTGATGTTCGGGCCGGCGCGATCCGCGGGGTCGAGATCGGTGATGGCGAAATGGTCGAACGCGCTCCACTCGAAACGCAGCGATCCGTCCCGACTGATGTGCTGCAGCACCGTTCCGGTCACACGCGCCGCGGGCGCTCCCGCGAACGCAGAGAGATCCAGGGTTCGCGTTTCGTCGCACAGGATCCAGTAGCTGCCGTCGGGCCGAACGATGAGATCGTGGAAGCGGGACGGCAGGCCGCGCGCGCAGCCGAACGTGCGCGTAACGTTGCCGAGCGCATCGAGCTCGAGCCACGGCTCGGAGTCCGCAGGATCCGGCGTGGGCGGCCGCACGACGTAGCGACCGGTCGGCTGCGCCATGAAGTTGAGGCCGGGTCCATTCGGAAACTCCCGGTACCAGACGACGCGGCCGGTGTTGTCGATCACAAGACCGTAGCGTTCCGCGGCGAACACGATGAAACCCGGCGATGGATCGACTCCGCCGGCTTCATAGTGCGGCAGATCAGGCGGCAGCGCGCCGGTGCGTACGACATGGGGCGGGCCACTCGCGATGCCGTCCGCGCCCCACGCGATGGCCTGAAGCACGTATGCGCGGTCCGCCTCCAGACCCAGCACGGGGACATCCACCGGCTCCGTCCGCACGGGCACGGCCGGAGTGGTCTGCCACACCGCGGGGCTCGCGTCCGCAGCGGCAAAGCGAACGGCTACGCTATCCGCGAAACTCACGCGGACGGACACGACCAGGCTGACCACGTTGTGCGGGCCCGCGCTAACCGACGTGTTATCAAAGTGGGGCGGCGGTCCGGACAAGGGGCCGGCCGGTTCGGTCGCGCAGGACGCGACGAGCACGCAGAACGCCACGCTCGGCGCCGCCAGCCGTGCGGTCATCACGCCTCCCGGGACCACCGGTCGATCCGCCGAAACCCGCTTCGCGTGCCCGATCCGCTGTGAGCCTGCCCTTGCCGGTCTCATGATCGCCTCCGAATCCATCAACGGAAAGTCGGTGCGGTTCGGCTCATCGCGCTGCCCTCCCCCCGCAGTCGGGCAGTGGGCTTGCCCCGGCGGGCGCATCACCCATCGCGACTCGCGCGATCAATCGGAGCGAGCCGGGCGGGCTGGGCCGAACGACGGCGGCTGCGACTTCGGTTGAACTCGCGCGCCCACCATGGCATTATGCGGCCATGATCATCGACTGCCACGTACACCTGAACAACTATCACGAGCAGGTCGCCCTGTCCCTCGACGAGAGCCTGGCGAAACTGCAGGCGGCCATGGCGGAGGCGAAGGTGGACTTCTCCCTCGTCCTCACCAGCTACATCGTGAGCCCGCACCGGCCCAGCACGGCCGCCGTCGTCAAGGCCATCGAGAGCCACCCCAATCTCGGCGTAGTCGCCGGGATCAGCTATCTGAACTACAAGGAACGCGATCTCCGGGAACTCGCGGATTTCCTGCGCGCCGGCCTGGTGCTCGGCCTCAAGCTCTACCCGGGCTACGAACCGTTCTACCCGCACGACAAACGGCTCACCGTGGTCTATGATCTGGCCGAGGAGTTCGATGTCCCCGTGATGATCCATTGCGGCGACACGTTCAATCCACGCGGCAAACTCAAGTACGCGCATCCGCTCGAGGTCGATGAAGTCGCCGTCGACCACCCCAAAGTGAAATTCGTCATCTGCCACCTCGGCAATCCCTGGCTGGTCGACTGCATGGAAGTCGTTTACAAGAACCCCAACGTCTTCGCGGATTGCTCGGGCCTGGTACTCGGCGAATTCACGGAAGCGTTCGAGGACTACATGGAGGAACAGATCCGCGAGGTGCTGCTCTACGGCGGCGAACCCAACCACCTCCTCTACGGATCCGACTGGCCCATCTGCTCCATGAAATCGTATGTCGAGTTCATGCGCCAGCTCAAATTGCCGGAAACCCACCGCCACGCCATCATGTACGAGAACACGCGCAAGCTCTTCAAGCTGCCGCTGCCCGCAATGCCCGCGCCCGAGCCGGATGGCCGCTCGTAAACGCGCAGGCGTGCCAGTCCGTATTCGCGAAGTCGTCGCCATCGACGACCCCTCGTTCGATCGCGCGTACCGTCTCCTGCGCGGCGTGTTCCCACGCTCGGAGCTCATGCCACGCCGCGAGTGGAACTACGCGATGCGGGAACGATCCCTCGGTCTCTACACGGATCAGAACTGGCACGTCCTCGTCGCCGAGCGCGGCACCGAGCTGATTGGCGTCGCCAGCGGCTCCTACGTCGGCAACGTCAACGTCGGTGTCATCGGCTACATCGCCGTGAATCCGCGTGTGCGCTCGAAAGGCGTGGGGCTGCGACTCCGACAGCGTCTGCGTCGGGCCTTCGAGCGCGATGCCCAGCGCGTCCGACGCCGCCAGCTCACCGCCATCATCGGTGAGGTCCACATCAACAATCCCTGGCTGCGCCGGCTGGTCCGGCGTGGCCGCGCCATTGCCCTCGACTTTCCCTACTTCCAGCCGTCCCTGCGCAGCAGGCGACGACCCGTCGAACTCGTTCTCTATTACGAACCGCTCGACCGCCCTCGAACGTCGCTCCCCGCCACCGAGCTGCGTCGCCTCCTCTACATGCTCTGGCGCCGCGCATACCGCATTCCGCGGCCCGTCTCGAGACCCGCGTTCCGCCGAATGCTGCGCGCACTCGAGGGCCGCCGCCGCATCGGCCGCCGCAAGCTGCCCCCGCTCGAGGCGTCGCGCGCATCGCGCGCCATGCGCGAGTCGTAAGCGCACACTCGTGCGTGTGCACACGCGCGCCCGCGATCGCGCGACGCGCGTGTGCTCCTAACACTCAGCGATGCGGGAGTTTCCGCGTTCGTTCGGGTCGCGGACTTGACAAACCATGGACACGCGGGTTACAATGGGTATGAATCGATATCACAAAAAGTCGGACCGGCCGGCAGCCGGTGCGCACGTGATCACTTCGAATCTGATCGACTACCCGGAGTTGGGGCATGCGAGCAGAAGAGAGGGGTCGGCGGCGTTGCGGATTCCAGCGAGAGCTGTTGGAATGCGCACTGAGACCACGTCGTCGTAAGCGAGGCCCGCCAGGCGGCGCCTCCGCCTCAGCCGGAAAGGTGTTCCGCGTTCGCGATCGCGGTTCGTTGTCCCCGTGCAAATCGAGACCCTGCCTCCGATCCAGCATCAACGCAGTCCCATCTGATTCGTACCCGACGATTCCGACTCGGCGGTCGTCGGTTGTCCGCCCCCCCAGCCGTGGAGGAACCATGCGCACTCCGAGAATCTGTCCGGGGTTGGCGAAGGCCATGCGCCACGTCACCCGGGCGATCTCCCCGTTGGTCGTCCTGCTCGCATTCACAGCCGGCGGTTTAGCGGCGCAGAACACGGGCACGGTCCAGGGCCGTGTCACGGAAGCGAGTACGGGCGCGCCGATCATCGGCGCACAGGTCAGTCTGATCGGTACGGACCTGGGCAGTCTTACCAACAATGACGGACGCTATTCGATTGAGAACGCACCAGCGGGCCAGCAGACGGTTCGCGTGGAGTTCCTCGGCTATGGCGTACGGCAGCAGGTGGTGACAGTACGAGCGGATGGCACGACGACGCACGATGTGCAGTTGCGGACGGAAGTGATCTCGCTCGAGGCGGTTGTGGTCACGGGTACGGCCGGGCGCGCGAGACGGCGCGAGATCGGCAACACGGTGAGCCAGATCGATGCTCGGCAGATCGAGCTGGCGGCGGTATCGGATGTTGGCGATGTGCTGCAGGGCCGAGCCGTGGGCCTGACGATCATGGACAACACGGGCCAGGTCGGTGCAGGCAGCTCGATCCGCCTGCGCGGCAACAACTCGATCAACATGAGCAACAACCCGCTGATCTACGTGGACGGCGTGCGGCTGGAGAAGGCGGCGACGACCAGCGATGGCGAGGTTGGGCAGAGTCCGATTCCGCTGGACGTGCTGAACCCGAGTGACATTGAGCGGGTCGAGGTGATCAAGGGACCCGCGGCGACGACGTTGTACGGGACGGAGGCGTCGAGCGGCGTGATCCAGATTTTCACGAAGCGCGGCGCAGCGGGCAGTCCGGTTTGGACGGCATCGATCGATCAGGGTTTCCACCGCATGCCGCACATTGGTCCAGCGAAGGACGTGAATCCGACGGGGCTCAACCTGAACGACTGTTCGAACGAGCCCGGCTGTCCGTCGACGGGCTCCTGGTTCCGCGACGGCCACATTCAGCGCTACAACCTGAGCGTTCGCGGCGGCAACGAGACGGTGAACTACTTTGCTTCGGGGCGCTGGGGCCGGCAGCAGGGCGTGGTGGACCCGCAGGGTCTGGATGAATACAACGTCCGCGCCAACCTCCAGTTCCGGCCACGCCAGAACCTGCAGATCAGCTTCAACAACCTCTACAGCCGGCGCAACATCCAGTGGATTCCGGATGGCAATAACGCCGATGGCTTCCTGCTGAACGTGCTGCGCGGCGACAAGGCTACACGCCGAGCAACAATGACGCGCTCGTGCTGGACATGCAGCTGCTGCAGGAGATCAATCACTACATCACGGGCGTAGGCGTGACATGGAATCCGGTTCCCTCGGTGATGCAGCGGTTGAACGTGGGTCTCGACTACGAGTCGTCCGACCTGCAGGACTTCAAGCCGTGGGGCTATTTCTCGGCGCTGGAAGGCGACCGCGAAGACGATCAGCTGCAGGACCGCAACCTCACGCTGGACTATGCGGGCACGTGGAACGCGTCGCGCGGTGTGTTCAGTTCGGCGTTGTCCTGGGGCGGCCAGGTGTACGACGAGTTCAGCTATCAGCTGAACGGCTTCGACTCGCGGTTCGCCGGACCGGGTGACCAGCTGGTGGGCGACGGCACGATTCGCGACGTTGGCGAGAGCCGGACGCGCGTACGCAGCGGCGGATTCTTCCTGCAGCAGATGGTCGGGTTCCGTGACCGGCTGTTCGTCACGGGCGGCGTTCGCTGGGATGGATTCAGCACGTTCGGCGATGACTTCGGTCTCGCGACCTATCCGAAGCTGTCAGCCGCGTACACGGTCTCGGATGAGAGTTTCTTCCCGAGCGGCCTCGGCATCATGAAGCTGCGTGCGGCCTGGGGCGTGGCGGGCAAGGCTCCGTCGGTCTTCGATGCGGCGCGGATCTACGAGGCGACGGCGGCGGACGAAGCGCAGCCGGCGGTGATTCTGGCGAATTTCGGTAATCCCGATCTCGGCCCGGAGCGTTCGGAAGAGCTCGAGTTCGGCGTCGAGGGCATGTTGTTGGACGGTCGTGTGGCGTACGAGTTCACGCGGTTCGACCAGACGACGAAGGACGCGCTGATCTGCCTGCCGCAGGCGCCCTCGCTCGGCACGGAGGAGTGCACGCTGCGCAATCTGGGTGAGCTCTCGAACAAGGGCATCGAGCTGATGCTCAATGTGACGCCCGTCCGAATGGAGAACCTGGAGTGGGATGTCGGCGTCAATTACGGCACGAACAAGAACGAGATCATGGACATGGGCGGTCTGTCGCAGCTGAGCAGCAGCGTGCAGGTCGGCCAGCCGTTGCCCGTGGTCTACGATGATCGCGTGGTCAATCCGGATGCCGTGGGCGAGCTTCCCGTTTACGAGAAGCGCTACCTGGGTCCGAACTACCCCACGGACACGTACGCGCTGAGCACGCGAGTCACGATGTTCAAGCGGCTGACGCTCGATTTGCTGGGCGAAGGCCAGAAGGGTCATTGGCTGGCGAACGGGCCCGGCTACCAGGGCATGCGCCGGACTTCCTGGCCCACGTGCTTCGCGATCCAGGACCGGATCAAGAACGGCGACACCTCGACCATGACGGCGGGTGAGCGCGCGATGTGCGATCCGAATCGCTCGGATCAGGGTGTGTGGACGATGCGTGCGGACTTCTTCAAGCTGCGCTCGGCCACGCTCGCCTATCGACTGCCTGAGGGACTGCTGCCCGTGGCGACCAACGCGACGCTGCGACTGCAGGCCCGGAACCTCTTCACCATCACCGACTACACCGGGCTCGACCCGGAGGCGGAGGATGGCGGCGCCGCTGGCACGTACCGCAATGAGTACTACAACCTGCCACCGGCAAGGTCCTTCATTCTCCAACTGACCGTGAACTTCTGAGCCCGGAGGATCAATGAGAAAGCATGCAAAAGTGCGCGGCCGTTGGGCCGCATGGATAACGGGTCTGTTCGTGGTGTTCGCCGCGTGTGACCTGAATGTGAAGAACCCCGGCGCCATTCTCGATGAGGATCTGAACGATCCGGGTCTGATGCGCGTCGTGGCGGCCGGTGTGTCCGCGGAGTTCTCCGATGTGGTGGACGGCATCGCCTTCACGATCGGCCGTCTCACGGACGAGATGGTCGGCAGCGGCAGCTACGGCGATACAGGCCTGCTCCGCCGCGGCATCATTCGGAGCGATGACACGAACGGCGAATGGGAGCAGACCCACGAAGCGGCGTGGGCGGCGGAGTCCGCGATCGAGCGGTTCCGCAGCGTTCTCGGGCAGGAGGCCGAGACCAGCCCGTTCACCGCGCGGAGTTACCTGTTCGAGGGCCTCGGCCACCGCATCCTGGGTGAGGTGTTCTGCCAGGTGGCGTATGATGCCGGGCCCGCGGAGCCGAAGAGCGGCGCATTCACGCGCGCCGTGACGTCATTCGAAAACGCCATTGCCGCTGCGACCACACCGGAGAGCAGCGACTACAAGACGGCGGCGTATGGCGGGCTGGCCCAGGCGTATGTCGGACTCGGCGACTGGTCCAAGGCGGTCGAAGCGGCAGCCAAGGTGCCGACCGGGTTCGTATACGCGGCGATCTACGCGGTGCCGGAAAACACCAATGTGGTAAACGGCGAGACCCACGGCCGGCCGGAAATGTCCGCGTACCGGACGATTGCCGCTTCCTTCGATCCACCGGATCCGCGCGCGCCATTCACGGTCTGCGGCACGCTCAACGCTTCCAATCGCGTGGTGCCAACGGGCGCGTGCTCGCACTCGCAGGGCGCTTCCGGCGATCACACGCCGCATTACCGCCAGGAGAAGTATGATGACCTGGGCTCCGACATTCCCGTGGTGAAGGGAACGGAGATGCGGTTGATCGAGGCCGAAGCGGCACTGCTCGACGGCGACCTTGCCATGTTCACCGGCAAGGTGAACGAGGTGCGAACGTTCCATGGGCTTTCGCCCATCGCGCAGCCGGCATCGGCCGGGTCGATTCGCGACACGGATGAAAACGATGCATGGAGCATTCTGGACCGCGAGCGGTGGCTCACGCTCTGGCTCGAGGGACGGCGGCTCTGGGATCTGCACCGCTGGAATCATCCGTTCATCGAGGGTGGCCGGCTCGTCGACAAGTATCCGCCCGACGGGCTTCGCGCCTCCTGCTTCCCGATCGCATCCGGTGAATGCGATCTGAACACCAACCTGCAGTGCACCTGATGCAGGGGCGCGCGCTCGCTGCGCATGGACCCATGTGCGAGTGTGCGTTCCCGCTGCCCCCGCCGCTCCGGCGGTGGGGGCAGCATCGGTTCGCGCAGCCGGTGCGCGGCCTGGCACTGGGGCTCCTCGCAGCACTCGCTATCGGTGCCTGTTCCGACTCGCCAACCCGCCCGGCGCAGCTGCAGCCGGCTGCGCTCGAACTCACGATCCAGTCGTTTGCCCGGCTCGACGCCGGCGCGGACGGTACCTATGAAGCCTGGGTCGTGGATGCCGATGATGTCGTTCGGTCTGCGGGTCGCTTCTCCGTCGCCGGCGGCGCTGAAGAAATCGTGACGCTCGAAAGCCCGATCGGTGATCCCGCGCACGTCATGATCACGATCGAGCCGCCCGGCGACACGGACCCGGCGCCGTCGCTCCGGCGTCTCGCCGGCGGGCGCGTTGCCGGCGGACGCGCCGTACTGGAATACAACGGCTACCTCACTCCCGGCGTGCCGCTCGAGGATGTGCCCGGCACGCACGTCCTGTTCACGCCCAGCAATAACGGCGAAATGGGCTATCCCAGCACCGAGGACGCGGGAATCTGGATCTTCAACATCGATGGAGATTCCGCGGATGGATCCTTCTTCATCACGCTGACACCGCTGACCGAAGGCTGGACGTACGAAGGCTGGGTCGTGCGTGACTGGGGTCAGCCGAACGCCGTCTGGCTTTCCTACGGCAAGTTCCGACCCGATGCCCGCCGCAAGGTGAACAGCCGGGACAACTCGGGACTGGGACCGTACTCCGGCCAGATCGACTACCGGTTCGCGATGACGCAGGAGATCTACATGCCGGGCGACGACTGGGTCTCCAATCCGCACGGCTATCCGCTGCCCGCAGACGTTACGCTGCCGCTCGACCTGAATGGCTGTATTCCCACGGTTTCCGATTGTTCGCAGCCTGGCCAGAAGGCGGGACTCAGCCGGTGGACCCACGTCATTACGATCGAGCCGCGTGAGGATGAGAACGAGAGCCCATGGATGGCGCGCCCGTCACCGATCCGGCCTTATCGCAACGCGATCGGTGAGGCGAACTGGTTCACGGCTCGAACGATTGGCTTCTTCCCGGACGTGCTGCCGCGCGCAAGCGCGCGCATCCTCCGGGACCAGAATTAGCGAGGCACCTCGAGGCCGCTGGGCAGGCGGCCAGGCACCTGGATCTCCGGCACGTCCGTCAGCGAATGCAGGAACGCAATCAGGTCGTCGATCTCACCCGACGTCAGATGGCGCGGCGTCAGCTCGATCCGGCGCGCCTCCACGAATGGATGGTCTCCCCCGCCCCGGTTGAAGAATTCCACCATCTCGCGCAGCGTCGCGTAGCCGCCCGAATGCGTGTACGGCGATGTACGCGCCACATTGCGCAGCGACGGCGTGCGGAACTTGTAGCGATCCGCATCGAGCCGCGTCACGGCCCAGCGGCCGAGATCATCGTGCGGCGTGCCCTGAAACCCGGGACCGCGCTGCTTCGCACCCACGACGTGGAACAGAAAGTCGGAGAAGAGCGGACCGGAATGGCAGCGGACACAGCCACCCTTCTCGTGAAAGAGCACCAGCCCGCGTTGCTGTGCGGCGTCGAGCGCGTTCGCATCGCCAGCCACGAACCGGTCGTACGGCGAGTTCGTACCGGATACCGAGCGCACGAACTGGGCGAGCGCCATCGCCAGACTCGCCGAATCGATGGCGGACGCGCGCCGGCCCGAGACGATCTCCGCGGCGCGAGCCGGGAACGCCGAACGGAACAGATTCTCGTATTCCGCGATCGAACGCAGCCGCGTCAAAACCGTGTCCAGCGCGTCCTCAATCCGATAATGTCTTCCCCGCATCTCGCTCAGCTCGAGCTGCGGCAGCGTCACCAGATTCTCCAGCCTGCGCTTGCGACCGTCCCAGAACAGAAAGCCGTCGGCCGTGTGCTCCGCGCCAAACCGGTTGAATCCCGCGTTGATGATCGTCGGGCTGTTCCGTCCCTCGAATGGAATGGTCGCATCGGTCAGGACCCGGTCCGGGCCGAAGCCGACGCCCGAAGGTCCCGCAGGCAGGTCCCGGCCGTCCGTGAAACCGAAACGCGGCAGGTGACACGTCGCGCACGCAACATCGCGGCCGCCGCTCTGGATCGGATCGAAGAAGATCAGTCGCCCAAGCTCGACACGCCTGGCGTCAGGAAGATTGTCCTGCGGATGCTGCATGGGTGGAACGACTTCGAGCGAATACCGCTGCACCAGGTCCGGCTGCCGGGGCAATGCGGACGGACTCTCACTGACGCAGCTGGCTGCGATGAGGCCGCAGACCAGCAGCGCACTGCGGATCCGGCACGGCGGCCGGGCACGCAGCGAATCGTAGCGTTCATGAGTCATGATTCATGATTCACGCTCCGCTCGAGTCGACGTCTTGCGCGGGCTTCCGGATCGCGCGGCCGGCGCTGTTCCGCGGCGGCTGAGCGCAGGCGGGATGCTGCACAGTGAAAGATAACAGTTCTGTTAGTCTTTTTCAAGGCGCACGTCGTGTTGCGGCGCGCGTGCCGAGCTACTCGGTGCGGAGCGCTTCCGTCGGTGGAACGCGAGCGGCGCGGCGCGCGGGAAGCCATGCGGCGAGCAGGGAGATGGTGGCGAGTCCGGCAGCGGCGCTGGCGAAAGTGGCGGGGTCCGTGGGCGTTACGCCGTAGAGGGTTCCCTGCAGCACGCGTGTGAGGGCGAGGGCCAGGGCGGTGCCGAGAGCGAGTCCGAGTGCGAGCAGCGCCGCCGCGCGCAGCACGACGGTGCGTACGATGGTACGTCGGGGCGCACCCAGCGCTACGCGCACGCCGATCTCGCGCGTGCGCTGCGCGACGGCGTAGCTGAGTACGCCGTAGCAACCCACGAGGGCGAGCAGCACGGCGAGCGCGCCGAACACGGTCATCAGGACCATGTGATAGCGCGGCTCTGCCACTGCGCGGGCCAGCATCTGCTCCATCATGCGGATCGAGCCGATGGGCACGCCCGGATCGATGGCGGCGACGGCACTGCGCACGGTTTCGCCCGTGATCACGGCTTCGCGCGGCTGGTGGACAATGACCTCGAAGCCGGGGAATGGCATCTGCCACCAGGAAATGAAGACCGTGACGAGTGCGTTGGTGTGCAGGCCGGAGTTGCGCGTGTTGCCGGCAACGCCGATGACGGAGAACTCGACGCGCTTCGTGCCGAGATCCACCATCATGCGGCGGCCGATCGGATCGGCGTTCGGCCAGAACCGCGCGGCCGCGCTCTCGTTCACCACCATTACGGGCGGCGCGCCGGGCCCGCCAGCCGCCTCGAGGCCGCGACCCCGTACAAGCCGCATGCCGATCACGTCGAAGTAGTTCGGCGTGGCGGCCACGACATCCACCTGGCTCAGCCGTCGGTCGTCTGTCGGGACGGGCGCGCCATCGACCTCGGCCACGGGAAACCGCATGACCGACCCCGACATCGGCACGTCCGTGGCGATCGCGGCGCGCGCTGCCGGCGAGGCGGCTTCGAGCTGCTGGAGCAGCCGCTCGGCGAATTCCCGAATGCCCGCGTCATCGCGACGGGGAACGGCGGGCAGGCGCAGACTCGCCACCATGCGATCGGCTGCTTCGAAGCCGGGCGACGAGGGACGCAGCGCGAGGTAGGTCCGCATGAGCAGCAGCGACCCGATGAGCAGCACCAGCGCGAGCGCGATTTCCAGAATCATCAGCGCTTCGCGCGACCGTCGCGTGCCGCATGATGCGCTCGAGCGTGTCGAGCCCGCCGCGGCGCGTGATCCCAGCCTGGCGGATTGAAGCGCGGGCGCCAGTCCAGCCGCAAGCGTGCAGAGTGCGGCCGCGCCCAGCGTGAAGACGAACGCGGCCACGTCCATACGCACGCCCGCAATGCGGCCCATGCCATAGAACTCGGGCACGATCGCGAGCACGGCGCGCAATCCGCCCGCGGCCACAACCGCGCCCAGCAGAGCGCCCGCAAACGCCAGCACGGCGCTCTCCGCCAGCAGCTGCCGCAGCAGTCTGCCGCGATCCGCGCCCAGGGCCGCACGCACCGCCATCTCGCGCGTGCGGCCGGCCGCCCGCGCCAGCAGCAGGTTCGCAACGTTGGCGCACGCGATCAGCAGAACAAGGCCCGCCGCGCTGAACAGCACGAGCAGCGGCGTCCGCACCTCGCCGCGATACACGTCCGAAAGCGACTGCACGTTCGCGAACCGCCGCGTGTTCGGAGCGATTGCCACGACCCGCTCCGCCAGCGCCGCCGCCTCCGCGCGCACCGCGGACAGACTCGCTTCCGATCGCCGGAGCGCGATCAGATTGTAGCGGGCCCCAGGCTCCCGCTCCGCCGGAAACCATACCTCGCTCTCGTAATGCAGATTCTCGAATCCGGCCGGCAGCACGCCAATAATCGTATGGGCCTTGCCGTCGAGTGTGACCTGCGCGCGCCCGACAACAGCCTCACCCAGCCGGGACCAGAGCCGCTCGCTCACGACCACCGTGGCCGGACCGCCCGCTACCCGCTCCTCCCCGTTCCACACACGGCCGAGGATCGGTGAAACACCCATCAGCGGAAAGTATTCCTGCGTCACGATCATGCCCGACAACCGCTCGGCAGGTCCCTGCCCCGTGCGCACCAGACTCCGCAGGTCGAACGCCGACACACGTTCCAGCGTCCGCAGATTCCGCCACTCCCCCAGATTGTCCGGAGTGATCACCAGCGATGCGATCCAGACCAGACGTCCCGACTCCGGCCACGGCAGCGGCCGCAAAAGCAGCCCGTTCACCAGGCTGAAGATCGCGCTGTTCGCGCCAATCCCCAGCGCCAGCGTCACCACCGCAACCACGCTGATCACGCCGCCCCGCAACAGTCCGCGCACCCCGTGGCGCAGATCCCGCCGCAACCCGTCCACGAAAGCGCCCGCACGCTGCGCCCGGATCTCCTCCTTCA
>Ga0187892_10009721_pt1 | contig 12518 bp, 7 predicted proteins | sample MA1701073metaG_FD_139345 | JGI IMG/M metagenome (GOLD analysis project Ga0187892, IMG submission 139345) | Bio-ooze microbial communities from a basaltic lava cave in the Kipuka Kanohina Cave System on the Island of Hawaii, USA - MA170107-3 metaG ...
ACCCGGAGCTCCTCGACTGGCTGGCGAGCGAACTGGTCGAGAGCGGGTGGAGCACCAAGCACGTCCACCGGCTGATCGTTCACTCGGCGGCGTACCGGCGGTCCTCCCGTCCGGACGCCCGGAACGCGTCGATCGACCCGGACAACCGGTACCTCTGGCGCTGGAGGCCGCGCCGCCTGGAATCCGAGGCGATCCGGGACTCTCTCCTGGCCGTCAGCGGCGAGCTCGACCCGCGTGTCGGAGGCTCGCCGTCCGCGCAGACGCTTCGCCGCAGCCTGTACCTCGCGCAGAAGCGGGACGCCTTCGGGGAGTTCCACTCGACGTTCGACGGCCCCGGGGCCAATGAAAGCTGCGCCAAGCGGCACGTCTCGACCGTCGCGCTCCAGCCGCTCCTGCTTTTCAACGATCCCTTCGTGACCGCGCGAGCGCGCGCGCTCACGGCCCGCGTCCGGGGAGAAGCGGGGACCGAGCCCGCGTCCCGGGTGGAGCGGGCCTTCGAAATCGCGCTCGGCCGTCCGCCGGACCCCGAGGAAACAGAAGCGGGGGTTTCCTTCCTGGGCGGCTCCGAGCGTCTGGAGCTCTTCTGCCAGGTCCTCTTCAACCTGAACGAGTTCGTGTATGTGGACTGAACCGATGTCGGGGTTCGGACGGAGGCTCCGGTGAGCAACCTTGACTCGGGCCGCACGATCCGGCTCAGCCGCCGCGAGTGGCTACGCCGCGCGGGCGCCGGGTTCGGCTCTCTGGCGCTGGCGGATCTCGCGTGGGCCGACAGGATGTTGCGAAAGTACCCGGGGTCTTTTGCAACATCCGACGTCCGGGCCCCGCATGTCCCCCCGCGCGCCCGGAGCATCATCTTCCTGTTCATGGGAGGCGGGCCCAGCCAGGTGGACACCTTCGACCCCAAGCCGCTTCTGGGCCAGCTGCACGGGCAGGACGTGCCGGCGTCAATCGCCAAGGACGTCCCGCGGATCGCGCGCGCCCCGCTGCGCAACCTGCTCCGTTCCCCGTACGTCTTCCGTAGGTACGGCCAGAGCGGGATCGAGATCTCCGACCTGCTCCCGGAGGTCGCGCGCCATGCGGACGACCTCTGCGTCATCCGCTCCATGAAGCACGACAACCCCATTCACGCGCCGGCCGAATACGTGGCGCTCACGGGCACCGGGATCGGCGACCGCCCCAGTCTGGGCGCGTGGGTGACGTACGGCCTGGGGAGCGAGAACCGGAACCTCCCGGCGTTCGTCGTCCTCACTTCCGACGGCGGTCCGCGCCCGCCCGGCTACCATTCCGGATTCCTCCCGGCCCGATTCCAGGGCACGCGCTGCGACGCCCCCGGCGGCCTGGGCAATCTGAAGAGCCCGGAAGGGACCGGCGAGCAGGACCGGCGGGACCAGTTGGGGCTTCTGGACCGCTTCAACCGGTGGCACCTGGAGCGCACCGGCGAGGATTCCGAACTGGAGGCACGCATCCGCTCCTACGAGCTCGCCTTCCGGATGCAAGCCTCGGCGCCCGAGGTGTTCGACCTGGCGGGCGAAAGCGCTTCGACCCTGAAGCTTTACGCCGCCCAGGACTCGGACGCCAAGACGGCCGAGTTCGGGCGCCACTGCCTGCTCGCCCGGCGTCTCGTGGAACGGGGCGTCCGCTTCGTCCAGCTCCGAGCCGGGAACTGGGACGCCCACACCAAGCTCCCCGACAACCACGGCGCCAAGGCGCGCCACACGGACCGCGCGGTCGCGGCCCTCCTCACCGACCTCAAGCAGCGCGGCCTGCTCGACCAGACGCTCGTCGTCTGGGGCGGCGAGTTCGGCCGCACTCCCGCGGCGCAGGGGAACGAGGGGCGCGATCACTCCCCGTCAGGCTACTCGATGTGGCTGGCGGGCGGCGGCGTCAAAGGCGGACAGGTCATCGGCGCCACCGACCCCGTGGGGTACGCGGCCGTCGACAATCCCGTTCATCCCAACGACCTCAACGCGACCCTCCTGCACGCCCTGGGCCTCGATCAGAAAAAGCTCTTCTACGTGCACCACAACCGCCCGGAGATCCCCACCGTCAACGGCGGCCGCGTCCTCCGCGAAGTGTTCGCCTAAAGTGACAAAATAGCGTCGCTATTCTGTCACTTTTTCACCCATCGGCAATGCGGGCTAGAATACTCCCGGGATTCTGTAACGCTCTCGCAAGCTCCGTACATGGGGGGTTTAGGAGAACGGATGAACCTCGTAGACGTGGATGCGGCGATCCGCGAAGTGCGCGAGGGCCGCCGCGAAAGCTACCGCCAGGTCATCGAGCTGTGCGAAAGCAAGGTCCGTCTGGTGCTCGTGGCGGTGCTCCCCGAACCTTCGCTGATCGACGACCTCGTCCAGGAAGTTTTCATCCAGGCCTACCATAAGCTCGACGCGTACGAGATCGGCACCGATTTCTTCGCCTGGGTCCGGGAAATCGCCCGGAACCTGGCGCTCAACGAGCGTCGGCGGTGGCTCCGGCGGCAGACGGCCACGAAGCGGTACCGCGCGCAGATCGAGGAGACCCTCGAGCGGACCCTCTCCGAGGCGGCGCCGAAAGGGGATGCGGACGCCTTTGCCGCGGTGCGGGACTGCGTCAGCCGCCTGGAAGACGGAGTCCGCCAGGTCGTCGAGAAATACTACTGGCAGGGAGTGCCCGGCTCGGTGATTGCCCAAACCATGGGCCGCACGGCGGAGTGGGCGAGAGTCGTCCTCCACCGGGCGCGCGAAGCCCTGGCCCATTGCCTGCAAGGCAAGGGAATCCTCCATGGAAGCTAAGCGGCTGGAGCAACTCATCTCGGGATACCTCTCCAGGTCCCTCACGGAAGCGGAGACGGCCGAGCTGGCCGCCGCCCTCCAGGACTCCGCGGAGGCCCGGTCGACGGCGGCCCGTCACCTTCTCCTGGATCGGCTGATCCACGGCGCCGCCAGGAAGCCCGTCGACGCCGACCGGGTGATGCGCGCACTGGGCGCGCGGGGCGTCGCCGACCAGGTCCTCGCGCACCTGGAGCGCGAGACGGAGTGGAGCGCGACGCGACGCCTTCGGCGCCATCGCGGCGTCCCGGCGACGCGTCGGGCGTGGTGGACGTCCCTTCTGGTGGCCGCGTCGGCGCTGGCCCTCTTGACGCTCTCCGTCGTCCGGGACGGCACTTCCCCCCGCGCGACGCGCAAACGGGCAGAAGGACCCGTCGAGACGCCGGCGCCTGCGACCTCGAAGGCGGTGGACCCCGTCCTTCCTCAGCACTCGAAGCCCGACCCCGTCCGAGACCGGGAGCCGGAGCGCCCGGAGGAGCCCCGTCCCGGGACGCAGGACCGTCCGGCCGAGCGTGCGCCGGAGCCGCGGACCGCGGCCAAGACCGACACCCCGCCCGGGAAGATTGTCGCCCCGACCGAACCCCGCAAGCCCGAGGGAACGCGGGCGGATGCCCGCCTCCTGGCGACGACGGTCGAACAGGTGGAGGACGAGGTCTACATCACCGCCGGCGCGACTCGCACGCTCGCCAAAGGCGGCGAGGTGCTGGCGGCGGGGCACGGCGTGCTGACCGCAGGACCCAAGAGTCGGGCCGCGGTCCGATTCCCGGACGGGACGCGGGTGCACCTTTTGGGCGATACGGAGATCCGCGACATCCTGGAAGTGCTTGGGGCCCGGGGAAAGCGGCTCTCGGTCGCCGCGGGGACGATCGACGCGGACGTGCAGGAGCAGCCCAAGGAGAAGCCTCTAGTAATCGGGACGCCGCACGGAGAGGCCAAAGTCGTCGGCACGACCTTGAGGCTGATCGTGGACACGACCGGCAAAGGGTCCACCCGCCTCGAAGTGAAGGAAGGGAAAGTCCAGCTCCGGCGCCGCTCGGACGGGAAGACGATCGAGGTGATCGGCGGCCACCACGCCGTGGCGGCCGTCGGCTTGGAGCTCGCGGTCCGGCGCACCCCGCGCGCGCCGGCGAAGCGGCCGGACGGCCTGCCCTACGACGCCTCCTGCCCGATCGTCTGCGTCAACGACGGTGCGCCCGACCACCTGGACGATTACCTGATGGTCCTGGCGAGCGCGGGGGACATCGACCTGCGCGGAATCGTGACGTCGATCTCGGTGGCGCCCTTCAACCCTTACGTGACGTGGGAGGCGCGGCAGCAGATCTACAAGTCCCGCCTGGCCGGGGTCCAGTACGCCCGGAAGAGCGGGCTGAGCCGCATCCCCGATCCTATCGCCGGACCGGTGCGGCATCTGGAGAGGCCGCCCTCCGGGAAGATCGAAGACACGCGTCCGATCACGTCGCCCGCGACGCAGCTCATCCTGACCGAAGCGCGGCTGACGACGCCCGAGCACCCTCTCGTCGTGGTCGCGGGGGTCGGCCCCCTGACGCCGGTGGCCGACGCGGTCCTGCTGGACCCGAGCATTGCCGACCGCGTGGTGGTCACCTTGGCGACCGGCCAGACGCTGATGAACCTGGGGGACTACGGCACCTGGTCGGACCCCTGGGCGGCCTACATCGTCGTCCAGCGCTTCCGGACGTACGTGGTTCCGATGCTCGTGTCACTGCAAGTGACTGCCGCCAAGCTGAGCGAGCTGCCGGACACCGAGTACCGGCGCTGGATGGCAACCAAGAACGAGGCGGACGGGGACATTCAGGCCGCGCTCTCCCTCCTTCGTTCCGACTACGTGGTCCGGACGCAGCGAATGGCCTTTGATCGTTGGGCTCCCGACGGTATCCCCCCGCATGACATCCCGAAGCTCAAAGACGATCCGGCCGGAAACGTCTGGTTCGTCACGCAGGTGAACGGCCCCGCCGGGGAAGAGGAGTGGTGGAGGGCGATCAAGAATCCGGCGGCCTGGGGAAGTAGGAAGTCGAAGTAACGGGTCCCGTCAGCGAGCCAAAAGGAGAAAAACATGCCCCGCTCAGAGTCTGCCCGCAGTGCGCCGTGCGTCTGGCTGGCCGTGCTCCTGGCCGCGACCGCCGCCGGGGGAACGGCGGCGTCCGCCGCGCAGAACTCTGACACGATCTACAACGAGAACACGTTCGCCACGTTCAGGCTGACGATGAACCCCGCCGATTGGCAAAAGATCACGGACGACCCGGCCGGGCAGGGGGACACGTGGCAGCGCGCCGACATGGACTGGCAGGGCGAGATCGTTCCGGGCGTCGGCGTCAAGGCCAGCGGTCAGGGCACGACCGCGCCCCGCCAGAAGCAATCGATCCGCATCAGCTTCAACGAATTCGAGTTCGCCAATCCCGCCGGTCCCGGCAGCCCGGGCCGCAAGTGGCGCGACGTCAACCGGATCAAGCTCGACAGCATGATCGGAAACACGGACGCCGCGATGATGCGCGACCGGCTCGCCTACTGGACGTTCCGTCAGGCCGGCGCACCCGCCTCCCGCGCCTCCCACGCCAAGCTCTACGTCAACGACGACTACAAGGGCGTCTACACCGTCGAGGAGCCGGTGCGCAAGGACTTCGTCCGCCAGCGCTGGAACGAAGATACCGGGAACCTCTACTATCTTTTCTGCAACACTCCGGTCGGCGCCGGGGACGGCTTCGCCTGGTGGGGAAACGACCCCGCCTCCTACGTCCCGGCGATCTTCACGGCCGAAACCAACTACCCCGGCGGAGATTACCGGGACCTCGTCACCACCTGCGACATCCTGAATAACTTCCCGCAGGCGCAGCGACGGACGGAGCTCGACTCGCGGATCCTGAACGTCGACGGCCTGCTGACGTACATGGCCGCGTTCACGGCGGTGACGAAGAATGACGGCATCTTTGCAGGCAACGTCGCTTTCTTCTATCAGAACAACACGTACTTTTACCACCGGGTCGGCACGAACCGGATCGAGATCGTCGAGTGGGACCCGGGGAACTCGCTTGGCCTGTACGAAAGGGACCCCGCCAACGGCGCCCATACCCGGTGGGACCGCGACATCTGGTGGTGCTTCGACCAGACCGCCCTGACCTCCTGGATCCAGGCGGACGCGACCGCCAACGCCGCGTACAAGGACAAGATCCGGCAGATCCTCGACGGTCCGTGGGCGGGCGTCCAGGCCAGGATCGACTTCATTTACAATCAGATCAAGGACGACGTCTACCGAGAGCCGTACAAACCCTTCAGCAACGCGGAATTCGACGCGGAGAAGGACTATCTCAAGAACTGGTTCAACCGGCGGAGCACGTACCTCCGCAGCCGGGTCGGCGGGCCTCCCCCCACGCTCCCGACGGTGACGATCTCCGCGTCCACCCCGAACGCGGCGGAGCCTTCGACCCCGGGGGCGTTCACGTTCACCCGGACGGGGCCGACGACGTCCGATCTCGCCGTCAGCCGCCCCCGGACCGGGACCGCGATCAGCGGGACCGACTTCGTCGCCATGCCCAACCCCGTCGTGATCCCGGCGGGGCAGTCGTCTGTCACGGTGGCCGTGACGCCGATCGATGACACCTTGGTGGAAGGCGACGAAACGGTCATCCTGACCCTCTCGTCCACCCCGACCTACAACGTCGGCGCCGCTTCGAGCGCGACGGTGACGATCGCCGACGATGACGGCGTTCCCCCGCCCCCCACGCTCCCGACGGTGACGATCTCCGCGTCCACCCCGAACGCGGCGGAGCCTTCGACCCCGGGGGCCTTCACGTTCATGCGCACGGGGCCGACGACGTCCGACCTCGCCGTCAGCCGCCCCCGGACCGGGACCGCGATCAGCGGAACCGACTTCGTCGCCATGTCCAACCCCGTCGTGATCCCCGCGGGCCAGTCTTCCGTGACGGTGCCCGTGACGCCGATCGACGACACCGATGTGGAAGGGGATGAGACGGTGATCCTGACGCTCTCGTCCACGCCGACCTACAACGTGGGGGCGGCTTCGAGCGCCACGGTGACCATCGCCGACAACGATGGGGTCCCGCCTCCTCCGACGCTCGCGACGGTGACGATCGTCGCGACGGACCCGAACGCGGCGGAGCCTTCCAGCTTGGGCGCCTTTACGGTCTCACGGACGGGGCCGACCACCGCCGATCTCACGGTCCCCCGCGTCCGGACCGGGACCGCCCAGAGCGGGATCGATTTCACAGGCGTGCCGTCCCCCATCGTCATCCCGGCGGGACAGTCTTCCGTCACCCTCACGATCGCGCCGATCGACGACACCGCGGGAGAAGGGGACGAGACGGTCATCCTGACGATCTCCCCCAACGCGGCTTACACGGTGGGCACGGCGTCGAGCGCGACCGTGACGATCGCCGACGACGAAACGTCGACCGGGACGGGCCTTTCGGCGACCTATTACGACAACTCCGACTTCACCGGCACCAGCGTCACGCGGACCGATCCGACGGTCGACTTCAACTGGGCGGACCAGGCGCCGGCGGCGGGGATCGGGGCGGACACGTTCAGCATCCGGTGGACCGGCCGGGTGAGGGCCCAGCACAGCGAGACGTACACGTTCTACACGTTCACCAACGACGGGGTCCGCCTCTGGGTGGAGGGCGAGCTCCTCGTGGACAAATGGGTCCAGCAATCGGGGGGCATCGAGTGGAGCGCCCAGATGGACCTCCAGGCCGGTCGGTGGTACACGGTCCAGATGGACTACTATGAGAACCTGGGGTTCTCGACGGCGCGGCTTTTGTGGAGCAGCCCGTCGACGGCCAAGCAGGTGATCCCCCAGAGCGCCCTGTACGACTCGCTGGGGGTGCCGGATTCGCGGGACAACGACGGCGACGGGATCCCCAACGACGCGGACCTCGACGACGACAACGACGGGATCCCGGACCTGCAGGACCCGGACCGGGACGGGGACACGCTGACGAACATCGCGGAAGTCGCGGCGGGATCGGATCCGGACGATCGGAATTCTCCCACCGCGGGCGGCGGGCCGGGCTCGACCTCCGACGGCGACAACCCCAACGGGAACGCCTGGATCAACGACAAGTGTGCCGGGTCGATCGGCGCCGGTCACGTGCCGACGTGGGCGCTGCTCATCCTGGGGTTGGTGTTCCTGGCCGCCGTGAAGGGCGCGAGATCACTCCGCGACCGTGACGGTGACGGAGTTTGAGACGAACCGGAGGGGCGGAAGAGGGACGCCCTCGGAAGAGGCCTTGACCAGGACCCGATAGCCGGACTCGTCCCGCGCGTCGTAGACGAAGCGGATCTCGTACGTCCCGGCCTGGAGGCCCTCGGGCAGGAGCACGTATCCGGACCCTGTCTTGGCGAACAGGTTGAGGCGTTCGCCCGGCTTGACCGCCGTAATTTCCCCGGCGCACGGCTCGTACCCGCGAAGCAGGTCGGGCTTGATCGAGGTCGTCTTCCCCTTCGAGTCCTTGACCTCAAAAGCGCCCATCGGCCAATAGGCCCACTGCTGACGCGCGCGCGCCAGAAGGACCGGCTGGGAGCTGTTATTGACGAGGCTGACGGCGAGCTCGACCGGCTCGCCGACCTTCGCGCGCTGAGGGTGGACGCGGAGGTCGAACTCGACGGTTTCGCGAACTTCCGGGGCCGGCTCGGGCTCGGGCGGCTCGGGGGCGCGAACGACCTCCGCCGGCACGGGCTCGATCTCGCGCAGGAGCTTCGCCGCCCGCTCGGCCAGCATGCGGTCCGTCGAGCGTGCCGCCTCGCGCAGCGGTTCCACCGCCCGGGCGCCCATCGTGCGCAGTTTCGCTTCCGCCTCGCGGCGCAGGTCGGGGTCGCCATCGGAGAGCTTGCGGAGGAGGAGTTCGGTCTCCTTGGGATCGGGGCCCTGGGGCGGAGCGGACTTCTCAAGAGACAGGAACCCCGCCGTCGCGATGACCGCGACCGCCAGGACGACCATGAGGACCGCGTTCAGCTTGGGCATCGTCTACTCTACTTAGACGTATTAGCCCATCCTTCGTTCACGGGTAGCCGGAAAATATTGAGCCCTCTAATCCAGCCAGTCTTTCTCCTTCAGTTTCCTCGGGAGGTAGTGGGTCGTCAGGTAGCGGAAGTCCTTGTTGGCGAGCGCGTCCAGCTCGTACTTCAGCCCGCTCGCGAGCATGTGACGGATCTCCTTCTGCCACGGTTTGCTCTGGAACCAGGGGTACTCCAGGAGCTCCTTGGCGCGCGAGACGTCCTTGTCGTTGAGCCGGATTCCCACGTTCCGCGGAAGCTTGTGCCGCTCCGGGTCGAAGCTCGAGAGGCCCAGGAACTTCGCGTCGGGGATCGCCATCCGCTTGCTCTCGAACGCCAGGTTGATCGACCCCTGCTTGACGACGGAATAGATGTAGTAGCCCCACGGGTCGTTGTCCATGAGGACGTAAATGGGCAGCTTGCACTCGTCGTGGAGCCGGCGCGCCATCCGCCGGACGCCCCGCGGGGTCTGACCGTTGCCGGTGAGCAGGATGCAGTTGTGCTTCCTCCAGAACTTGTCCTCGGACAGCCGGCCGAACTGGGTGTCCTTCTCGACCAGAAGGACGAAGTCGGCGCCGCACTTCTTGATGTCGACGTACCCGGGCTCCACGATGGACGGAACGGTCTTCCCGCCGATGCCCTGGCGGGTGCAGTCCACGACGTCCCCTCCGTCGACCAGGGTCACGGGTCCGATGATCGTCCCCCAGGACTTGGCACGGACGTGGAGCTCCTCCCGGAGGGCCTGGAGGGTGACTTCGAGGTCCTCGATGATGGGGTCGCTCTCGTTCTGGTCGTCGAAGCTGTTTTCGTTGGAATCCTTCAGCGTATGCTTCGTGCGGTAATAGATTTCCCGGAGCGACGTGGAGAGGTCGTGGCGCTGAAGCTCGGCCAGAGCGTCGGCCACGAGCATCGTCTGCATGAACTTCTTGGCCATGCCCAGGTTGAAGAACGTCCGGGCCTGGGTCGAGTCCCCCATTTCGATGATCCGCTTCTTCTCGTTGAAGCTGACGTTCGAGAGGGCGCGGACCGGGATCTCGATCTCCGGATCCCGCTTCTTCTTCGCCGCTTCGATGACCCGGTCGGCCAGGCCGACGAGGCGGTCCTCAACGCTTTCTTTTGCCACGGGGCGTCTCCTTTTTGGACTCGGCGGTCTTGCCCTTCGCTCCGGCGGTGGCCGCCTTCGCAGGCTTGTCGTTTGCTACGGCGGCTGAAGGCGCGCGCTCGCCCGCCGTAGCCTGTCCCGAAACCGGCGCAGGCGGGCCCGCCAGAGGCGGGACCGGAGGAGCCTCCGGCACGGCCCCCTGGGCGCCTTCCGGCGTCACGACGATGGTCGACTCCTGCGCCGGCGCGGCCTCTTCCTTGCTGCCGTTGACCAGCTCATCGGTCTTCTCGCCGCCGGTGATCGAGTGGGCGATCTTCTGGAGGCGCTTTTTCAAGTCCTCGGCGTCGAGCTTGCCTTTCTTCAGGCGCTTGCAGGCCTCCGCCACCTCCTCGATGTACGCCTCGAAGACGTTGCGCCGCTTGAACTCCATCTGCGCGCGCTCGCGGCGCCGCACGAAGGAGGAGAGCCGCCGTCCCGCCTCGTTGAGGGCGAGTCGGATCTCCTTGCGGATTTCGTCGTAGTCCGCCACCGCCTCCTTGGATTCGCTCGTGAAGGGGACCCAGACGGACGCCATGTGGACGAAGATGACGAGCGGCCCCTGCGGCAGCGCCCCGCGCGACTGCGAGATCCCGTAGTTCCTCCACGACGTGTCGACGACGGCCTTGGTGACCGCGCAGGCGCCGGGCTGGTAGAGGAGCGGCACGCGGTTGGCGAACCGCATGAGCCGGGCGAGCTGGGACTCGCCTTCCTTCTCCTTCTCCTCCCCCTCGGCGACCGGCAGGACGTCGTCCTCCTCCACGAGGCTCTGCTGCATCGCGGCCTGGCCCGTGCCGTAGGCGAGGCCGACCTCGATGACGAACGGGTTCCCGCGGTAGACGGCGGGCGAGCGCGTGACGGCCGTGTAGAAGTCGCCCTTGATCTGCTTGTACAGGCCCGCGAGGATCGCCTTCTCCCCGATGGGCGAAAGGCAGTCCGTGGGCGGGTTCATGATCTTGGTCTGCTGGATCGCCCGGTAGAGGTTCTCGGCCGCCTCGCCGTGGATCTTCCGGACGAGGTGCTTGGAGTCCAGGCCCGCCTTCTGGCAGATCTCCGCCGCCACCTTGGGGGAGACGCGCGAAAAATCGCTCGCGAGGAACCCGCCTACCCAGTGGCTCTTCGTATCCCGCAGCATCTTCAGGAGAACGCCGAGCTCGATCCCATACGGGTGGGGCTTGATCTCCCGGGGCGCGGCGGGGAGTTCCCCGACCATCCGCTCGAAGACGGTCTGCTGGCCCTCGGGGTTGACGTACACGATCCGCGCGTGCGGGTTGGCGACGGACGTCTGCTCCAGGAACTCGTCGACCGACGTGCGGCCCTTCTGATAGCGCCCTTCGAGCTCGATGGAAACCCGCGTGCCCGTGCCCGGCCTGTCCCACGCCGCTTCCTTGTTGCTGAGGACGCGGGGTTCGTTTTTGGCCGTGTCGATCAGGATCTCGACGTAGCGCGCCGGCTTCTTCTCGCTGAACCGCGAGGTCACCTTGACCGGCTTGCCGGTGGTGAGCTGGCCGTAGAGGCCGGCGGCGGAGATGCCGATGCCCTGCTGGCCCCGGCTCATGCGCAGCCGGTGGAACTTGGAGCCGTACAGCAGCTTCGCGAAAATCCGTCCGATCTGTTCCGGGACGATGCCCGGACCGTTGTCGATGACCGTCACGACGAAACGGTCCGCCTGGAAGACCGACGCCTTCCCGCCTTCGCCGGTTTGAGGCTTGGCTTCGGCGGGCAAGCGCTTCGCGTCTTGAGCGTTGGGGAGTTTACCCGCCGTAGCCGACCCCTGAACCGGCGAAGGCGGGTTGCCGTTGGCCACCTCGATCTTGACCTCGATGTCGGGGAGAATGCGGGCCTCCTCGCAGGCGTCCAGCGAGTTGTCGACGGCCTCCTTGACGGCGGTGAGGAGCGCCTTGCGGGGGCTGTCGAACCCGAGGAGGTGCCGGTTCTTGGCGAAGAACTCTGAAACGGATATTTCGCGCTGCTTCTTGGCGAGATCCTCGGCGGTGACGCGGATCACCTTGGCGGGCTCGCCCGCCGGTGCGGTTGAGCGCGAAGGCGGGACTTCCTTGAGCTCGGGGCGGGTTTCCTTCTTCTTGGGCAGAGCGCCGGCAGCCATCGTTTCCCCCTCCTTCGCGGATAGATTCCCAGCGGGTCGCTTTTTCTTCATCGAGGGCGTGCCACCCGGCGTGCCCCTCTCTACCGCGGAGATTATATCACGACGGACTCCGTTTGTACATCCCGCTGGCAGGACGGAGCCCAAACCGCGGGCAGATCCGGGCCGAAGGGAGAGGAGATTGGGAGATAAGGGGCCGACTAGAAATAACCTCCCCAAGTAAGGCGGAACGTCCCCCCCAACCCCCCGTAGGGGGGGCTTAAGGAGATGAACGGAGATCGGGAGATGAAGACGGACCATCTCCCGATCCCCAGCGATCTCCCGATCTCCTTTATCTTCCCGCGGAATCGACCTACGATTCGGCGCGACAGTCCGGCGGCGGCCCGGACCCGTTATAATCGAGGTCAATGGAAGAGAAGAAGACCTACTCCCTCACGGA
>Ga0187892_10009722_pt1 | contig 12517 bp, 12 predicted proteins | sample MA1701073metaG_FD_139345 | JGI IMG/M metagenome (GOLD analysis project Ga0187892, IMG submission 139345) | Bio-ooze microbial communities from a basaltic lava cave in the Kipuka Kanohina Cave System on the Island of Hawaii, USA - MA170107-3 metaG ...
GATGCGGGCCCCCGGGATCCTGCTGACCACGAAGTGGCCGGTCTCGGGCAGCACCTCGTAGAAACGGTCGCTGTCGACGAGCACGAGCGTCGGGACCTGGATCGTGGGGAGCACGGCGCGGATGTCCGTGTGCAGGTAGCGGGTGAGCTCGGCCGCCAGCCCGCCGGGCGTGACCGAGCTCCGGGCGTAGCGGGCGAACCACTCGCCCTCGGCCCCGGCGGGCGCATCCCACCAGTCCGCCGTGCCCCACGTGTCGCGCACGGCCTGGATCTGCTCCTGCCAGCGCGCCTGCGACGGCATCCACGGCGTCTCCTCGGTGGGGAGGTACGTCACCTGAGGATCGACGAGGATGAGGGATCTCGTCCGCTCGGGGTAGGTGGCGGCGAAGAGCGACGCCACGATCGTCGACTCGTACGTCGCCATGATCGAGGCGCGCTCGGATCGCGCCGCCTCGAGCACCGCGAGGATGTCGTCCGTGAAGGTGTCGACGTCGGGCACGTGCCCGGGCGTGAAGCGCTCCGAGCAGCCCCAGCCGCGCCGGTCGGTCACGATCAGGCGGGCGTCGCTGGCCAGCCCGCGCAAGAAACGGGAGAGCGAGTGGCTCTCCCAGTTCACGTCGACATTCGAGCAGTAGCCCTGCAGATACACGAGGTCGGTCGGGCCGTCCCCGCAGACCTGGTAGGCGAGGGAGACGTCACCGTTCCAGGCGAAGCGCGTCTCGGGCCGATCCACCGGGGAGCTACCCGCAGACGCGCCCGGCCCGGCGCGGTGGCGCAGACGCGGCGCCCTCGCCGGCCCGGAGCGTGGCGACCAGGGCGCGCGCCCCCCGGAGGTCTGGTGTGTCGAGGCCTTCGGGGCCGGCGGTGGTCAGGCGGGGGTGGAGCTCGTCGGCGACGTCCTTGACGTACTGCTCGACATCCTGGCCGAGGCCGATGCCGCGGAGCCAGTCCTGGATGTTCAGGAGCGTGCCCTCCGCCTCTCGCCAGTGGGGAGGCCGGCCGATGCGCTCGGCAGGATCGCTGGCCGGGGCACCGGCGGGTCTGTGGGGAGCCACGACCGCCCCGTGATCGGGCAGGTAGCGGCCGCATGCTCGTCGCGGGACGGGCGGGCCTCCCCGGGGCCCACCGATCGGCCCGTCGGTCATCGGGGGCTCAAGGGTGGCCGGCCTGGGCCAGGGCCCGGTCGAGCGCCGCCACCAGGTCGACCCGGTCCAGCGCCTGCTCGAGCTCGCGCAGCATGGCCCGCACCCGGGACGTGTCCAGCCCGTCGCCCTGGGCGCGGAGCACGGCGGTCGCGTCGTCCAGGTCCTGCGGGCGCCCCGCCAGCACCTTCATGACGATCAGGTCGGGCGCGCTGGCGACGGGGACCGCGAGGTCGTCGATCGTTCGCACTTCGGCCCGGGCGAGGAACCGTTGCTCCAGCCCCGGCCCCGCGAGGACCACGTCGACCGGCATGCGCGTGGGTCGGTGGACGACGGGCAGCACGCGGCTCGCCTCCGCGAAGGCGGCGGGCTCGGGCACTCGCGCCTCGAAGCCGCCGGCGTCCAGGGCGGGGATTCCCCGATCGCCCAGGGACACGGTGACGTCCACGTCGGCGCTCAAGCGAGCGGCCCCGTACAGGATGGCCGCCTGGGCGCCGAAGAGGTACCAGCGGACACCGATCGCGGCGAAGGCCCGACCGAGGTCCGCCAGGACCTCACCCAGGGGCGAGCGGAGCGAGGGCACGGGCGGCACGATCGATCGCGCGCTTGAGAGCGATGTGGTGGGCCAGATCCCGCTCGCGCTCCGCCTCCGACGGCCAGTCGGGGCGGATGCGACGCATGTGCTCCCAGAGGAGGCGGGAGACCTCGAGGGTGGCGGTGGGCCCGCGCCGCGCGTACTCGCGGGCCCAGTGCTCTCGCTCCAGGGTGGCCAGGGAGTCCCACGGGCGCCGGAGAAACGCCTGCGCGTGCGCCGCGTCCACGGGACTAGTCTATCGTGGATCGCCGTGGGTCCCGCGCGATCCTACGGGGCGCGCTCCATCCCGAGGACCGCGGCGAAGGTCTCCACGAGCCCCTCCAGCTCGGGCTCGCCCATGGGCGTGGAGAGGCAGCCGAGGCCGGTGATGGACATCAGCACCCCGTGCTCCATGAGCCGCCGCACGATCCGCACCAGGCGCTCGCCCTCGGCGGCCGTGGTGCGCGTGCTCCGGTAGTCGCTCAGCTCGCGGTCCACGGCGTGGAGCCGGAACAGCGACCCGAGCCCGGCCGCCCGCCCCGGCACGCCGGCCCCCTTGAAGCAGTCGTCCAGGCTCGCCCGGAGCTTCGCTCCCAGCTCGTCCAGGCGGTCGAAGGCCGCGCGCGTCAAGAGCCGCATGGCCTCGAGCCCCGCGGCCATCGTCACCGGGTTGGCGTTGAAGGTTCCGCCGTGGGGCGCCGCCGGAGGCCCGCCGCGGGTGGGATCGTACACGGCCATGACCTCGGCGGTGCCCGCCACCGCGCCCACCGGGAACCCCCCGCCGATGATCTTCCCGAGGGTGGTCATGTCGGGGGTGACGCCGAAGGCGCCCTGGGCGCCGTGGTAGCCGACGCGGAAGGAGATGACCTCGTCGAAGATCAGCACGATGCCGTGCCGGCGCGTCACCTCGCGCAGGGCCCGCAGGAAGTCCACGTGCGCGGGCACGAGGCCCACGCGGTTGGGCACCGGATCGACGAGCACCGCGGCCAGGCGGCCGGCCTCGCGCTCGATGCGGGCGACGGCCTGCTCGGTGTGGTTGAACGGGAGCACCACCACGTCCTCCAGGACGGCGGGCGGCGTTCCCCTGGAGTACGCGGTGCTGGCGGGGGCGGCCAGGCTGCCCCAGTTCTCGGGGGTGGAGGCCAGGCTCACCTCGGCGTAGTCGTAGGAGCCGTGGTAGGCGCCCTCGAACTTGGCGATCTTCGGCCGGCCGGTGTGGGCGCGCGCGCCCTTGAGCGCGATCATCACCGCCTCGCTGCCGGAATTGGTGAAGCGCACCCGCTCGGCCGAGGGCAGGCGCTCGCAGAGGAGCGCGGCCAGGTCGATCTCCTCCGGCGTGGGCATGGGGAACGACGCCCCCTGGGCCAGCCGCCGGGTGGCCGCCTCCACGATGGCCGGGTGGGCATGGCCGTGGATCAGCGCGGTGTAGTTGTTCAGGCAGTCCAGGCGACGGTCGCCCTCGACGTCGGTGATCCAGCAGCCGTGGCCGGAGGCGGCATACGGCGGGTACGGCGCCATGTAGACGGTCGTGCGCGAGTTGCCGCCGGGGAGCACGCCCTGGGCCCTCGCGAAGAGCGCGGCCGACGTCGAGCCGGGCTCGGCCCACCGGGCGGTCCTGGCCGGCGCGCGGGGCGCTCTCACGTTGGATGCCATGCCGTGGTCTCCTCTGGGTCCGGTCGGGCCGTCGGCGGGCGCCGGCTGGCGCCCTCGCCCTGGCATCATACCCGCGGGTCCGCGCGCGCGCGAGCCGCCAACCGGCGACGCGGGGTCCCGGGCACGCCGGCGTTGACGATTCGGGTGTAGGGTTGCTTGTGCGCGTCTCCGGGCCCCTGGTCGCGGCGACCATCGCGGCGACCCTCCTCCTCCCGCTTCCCGCCACGGCCTGGGCCGGGTCGTCGGCGGCCGGCGGCGACGCCAGGGCCGCCGTCGACGCGGTCCTGGCGTGCGCCCGGCCGGACGGCGGCTGGACCTACGTCTGCAACCCCCCGACGGGTCCCCACGGCGTGGTGACGCGGATCCTGATCCGCGCGCGCCAGGTGGCGTCGTGGCTCGGGGGCGCCCGGTGGGACGTGCTGGTCATCCGCAGCCCGGGGACGCCGGCAGCGGGGCTGGTGATGCTGGCGGCATGGAAGCGATGGGGCGATGGCCGATACCTCGCGGCGGCGCGCGGCGCCGGCGACCTCCTGGTCGAGGCGCAGCTGCCGTCGGGCGGATGGGCCTCGGAGGCCCCGGTGCACGGGGGCCGGCTGCCGATCTGGTTCCGCTGGGTGAACCAGTGGACGGCGCTGGACGACGACGTCACCTCCGGGACCATCCGGTTCCTGCTCGCCCTCTGGCAGGAGACCGGCGAGGTCCGCTATCGCGACGCCGCCCGCCGGGGGCTCGATCTCCTCGTCGCCGCGCAGCGGCCCGATGGCGCCTGGCCCCTCACGTGGCGGGCGGCCTGGCTCCGCTGGCTGTCGCCGAACTTCGAGGACTGGCCGTCCACCAACGACGCGGCGACCGCCGGCCCGATCGAGGCCCTGCTGGCCGGCGCCGCGGCGCTCGGCGATCCCCGGTACCTCGTGGTGGCGCGAGGCGGAGGCGACTGGCTGCTCGCGATTCAGGGCCGGCCTCCGCGAGCCGCGTGGGCGCAGCAGTACGATGCCAGCGGTCGGCCGGCGCCCGGGCGGCGCTTCGAGCCCGCTGGCCTCGCGGCCTGGGAGACGCGCCAGATGCTGGACGCGTTGCTCGCCCTCGCCCGGGTCACCGGCGATGGGCGCTACTGCCGGGCCGTGGGGCCCGCGGTGCGCTGGCTCCAGGCCTCCGCCCTGGCCCCGGGCTGCTGGGCCCGCCTCTACGCGCTGGACGACAACCGCCCCCTCTTCGCCGACCGCGACGGCCGCCGCGTCGCGACACCGGCCGAGGCGCGCGCGTCGTATCGGTGGACGGGCGACTTCGGAGTGCCGGGCCTGTTCGCTTCCCTCGGGCTCGAGCCCGAGGGTGGGGCGCTCGCCCGACGCGACGCGCCGCCGCCCCGACGGCTGGCCGGCGATGCCGGCGCCTGCCCGGGGGCGCGTGCGCACGAGGCCGCTCCCGACGGGGAGGACCCCCGCGCGCGCGTGGTCCGCGCGGCCGTGCTGCTGCAGCGCCTGGAGCCGCCGCCGCCGTCACCCTGTCCGGCCGACGTCCCCTCGGGGGCGGGCTAGCCGAGCCCGCCCATCTCGCAGACGATCCGCCACTCGGCCGCCGCCACGGGCTGGACCGACAGGCGCGGGAGCCGGACCAGCGCCATGCCGGCGAGGCGGCGGTCGGCCTTGATGCGGTCGAGGCCGACGGAGGCCGGGAGCGGCCGCGCGGCCGCGACGTCGACGGCGGACCAGGCGGAATCGGTCGAGTCCGGATGCGCCTCCGCGATCACGCGGACGATGCCGACGATCGCCCGCTCCTTGCCGGTGTGGTAGAAGAACGCCTGCTCGCCCGTCTTCATGGCGCGCAGGTGCCTCTGGGCCGAGTGGTTGCGGATGCCCGTCCACTCCGCGCCGGCCCGCCCCTTCGTGACCTGCTCGGCCCACGACCAATCGTCGGGCTCGGACTTCAGGAGCCAGTAGGCCATGACCGCTCGATCCTCCTTCCCGGGCGGCGCGCACCCGCGGTGGCTCGTCCGGCCGACCGTCGTGGCGGCGCGGCCCGCCGTCCCCCGCCGCATCATAGCAACGCGGGGCCGATGGCGCGGGCCCGCGCGTGCGGGAGGCCGGCCCGCCCGCCCCGCGCCGTCTCAGCGCGGCTCGACGGCCAGCCGGACGCCGAGGGCGACGAGGACGGCGCCCGCGATCGCGTCGATCGCGCGCCGCACGCGGCCGCGGAGCCAGCGGCCGAGGACGGAGACGGCCACGGCATAGCCGGCGAGCCAGACGAGCGTGATCGCGGAGAACACCACCCCCAGCAGGACCAGGCCCGAGAGCATGCCCTGACCGGGCGCGGCGAACTGGGGCAGGATGCTCGCGAAGAAGACGGCCATCTTGGGGTTGCCGAGGTTGTTGAGGAGCCCCTGCCGGTACGCGGCCGCGGCGCCGAGCGCGGCGGGGCGAGCGGGCCCGCGCGCCTCGGGCGCCTCCCGCGGCGGTCGCAGCGCGGCCAGCAGCGAGCGCGCGCCCAGCAGGACGAGATAGGCGGCGCCGGCCAGCTTCACGCCGCGGAAGACCGGCTCGGAGGCGAGGAGGATGGCCACCACGCCGGCGCTCGTGGCCAGGGCCCAGAGGAGCTGCCCGGTGGCGACGCCGAGCGCGGTGAAGACGCCGCCCGGCCGCCCGCCGCGGAGGGCATTGCGGATCGTCAGCGCCGTGTCCGGACCCGGCGTGACGATCACGACGATCGAGACGCTCAGGAAGGCGAGGAGCGAGCCGTCCATCGTCCGAGGGGCGCCGGCCGCGGTCGCACGGGCGTCGAGTATACGCTCGGACGGATGGCGGGTGCTGTACCCTGGGCTCGCTGTCGGGGACCGGTCCTCCGCGGGCCGGCCGGAGGAGGCCCCCACGGCCTGAACGTCCCGACCGGGGCAGGGGAGGAGAGGCATGACCGCCGCGAAGGCGCTCGACACGCCCACCGTCACCATCGACCTCGACGTCATGGAGCGCAACATCCGGCGGGTGCAGGCGCATCTGGACCAGCACGGGATCGCCAACCGGCCCCACATCAAGACCCACAAGATCCCGGCCATCGGGCGGATGCAGATGGCGGCGGGCGCGGTGGGGATCACCTGTCAGAAGCTGGGCGAGGTCGAGGTGTTCGCCGACGCGGGCGTGGCCGACGACGTGCTCCTCACCTACAACGTGCTGGGCCGGGCCAAGGCCGAGCGGCTGATGGCGCAGAGCCGGCGCCTCGGCCGCCTGGCCGTCGTCCTCGACAACGAGGTCGTGGCCCGCGAGCTGTCGGAGGCGGGGGCGGCCCACGGCCGGGACGTGCGCTTCCTCGTCGAGTGCGACACGGGGTTCGGCCGCACCGGGGTGCAGACCCCGGAGGCGGCCGTCGAGCTGGCGCGGGCGGCCATGCACCTGCCGCGAATGGACTTCCAGGGGCTTATGACGTTCCCCAACCGCGACCCCGACACGCGCGTGTTCTTCGAGCGGGCCCTGGCCCTCTTCAAGCAGGCGGGGATCCCGGTGCCGGTCGTGTCCGGCGGGGGCACGCCCGGCCTCTTCAAGGCCCAGACGTTCCCGATGCTGACCGAGCACCGGGCCGGCACCTGCGTCTACAACGACGTGATGGTGGTGGCCTCGGGCACCGCCACCTGGGACGACTGCGCCATGCGCGTGCGGACCACGGTGGTGAGCCGCCCGACCGACGCCCGCGCCGTGCTGGACGCCGGCAGCAAGGTCCTCACCTCCGACCAGTACGGCATGAAGGGCTACGGGCACGTGCTCGAGTGCCCGGCGGCCACCATCACCGGCCTCTCCGAGGAGCACGCCATCGTGGACCTGTCGGGGGCGCCGGAGCGGCCGCGGGTCGGCGACGTGGTGCACGTGGTCCCGAACCACTGCTGCGTCGTGTCCAACATGGTCGACGAGGTGTACGGGCTGCGGCACGGCCAGCTCGAGGTGGTGTGGCCGGTGGCCGCCCGCGGCAAGGTCCGCTGAGCGGACGCGCCGGTGCCCGTCCCCTTCGACAACGCCGGGAGGCGTCGGCCTCCCCGGGGAGGAACGATCCGATGAGCCGTCTCGATCCGGTCTGGGCCACGGTGGCCGAGCTGTCCCGCGCCTTCGCCGCGCGCACGCTGTCGCCCGTCGGCGCCGTCGAGGCGCTGCTGGAGCGGATCCGGCGGCGCCGCGACCTCCACGCCTACATCGCCGTCTACGAGGCCGACGCGCGCCTGGCCGCCGAGGCCGCCGACCGGGCCATCCGCGCGGGCCACCGCGTGGGACCGCTCCACGGCGTGCCGATCGCGCTGAAGGACCTCGTCGACCTCGAGGGCCGCGTCACGACGGGCGGCTCGAAGGTCTGGGCCGACCGCGTGTCGCCGGTCACCGCCACGCTCGCCGAGCGGCTGATCGCGGCGGGCATGGTCGTGCTCGGCAAGACGCACACGGTCGAGTTCGCGATGGGCAGCTGGGGCACGAACACGCACATGGGCACGCCGCGCAACCCGTGGGACCTGCGCGTGCACCGCACGCCGGGCGGCTCCTCCAGCGGCTCGGGGGTGGCCGTCGCGGCCGGCCTCGCCCCGGCCGCCATCGGCACCGACACCGGCGGCTCGGTGCGGCTGCCCGCCGCGTGGTGCGGCATCGTGGGCCTCAAGGTGACGGCCGGCCGCATCAGCACCCACGGCGTGCTCCCGCTCAGCTCGACGCTGGACACGCCCGGCCCCCTGACCCGCTCGGTCGAGGACGCCGCGCTGATCTTCCGCGCCCTGAACGGCCCCGATCCGCGCGATCCGCAGACGCTCGCGTGGCCGGCCGCGGACCCGCTCCCCGCGCTGCGGCGCGGCGTGGAGGGCCTGCGCCTGGCCGTCCTGCCCGAGGCGGAGCGGGTCGGGGTGGACGGCGAGGTGCTGGCCGCCTACGACGCCGCCGTCGAGGCGCTGGCCAAGCAGGGGGCCCGCGTCGCACGCCCCGCCCTGCCCCATCAGTTTGCCGACTACGGGGCCGCCACCGGACGCATCATCGGGGCCGAGGGGTATCGCTTCGTCGGCCACCTCGTCGACGACCCGGCCCTGCCCGTCGACCCCCACGTGCGGCCCCGCATCCAGCTCGGCCGGGACATCTCCGCTCGCGACTACCTGCTCGACCTCGCGCGACGCGACGAACAGCGGCGCGCCGTCGCGGCGGCCCTCGCCGAGGTCGACGCGCTGCTGACCCCCACCGTCAAGACGGCCGCCATCCCCGTCGACGAGGTCGACCAGGGCGGCACCGCCGCCCACTTCACGCGGGCGGCCAACTACCTCGGGCTCTGTGGGCTCGCCGTGCCCAGCGGCTTCACGGCGGGCGGCCTGCCGACGTCGCTGCAGATCCTCGGTCATCCCGGCGACGAGGCGACGATCCTCAGGATCGGGTGGGCCTACGAGCAGGCGTCGACCTGGCGGGACCGTCGCCCGCCGGAGCCCTGAGCCCCGTCCGGCGCGCTGGCCGAGCGGACGGCGAGAGAGGAGGAGCCCATGAGAGACGCGGTCGGCCGAGCCCGGCGTCGGTCCTCGCCGTGGCGGTCCTGGTCGGGCTGGGGGTGGCGGCCGGGTGGAGCCTGGCCCGGGCCCAGCACGCTCACCCCCACGCCCATTCGGAGGACAAGGGGGGATGGTTCGCGCGCCTCGGACCCGAGGCCCGCGTGCAGGCCATCGAGCGCCAGTTCCGGGGCTTCGAGACGACGATGGCCGAGGTGGCCTCCCGGTACACGGAGACGGACTTCGGCGGGATCGACGGCAACTGGGCGTACGCGCAGCACATGGCCCACGAGATGGGCGAGGCGCTCGTGACCGGCCTCGAGCGACGACCCCAGCACCGGAAGAACGCCGAGGCGCTGTTCCTCAAGGGCCCGTACCCGCAGCTGATGGACGCCATCAAGGCCAAGGACGCGAAGCCGTTCAAGCAGCGCATCGAGGCGCTGCGGGCCGCCTGCACGGCGTGCCACGCGGCCGAGGCCCACCCGTTCATCAAGATCGGCGTGCCGGCCGTGCGCCGCAACCCGGTCGTCACCGGGGACTGACGCCGGCCGTCAGGGCCGGGGGGCTGCCTCCGCCAGACCACGTCGAGGAAGTGGACGCGTTCGTCAAGCGGGCGGTGGCGGCGGGGGCGAAGGAGCTGAAGCCCGTCACGGACCAGTTCTGGGGCGACCGCTCCGGTCAGCTCCAGGACCCCTTCGGCCACCTGTGGTGGGTCGCCACGCACAAGGAGGACGTCCCCCCCGACGAGGTGAAGCGGCGCATGGTCGAGGCGTTCGCCCAGCACAAGCGCTGAGGCGAGCGTGCCCGGGGCCGCCGCGCGGGATCAGGCGCGGACGGCCCCGGGCCGGCCGTCCTCGACCGCGAACGCGGCGAGCGTGCGCGCCCGGCCCTCTGGATCGCGCACGTCGTCGACCACCCGGAGATCGGTGGTCCAGCGGCGGGGGGTCACCTCGCACCGGACGTAGCCGCGCAGGCGGCTCTCGAAGAACCGGACGTGGGGGTTGTCCGGAAGGTAGGCGGCGAAGGTCTCGTAGGGGACCCCAAGCGACGTGATCGAGGTGCCGACGAACTCCGTGGCCACGGGGGCGGCGGCGGCGTCGCGGACGTCGATCTTGAGGTCCGTCACCCAGAACGAGTGGATGTCGCCGCCGATGACCACGGGGTTCGACACGCGCCGGCTGGCCAGGTGCGTGAGGATCCGCGCCCGCGCCGCCGCGTAACCGTCCCACCCGTCCGTCCAGTACGCCTCGGCGCCCGCGGCGGTGCGCTGGCGAAGCTCGGCCATGAGCAGGGGCTGGGCGATCAGGTTCCAGCGGGCCGGTGACCGCTCGAGGCTCAGCAGGAGCCAGCGCTCCTGCTCCGGGCCGATCATGGTCTGGGCCGGGTCGAGGCGAGCCGGGCACTCCGCCACCACGTTCCCGCCGCCGCGCCGGCCCTCGCCGCACGGCTGGTCGGAGCGGTACTGGCGCGTGTCCAGGACCGCCACCTCCAGGAGGTCGCCCCAGGTGACGCGCTGGTAGAGGCGCATGGACGGCCCCCGGGGCTGGGCCGCCGGCCGGAGCGGCAGGTGCTCCCAGTACGCCTGGTAGGCGGCCGCGCGCCGCCGGAGGAACACGTCGGGGGGATCCCGATCCTGAGACTCGGCCCCGGCGTAGTCGTTGTCCACCTCGTGGTCGTCCCAGGTGACGAGCCAGGGGTAGGCCGCGTGCGCGCGCTGAAGGTCCGGGTCGAGCTTGTAGAGGGCGTGGCGCGCGCGGTAGTCCTCGAGCGTCACGGGCTCGGGCGCCTCGTGGCGTCGCACCTGGTCGGCCCCGGACGGGGTCTCGTAGATGTAGTCGCCCAGGTGGACGAGCAGGTCGAGCCCGTCGTCGAGCATGGCCCGGTACGCGGTGAAGTAGCCCTGCTCCCAGTGCTGGCAGGACGCGAAGGCGAAGCGGAGCCTCACGAGCGACGCCCCCCGAGCCGGGATGGTCCGGCTCCGCCCGGCCGGGCTCACGGTGCCGCGGGCGCGGAAGCGATACCAGTACCAGCGGTCGGGCTCGAGCCCCCTGAGCTCGACGTGCAGCGTGTGGGCCCATTCCGGGCGCGCGACGGCGGTCCCGCGGTGCCGGATCCGCCGGAAGCCCTCGTCGAGGGCCACCTCCCAGTCCACCGGGATCGGCTCCGGCGGCATCCCGCCCCCCGGGGCCAAGGGGTCCGGGGCGAGCCGGGTCCAGATCACGAAGCCGTCCGGCGTCGGGTCCCCCGAGGCCACTCCCAGGGCGAAAAGGCCGCCGGCGGGTCGCGGGGGCGGGGCGGCCGCCGCCGGAGCGGCGAGTCGGCCGGCGGCCAGCGCGCCGCCGAGGGCTCCCGCCCCGCCCAGGAAGGCGCGCCGACCGATGGCCGAGGTCGACGAGCGGGGGGCGGGCATGGCCGGAGCCTACCACGCGAGGACGCGGCACAGCGGCCCTCGGCATCGCCTGCCGGCTGGCCGTGGAGCCCGACTCCTGCGTGCGACGGACGCAGGACGTCTTTCGTCCGCCATCTCCGCATCGACCGCGTGACCGCCGACGAGCTCATGCGGATGCTCGAGGCGCGCAAGGCCCCGGTCGTCGTCGACCTGCGCAGCGCCGCCGAGTTCGCCCTCGATCCGGTCACGTGGGCGCGCGTCACCCCGCGATCCCGCGCGACCGCGACGTGGTGCTCCACTGCACCTGACCGAACGAGGCGAGCAGCGCCCGGGCGGCGCTCCGGCTCCGACGGCGAGGCATTCGCCGCGTGCGCCCGCTCGCCGGCGGGCTCCACGGATGGCGAGAGCACGGATTCCCGGTCGTGCCGGCCGAGACGCCCGCGCCGACGTAGCCGTCCCGGCGTCTCCCGACAACCTCCGTCGGACCGCGCGCGTCGGCGGCGCCTCACGGAGTAAGGGCACGGCGCGCCACCTGGCCGACGCGGCACTGGCACTGGCCTTGCTCGCGTTCTTGCGCTCGTGAGCACGAGCGCCCTTCGACGGGGTCGGCGCGCCCACGCGCCGCCACGGATCGTCGCGAATGGGCCCGGCGAGGCCCGGTTGGGCCCGTTGCGAGCCCGTCGGCATCGTACCTTCGTACAGTGCGCGCGCTCCGCCTCCGCGATCCCCGCGCCCGCGCCGACCTCTCCACAGTGTAGAAATGGCTACACGGTGCGTATGCTCCGCACTGTGATGGCGGCGCGCGGGCGCCGGACGCGGATGTCGCGGGCCCGTCCAGACGGCGGTATCCAACGGGAGGGCCGTCCATGAGTGCAGACGTGAGCCTACAGTCGCCGGGTCGATCTGGTCGCTCGTCGGACCCCAACCGCGCGCTCCACACCGTGGCCGTCACCATCGCCTCGTCGCGCGGGTCGGCCGCCTTGCCGTCCCTGGTGGCGCGCCGGACGGCCGCCCTCGCCCGCGTCGACGCCTGCGCCATCTACGTCACCCGGCCGGAGGGCGGCGTGCGCTCCATCGCCCGGTACGTCCGCGCCGGCGCGGCCGAGCCGACCGCGCTCAGACGGCTGGATCGCCGCGGCGTCTACTCGGCCGAGGACGTCCGCCACTGCCGGCGGGTCATGGACACCGGCCAGCCCGCCGTCCTGGAGGCCGCGGAGGCCCGCGACGAGCTCGTGCAGGGGTGGGCGCGGGCGCTGACGCGCGGGCGGCCCGGGCACCCGA
>Ga0187892_10009723_pt1 | contig 12516 bp, 11 predicted proteins | sample MA1701073metaG_FD_139345 | JGI IMG/M metagenome (GOLD analysis project Ga0187892, IMG submission 139345) | Bio-ooze microbial communities from a basaltic lava cave in the Kipuka Kanohina Cave System on the Island of Hawaii, USA - MA170107-3 metaG ...
AGCAGTGCGCCCTCCATCGAGTGCGACGTTACGTGTTCGCCAGCTCGCTGACGGTCCACGGCAGTAACGAGTTGGGGCGGCCATGTACCGTCGACGTTGCTTTCAACCCCAAGCATGCCTATGGCGCCAGCAAGGCGGCGGCCGAATACAGCCTCATGCAGTACGCCGGTCGCTGCGGCATGACCGTGGTGGCGTTGCGACCAACACTGGTTCTCGGCGACACACCCGTGCCTCATGCGCCGATCGATTTCCTTCGTACGCTGATGGACGGCAGACGGATTGAAATCTTTGGAAACGGCACGCACGAGCGCGAGTGGATCTGGATCGACGATGCGGTTGAAGGGTTCGTCCGAGCCGTCGACTTCTGCGGTCGTGCAGAGCCGGGGTATTATCCATTCTTCCTCGGAGGCAACCGGATCACGATGCGTGACCTCGCCTTCAAGTGCGCGGCACACCTGAGCAAGGGCCCGGAAGTCGTGCACTTTGGCGACAGTCGCGAGCAAGCGTTCACACTCACGTGCGATCCCGGGGAAACTGAAAGAGTTCTCGGATGGAAACTGCGATGGGGTCTTGATGAAATGATTGCCGCGTTGATCCGCATCGTCGACGCCAATCGAAGGTGAGATGGCCGCGAAAATGCACAAAAGGCGCAAACTAAGAGGATGGTCACAAACCCCTTGTGAGTCTTGCGCGTCTTCGCGGTAGCGATGTGACATGAACGGCGAAGGTAAGAACGCGATTGTCACCGGCGTTTCATCGGGCATCGGCGCGTACGTGACCGAGTTCCTTCTGCAAGACGGTTGGTCGGTCTTCGGGCTCTCGCGGGGCGAGCCGGTGATTCAACATGAACGTTTCGATTGGTATCGCTGCGATCTGAGTGATGCGCAGGCCATCGGGTCGTGGACCCAGCATCTTCGCGTACCGATCGACCTCGTTGTCCACAATGCCGGCGTTACCGGTGGCGTCGGGCCGGGTCTGGATCTCGATCTCACCGCCTGGCGTGATGCCTTCGAGGTAAACTTCTTTGCACCCTTGCTCCTCACTCAGCATCTGCGCGCGCGCTGTCGGGCGAATGCATGCTTCGTTTTCCTCTCCGGCGGCGGCGCCGTGACGCAAAGGCCACTCGTGGGTCCCTATGCGATCAGCAAGCTTGCGATCGTCAAGCTCGCCGAACAGCTCTCGCTCGAGTATTCCAACTTGCGCTTTTATGGTCTCGCTCCCGGCGCGCATCCGACCAGGCTCTTCGACGAGCAGCAACGACAAACACACGCCGCCGCCCCGACTTTCGCCGACCTCGCCGACGTCACGAGACTTCTGCAGGTGTTGATCGCCGATGCCGACGCTCGCCTCAACGGCAAATTGGTGCACGTGCGCGACGACCTCGAGAAGCTGCTCTCTGCGCACGAAGGCGGGATGGTACGAAGAGTCGAGCGGCGTTGATGCCGGAGTGACCATCCCTCTCGATGTGAGTGATCAGAGTCGCTTTTCACACGCGAGCTCGGCAACACGCCGGTGGCCGATCGATGACAGGTGCACGGCGTCGTTGAACCAAGATATACCCGCCTCGCCTCCGAACTCTTCCCGCAGATCGATGAACGTACCGCCGGTCGATTCAACCGCCGCGCGGCGCCGCGCCAGCATCGCGGCCCGATTCGGCTGTCGATCGACTTGCATGTCGCTCGCCATGAAGTCGTGGAGGAAGAGGAACTGCGCACCGCGAAAGTGAACGCAGCCAATCAGGTCCTCGATCGCCGATACCTGGTCGTCGATTCGACCAAGAGATGCGGAGGCGGCACTATCATGGTTGTCACGCCACGGCGTGATACCCGGTTGAACGAACGCGCGCGCCATTGGCAACGCCGCCCTTGGCGAAGACAAGCCCGACAAGAAATCGTCGTTAGCTTCTCCGAGAAAGGTTACTTGACCTCCCTCGCCGAACGACGGATCGCTGAGGCAGTAGGCATTGCGTACCCACGACAGCGTCTCGCCCGACGCGAACAGGGCGGCGGTCTTACCGCGGCAGCGAGGGCATTTCTCATCAAGCAGGTGACGAATGCTGCCTCGCTCCTGTCGAAGCCCCTCGCCTTTGACGGTGGAATAACCAACGACACCGCAGAGGTCGGGTTGTCCGTTGTACTGGTGTGTCCGCAGGATCCTTTGCGGGAACTGCTTGGTGCCGGGCGCGACGAGCCAAGCCACCGAGCCCGCGATCGTCAACACAGCCGGCAGGCGCGCCCATCGTGGCAATTTCCACAGCGCGAAAGTCATCGTTCGCAGAATCGTGGCGGCGACGGCGATGATGAGCACGGCTGCCCAGGAGAGAGCCGCCTCCACCGGCGCCCACAGAGCAGCGCCCGCGAGCGCGGTAGCCACGGCCCCGGCCGATACCAGTCCGAAGCCGATCCAAATTGCCACTTCCTTCAGTGCGATGAGGCCGAACATTGGCCACTGAATCGTGCGTTCTGATTTCCACTCCGGTGTGCGTGAGATCATCGCCCATTCGGGTCCGGCTGCTACAGCCAACAACGCCGGGGCAACCGTTTCAATGAGCGAACAGCGACCGACACTGACATGGAGGCTACCCGACGTGATGCTGATGGCCACTGGCCCACCCTCGGGTGCGCAGTTCTGCTGAACGGCATCGAGCCGTGCGAAGTCATCCCGCCAAGGTTGGGTGGCATTCCACGCAACAAACGCAAGGCGACCATCCTGGAGCGCCAGAGTACGGGCATCGCGAAGCCGCGCCTCACCGGGCTGTATCGAAAGGTCGCTTGCAGCCGGCGCTACCGGTGCCTCCATACCGATGACGACGTATGGAGCACGTCTGGAATCAGACTCGATTTCGAAGCGTTGTCCCGCTTCGAGTGAGATGACCGCCGTCATTCCGGACGGTATTTCGAGACTACCGTCCTCGGTGAGAAGATAACGCGGAAGTGTGTCTGGCCGGACAGCCGTGTCGATCGCCAGGCCTGCCTCGCCGTCAATTTCCTCGAAGTACCCTCGCCGAAACTGTCCTTCGGCAATGTCAGTGCGCGTCCAGATGACCTGCAACGCAACGAGGTCGCCCACACAACAAAGGCTGAGTACCAGAGCCTTCCACCCCCAAGATATGCGGGTGACGCTGGCAGCGTGATCGGGCAAAGACTCCAAACGCATTGAACGAATACGGCGTGTTTCTAGAGAGTGGCGATGTCGCGGTTGGCGCGAAACCAGTCAACTGTGGCCTCCAGGCCGGCACGCAATGGCGTGCGTGCGTTCCAATTCAGATCCCGATGGGCTTTGCTTACGTCCATGCGACGTTCCGACTGTCCGTCCGGTCGACTCGCATCCCAGACGACGCGACCGGTGAAGCGGGTGATCTGGGTGAGCATCTCGACCACCTCGCGGATCGCTGTCGCGGCGCCGCTGGACAGGTTCACCAACTCGGCTCCGTTGTAGATCTCGGCGGCTCGCAGCATTCCTTCGGCGACATCGCCGCCGTAAACGAAGTCACGCAAAGGTTTGCCACTGCCCCACACGACGATATCGCTCTGTCCTTCATCGACAGCGGTGACAAACTTGCGCACCAACGCCGGGACGACGTGCGCATTTTCCAGATGGAAGTTGTCGTACGGACCATAGATGTTGCCCGGAATCGTCACGACCGCCGGAAAGCGGTGCTGACGCCAGTAGGCGATGGCCTGCACGTGCAGCATGCGCTTGGCGAGAGAGTAGGGAGCACTCTCGGCTTGCGGGAAACCGTCCCAGAAACTGTCTTCCTTCAAGGGTAGCGGCGCGTGCTCGGGATAGCCGCAGCCTGCACCCGCGGCAACGAACTTTTCAGCGCCGGACTTCCAGGCGTAGTGCATCGTCAGCACGCCCATCATGATGTTCTGATAGAAGAAGTCGGCCGGAAATTTCTGGTTGGCGCCAATTCCGCCGACGTAGCCGGCGAGATGGATGACGACGTCGGCGCGGTGCTCGGCGAACAGCCGCGCCACTTCGCTCTCGCAGCGCAGGTCGTAGTCGCGACTTCGGGCGATGAAGATGTCGGCGCAATCGGTCTGCCGCAGCTTCTCGACGATATGGCTGCCGAGAAAACCGCCGCCGCCGGTGACGACGACTTGCTTACCAGTCCAATACGACATGTGCTGCCAACCCCAATCCGAAATTCTCAACCACGACGGGTACGAAGTTCACGAAGAGAGTGATTCATGTTTCCGTTCTCATGCACAACCGTGTCCTTCGTGATCTTCGTGGCAAACGATTTACGGCGCGGCGCTGCGCCACACCTGCAAACCGTAGCTGTCGAAAGCGAAATCGGTGAACTGTCCGCCAAGCCGTTCGAGTGCCTGACGTACCTCCTGTTGCCGGCTGGTCTTGCAATAGAGCAGCAAGTACCCGCCGCCGCCACCGCCGAGGAGCTTGCCGCCGATGGCGCCGTGCTGCCGGGCGGTCTTGTAGAGCTCATCGGCCAGGGTTCCGGCGGTGATGTCCGGCATCGCGCTCTTCTTCTGCATATAGGCCTCGTGCAACATCAACCCGAGCCGCTCGACGTCGCCGACGACCAACGCGTCCTTCATTTCGTAGACCAACTCGACCTGCTGCCTCATCGGCTCGAGCGCCTCGGGTCGGCCCTCTTCAAAGGCGTGCACCAGCTTGGCGACCAGCCCAAGGTCAGGACGGACGCGGCCGGTGTAGCAAAGCAGAAAGTGCGCCTCCAGGTCGTTGAGGCACTCGCGCTCGATACGCAACGGAGTGACGACGACCTTGTCGCGGGTGAACTCGATCAAGTTGAAGCCGCCGTACGTCGTCGCGTACTGGTCCTGCTTGCCGCCGGCGATGCTGAGGTCGATGCGTTCGACGGTATAGTTGAGCTCCGCAAGTTCCTGCGGACTCAACTGTTTCTCGTTCAGTGTTGCGAGGGCGCCCAACACCGCGGCAGTAAGGGCCGACGATCCGCCCAGTCCGCTCCCAGGCGGCGCATCCGATCGGATGTCCATGCTGATGCCGCGGCCGACGCCGATGCGTTGGACCGCGGCTTTCGCCAGGTCAAGCACGCCGTCGTACGTCGGGCCACGCTCGAGGTCGTAGCGCGCGACATAACCGAGGTCGACGGATCGAATGGTCACGTCGTGGTCGGCGCGCGGGTACAACGTCACGTACGCAAAGCGATTGATCGTGCTCGAGAGGACCGCGCCGCCATGCTTTTCATAGTACAGCGGCAAATCGCTGCCGCCACCGACGAAGCTGATCCGCAACGGCGCCTTGGCGCGAATGATGGGAGACTGATTCAGTGCCGCTCCTTTCCCCTAACCCCGCAACCTCCCAACCCCGCAGCCGCCTGCTCTCACACGTTGCTCGCCCGCGCTCGCCCGAGCAACCGATACGCCTTGATCAATTCTCGAATGCCCGCGTCCAGCGACCGGCGCGCCTCGAAGCCCGCTTCGCGCAGGCGTTGATTGGAGACGATGTAGTCGCGTTTGTCGGGATCGACTCCCACTTCGGAGAAATGTACCGCGAAACGTGGAACGTGTTCTTTGATTTTCAGCGCCAACTCTTCCTTGGTCAGATTAGCGGCGTCGAGCCCGACATTGTAGGGACGACCAACCATGGCAGCGCTGTGCTCGATGCAGAAAGCCATGCAATCGGCGACGTCGCGGATGTGGATGTAGTTTCTGCGGAAGTCCTTTTCGAAGATGATGATGTAGCCGCGCGTCACCGCCTCGTAGACGAAGTGGTTGACGAGCAGATCCAACCGCATGCGCGGCGAGGCGCCGAAGACGGTCGCCAATCGTAGCGTGATGGTGTTGGGCGATGCGAGTAGCTCTGCTTCGGCTTGCACCTTCGTCTGACCGTAGAGTGAGATGGGTTCGAGCGGGGTCTCTTCCGTACAAGTGACGTCGCCCGAACGTGTGCCGTAGCCGCTGTTGGTGGTTGGGAAAACGACGAGCTGGTCGCGGCTGCGCAGCCGGTTCAGCGAGCGCACGGCTTCCAGGTTGACCGACTGCGCCAACAACGGATCGCGATCACAGGCCGGGGCGCCGACGATGGCGGCCAACGGGATCAGAACGTCGGCGTCCTGAATCAGACGTCGCATGAGCTGCTCATCGCGCCCGTCGCCGCGCTCGAAGCCGAAGCGCTCGTTCTCGCAGAGATGGAACAGGCTGTGCTCGCCGTACATCAAGTTGTCGACGCCGGTGACCTGATAGCCACAATCCAACAACTGCTCGCAGAGGATCGAGCCGACATATCCGGCAGCGCCGGTGACGAGGACGCGAGTCACGATCTGCTCCTTTGGACTAGGGGGTTTTGGGGAAAGCGGGCCATAACCCCAAACCCCTTAACCCCAAACCCCATATCAGAGCGGGTGTGCTGGCGTCGATTCATCCCGGCCGTCTCAGCTCGCGCGCCAGATACTGCAACACACGCAAGCCGGAGGGAACCGCCTTGAAGTGCGTGGTTCCGTAGGATCGTGGTCGTTCCTCGACGGGGAATTCGATACGCCGCAACCGCTTGCGATACGAGCGAACGACCATTTCGATGTCGATCGACAAGCAATCCGGCAGCGGTTCGATGGCGAAGAATGCGTCTTTGCGCATGGCGCGGCAGCCGTGCAGGACATCCCAGATCATCGCCCCCTCCCGTTTCCACAGCGCTCGAGCAAGCAGAGCGAGTCCGATGACGAACCACTTGCGCGGCTTGAGGATGCGGTGGTCTTCCTCGTTCCGGCTTCCGGCGATGATGCGACTGGCGACGACAAGGTCGTAGCCCTGTTCCAGATATCGCCGGAAGTCGAGTGTCCGATCGGGATCGATCGTCGCCTTCGGATGAAACAGGATCAACGCATCGGTGCTGCAACGATTGAAGGCAGAAAAGTAGGCGTTGTTGTAGCCCGGCTTGTCCTGCCGGTAGACAGCAATCCCCTGACTTTGGAGATACTCGACGGTTCCATCGGTGCTGCCGCCGTCGATGGCGTAGATTTCTTCGAAACATTCACGCTTGAGTCGCGGGACGTCATGGCGGCATCCGACGACTTCGTTCCACGTCAGCAGGCAGAGCGTCAACCGCACTGGTGTGTCTCGTGCTCAAGCGAACTTGTCGACAGTGCGCACCCAGCTCCGCATCAGATCGGCAGTCTGATGGAAGTAACCGCGCGCCGCATTGGTCCAGATCGTACCACGCTGCTTCTCGATTGCTTCCTCCAGGCAATGGCTGAGGGCGGTGTAGGTCTCCAGGTAGGTGCTCCCCGACAGTCGGGCGTCGTGCAGCCACGGCAGGACATCCTCGAACAGCAAGATGAAGCCCCATTCGTCGCTGGCGTCCTTCATGTAGTTGTGTGCGTTGCGGCGGTGATCTGCGACCGGCGTCCCGAAACGGATTGCGGCTCCGAGATGTTTGGCGCAAGCCTGGACCAGGTAGCCGGAGAAAATGTCGCTGTAGCGTTCGAGCCGCAGTCCGTCGAGCGCCCAGCCGGCCTTCACGTAGTAGTAGGCTCCTAGCGCTTCACGGCGTAGCGCTGTGTTCTGCGTGTTGATCGGCGACCATGTGTCGTGGCCGAGTACGAGCGATGGTCCTTTGAACGCGACGGCTTGTGACGGCGCCACCAGCCAGTTGATTGCATCGACGTCGGGCGCCAATAGCCAGAGGCCGGCGTTGATGTGTACCTCCATCGATGCAGTGCTCATTTTGGCGACCGTTGGGCGGTGGCGGGCGTAGTAGGGGAAACCGCGCGGATAGGTCGTGTCGGGCCGATCGAGCTCGAGCAGCGTGCAGACATTGAACCAGCCGTCGTCGCAGTCCGCGACTTGCGCCGGCCCGGCCGGCTGGCAGACGACGGCGTGAGCAGCGAAAAGATCGACATCGTTGCGACAATAGTTGTCGTCATCGATCGAGATCATGAAATCGCTGCCCGACTCGAGTGCCATCAGAAACCCGACGTTGCGACGGTTGTCGGAGTCCCAGGGAATGAGATCAGAGGGGAATCCCACCCGTTGCAGAAATGCTTCTTGCTCATTCAGTGTGGGACACTTTGCCGCGAACCCGGATCGGACCAGCTCGGCGCATCTTTCGTAAGCCCGCTGTGGCGTCTTCCGATCCGGGATGACGTATGCTTCGACGTCGTCCAGATGGCCGTGGTGTCGGAGGTTTTCGAGGTAGGAATCGAGAACGGTGGGCTCGCGAATCGTCGTCAAAACGAGGCTGGCTCTCAGCGACATGTCGTCCTGATCTCTCGACCGATCAGCTCACGGGGAACGGCCCGCAAGCCCATGATATCCGCTACTTCGCGGTAATGCTCGACGGGAATGTATGAATCGGCACCGAGCCTATGCCTGAGCGGAGTCTGGCTGCTTTTCGGCCGGCGGACTTACCGGCTGTGTCGGGACGTCCTCCGCCGCCGGTGCAGCGGGTGCGGCCGCGGGGGGCGGGGGCTCGGGTGCGTTTGCCGGGGCGGCCCCCGGGGCGGTGGTGCTGACACAGGTGGCGATCGCCGATTTCTCGAACTCCTTGCAGGCGTCCGCCTGGCCGAGCGCCGCTTGTGCGAGAGCTTTCTCTTTTCCTGAACCGGATTCCGCGACCGCCTTCAGACCGCGCGCGAGGTACTTCCTGGTGTCGATCGTCGTTCTGCAACCTTCCTCGACCTTGGATTCGACAGCATCCGCGTCGCCCTGACGCGCCGGGAGTTTCCCTTCCACGCGACACAGCGAGGTGTCGAGCTTGACGAAGGCGCGGCAGATCGATTGGAAGGGTCCGAGCTGCGCGCACTTCGTTTCATCTCCGGTGCGCGTCGCTTCGAGCACCGCTCCACAAGCCTTGGGATTATCGCATTGCTGCACTTCGATTTCGGTAAACGTGAACGAAGTGCCCTTTGGGTATGCGCGCGCTTCATGAAAGATGGATTGGGCAAAGAAGCAGTCCCTGGCCTCAGCCAAGTACGACTTCTCGCCGGAAGGCGATGTTTCGATCAGAGGATCGCACATCGCTCGAGAGTCGTTCTTCACCGCAAGGCAGGTGAGTAGCTCAGCGGCCTTGGGTGCGAATGCGGTGACCCCCGGGTCCTTCAGTAAAGCCGGGTTCTGGCCCGAGAGGGCGGCGACGTATTGTTCGCAGTCAGTGAGATCCACCTTGGACGCATCCTTGGGCGGCATTACGGGAGTCGATGAGGCTGGGGTCGGTATGCCGGCTGCCGCTTGGGGCTCTTCGTGTGGTTTGTCTGGCGCAGGCGCTTCGGCCGCGGCCGGTGCCTGTGGCGCGGAGGCAACCTCGGTGGGTGCCGGCGCAGGCGGTGCCTCCTGGGGACTCTCCGAACAGGTGCAGCCGTAGAACATGAGAACCAGCACCGGGGCCACCCGGGCATAGCGGACGATACGTCTAACGGCTGCAGACTTCATAGAATCCTCGTCTTTCTCGATCACTTCGAGCCTGCGGCGCGCGGGCACGCAGCGAATCGGCCGTGCGGATCCCCTACGGCGAGCTAGTACCGGTAAAATAAGAGGCGGTCAAACTCAAATCGGGTGTGGAGCCTGTGCGTTCGCGGAGATTCATTACGGTATGCACCAGGATTCCGTCGCTGCATCGAGTTGCGCGACCTCTTCGTCGGTCAGACTGATGTTGAGCGCTTTTGCATTCTGCACCGCCTGTGCGCCCGTCTTGGCGCCGGCGATGGGCACGACCTCTCTTGCGAGCAACCAGGCGATTGCAACGGCGGCGGCGTCGACGCCGTGCTTGTCGGCGATCGTTTGTAAGAGGCCGACCACCGGTTGGGCTGCCTCCACGTTCTCGCGAGAGAACCAGCCGGCTTCGGCGCGCAGTCCGGACGGCAACGCGTCGGGCGTATACTTGCCGGTCAGTAGCCCCTGCTCGAGCGGGCTGTAGGCGAGCAGCGTCACATCCAATTCGCGGCAGGTATCGAGCACACCGTCGGCTTCCGGTGCGCGGTGCAGAAGCGAGTAGTGCACCTGATTGGTCGCCAGCGGAACGCCATGGCGTGCGAGAGCGGCGTGCGCATCACGCATCTCCGATGCGCTGAAGTTGCTCACTCCGACGGCGCCGATCCGTCCGTCCTGAACCGCGCCCGCGAAGACGTCCATCGTAGCCGCGATCGAGAGCTCCTCGCGGTTTGGCCAATGCACCTGATACAGATCGATTCGCGGCAGGCCGAGCCGCTTCAGGCTGCCTGCCAGGGCCTTCGGAATCGCGGCGGGTCCGCCGCGGCCATCAAGCGGCGCGTACTTGGTCGCTACCACGACCGGGCGCCAGCTCTTGCGAGCCAGAGCGCCGAGGATCTTTTCTCCCTTACCCCAGGCGTAGGCTTCCGCGGTATCGAATAGATCGAGCCCGGCTTCGACGCAGGCGCCGAACGCGTCGACCACGTCCCGCGCTCCGTGACCTTCTTCATATCCCCAGTATGAACGGTCACCCCACGCCCAACAGCCGACGCCGAGGGGTACGACATGAATCGGGCTCTGGCCGAGTTGTACGCGGGGAAGCATGGCTGGCGGGGAACTGACTACCATCGAGTTGCAAGGCGGATCAATGCCGGCGAACGTCGCCGCTTTGGGCTTGTTGACGCGAGCTGCGCTGGTTGGCTAATGCCTGTTGCCTCGTTGTCTTATGGTTTGCCGCCCATCCGCCGCGCGCGCCAAGCCGTACGCCATCGGAGAAAGCCGACCACGCGATGAGTCTCACGCAGTTGATAGTTGCATTCGGGTCCCTGGCCGCATGGGCGATCGTCCTGCGCTCGCGTCAGGGGCCGCCCAACGTCACCGCGGTCGAACTGAAATTCACGCACATCTTGCCTGCGTGTCTCCAGACCGTCCTGTTTGCCTATTGGTCGACGTACTGGCCGGACGTTTTGATGCACATTCCGGCTATTGTCGTTCAGCTCGCGTACGCTTATGCCTTCGAATTCCTCCTCAACTGGAACCTGCGCCGGCCGTATGTTCCCGGCCTCGGGCCTGTACCGGTTGTCCTGAGCATGAACCTGTTCGTCTGGTTTCCCGACTTCTTGCTCGCGGTCAGCGCCATCACGCTGGCGTTGATGTCGAAGACCTTACTGCATTCGCACGGACGCCATATCTTCAACCCGGCGGTGTTCGGCCTGACCGTGGTCTCAGTCTTTTGCAGCGTGTGGCCCGAAGTTTTTGTGTATCAGGACGTTTCTCACGAATTCGATCGGCCACCCTACATGGAACAGCTGGTGTTCCTGCTGGCGCTGATTCCGCAGGTTCGTCTCGGCATCACTCCGGTGGCGGTCGGTGCGGTGGTCGGCATGCTCGCGCCGATGTTGGTTGTCCAGGCACTCATCGGTTATCGAGGCGGCCCGACTCCGTGGTGGCCCGCATGGCTGTTGGCGACGACGCTTCTCGCCGGCGATCCCGCGACGATCCCGTCCACGTCGATCGCGCGCCTGCTGTTCGGGCTCTTCCTGGGCGTGGCGTTCTACGTTGTCTCGCGTGCGTTGCTGTTCACGGTCGAAACCGATTTCTTCGCCAAGATCATTCCGATCGCGATGGCCAACCTGCTGGTTCCGACCTTCGAACGCGCCGGGCGACAATTGCTGCTGCGTTGGCCGACGGCGCTGGTGACAGCCGGAAACCGCGCCTACGTCGTCACGTGGATCACGTTCTTTGCGATCGTGTCGTTGATCACGACCGTACTCTAGAAGAACGCCTGTCGCGGTTCAGCGACCGGTCGGCGTTGGGGACGCTGGCCGCGGGGCTTAGTGATCTTCGTCGGACTCCGGCCCGTGACCGGGTTCCGACTCCGGACATTCTCGGTCATCACTCGGTCCGTCGTCTCGCCCCGTGCGCAGGATGCCCGATAGCCGCTCGCGCCGGCCTTGGCGCTCGCGATTTTGCTGTCGAATGCGCGCTTCGATGTCGAGGCTGGCGAAGACGTCTCCCATCACCTCGTCGACGGCCAGCTGCGCCAGACCGACGATCTGATCTCCGAAACGCTCGCGCAAGCGGCTCTTGGCCGCCTCCATCAGAAGGTCACGAAAGGCCTCCTGGGTGACCGACTCCGCTTCGGCGTATAGCAGCTCCGACATCTCCAGTTGCAGGAAGCGTGTGTCGGGCCCTCGCCCGTGCGGACCTTCCTGGTCGCAGTCCTCACGTCGCTGCCGGTCATCGCGGCGGCCACGGTCGCCCTCACGGTGCCGGTCGCCTTGGTGGTGGTCGTGATGTGACCGGTTGCGATCGGATCGATCATCTCTACGGTCGTTCATGGAATGGTCTCCTCAAGGAGCCCATACCATAGCTGCAATCCGATTTGCGACGCTTAAACCCGCTCGGGTAGTGCCTCACTTTGATTGTTCCGGCGCAGACCGATCGTTCAACCCCCTCTCCATCTCTCCCCCGTTGCCGGAGTTGGCAACAGTGGCGAGAGCCGGACAGTTGAACTTCTCGAGTTCCCTCCCTTGTTGCCAACTCCGGGGCCTTGCCTGAAAATTCTCTGTTCTCGGTTTCCGGCTCCCTGCTTCCTGTTCGCCGGTTCGTCTGTCCGGTGAGAACTCCAGCGAATTCAATCAACCGC
>Ga0187892_10009724_pt1 | contig 12516 bp, 10 predicted proteins | sample MA1701073metaG_FD_139345 | JGI IMG/M metagenome (GOLD analysis project Ga0187892, IMG submission 139345) | Bio-ooze microbial communities from a basaltic lava cave in the Kipuka Kanohina Cave System on the Island of Hawaii, USA - MA170107-3 metaG ...
CTTCTTATCCTCCAGAACCTCGACCATCGCGGCGCGGTCGGTGCCGATCCGCTGTGTGGTGATGGCGCAGGCATCCTTATCCAGGTGCCCGACGCGTTTTATCGGGAGGAAATGGCCAAGCAGGACATTGGGCTGCCACCGCAAGGGGAATACGGCGTCGGCATGATTTTCCTGCCCCGCGAGCACGCATCGCGCCTCGCCTGCGAGCAAGAACTCGAACGTACCGTGCGTGCCGAAGGCCAGACGGTGCTCGGCTGGCGCAACGTGCCGGTGGATCGCGACATGCCGATGTCGCCGCTGGTGAAAGGGCGCGAGCCGGTTATTCGTCAGATATTTATCGGCCGCGGCGCCGATGTGATGGTGCCCGATGCGCTCGAACGCAAGCTGTATGTCATTCGCAAAACCGCCAGCCACAAGATCCAGGCACTGAAGCTCGCGCACGGCAAGGAATATTTCGTACCGTCAATGTCGACGCGTACGGTCGTCTACAAGGGCCTGCTGCTGGCCGAGCAGGTCGGCCGCTACTACCGTGATCTCGCCGACCCGCGCGTCGCCACCGCCATCGCGCTCGTGCACCAGCGCTTTTCGACGAATACGTTTCCTTCGTGGGAGCTGGCGCACCCGTACCGGATGATTGCCCACAACGGCGAAATCAACACCGTGAAGGGCAACTTCAACTGGATGCGCGCGCGCGAAGGCGTGATGTCGTCGCCGGTGTTGCGTGAAGACCTGTCAAAGCTCTGGCCCCTGATTTACCAGGGACAGTCGGACACCGCGTGCTTCGACAACTGTCTCGAGCTGCTGACGATGGCCGGTTACCCGCTCGCGCACGCGATGATGATGATGATTCCGGAGGCGTGGGAACAGCACACGCTGATGGACGATTCGCGCCGCGCGTTTTACGAGTATCACGCGTCGATGATGGAACCGTGGGACGGTCCCGCGGCGATTGCCTTCACCGACGGTGTGCGCATCGGCGCCACGCTCGATCGCAATGGTCTGCGACCGGCGCGTTACATCATTACTGACGACGACCTCGTCGTGATGGCCTCCGAGGTCGGCGTGCTGCCGATCGCCGAGAGTCGTATCGTCAAGAAGTGGCGCTTGCAGCCGGGCAAGATGTTTCTCATCGACACCGAGCAAGGCCGCATCATCGATGACAACGAGCTGAAGACTCAGCTCGCGTCGAACAAGCCCTACAAGGAATGGATCCGGCGCATCCGTATCAAGCTCGATGATCTGAGCTCCGTGCCGGGACCGGCCGTATCGGCGGCGCGCCTTGACGTGCCGCTGATCGACCGGCAGCAGGCGTTCGGCTACACGCAGGAGGACCTGAAGCTGCTGCTCGCGCCGATGGCCGACGACGGCGAAGAGGCGGTCGGTTCAATGGGTAACGACAGCACGCTCGCGGTGCTATCGGACCGCGCCAAGCCCCTTTACGGCTACTTCAAGCAATTGTTCGCCCAGGTCACCAATCCTCCGATTGATCCGATTCGCGAACAACTGGTGATGTCGCTGGTGAGCTTTGTCGGGCCCAAGCCCAATCTGCTCGACATCAACAACATCAATCCACCGATGCGCCTGGAAGTCAGCCAGCCTGTGCTCGACTTCAAAGACATGGCAAAAATCCGGCGCATCAGCGACTACGCATCCGCCAAGTTCAGGAGCTTCGAACTCGACATCTGCTATCCGCTCGCCTGGGGCAAGGAAGGCGTCGAAGCCCGGCTTGCGTCGTTGTGTGCCGAAGCGGTCGACGCGATCGGCGCCGGCTACAACATCCTCATCGTGTCGGACCGCAAGTTGGACGCCGAGCACGTCGCCATCCCTGCTCTGCTGGCGACGAGCAGCCTGCATCAGCACCTGATCGGCGCCGGTTTGCGCACATCCGCGGGTCTGGTCGTCGAGACGGGATCGGCGCGTGAGGTGCATCACTTCGCGTTGCTGGCGGGTTACGGCGCCGAAGCGATACATCCGTATCTCGCGCTTGAGACATTGATCGACATGGTTGGTGTTACAGCGGCCGACGCCCGAGCCAAAGCGATCAAGAACTACATCAAAGCAATCGGCAAGGGACTGAACAAGGTGATGTCCAAGATGGGCATCTCGACCTACATGTCCTACTGCGGGGCGCAGATCTTCGAAGCCGTCGGCCTGAATCGCGAGCTGGTGGAGAAGTATTTTCGCGGCACCGCAAGCAACGTTTCGGGAATCGGCCTCTTTGATGTGATGGAAGAAGCGGTGCGCATGCACCGCGCAGCGTTCGGTACGGATCCCGTCCTGGCGAACATGCTCGATGCGGGCGGCGAATACCACTGGCGCGTACGCGGCGAAGAGCACATGTGGACGCCGGACGCGGTGGCGAAACTGCAGCATGCATCGCGCGCCAACTCCTATCAGACCTACAAGGAATACGCGCAGATCATCAACGACCAGTCACGCCGCCACATGACCTTGCGGGGGCTGTTCGAATTCCGGGTCGATCCTAAGAAAGCGATTGCGGTCGACGAGGTCGAGCCAGCGAGCGAAATTGTCAAACGATTCGCCACCGGCGCGATGTCACTCGGATCGATTTCGACCGAAGCGCACACGACGCTCGCCATCGCGATGAACCGCATCGGCGGCAAATCCAACACGGGCGAAGGCGGCGAGGATCCGGCCCGCTACATGCTCGACTTGCGCGGAATACCGATCAAGCAGGGCGACACGCTGGCGAAAGTGCTTGGCGCCGACCGCGTCGAAGCCGACATCGCGTTGCGTGCCGGTGACTCGCTTCGCTCGAAGATCAAGCAGGTGGCCTCCGCCCGCTTCGGCGTCACGGCCGAATACCTGCAGAGCGCCGATCAGATCCAGATCAAGATGGCGCAAGGCGCCAAACCGGGTGAAGGGGGTCAACTGCCCGGCCACAAGGTCAGCGATTACATTGCCAAGCTGCGTTTTTCGGTGCCGGGGGTGGGGCTGATTTCACCGCCGCCGCATCACGACATCTATTCGATCGAAGATCTCGCGCAATTGATCCACGACCTGAAGAACGCGAATCCGCGCGCGTCCATCAGCGTCAAGCTGGTGAGTGAAGTCGGGGTCGGTACCGTGGCGGCCGGTGTCGCGAAAGCGAAGTCGGATCACGTGACGATCGCCGGCCATGACGGCGGCACCGGGGCGTCGCCGTGGAGTTCGATCAAACACGCCGGCACGCCATGGGAGCTGGGACTCGCTGAGACCCAGCAGACACTCGTGCTCAATCGCCTGCGCGGCCGCATCGCCGTGCAGGTCGACGGTCAGATGAAGACCGGCCGCGACGTCGTGATCGGCGCGATTCTGGGCGCGGACGAATTCGGTTTCGCCACCGCGCCGCTGGTGGTCGAAGGCTGCATCATGATGCGCAAGTGCCACCTCAACACCTGCCCGGTGGGCGTGGCCACACAGGATCCGGTGCTGCGCGCGCGCTTCAATGGCCAGCCCGAGCATGTCGTCAACTATTTCTTCTTCGTCGCCGAGGAAGTGCGCGAGATCATGGCGCAGCTTGGCCTGCGTAGATTCGATCAGTTGATCGGAGCGACCAGCCTTCTCGATACCCGGCGCGGCATCGAACACTGGAAAGCGCGCGGGCTCGACTTCAGCCGGATTTTCTACATGCCGCCGATGCCGAGCGACGTGGCGCGGTTCCGCTGCGAAGAGCAGGACCACGGCCTTAACCGCGCACTCGACAACAAGCTGATCGAACAGTGCCGCCCCGCCCTCGACAAAGGCGAACGCCTCAGCTTCATCAATCCGATCCGCAACATCAATCGCACGGTTGGAACGATGCTTTCGTCCGAAGTGGCGCGGCGCTACGGGCATGCCGGCTTGCCGGACGACACGATCCACATCCAGTTCAACGGCACCGCGGGGCAGAGCTTCGGCGCGTTTCTCGCGCACGGAATCACGCTCGATCTGGTGGGCGACGCCAACGACTACACCGGCAAGGGCTTGTCGGGCGGCCGCATCATCGTGCGCAGCCCGAACGATTTCCGTGGCTTTGGTCCCGAGCACATCATCGTCGGCAACACGGTGCTGTATGGCGCGATTGCCGGAGAGGCTTACTTCAATGGTGTGGCGGGCGAACGATTCGCCGTTCGGAACTCCGGCGCCTCGGCTGTGGTCGAGGGCACGGGCGATCACGGTTGCGAATACATGACCAAGGGCACGGTGGTCGTGCTCGGTAACACGGGACGCAACTTCGCGGCTGGAATGAGCGGAGGAATCGCCTACGTGTACGACGAGCGCGGCGATTTTTCATCCCGCTGCAACACCGCAACGGTCGCCCTCGAGCCCGTGCTGACGACGCAGGAGCAGCAGGAAAGAATCGACGAGGCACTGTGGCATCTTGGCGAAACCGACGAATTCCTGTTGCGCGAGCTGATCGAGAAACAGTTCCGCACGACCGGAAGCTTCCGCGCAAAAGAAATCCTGCACGACTGGGCGAACAAGAGGACGAAGTTCGTCAAGGTGTTTCCAAACGAATACCGGCGCGCGCTGAAGCAGTTGAACGAGGCCGAGCGGGTGTCCAAGCCGCAGAAACTCGCAGCCTGAGTCCGTCGAGGATGAAATCGGATCGTGCTCGGGATCTGCTGGCCGGCGCGGCACTGAGCGTGCCATTGGGTTCTCTGGTGCTCGCCACACAGGTCGGCGACGAGGAAGCAATGGCCCATGTTGTTGCTTTGCTGGCGGTACTTGTTGCCCTGCCCTGGCTGGTTCCGGCGCTGGTCGCGATCGCGGTCGCTTCGGCGCCGATCTATGCGTGGTTGCATTCACGCGGCGATCCGCCTGAACTGATGGCCTGGTTGTCCGGGGTGATTCTGGTCGCGGCGGTCATTGGCTGCCATGTCAATGGCGCGCTGCTTTTTCGGCGCTTGCTGAAGAGGCGCGCACGCGCGGCAGACGCCGGTTTGGCCGAGTTTCTTCGCCGTAGCAATAGCCATTGAAATGGGCAAGATCACCGGATTTCTCGAACATGCGCGACTGGAAGAAGTCCATGAGGCGCCGGCGGCGCGCAAGCAGCATTGGAAGGAATTCATCGTTCATCTGACCGATGATGAGGCCCGCGTGCAGGGCGCGCGGTGCATGGATTGCGGCATACCTTTCTGCAACAGTGGCTGCCCTGTCAACAACATCATTCCGGACTTCAACGATCTCGTTTATCGGCAGGACTGGAAGAACGCGCTCGACGTGCTGCACTCGACCAACAACTTTCCGGAGTTCACGGGCCGCATCTGCCCGGCGCCTTGCGAAGAGGCGTGCATCCTGAACATCAACGACGACCCCGTCGGTATCAAGTCGATCGAACACGCCATCATCGATAAAGGTTGGCAGGAAGGATGGGTCACGCCCAGGCCGTCCAACGTTAAGACAGGCAGGAAGGTCGCGGTGGTTGGCTCCGGACCGGCTGGCCTGGCGTGTGCGCAGCAACTCGCGCGTGCCGGTCACAGCGCCACGGTGTTCGAGAAGAACGACCGTATCGGCGGCTTGCTCCGTTACGGTATTCCCGACTTCAAGATGGAGAAATCACATATCGATCGCCGCATGCAGCAGATGGAAGCCGAGGGTGTCGAGTTTCGAACCGGTGTGCTGGTCGGTCCTCCCAGGCTCAATGGCAGCGTGACTAACTGGGCCAGGAAAGTCGTGGCGCCCGCGGAACTCGCCGCGTCGTTTGACGCGGTTGTGTTGAGCGGAGGCGCCGAGTCCTCGCGCGATCTGCCGGCAACCGGGCGCGACCTCAAAGGAATTCACTTCGCCATGGAGTTCTTGCCGCTCCAGAACAAGGTCGTCGCGGGAGACAAGGTCAAGGATCAGATCGTTGCCCGTGGGAAGCATGTCGTCGTTATCGGCGGCGGCGACACGGGATCCGACTGCGTCGGCACGAGCAACCGGCAGGGCGCAAAGTCGGTCACGCAGTTCGAACTGCTGCCGCAACCGCCGGAGGAAGAAAACAAGGACCTGACCTGGCCGTACTGGCCGATCAAGCTGCGCACGTCGAGCAGTCACGAAGAAGGCGTGGCGCGCGACTGGGCGGTGACGACGAAACGATTTCTCGATGACGGCAAAGGCAACGTTCGGGCACTCGTTGCCGCGCGGGTCGAATGGAAGAAGGATGCCGACACGGGCCAGATGAAAATGGCCGAAGTGGCGGGATCGGAGTTCGAGATACCGGCCGATCTGGTGTTGCTTGCGATGGGCTTTGTTGCGCCGGTGGCATCCGTGCTCGACGCTTTTGGCGTGGACAAGGACCAGCGCGGCAACGCGCGCGCGACAACCGACGGCGTGGGTTGCTACAAGACAAACGCTGAAAAGGTATTCGCTGCCGGCGATATGCGGCGGGGACAGAGCCTGGTTGTTTGGGCGATCCGCGAGGGACGCCAGTGTGCCCGCGCGGTTGACGAATTCCTCATGGGTTCGAGTGAGTTGCCGCGCTGATGGTCCGATCGCGGATCGCCCAGCGCCCGCTGCGCGGGCGCGTTGGGCCGGTGTGGAACGCGCTACGCGCGTTGCGTGAAGGTAGGCAGTGCGCACGCGCGGTTGACGAATTCCTCATGGGGTCGAGCGAGTTGCCGCGCTGATGGCGGGTCGCGGATCGCCCAGCGCCCGCTGTCGCGGGCGCGTTGGGCAAGGTGTGGAACGCGCGGGGCGCGTTGGTGAAGGACGCCAGTGCGCGCGTGCGGTCGATGAGTTCATCAATGCAAGCCGCTGGAACTTTTCCGGGCGTTTCAGTCCGATGGCTTATGAGAACGTTGATCGCAACCGTTGCCATGGCCCTTGTGCCGGCTCTTGTCGCCGCGCAAAGTGCCGACGAACTGAAGCGTTACGAAGAACTCGATCGCAAGTGCGAGCAGGCGCGGTACCGGAAACTGGCGCCGATCCGTGTGGCGAAGATCGACCGATGCGTGAAGGTCGAAGGGCGAGCGCGGGCCGACTGCGCCGGCGAATTCTCTGTCTATGGCAACACGCATGGGACTGCAGGAGGCGGCGCTGTTGGCGGGCTTTTTTACGACCTGCCTGAATGTGTGACGGCGTTTGAAGCGCGCGGTCGCTATCGCCAGTAAGCGGCGCATCGCCTGTGAGACAATCGCGCCGCTTTGCGCGGGCGCCGCATCGCGTGTGGCACGTGGTAAAGCGACCCGCGTTCGAACAACACCACACTGACTGCGCGCCGGACACCTCCCGCGCGCGAGCCCAACCTTCCCGTGGCAACCGACGCCTTCGTCAACATCGAGCACGTCACCTTCGGTTATGACCAGCAGCGCGTCATTCTGTCGGACGTGTCGCTACGATTCGAACGCGGCAAGGTCACGGCGATCATGGGCGGCTCGGGTTCGGGCAAGACGACCCTGTTGCGGCTGATCGGCGGCGTCTATCGACCCCAGCAAGGACGCATCACATTCGACGGCCACTCGGTCGATCCCGCAGATCGCGAGGGCTTGTACCGTCTGCGGCGCCGTCTAGGCATGCTGTTTCAGTTCGGCGCGCTGTTCACCGATTTGACGGTGTTCGAGAACGTCGCGTTTCCGCTGCGCGAGCACACCAATTTGCCGGAGTCGATGATCCGCGACATCGTGCTGATGAAGCTCAATGCGGTCGGCCTGCGCGGCGCCGCGCGGCTGCGCATCGCAGAGGTCTCGGGCGGCATGGCGCGGCGCATTGCGCTGGCACGCGCGATCGTGCTCGATCCCGAACTCATCATGTTCGACGAGCCGTTCGCCGGCCTCGATCCGATTTCGATGGGTGTGACGATGAATCTCGTGCGCCGGCTCAACGACGCCACCGGCGCCACCTCGCTTGTTGTCTCGCACGACGTGAACGAGTGCTTCGAGATCTGCGACTACGCGTATCTGATCGCAGGCGGCCGCATTGTCGGCGCAGGCACCCCCGACGAGTTGAAGGCCACCGACGATCCGGAAGTACGTCAATTCATTCGCGGCGAGATGGACGGCCCGGTCAAGTTCCATTACCCGGCGCAACCGGTGGCCGAGGAACTCGGAGTGAGCGCGTGACCCCGGCGCAGGCGCTGCAGCCGATCGGCGCGCGCACGCTTGAGGTGTTGCGCTCGCTCGGCCGCAACGCATTCTTTTTCGCCGAGTTGCTGAAGCATGTGCCGTCAGCGCTCTATCGCTTTTACCTGGTTGTGGCGCAGATCCACAAGATCGGCAATTACTCGATCGTCATCATCGCCGCGTCCGGACTGGCGGTGGGTTTCGTCCTCGCGCTGCAGATGTACTACGCGCTGGTCAAGTACGGCGCCGACGAGTCGCTTGGGCTGATCGTCAACCTCGCGCTGGTGCGTGAGCTGGGGCCGGTCGTCACCGCGCTTCTTTTTGCCGGCCGCGCCGGCACTTCGCTCACGGCGGAAATCGGCTTGATGAAAGCCGGCGAACAGCTCGCCGCGATGGAGATGATGGCGATCGATCCGCGCAGTCGTGTGCTGGCGCCCCGTTTCGTCGGCGGAATCGTCTCGATGCCGATTCTCGCCGTGCTTTTTTCAACGATCGGCATACTCGGCGCCTACGTCGTTGCGGTGCTGCTGATCGGCGTGGACGCAGGCAGTTTCTGGTCGATCATGCAAAGCGGGGTGGATGTGTTCAAGGACGTGGGCAACGGCATCGTCAAGAGTCTCATGTTCGGCATCGCTTGCACGTTTGTCGCTCTGTATCAAGGCTTCGAAGCGAAAGCGACCCCGGAAGGTGTCGCTCAGGCCACCACGCGCACCGTGGTGATCTCTTCGCTGGCGGTGCTGACGCTGGACTTCCTGTTGACCGCACTGATGTTCAGTACGGAGTAAGTGCCGGAGAAAACATGACACGCAAGAACATCGAAATCCTGGTTGGACTGTTCGTGTTGGTGGGCGCGCTGTGCGTCGTTTTCCTGGCCCTGCAGGCGGCCAATCTCGCGTCGTTCAAGGTCGGCCGTTCCTATACCTTGACGGCCAGCTTCGACAACGTCGGCGGCCTCAAAGTGCGCGCTCCGGTCCGCAGCGCCGGCGTCACCGTCGGCCGCGTCGCCGACATCGCCCTCGATACGAAGACGTTTCAGGGTGTCGTCTCGATGGAGATCGAACAGCGTTTCACGTTTCCGCGCGACACGTCCGCCAAAATCCTTACCGCCGGTCTGCTGGGCGATCAATACGTCGGCCTGGAGCCGGGTGGCGACGACAAGAATCTCGCACAGGGCGATGCAATCCGTTTGACGCAATCCGCAGTTGTGCTGGAAAACCTGATTGGGCAGTTCCTGTACAACAAAGCAGCCGAGGGGCCGCCGTCCGACGCAAAGAAGTCCGACGCAAAGAAGTGACGCGATCATGAAGAGCGCCATTCGTTTCGTCCGTATTCGTACGCGGCTCGCTCTGGTGGCGAGTGCGTTCGTACTCGCTACGGGTTGCGCTGTGATCCCGCCGGACTCCGGAACCAGTCCGATCGACCCGCTCGAAACCTATAACCGCCACGTCTTCGAATTCAACGAGCGCGCCGACCGCTATGTGCTGAAACCGGTGGCCGAGGGCTACACCAACGTGGTGCCGGAGCCGGTACGCAACTGCGTCGGCAATATCTTCGGCAACCTGGCCGATGTCGGCAATGCGTTGAACAATCTTCTGCAGGGAAAGCCGGCCGACGCCGCCTCCGATCTGTGTCGCGTGGCGATCAACAGCACGATTGGACTGCTCGGCTGCTTTGACGTCGCGCGCAAGGCGGGTCTTACCAAGAGCAACGAAGATTTCGGCCAGACCTTTGGACGCTGGGGCGTCGGCCCCGGTCCGTACTTCGTGCTGCCGCTGTTTGGGCCGAGCACCATCCGCGATACGTTCGGCCGCGCCGCAGACGTGTATGCCGATCCGATCCACTACGTCGAGGACGACGCGGCGCAACTCGGCGGTCAGTCGCTGCGCGTCGTCGACACGCGTGCCCAGCTTTTGCGGGCAGGGCAATTGCTGGACGGAGCGGCGCTCGACAAGTATCGGTTCATTCGCGATGCGTATTTGCAGCGGCGGCGCAATCTCGTTTTCGACGGCAATCCGCCGCGCGATAGAGATTCCGACGAGGAAGACGCTGTGGACAAAAGCGCAGCTAAACCGGATGGTGTCGAATCGAAGACAAAGTCTGTCGAGCCGAAAGAAGAGCCCGTGCCCGATCAACCCAAGCCCTCGCCCACACGTTAGTCACCTGTTGGCAGAACTCAAAGAGTAACTATGCGTAACCTCCCGATCGGAAAAATCTTCATCGCCGCGACGCTTGCTCTCGGTGTGTCGTTGTCGAACGCGCAGACGAAGGAAGCCCCGGCGGCCCAGTCGACCGCGCCCGACGCGCTGGTCAAATCGCTTTCCAACGACGTTCTTGACGCAATCCGCAAGGACAAAGCTCTGCAGGGCGGCGATGTCGCCAAGCTGCAAAAACTGGTCGATGAAAAGGTCCTGCCGTACGTGAACTTCGAAAAGATGACACAGCTCGCAGTGGGTCGCGGCTGGCGCCAGGCTTCGCCCGATCAGCGCACCGCGCTGACGCGTGAATTCCGCACGCTGCTGGTCCGCACGTACAGCGGCGCGGTATCGCAGGTGCGCGATCATCAGGTGCAATTGCGCCCGATGCGCGCCCAGCCCGGTGACAACGATGTCGTCGTGCGGACCAATGTGGTCGCCGGGCGCGGCGAGCCGATCCAACTTGATTACCGCCTCGAGAAGTCCGACGCGGGATGGAAGATCTATGACGTCAACATTCTCGGTGTCTGGCTGGTGGAAAACTACAAGAACTCGTTCGCCGCCGAGATCAACCAGAACGGCATCGACGGTCTCATCAAATCGCTGACAGAACGCAATCGTCAGCTCGAGGGCGGGAAAAAAGCGTGAATTACGAGCGATGAAACTTGACGTCGCATCGATCACGAACGACAACGCCGCCGCTCTGGTCGAACGCGGCCTTCACGCGATCCGGGGCGGCGACCGCAGCTTCGATCTTTCTGCCGTGCAGTCGGTCGACTCTGCCGCGCTGGCATTGCTGCTGGCCTGGCAGCGCGAGGCGCGCGCGCACGGCGCCGCACTGGCACTGACCGGCGTGCCGGCGCAGATCGCCAGCCTGGCAAAACTCTACGGCGTCGAATCGCTCGTGGGAGCGCACGACCTTACGTCGTAGGATCGAAACCCCTCCCGTAAGATTCGCATCGCCGCCGCAGTTGCCCGCTGGCGGCGATTTTCTTCGTCGTCATGCTCGCCGCCATCGAAGCCTCCGCCGTCGTCAAGCGCTATGGGTCGCGCGTGACGGCTCTCGATGGCGTCAGTCTGCGTATCGAGCAGGGTGAGTTTTTCGGTTTGCTCGGGCCCAACGGCGCCGGCAAAACAAGCCTGATATCGATCATCGCCGGGCTCGTGCGCGCCGATTCTGGTCGCGTAACCGTGCTCGGTCACGATGTGCGCACCGATTACCGCGCGGCGCGGCGAGCGCTCGGAGTTGTGCCTCAGGAGCTCGTGTTCGATCCGTTCTTCAGCGTGCGCGAGACGCTGCGTATCCAGTCCGGCTACTTCGGCATCCGCATGAACGACGACTGGATCGATGAGGTCATGGCCAATCTCGATCTGACGAGCAAGGCCGATTCGAACATGCGCTCATTGTCGGGCGGCATGAAGCGGCGTGTGCTGGTGGCGCAGGCGCTCGTGCACCGGCCTCCGTTGATCGTGCTCGACGAACCCACGGCAGGCGTCGACGTCGAGCTGCGACAGACGCTGTGGCAGTTCATTCGGCGTCTGAATCGCGCCGGACACACGATCGTTTTGACCACGCACTACCTCGAAGAGGCGCAGGAGCTTTGTGAACGCATTGCCATGCTCAAAGGCGGTCGATTGATCGCGCTCGATGCCACACGCGCTCTGCTGGCGCGGGTGGCGGACCTGCGGCTCGCGTTGCGATCGAAGTCGCCGCTGCCCGCCGCGGTTGCTCACAACGTGATTGAGCGCGACGGCGATCATGTCGTGCTGCGGCTCGCCAATGTGGCCGAGGTAGAGCAGACCCTGGCAGCGATTCGCGCAGCCGACGTAGTCGTCGAAGAGCTGGAGGTTGGCCACGCCGATCTCGAAGATGTATTCCTGCAATTGATGGCAGGGCGCGAAGCGGGACTGACGGAAGCAGCATGACGGCCGCCGCGCGCACGGTTCAAAACCTCGGGCGTGTTTCCGCTTTGTTGCCGGCGGCGCCGTCCGCCGGTTTTCGAACGCTGTTTTACAAGGAAGTGCTGCGCTTCTGGAAGGTGAGCTTCCAGACGGTTGCGGCGCCGGTTTTGACCGGCGTGCTCTACCTGCTCGTTTTCGGGCACGTTCTGGAAGACCATGTCGAAGCGTTTCCGGGCGTGAGTTACGTCGCGTTCCTGATCCCGGGTCTCGTGATGATGAGTGTGCTGCAAAACGCTTTCGCGAATTCGTCCTCGTCGCTGATTCAGTCGAAGGTCACCGGCAACCTGGTGTTCGTGCTGCTGGCTCCGCTGTCGCATGCCGAGTTCTTCGCCGCCTAC
>Ga0187892_10009725_pt1 | contig 12514 bp, 7 predicted proteins | sample MA1701073metaG_FD_139345 | JGI IMG/M metagenome (GOLD analysis project Ga0187892, IMG submission 139345) | Bio-ooze microbial communities from a basaltic lava cave in the Kipuka Kanohina Cave System on the Island of Hawaii, USA - MA170107-3 metaG ...
CAGGTCGGCCTGCAAAACCGCAGCGCTCCCTACAACCATCACGCGAAGCAGTACATAGACCAGGGTAAGCTCGGCAAGGTCCATTTCGTGCGCGTGTTCAATCAGAAGGGTTGGCCGAACGCGAAGGCCGTGCCCGACGGCGATCCGCCGGCGAGCTTGGATTGGGACATGTGGAACGGCGCGGCGCCCGAGTCGAAGTACAACGCCAACTACCACAACGGCTGGAACCACTTTTGGCGCTACTCCGGCGGCGACATCATCAACGACGGTGTGCACCAGATGGACCTGGCTCGCTGGCTCGTGAATCGCGATTACGCAAAGACGGTCTATTCGACCGGGGGCCGATTCAACGAGGAGGGCGTGTTCGAAACGCCCGACACGCAGGTGGCGACGTTCGAGTTTGACGATCTGGTGATGACATTCGAGCTGACGCTTTACACGCCTTACATGATCAAGAGCGACAGCGAGGTACGGAACCGGCCGGACCTGTATCCCTACTGGCCGCAAAACGCCGAGCGGATCGAGATCTATGGGAGCGAGGGCTTGATGTACGTCGGGCGTCATGGCTGCGGCTGGCAAGTTTATGGCCGACCGCATCAGCGAAAGCCGGTGCTCGTGGCCCAAGAGCACGGCACATTTCCCGATCCCGAGCACAAGCAGGATTTCTGCGACGCGATCCGGAGCGGCTCGCTTCCGAGCGCCGATGTCGAACAAGGGCACCGCAGCACGCTATTGTGCCAGTTCGCCAACATCAGCCTGCGACTGGGTGGCCAGAAACTTGTGGTCGACCGCGAGCGCGAGGCGTTTGCTGGCAACGACGCGGCCAACGCGATGCTCAAGCGCGAGTACCGCTCGCCGTATGTGGTGCCGGAGCAAGTTTAGCCGCTGCGTCAGGCGGGCCGTGGGCGACTCGCCCACGGCTAAGACATCTCTCTTCGCAATGATTAGCCGACGCGGTGTCCCAGTCGCGGCTCGGGGGTGGCGAGTGCCGCGCGCCAAGCCTCGACGCGCTGTTCCAGCCGCTCGAGATCATCACGAAATCGGCGCGCTTCGCGGCACCAGGCTTCGGCCGGTTGAAACAGGCCAGCCGCCGCGGCGGGACTGGCCCAATCCTCCGCGGCCGCATCGACTTCGCGCTTCAGCCCGCGGCGCAATCGCCGCGTGAACATCCAGACGAGGAACATCGACCAGAGCACGATCCAGATGCCGGCCGTCAGCAGAAAGTCGATTCCCAACAACGGCCGCAGTTCGGGCGCCAGCCACGAGTCGTAAAAGAAGTTCCGCCCCAGCCGATAGAGGATCACGAGAAGCAGGGAGCTGAAGAGCAGCTCATAAACCAGCCGTGCGAACCATCCGGTCCGTCTCGCGGCGAGCCGCTCGACGGACTTTTGTAATTGGGCCCCCGCCGTCGACGCGAAGGCGGCTCCGGCGTCGCTCGCCTCGCGCAGGATGGCGCTCGTGTGGTGTTCCGCGGGGCGGTAGCCAGCCTCGGCCGCGTAACCGTCAACAATGATCGCCGCGGTGCGCAGCTCCGCCTCATCCCAATACCAGTCCATGGCGCGACCCGCTGCGGCCCGCGCGCGACTCTGGCGTGCGCGCGACAAGGAATGAGCCCCGCTGGCCGCGCCCCACACGGCGAGCTGCACCGGCGTGCGGACGCGCCACAGGGCGGCACTGAGGAAGATGGCGCCCAGGCCCTGATAGATTCGCAACAATAGTGCAAAGGGGCTCAGACCCCAGCGCGAGGCAACCTCGGCCAGCAGGCGCCCTTCCCACAGCCGGCGACTGCCGAGCAATTGATCGCGCCATCCCGTCACCATTCGCGCCGCCAGGCGGCCGCGCGATTCCTCGATCGCCGTTTCCAACTGGGCCACCGCTGGCAAGCCGCCCTCGATACGCCGGCGGCAGGCCTCGAGTGCCGCCGCGACCAGGTCCAGGAAATTCGCGCGACGAATCCGCGTGGCCGCCGCTTTCGACAACGATTGCGTGAGCAGGTCGACCAGCCTGCCAAAGTCTCCACGCGGCGCCAGGCCCGCCTGTGCGTCGGACAGGGCCGAGAGTGAGTCGACGCGGAACATCTCACCGCCGACGTATTCGCTCGACAGCGTGCGCCGCCAGTCGTCGCGGATGTCCTCGTCTACGTCGGCGTGCGTCTGCACGAAGATCAACCGCGCGCCGGGCGCCGCGTCGGCCAGCTCCTCGAACACTCGGGCGCTACGGTACTTCTGCTGCGAGCTGGTCACCAGCAACACGTCGCAGTAAGGCAGCAGCTCGCGGAGACGCGCAAGATTCGTGCCGCCGGCGCTTGCGTCTTCGGTCGTGTCGGGGTCGGGGCAGTCGATGATCACCAGATCGCGCAGCGCCGGCGAGTCATGTTCGACGACGCGAACGCTTTGCGCGTCGATCGCCAGCTCCTCCGGCCTCAGCCCACGACGGCAAACAAGCGTGGGAATTCGCGTGGTGGGGCGCTGGCGGCCGGCGGGGGTCACTTCGTCGCCCACCAGCGCATTGACCAAGGCGCTTTTGCCCGTACCCGTGCCGCCAAGCGTGGCCACGACCAATGGTGCCTCGAGTCGCACGCGGAGCGTATCACATCGCGCGAGCAGGCGGCGAACGAGTGCCTGGCACGCTCGCGCAGGGGGCCAGGCTGGCGCGCGGTCGATCCATTCCGACAATTCGGCCGCCAGCGAGTCGGTCTCGGCCAGTAGCTCCAGGCGGTCGAGCTGCGCTTGTGCCATGATGGAGTCAACGACTACAACGAAACGGAAGCCAGGGGCATTGTCACCCTTATCCCAACGAGTCCCAAGCGACCCGTAGCCTTAACGATCAAGCATACATTGCTCGTGGTTCGGAGCCATCCCGCACCGGGCGCTATCGCCGCCAGGCAAACCACCGCCGCAGCCAGCCGGCCACCGACGGCGTGAGCTGAGTGCGGAGGTAGCTGTCGGCGATGCGTTTAAGGACCTCACCCTGCGTGGGATAACAGTGAATGGTGTCGGCGAGCGTGCCCAGCGAAAGTCGCCGCGTCATGAGCAGCGTGACCTCGGCGATCAGGTCGCCGGCATGTTCCGCGACGATGGTCGCCCCCACCACGCGGCCGGTGCCGCGGCGGACATGGACGACCGCGAAGCCCAACTCTTCACCGTCCAAGACGGCGCGGTCCACGTCGGAAAGTGCGACGCGGAAACTGTCGATTTCGACGTGCCGCTCTCGCGCCTCGGCGCGAGTCAGCCCAACGTGGGCGACCTCGGGATCGGTGAACGTGCAGCGTGGAATGACCAGCGAGCCGGCGCGACGGCGCCCCCAGAATAGCGCGTTACGTACGACCAGACGAGCGCTAGCGTCGGCGGCATGCGTGAAGCGCACCTTGGAACACACATCGCCCGCGGCAAAAACGCGCGCGTTGGTGGTTCGCAGTCGATCGTCCACCTCGACGCCATCGGGACCACAGCGGATGCCGGCTTTTTCCAGGTTTAGCCCTTCAACATTCGGTCGGCGCCCCACGGCAACGAGGATTTCGTCCGCCAGAATTTTGCGCCTTTCGCCGCCCCGCTCGATTAACAGGCACCTTGCGTCACCGGTCCGCTCGGCGCGCAACGGCTGCCAGCCAAGGTGAAGATGGATGCCTTCCTCCTCAAACTGGCGGAGGATGACGCGGACCGCCTCGGGATCTTCCTTGGGCAATAACGCCTCGCGGCGGCCCACCAGATGCACCTCGCTGCCGAAACGGCGAAAGGCCTGTGCCAGCTCGCAGCCGATCGGCCCAATGCCCAGTACCAGTAGCCGCGCCGGAAGCTGGGTGAGCGAAAAAACTGTTTCATTCGTCAAATAGGAGATGTCGTTCAGTCCGTCTAATTCGGGCACGGATGGCCGCGTGCCGGTCGCAATCACAGCGCGGCGAAATTCGAGCCGCCGGCCGCCCACCTCAATCGTGGACGTGCCGCTGAAAGTGGCGTCGCCGAGAAAGACGTCGACCCCCATCGCCGAGAGCCGCTGCGCCGAATCGTGATGGCTGATTCGCGCGCGCAGGCGACGCATCCGTTCCATCACGGCCGCAAAGTCAACCTGAACACTGCTCGCCCCCCCGCAGCCAAAGTTCGGCGCGAGCTGCACCTGCCGCGCAGCGCGGGCACAGCGAATCAAGGCTTTGCTCGGCACGCAGCCGTAGTTGAGGCAATCACCGCCAAGCAGATGTCGCTCGACGATGGCGGCCCGCGCGCCTAGCCCCGCGGCGCCTAGCGCTGAGATGAGTCCGGCCGTGCCTCCGCCAATCGCTATCAGATTGTAGCGGCCGCGCGGTGTGGGGTTGATCCAGTCGGCGGGGTGAACGTGCGAGACGAGAAGCTGATTGTAGGCATCGGCGGGCTCGATCTCGATCACGGTTTTCCCATGCTCGCGTGCGACATTGGCGGTTCTTCCGCGGTCGGTGTCGCCAGTTGCAGCTCGGCCCAAAACATCGGATGGTCCGAAGCCGCGCTGTCGTGGACCCCCGCCGCCAGCGTACGAAATCCGCGAGCAAGAATCCAATCAATGCGTCGGCCGGGCTGATAGGCGGCGGGCAAATGTGCCAATACATCGACGACCCCCGGGGCCGCCAAGAGTCCGGCGAGCACCGTGTCATTCGACGAGGTGTTCAGGTCGCCCATCAGTATCGCGGGCTCAGGAAGGGCCAGGTACATGGCGATGACCGACTTTAGCTGCGCGCGGCGGTCCGCGACGCGGTCAATGTGGGTAATGGCGATCCGCACGGTCCGTCCACCGCACGATGCGTGCAATAGCAAATAGTTCCGGAACCCTCTCCCGCGTGTCGATTCAAGCTGCACGCGGCGCCACTCGTGGACCGGAAGCTCGCTCAAGACGCCGTTGCCGAAATAGCTCCGCCACCACCGCTGCTCGCTGGGGGCAAAGAGCCATGAGCAATTCGTGCGCTCGCCGAGACGTTTCGCCTGATCGTCGGGCGACCAGAGGCGAGAGCCATGGACTTCGTTCAGTCCCACGAGATGCATGCACGGCAGGCAGGCTGCGATGCGATCCAAGTCGCGCCGATTGTCGCGCCCCTTTCCGCCGCGAATGTTGAACGTGGCGACGCGAATCGTGTCGATCGTCGAGGCGCGCGGTGCTCGGCGCGAATCGAGTGATGTCCCGGCCGCGGAGCCCGCGGGGCGTACATCGAGGCCGCGCAGCGCGACGGCACACGTGGCGATCGCGATCAGGGCGATCGACCCGCGCCATCGCCGACCGTCGACCTTGCCACCCGTGGCGCGCCGATGCGCGCGTAAGTTCACGGTACCTTGGTCGTGAGAATTCGACAAAGTAACGGAGCGCGAGGCCGCGGTGCTCATGAGGTCACGTGCCGCGTGGCAACGCCGCAGGGTCAAGGGCGCAAAGTACGTGGCGGCCCTCTTCCCGTTAGCGCCGTTCGGGACGGTCGAGGCGCGAGGCCATCTGGCGATAATCGTGCGCCTTTTGCAGGTTCCCCAGTGTCTGATGCATCGACGACAAGTTGCCATACGGCACGGCCAGCGCCGTGTCGGCCAGGATGCCGCGATTTACGGCCTGCTCCATCAGGCGCAATCCCTCGGTGGTGATCCGCAGCGCCTCTTCCTGGTGATGAGTTTCCCAGAACGAGACGCCCATGCTCACCAGCGATTCGCCCTGTCGACCCGCGTCCCCCAGCGCCGAGACCGCCAGAGGTTGCTCGATGAGCGGCACGGCCTTTTCGAACCAGGGTATCGCTTGTCCGTGGTCCTGGTGGTGGATGGCGTAGATCGAGCCGATTCGGAAATAGAGTCGGCCCATCAGGTAGGCCTGCCCGGGCGAGTTGTGAGCGGCGGGATCGTGCGTCTGTTCGAGATGCTCGACGGCGGCGAGTCCGAGCTTTAGCGCCGGTTCGAACTCGCGCCGCGCATGATGCGCCTGAAGCGCGTCATATAGCGCCATGCCCAGCTCTCGCTGTTGCCGCCGGCGCGCCAGCGGATCCTCGGCTGAGGCGATCAGCTTTTCGCCCAGCTCGACGGCTTTTTCGGCAAACGGCGCCGGATCCATCTGCTCGCTCACCCCCACGCAGGCCGCCAAAGATTGCCGGCAGAGTTGCAGCGCGTCCTCGTCGGAGGATTCGTCCACGAGCGTCGTCGCGCGCTTTAGCCACATGGGCACGACCTCGCTCTTTCGCAGCCACGGTCCCCAGGCGATGTCGTTGGCGACTGCCAGATGAGCCTCGAAGAGAGTCTGGCGCGCCGACTGGCGAATTGCCTCGCGCTCGTCGTCCACCAACGGCTTGGCGGTGCGGATCGCCTGCAGATGGTGATCGACCGCCTGCCGATAATCGCGCGCAGGGCCGGCGGCGATCTGATCGCCCAACTGCAATAGAGCTTGGGCCTTCAGCTCATTCGCCAAATCGCGCTGTGATAGCACGTCCTTCGTTTCGGCGGCAGCGCCCAGATAATCGCCCACTGCCGCCAGGGCCTCGGCTCGAGTGAGCCGATATTCGGCCGACCCAGGCTCCAACTGTACGGCGCGGCGAGCGGCGCGCACCGCCGACTCCGCGTCGCCAATCGAGATCATGATCCGCGCACGCACCCAATAAATGCGAGCAAATCCCGCATCCAGCGTCTCCGCCACCTCGAGATCCTTCAGGCTGGCAGTCGTCACCTTTCGTTGGTTCGTTTCCGCGCGGAGCACGAACGACTGTGGGTCGACGCGGTCGAGGATTACCTGCGCTACCTGTTGTTCGGACTGTGACGGTACGAAGCTGAACAAAACTCCTCGTTCGGGATAGGCCAGGCCGAGCGGCTTGCCTTTTGCGTCCGTGATATCGACCGCGCGAATGCCTTCCAGGCCCAATTCCTTCGCCAGTGCGTCGGACGTGAATCGCTGCCGCATGCTGATGACGATCGTCGCGACCTTGCCGTCGTCGACACTTACCGTGACGCGATCGAAGGGCTCTACCTCGTACGCGTGCTCGGCGACGCCGCCCTCTTCTCGAACTTCCGTCGGCGCGCCCAGCGCGGCCTGCAAGTCCAAGGCGCTGGAAACGCCCGGCCGCAGCCCTTTGAAGCTGGCCGGCTCGACAGGCGGATCCTCGTCCGCCGTGGTGATCCGCGCGGCCGATGTTTCGATTTCGGCCGATTCCGGCAGCGGCGTTTCGGACTTTTCGGCCTCCGCGCGCGCGGGTTCGACTGGCTCTGGCGCTCGCTGATCGGCGGCCTCGCCGTTGACGGGCGGCGAATCAGGCGCCGGGAGCAGTGGCGATTCCACCAGGGGTGGATCGGCTCCAGCCACCAATGGCACTGCGAACAGCAGATTCAGGCCGACGATCGAAGCGATCAGCGCCTCGCGCCGCATTTTGCAAGAGGACGCCCATTTCGCGTCGGTGATCCAGACTCCACCCGTCGCGACGGCGCCAGCCCGTCGCCAGATTCGCCTGCACACTGCATGTTCCTCCTGAACATCCGCCGACGAACGGAGATCCACCCGGGTGAAATGATGATCCGGGGATCGTCCGGCGTGCCGCACAAAGTCGCGTAAGTATAGCCAGATGTGGTGGTGCGTCTATACGGCTCCGGTAGATCGCAATAGCGGATTGGCAGGAGAGCATGCGGAGGCGCGAGAGTTTGCGGTACCTAGGTTGACATGAGTTTGGAACACATTGAACCACCCCGAGCGTTCCAACCGCTGCATCACAAGAGCCGATCTGATATAACTTTGTGCAACTGCATTGAGGCGACTGGCGTGAGCACGCAAATCCAAACGCAAGTTTCGTCCCTCGAGGCCAATATTGCCCAGGTCGTGCTCGGAAAGCCTGAGGTGGTGCGGTTGTGCGTCGTGGCGCTCATGGCAGGCGAGCACGTGCTTTTGGAGGACGTGCCGGGGGTCGGTAAGACGCTGATCGGCAAGGCGTTGGCCAAGAGCGTCGCTGGTCAGTTTTGCCGCATTCAGTTCACGCCCGACCTGCTGCCAAGTGACATCGTCGGCAGCAGTATGTTCAACGCCAAGACGAGCGAGTTCATCTTCAGTCCAGGCCCGATCTTCGCCAACATCGTGCTGGCCGACGAGATCAACCGTACGACGCCTCGCACGCAGAGCGCGCTGTTGGAGGCGATGAGCGACAGCCAGGTCTCCGTCGATGGTAAAACCTACCCCTTGCCGCGACCATTCTTGGTGATTGCCACGCAGAACCCCCATGAGTTCGAAGGCACTTATCCCCTTCCCGAGAGCCAGCTCGACCGATTTCTGCTGCGGACGCGAGTGGGGTATCCCGAGCGAGACGACGAGCGGCAGGTGCTGTTGAGCCACCGGCGCGGTGAGCCGGTCAACGAGCTGTCGGCGGTGCTTGACGCGGACCAGGTGGCGCTGCTGCAGGACGCGGTGCGGCAGGTCGCGGTCGACGAATCGGTGAGCGAATACCTCTTGGACGTGGTCGAGGCTACGCGCAACAGCGACGAGCTGCACGTCGGCGTGAGCACGCGCGGCGCGTTGTCGCTCTATCGCGCGGCACAGAGCCTGGCGCTGGTCGAGGGGCGCTCCTTTGTCGTGCCCGACGATGTCAAACGCCTCGCCATGCCGGTCATGGCCCACCGCGTCATCACCAAGGGATATCTCCACGGCGGTCAACGCGACGCGGTGGAGGCCGTGATCCGCCGACTCGTCGCCGACGTGCCCGTGCCCGAGTAGGTTCGCCATGTCCGCGGCACGCACTACAACAATCACACGCGAGGGGTGGATCTATCTGCTGGTGGTTGCCGTCTTGTTCGCGGCGGCCATGCTGCGCGACATCAACCTGTTGCTGGTGCTAGTGGGCATGCTGGCGGCCACGATCGTGCTCAACGGGCGCGGAGTGATGGTGGCGCTGCGTGGCCTGGAGGTGAAGCGCAAGCTTCCCGAGCGGATCAGGGCGGGCGACCTCATGGAGATTGAGCTGGAGGTCCGACACGCTCGGCGGTGGACGGCAAGTTGGGCCGTGGTCGTGGAGGACCGCATAACGCGGCTGGAAGGCGGTCGCGCAACGGAGGTCATTACGGTGCGCGTTCCCTATGGGCAGATCGCCCCGCGGCGCAGCGTAAGTCTGAGCTACCGTGGGCGATTGGCACGGCGCGGCAAATATGCGATCGGCCCGCTTCGCGCCGCGACGCGATTTTCGTTCGGGCTGCTGTCATCCACGCGTGTCATCGAGCAGCTCGACACGCTCGTCGTGTACCCGCGCATCGGACGCCTGCGCCGTCCTTGGTCGCGCCTGGCGGGAATGGTGCAGGTGGGCAGTCGCCAGAGCGAACGGCGTCAAGGCTTGCTGGAGGGAGATTTTCACGGACTGCGCGATTGGCGCAGCGGTGACAGCCGCCGCTGGATTCACTGGCGCACGTCCGCGCGCCGCGCGGCGCTGATGGTGCGGCAGTTCGAGCGCCAGCGAAACCAGGATCTGGCGCTCATTCTCGATCTTTGGCAGCCCCAGACACCGACGGCCGAGCACCGCTCGAGCGTCGAGCTGGCGATCAGCTTCGCGGCCACGATCATCGCCGACGCCTGCCGCCAGGGAAGCAGTCACTTGTTGATCGCGGCCGCCGCGCAGACTCCTCTTTTGACGCGCGGACCCGCATCGATGGCACTGTGGGAAGAGGCGATGGAAAGTCTCGCCGTCGTCGAGGCCACCAGTGCCGACCGGCTGCCCGATGTGCTGAACCAGGCACTGGACGCCGTGCGGCCCGGCGCCACCACGATCGTGATCGGTACTCGGCCACTAGACCTGACGGACACATCGCGATTCGCGGCCATTTGGAGCGATCCGCGGAAGCGGACCGGCTTGTCGCGCATCGCGCTGGTGAATGCCGCCGAGCCGGAGCTAGACAGTTACTTTCAGCCGGAATAGTCGCCGGTGCGGAGCTGCATCCGTGCACGCTGAACGCTTGTTGCAGATCATGATCGCCCTGCAAGTCGCGCTGGGCACATGGCTCTTGGGGCTCGGCGAGCGTACGGCCACCCTTCCCGTTCTGGCTACGATCGTCGCCGCCAGCTCCGTTTATGTAACTGACATCAGGGGATGGATTCGCCTGGCGAAGGGGCCCTCCAACTCACTCGCGATTCTTTTTCTGGGGGTGGCCGCTTGGGACGCCTGGCGTCTGGAAACCGAAAACGGACTGCTGGCGGTGGCCAATCTGCTCGTCTACCTCCAGTTCATCTTGCAATACCAACAGAAGCGTCCGCGAACGTATTGGCTGCTGATCTCGCTGAGCCTGCTCCAGACCGCCGTGGCCACGGCGCTCAGCCTGCAACTGGTGTTCGGCGCGATCTTGGTGGCATATATGTTCGTGGCGCTGGCCAGCCTGATGCTGTTGACCATCGAGCAGGAGCGGCGGCGCGCGCCGGTGGCCGCAAGTGGAGTTTTGGCAATCCTGACTCCGGAGGCAGACCGCGCGTTGCCGCGGTCACGATGGCCGCTCGCCGGACTGCATAGTGCGCTCGCGGCCCACTCGCCTTCGGGCGATCTTGGCGAATCGGTCATCGCCGCCGGCGCCCTGCGCCACGTGGGCCTGCTGGGATGTGGCGTGCTGCTCCTCTCCGGTCTGGTCTTCTTCGGACTGCCGCGCGCCACCAGAACGCCTTGGCGGCCCACCGGTAGCTCGGTGGAAACCGTCATCGGCGCCGACGATACCGTCACGCTCGACGAAGTGACCTCCGTCAGCCAGAACCCCGAGGAAGTAATGCGCGTTCGCTTCTTCGATCACGCCGGCAATGACGTCTACCGGCCCTTGGGAAACCTGTATTTTCGTGGGCTGGTGCTGGTGGACTATGCTCGCGGCGCGTGGCGCCAGCATCCGGCGGACGAACAGGACGCCGAGCGCCTGGCGCCGTCGCCGCCGCCGCTGCCGAACCTGGTGCGGCAAGAGATCACGATCGAGCCCTTGCCCACGAACATCCTGTATTGCGTCTATCCACTCGACAGCAGCTCCAACCGCAACGTGCTGCTCGACAGCACGTCGCGCAGACTGCTGCGACCGAGATATTACCAGTCGTCGCGATTCTCGTTCGATATCGTCACCAGCGGTTTCGCCAATAGTCGCCAGGCACCCGTGACGCACGAGCCCGGCGCGCTGCCCATGGGAAGATTGCGCCAGCTCAGCTCGGCAGGTTTTGCAGGTGACCGCTTCCCACAATTGCAGCGCCTGGCGGCCGACACGGTCCGCGACCTCCCCGAGCATGACATCATCGGCCGTGCTCGAGCGCTGGAGCGATACCTCGCACGGTCGAACGAATTTCGCTACAGCTATCAGTTTGTGCGCGTCGACAGGGACCTTGACCCCATCGAGGATTTTCTGGTCAATGGCCGAGCAGGAAACTGCGAGTGCTTTGCCACCGCGCTGGCTTTGATGTTGCGCAGCGTCGACATTCCGGCACGCTTGATCGTCGGATTCAAGGATGGCGACTGGAACCGATTTGGCGACTTCTGCCAGGTGCGGCAGTTGCACGCGCACGCTTGGGTCGAGGCGTTCGTCCCCAGCGAGGCGCTGCCCGCCGACGGCACCTGGCAACACGGAGGCTGGCTCCGCCTCGACCCGACGCCCGCGGGCGGGCGAGGGGGCCAACTTGCGCAAGTCGGGCCCGTCCGCGCGGCCGTCCGGCAACTGACCGACTATGCCGGGTTTCTTTGGGCAAGCTATGTCCTGGGCATGGACAGCTCGAAGCAGCAAACCGAAATCTACCTGCCGATTTCGCGCGGCGTGGCTTCGGTCGTCGCCGCCATCACCAACCGCGATCGCTGGGAGCTGGCCTGGGTCGTCGTCAAGGACCTCTTGGGCGTCGATCGCTGGACCTGGTATCAGGGCTATTGGTTCAACTGGCGCGCGGGACTGGCCAGCATGGCCGTGATGCTCGCCTCGGTGTATCTCTATCGTGGACTGAATTGGCTGCTCTGGCGGCTTGGGTGGCGGCGATTGAGGCCGGCCGACTCGCGCGACCGCCGAGCGGTCGAAGTAGAATTCTATCGGCGGTTGGAGCAGTTGCTGGCGCGTCGCGGGCTAAGGCGCGGAAGCTGCGAAACCCAGCGCGAGTTCGCGCTCGCGGCCGCCGGACACCTGGCCGATTCGACCGAGACGCGTGCTGCCGCGCGGCTGCCGCTCTGGTTGGCCGAGGCCTTCTACCAGGTCCGCTTCGGCCGCCTGCCGCTCGACCCGGTCAAGGACGACGCCGTCCGCCGCGCCCTCGTCGAGCTCGACGCAGCGCTAGCGCCCCGCCCCAGCCAATAGCGGACCACGGAACAAGTGCGACACATTAAACGACGTTTGAATCGCAATTGACAAATCGAATCGCAGCCGGCGCCACCGGCTGTCGGAGTCGCCGCGGTGAAATCTTCGTTCGTTCCAGCCTCATTGCTCCCGTCGCCGTGCCACCGTGCCTCCCTGGCACGTTCCACTTTCTCTCTCTCTCCGCGCCCTCCGCGTCTCCGCGGTTCAATCGTTTACTTATTGTCTCGTCCTTCCCTTCCGTCTCCGTGCCTCCGTGTCTCCGTGGTGCAACGTTAGCC
>Ga0187892_10009726_pt1 | contig 12514 bp, 14 predicted proteins | sample MA1701073metaG_FD_139345 | JGI IMG/M metagenome (GOLD analysis project Ga0187892, IMG submission 139345) | Bio-ooze microbial communities from a basaltic lava cave in the Kipuka Kanohina Cave System on the Island of Hawaii, USA - MA170107-3 metaG ...
AGAAAAAAATAACCAATCCTACAAAATGCTGTAGGGGCGGCCCTCCGTGGCCGCCCCTCGTGGCGTCACTAAACTTACCCCCAATTAGCCGTGGTGCTTTCTTGGAAGGAGCTGTGAAAAATTGAGTCTCCATAGAAATCACTCAACTGAGCAAATTTTCAGGTTGGGAAGGTGGGCTTGCCCCCGCTCTTCCGCCAGAGTTCACTTTCATTGGTCACGTCTTTAGGGACGGCAGCGACTAGATTTGACAGGCGACGCAGCAGATTGACTCGGGTGGGTTGTCGCTCGAGGGGCTGGTCCGTTGCCAGCAAGACAACCTGGTCGGCTGGGAAACCAGCGTGTCTGACCAGCGCCTCGGCCAGCACTCTGGCGTGTCAATATTTAATAGAAAGAGTCACCCTTGTTTAACAGAAAGACTCATCCCCGTGGCTCCTCCGGAAAGTATTCTGGGATGGCGCCATCGAGTCTTGGCGGGTGGTAATGGAAGGGGAAGATCCCGACCGGACACCTTTCCGGGTTTGCCCCGCCGGAAAGGGTCATCAAGATCGCCTAACTCCTTACAAGCCGTCGTCTAAAAAGGTGGGTTGGGTTAGTCGCTGAAGTTTTGGAGAATTAGTGGTACCCGCGGCAGGGGTCGAACCTGCGACCTTTCGCTCCGGAGGCAAATTGCGCATTACTCGCGGAGATGTACCGACTCTTATCGAGCGAGAAAATCGAATCACTTCTAATATTGCAGCGTTGCTGAGTGGTGTAGAATGCGCTCCGCACTTGCCGAGTTGAAACGCGAAAGCGGAAGGCAAAGCGGAGTTCTTTATCACTCAACGCTCTTAGTCCTACAGGGAGGGACAAAGCGATGGCCAGGGAACGCAAGGGCTTTGTTGTGTGTCAGATATCAGCGGTGGTCCAATACACCGACGCGAGCGGCTGGCATCACAAGATCACAAAGGCTGCATCAGCCCAAGCAGCAGAATCCAAAAAATACAATTTAAACGACGCGGAAAAACAAAAGGCTAGGGTCGAAGTAGCTAAGCAGATCATCGCGGAGTTGATCGCAGATCTGAAAGGGCAGGGCGCAACGAAATGCAAAGGCTCAGTCCAAACTCGCCTGTACGCCAGAGTCGGTTATACCGATGAGAATGGCAGACGTCACGATGTGGTGAGAGCTGCCAAGTCACGGACGCATGCACGAGATTTGATTAAAGATATTCTCCGGGAGCTCGAGGACTGCGGCGGGACTGTGCTCCAAGCTGCGCGAATGACATTTGGAGATCTGGCCTCTTATTACTCAAAGCATTACCTGAAGGATGCCGAGTATGTTGACGGTCGGAAGATTGAGGGCGTGCGATCCCTTAAACCTGCCGAGTCCGCCGTTAAGGCTCTTAGAAAGTATTTTGGCAATCGCCGGCTGCAGACCATTCGTTATAGCGACATTCGCTCGTATCGCGTTGCGAGACTCAAAGAGGCCACCCGCGGCGACTTGGCGCGCCACAAACGAGAACTAAAAAACAATCCGAAGGCTGAGCTGCGAGTAACGCGAAAGATCGCCACGGTTAATCGTGAGCTCTCAAAGTTTCGTCGAATGCTGAATATTGCACGGCGCGAGGGCTGGATTAAGTCGAACCCGTTCGCTGACGGCGAGTCAATGATAAGTCTGGCTGACGAACAGAAGCGTGAACGAATTTTGACACGAGAAGAGGAGCGACGGCTGCTTGATGCCTGCAGCGTTACGCATCGCGCCCATTTACGGCCGATCGTAATTGCCGCGATCGACACGGGTATGAGGCGCGGCGAGCTCCTGTCCCTGCGCTGGCAGGACCTCAATCTCGAACATGGATTGATCAGAATTCAAGCCTTCAACACAAAAACAATGAAGCCGCGTGAGGTCTCAATGACAGTGCGGCTCTCGCAAGAGCTCAATGCCCTTCATGAGCAGAGTCCAAAAGACCCTGTGCGGCGCGTGTTTGGAATTCTGGATAATGTTAAGCGCTCTTTCTCAGCAGCACGAAAGGCCGCGGGATTGCTTGACGTGCGCTTCCATGATTTGCGTCATACGGCTGCGACTCGAATGATAGCCGCCGGCATGACTCTTTCCGAGGTTGGACGCATCCTGGGGCACACGCAACCAAACACGACCTATCGTTACATTAACTCGAACGTGGAAACGGCAAGGCGGGCGAGCGCGGCGCTCGATTTGTTCAATGCAGCTGAAGAAGAAGTAGCGACCGAGTCTGCTGTGATAAATTGACAACATTCGGCTTGCCTACGTGCGCTTAGCTGGCGCGCGGACACTTCGCATATCCCTGGGCGACGGCAAGCCGAAAGTTTTCACAGGGAATTGGCTTCAGGGAGGCCGGCCGTGGAAAATGAAAAAAGCGAAACCACTGGGTGTAGCAAGACGCTTAGGGTAGAGTTTAAGGGCCAACCCCTACTGGAAGTTAGATACCTTTCCTGCAACCTGACACAATCTATAGCTAATGGCTTCAGAACCTCTTTAGATCAGCTGTACAAATTCAAAGAACACAACGATCATTGGAAAGGAAAGTTTCGTTTAGAGGACCTAAGGCAACTTAAGGCGCGAATGCAATCGTACTACGAGTCAAACGACTGGGTTAACAGGGCTGCGAAGGTCGAGGCTTATGTTTCGGCTCACTTCCCGAATGCTGCCGCTGAGTTGCTCGCGCAATTATTTATTGAGGGAATGGTGCGTTCTGTTGACAAGCAGGTGAGTGCTGATGACGTCGATCATATTAACGCGCTTCAAAGAAGTGTTCTGCGCGCTAGACTCAGAGCTCGCTCACGGGGAGGCCGATCGCGTCTAGTTGATGCCACCGAGGAGCAGCGTATAGAACTTTCACGCGGTTACGACATCGCTTTAGCGCGCTGGTCAATGGCCGATAAACTATATAACAACGATCCTGCGGGTGCCTTGCGTTACGCGCACTTAGAAGACACAGAAGAGTGGCTCCTAAAGGATTTTCAGAAGCGAGGCACAAAAAAATGCAAACCCAACAGGCTTGCGCATTTTGATGCAGCCGTCAGGTCAGGATTAGCTATCCGCCACAAAGGGGGGAAACGAAAGGGTCAGCTAGTAAGCCTCAGTACCCTCGAAAAAGAACGCAAAGCTGGAGATCTTCTGTGTGGCATCACCCGTAAAACCTCTCGAAAGCGGACTACCAAAGGCGTGACAGCAACTGCAAAATAGCTGACTAATTTGAACCGACCGACCGCTTTATCGTCGAAGCCTAACCATTGTCGTAAATCAAATCCATCTTTTGATTGAAGACAAAACGCGCCTTCTAACCGTAAATCAAAAATACTTGCCGCTAATATTTGACGAGGCTTTATTCTTGCGCTGCTTTACTAAGAAGTGTCCGGGGGTAAGCAGCATGCAAACGGTGCAAGAGGAGCCCTCACCGATCGGGATTACCGGTCAGGTGACGCAAACGCGAAAAGAGGATTGTGTGAGACGCACCCTTGATCGCCATGCGGGCGCCAAAATGGTTGGCCTTGGCTTGTCAACATTCGATGCCGAGAGGAGGAAGGGAAATATCCGCTATTGCCGCGTCGGCCGGCGAATTCTATTTCTCCCTGAACACATTGAAGAATTTCTAAGGCGCGCTGAGAGCAAACCAAAGGCAGCTTGATGGACCATGACGCGCCTGGCCAGGTCGAGCGTATGGTCCATGAGCAAGCTGCCTGTCCAAAGGAGCGCAGGCGGGACCCGATCTTTGTTCACTCCACGCTTGATGACTACGGCCTATCATTGATCGAGTTCAGGCTTTGTGCCCGCGTAGCTAGGCGGGGCTCATGTTACGAGTCGCTTGCGTCTTTAGCCAACAACTTTCAGGTCTCTGAGCAAACGATCCGGCGGGCATTTCGCGTGCTCGTTAGGTGCAAGATTTTGAAGGAAGCTCGAACGGCTGGACGGTCGACGGAATTTACATTGAACCCGTCGTCGGACTGGGCCCACCCCTCAAAGCTCAAAGAGATTAGAGAGAGCGTTTTTGGTAAACCACCAAAGCGACGCCACCGGGCAAGCAGAAAGAAGCACGCAGTATCAACCCCTAATTCCAGAGTAACCCCTTACACTGGAGACAGGGGTACCACCAGGGAACCAGGGGTGCGTACTCCGGGGACAGGGGTACCTCTGACACCAAGCGCAGGACTACCCCTGACGCCGGGCGTCGACGAAGGTACTCCCGTTGAAGGTACTCCTGTTGAAAGATCTCTCATTAAGGTAATCCCACACACACCGAAGCCTGAGCCTAACGAGCAGGGCGGTGTGTGTGTGCCTACCTCAATGGATTTAATAAATTTGGACAAAGAGGAGGACAACCCGTGGGATACTCAACCGTTGAGTCGTGATGATGTCGCTCAGTATGTTTATTATCGCCTTCATCAGGGTGACAGGATTCACACCCCGACGGGTCTGATTAAGACGATCCTCAAGAACCGCGTTCCGCACGAGCACGCCGAAATCAAAAATACACTGATGAAGATGGAAATTGAAAGGAAAGCGCAGCAAGTCGAGCGCGAGCGCGAGGAAGCGGCACGTCTGCAGCTGCTAAAAGAACTCGACGAGAAATTCGCTGAGGAGGAACGGCGCAAGGCGGACGAAGCGGAGGCCAAACGACAACGCGAGATCATAGAGGCACCGCGACGGAAACGCGAACGGGAAGCCCAAGAGGCAAGTGAGCGCGAAGCGGAAGCGCGAGGGTGGGAGATCATAAAGAATGTCAGGAAGCGGAAGGCTGCCACGGGATAACGACGTCCTGAGATGCCGCTTGTATCAATTCAAGAACTCGCAGCCTCGGCGAAATTCGCAGCACGTCATAAGTGTGACAACGACCATCCTCGGAGACTCGAGTGCATGTCAAACTGTAGAAAGCCAATGTCATGGACTGGCCCTGAGCATGACGTTGAAAAGTCAGACTACATTCTGCCCGCCAGCAAAGCTGAATCACGATGCTGGTGCGACGCAATCTCAAGGATCGGGAGGCGGTCGTGGAGTTTGAACTGCGCGGCGGCAAGTATCGGGTTCGGGCCGCTTATGAACTTGATGAAGGCCAGCTGCAGACAAAACTAGGGAATCAACAGGGAGGTTCGCATTCCCCCGAATGCCTGGTAGCGATCAGCCGAAGCTGAAAACCTAGTCCAGGGCTCGCTGCTCCGCCTTCCGACGGAGTTTCTGTTGATTCCGACTCAAGTATAGACCAAACGCCCAAATCTTCGGTAACGCCCGCTGGAGGCGAGCAAACCGAATTCACTGAACTTCAATCAGCGCCCGATAGCTCAGTAGAACAAGACGATCTGCGCCGCCAATTGTCGGATCTGCACGACTACGCAATTACGAACAAGCGTGGTCCGGAGCGTTGGCTGGATTCTGCAATGGTGGACGCCGCGAAGCGCGCGCTCTCAGTGAAGCCCCTGGGCATCAGATGAGCGAAGGCTATATCTGGAGGAGATCAGAACTGGCGGAAAAAAACTTTGAGCCAAGACTTTGTGGAAAGTGGCCACCGGGGCGCCCGGTGCTCTCCTCATGAAGAAGAGGTGTCCGCTCTACGTCCGAAACGTTCCCCGGTCATCCGCAATCTGCGGCCAGTTTAGCACGCCCTAAAAGGTGGGCCTTCGGGCGCCACATGCTGCTCACGAAGAGCCCCGCGCTCAAACGTCCGAAACGTTCCCGGAAAGCCCACTATCCGACTCCAGTATAGCAGCTGACACAACCACCCCCGCCTCTGCCCTTGAACGCCCGGATGGTGGGGATCTCGCTGATGGGCCCGACCGACAGCCGGTCGTGTTTGCGAGCGAACCGACAGCGTCAGCCAGGGGCGTACAGAAGAACCACCGCGAGAGCGTCAGGAAAGTGGGGATCTCACTCTTGATGCCGGACCACCTTCCCAACGCCCTTATTTGCGGAATGCGCGGAGTATATCCCCAAGAGCCGGAAGTCGCGACAGATGAATAGTTAAAAGCGGTTTTTGAGCCCACTTACCCTGGTCACTACGACCAGGCTACGCCACGACGATCCCTCGCGCAAACGCGGGGCTCCTACTAAAAGCAGCTGGCCCGCTGGCAAAACCTCACGCGCCTGAAGGAGATGCGCAACGCCGGCGTCTATCCCGCCTCGCACTCCTGGGCCGGTCGCCCGCTCAGCGACAAACACGAATGAAACTCACCGAGGAGATCCGCTCCCTCGAGACTATCTACAACGCGGCCTACGAAGATGTATCCGCGTCGCCTACAACCGCGGCCGCGCCGGCAAGTATGAAGAGTTCATTCGCTCGCGGACCGACGAGACCTATGAGCAGCCCATTTATGCGGCGCTGATCACTGAAGTAGCTGACGAGACTTCTATCGGCTGTGGGTAAAATCGTATTTGAACGAAATGGAGAACAAAGCCTTGAAGCGTTTGACCAAGCCGAAAAAGAAGCCGACGAGATCCAGCGAACATTCGCCCGAAGAGATCGCCCGGGAGCACTGGCCCGAGCAAGTGGTGCGCCGGCGGCGCCGACTGCGAGCTGGCCTCAAAGCGTATTTGAAGGGCGGCGAGAAGCGACTCCGGGAACAGTTCGAGAAGGCCTACCTGGAGCATCAGGGGGTAAGGGACCACAGTACCGCGACAAACCCGCCAACTGATACTGTCAGACGAGCCGCGGCGTACTCGACGGCGCTTCTTCTCACAACTTTTTCGCACCATTGCACAGCTGATGCCGCGCAAAGCGAGCGTCAACCACGTGCGCGACATAATTCGCTCATCGCAAAACGGGATCAAGGCCGAAGAGATTAAATGGACCGGCTTTGATGAGGGCGCGCGGTGTCGAGATTCCAACTCAGAGTAACGTGTGCGAGGTGTCCGGCAAAAAGAAAGCTCGGACGAGTCGGACGGAATCCCAATTCAGCAGCTGAAACTCAAAAATACCGAAAGAGTTTAGCGGTCATGGCAGCGCGAAAACAGCGCGAGCAGGATTTATCAATTTAATCGTCGTCTGGGGGAGGTAAGTCTTCCACGGAACAGCCAAGCAAACCGGCCAAGATTTCCAGAGCGTTAATGTTTGGATCGACTTGAATTGTCGGGAGTACCTTTCCATAAGTGCGGTCAGCGATCTCACGGGCTGCGTGTACGCTGTTGCCCTTCCGACGGCCCATGGCAATGTCGATGATACACTCGGCGATAAGCATTGCTCTTGATCGGCCGAGAGGATCGTCAGGATCAGTTTCGCCGAGCAAATGTCGGTAAGCCGTGGCAATTGTGGGAAATCGGGGCCGCCCTCCTGGGTTTCCAGATTGACCGGGCTTCCAGGCGTATGGGTTTCCTGTCTCAAAGGGTTTTCCCCGACTCTTTATAGCTTTTGTCTGCAAAGTGGATTGTTGTTTGTGAGCAGGAGCTTTTTTTTGCATGGTGGGTTTTGGAAAACCGGTGAGAAAAATTAATGTAAGGCCAACCATCCGGCGCGTATCACGGCCAAATAGAATTGTATTATCTTGCCGCAGATTGCGCCAGACGTTCTTCTCATTCGGTACAATCTGGATCGGCTGAGGTCGAAGATGCAATGAGCGTGTGAGAATGACAATGATTTATGGGAGTATGACAGATTCGTTCAAGATCGTTAGAAGATAGGACTCGTGTTTAGGCGCGATCTTTAGTTCTGTTGAAAGTGAACTCCAAATGACCAAGAATTAAGGGTCGACGAGTCCCATCGGTTCACTGAAAAGGTTGCGGCAAATGACGAGGCTGACCCCCTGTGTGATTCTGGGCTCAAGCACGCCACCGGTTACAAATCTTCCACGTTCTAGGACGCGATTGCTCATGTTGGTCTCTAAGCAAAACGATTTTGAGCCACTCGTTAAGTGTTTGCGAGGTTTTGCCTGACGTCGAGGAAGGGGCATGAGTCGTATAAAGTTCCAATGCACTGGCTCAAGTAAAAGTAACTCCACAATTTGAGTTTACTTTCCTCGCCTCATCAGTCCATCTTACCCTGTTATTCAATTTCAAATCCGGGAGGTTCATGCCTGGGGTCATTGCCCCTTACGACATAATGGACAAAAGCGCCACCTTTCCACTCAATAAGATGCGCACGTCCCCTTTTAGGTCTTGAACAACAAGTTATTTTGGAGCGATAACACGTAAGTGAGCCGATTTTGCCGGAGCTCTCCCATAGGGAGCCATTGAACGAAGGCGGATGTTCATGTCCGTGAAGTACCAACAGCTTTCTGCCGTTTCTTAGCTCATTCAGCGAATCACCGATTGATTTGTCGTTCCACGTACCGGGCCATTGGTGAGACAGAAGTACTACAGCCGAGCCGCCATTCAATTCCGAACGAGGCAATCGTGATAATTGAGAAGAAAACTCCTTGAAACCTTGTGAACTATCGATACCAATGAAAACAAGATCATGTAGCCGCGATACCCATGGAGTCCTATGGTGCCAACTGAGCAATGTGTCGAAGGTATTGGAGGAGTCGTGATTGCCAGGTACAGCAAGTTTCAGCGCCTGTGGCCACTTGTCCCAACCTTCGGGCAGCTGCAGACTCGCTGTCGACTCGCACTCCAGCCTAGGGCGAGTTTTTTGCATACAAAGAAGAGCACGGGTCAATTTGCTTTTGTTTTAGCCACTGGCGAGATCGCGCGGAGGCAGAGGGCATTTGCAGCCTTCATCCTGATCTGATTATGATGTCAGAATGAAACGCAAGCCAAAAAATGGATCTCGACGGAGAAGCGCTGTTTCAACACGAATTGCCTTGGCAGTTCGCTTACCTGAAGCCGTCATAAAGAAAATCGATCAAGAGTCAGATCAAAGAGACGTACCAATCTCACGAAACAATTGGTTGCTTGAAGCCGCTATTGAGAAATTGCGAAAGAATGGTTCATAGAATTAGAGGCCCGCAAGTGATTTGCTTATCTCACTCCCGATGGTCGTAACCACTGGCGATCACCTTTGAGCTAATTGACTTTCTGTTGGTCTGTCCGTCCGGATTGACCTGATTAAACAACCGCTCGATGAGATCGAGTAAAGAGTAAGGCTATTTGCATCTTTGGCGGTCGATGGGTTGAGAAATAGCGTCTACCACGCAAGGCACATTTTGTGAGCACGCCTGTTTCCTCAGTTTCATTACCCGAACGCATTCCCGAGGTCGGAGAATTGGTTCAAGTGCGCTCGCGGAGGTGGCTAGTAGAAGAGGTAGTGCACTCCCCGACCCCTGGTCAGTCTTCCAGAGTGAGACTCGCGTGCGCTGATGACGATGCCCAGGGCCAATCCTTGGAAGTTTTCTGGGACTACGAACTTGACCGACGAATTCTTGAGGAAGAGAGCTGGGGGGATCTCGCGTCTAAAGGATTTGACGCTCCGCGCCAGTTCGCCGCGTATATTCATACCCTGCGCTGGAATTGCGTCACCGCTACAGATCCAAATCTGTTTCAAGCACCATTCCGGGCTGGCATCAAGATAGACGCTTACCAAATGGAGCCTCTTCGCAAGGCGCTTCGTCTTCCTCGCGTCAATCTCTTCATTGCAGACGATACGGGCCTGGGAAAGACTATCGAAGCAGCTCTCATCGCGCGTGAGCTACTCCTGCGCAAGAAGGCGAAGACCATTGTCGTCTCCGCACCACCCTCAGTTCTTGAGCAGTGGAAAGCCGAGCTCGAGGAACGATTCGGCCTTGTGTTCGAAATACTCGATCGTGCCTACCTGACGAGGATGCGCCGCGAACGAGGGTTCGGCGTAAATCCATGGCGCACGCATAGCCGCTTCCTCGTTTCACACAACTTATTGATCGATTCAACCTACGCAGATCCTATGCGGGAATGGCTGGGGTCCATACTGCCCGGCAGCCTGCTCATCCTAGATGAAGCGCATCACGGCGCACCTTCGAGCGGCGGGCATTACGGCATCGAGACCAAATTCACGCGGGCTGTGCGGGATCTGGCCGGACGCTTTGAGCACCGGTTGTTCCTTTCTGCAACTCCACACAACGGTCACTCGAATAGCTTCTCAACGCTTTTGGAGCTGCTTGATCCTTACCGTTTCACTCGCGGCGTGAAAGTGCGCGGTAAGAAGGCGCTCGAAGATGTTATGGTGCGCCGGCTCAAGGAGGACATACGCGAGGTTCAAGGCGGATTCCCAAAACGCGATGTAGTGCGCGAAGTGATCGACGGGCTTTCCGCTGATGCTCCCGAACTGGTGTTGTCGCGTCTGCTTGACGAGTATCGGACAGTTCGTGAAGAACGCTTCGCCGGTACCACCCGTCGTACCCAGGCGGCGGCCGGGCTGCTTGTCGTTGGCTTGCAGCAACGTCTCCTGTCGTCCATTGAGGCCTTCGCGCGCAGCCTCAAGGTTCATCGGGCAACCGTCGATCGACAGTGGAATCGCGCGACCGCGAGTGATCTCACCAAGAGCGCTAATAAAGATGCCGAGCTTTTCACTATCTCACCCGACGCCGATGATGAACGCAGCGAGTGGACGCCGGAGGAACTCGAGGCTGAGGAAGCGGCACAGATTGAAGCTATCACGGCAAGTACTGAGGCTGAATCGGCACGAGACGAGGCTGCTGAGGTGTTATGGAAGAGCGAGCAAGCCCTCCTCGATCGAATGCAGGAAATCGCGGAAAAGACCAGGTACCTACCCGATGCCAAAATTAGCCGGCTGATCGACTGGATTCGCGAAAACCTCTGCTCGGAGCTACCTCGTTTTGGCGACAATGTGAAGAGCCCACCTCCAAAATGGAATGATCGCCGGGTCTTGATCTTCACCGAGAACCGTGAGGGCACAAAGCGCTTTTTGAAGACGATTCTCGAAGAGGCAATCGCGGCGACCGATCGCGCTGATGAGCGCATCGCGGTGATTGACGGCCTTACGAGTGGGGCTCGACGCAAGGAAATCCAGCGTCGCTTTAATACTGATCCAACCAAGGATCCGCTTCGCATTTTGCTTGCCACTGACGCCGCTCGCGAGGGCCTGAACTTCCAGGCTCACTGCGCAGACATCTTCCACTTCGATTTGCCCTGGAATCCTGGACGCATCGAGCAGCGGAATGGTCGGATTGATCGCAAACTCCAGCCGGCCTCAGAGGTTCGCTGCCACTACTTCGCTCTGCCTCAGCGCGTCGAGGACCGTGTGCTTGAGGTGCTAGTGAGGAAGACCGAGACCATCAAGAAGGAATTGGGCAGCCTGTCAAAGGTAATTGACGACGACATTGAACGTCGGCTCAAGCAAGGCATACGACACCGTGATGCCGACCAACTTGCGAAAGAAATCGAACGGGCCGATATAGACGCAGAAAGGAAACGCATCACTGAGGAAGAGCTGGGGGCTGCGGAAGAGCGGCAGGAAGAACTGAACGCCCAAATCATGCGCTGCCAGGATTTGCTCGAGAACTCTCGAGAGTGGGCCGGATTTGAGCCGGCACCATTCCGCGACGCGCTCTCCTGCTCACTCGAGCTGCTTGGCGCCGAGCCACTCGCCGAGTCGAAAGATGAAGATGGCCGGCGAGTCTGGGCCTTTCCCTCGCTCGACCGTCGTCTGAACTCTGATCCAACCTGGGCCACCACACTGGACACGCTTCGGTCACCTCGAAAGCAAAAACAGAAGATCGCGGACTGGCGTCGGGAGGCACCCATCCGTCCCGTCGTCTTTGAGGATGCCGGTGTGCTTACTGATGACACTGTTCATTTGCATCTGGAACAGCGGGTCGCCCAGCGGTTGCTTGCACGCTTTCGCTCCCAGGGGTTCATCCATCACGACCTTTCGCGCGCTTGCCTTGCGCAGGCATCGGACTCAATCCCCCGTGTTGTTTTGATCGGCCGTCTTTCCCTCTACGGCCGAGGTGCTGAGCGGCTTCACGAGGAGCTAATTCCAGTGACCGCTCGTTGGATTGAGCCCTCGCAGCGCAGGGGGCCGCTTTCGAGTTACACGCGGGAGGCAGAAGCGAAAACCCTTGATCTACTTGAAAAGTCTCTCCGTGACGTGCAGCGTCCCATGCCAAGCGTAGCGATTCAGCGAAAGCTCCTGGACTCGGCTGTCCGCGACATTGAAGAGCTTCTGCCCCAGCTCGGGCCGCGCGGCGACGAAATGGCGGAACTGGCCATTGACAAGCTCCGCAAGCGAGGTGAGCGGGAGCAGAAGGATTTGCGGGGGATCCTTGAACGACAACGCGAACGTATTCGCGATCAGCTCACAAAGCGCGAAGCTGACTTCGAACAGCTTACGTTTGATTTTCCTGATGACGACAAACGGCAGCTCGAAAGCAACATGCGATCTTGGCGTGTGCGGCTTGAGCACTTCGATCGTGACCTCGAGACCGAGCCCCAACGCATCGCGGAGTTCTACGAAGTCCGTGCTAGACGCATCGAGCCCGTTGGACTCGTCTATCTCTGGCCGGAGACGAACTAATCCTATGGCTAAGCTCGACCCCGAGATTTCCGCGCACCACGAGTGGATCGGTTTTGTGCGACCGACTGGTCTCGTCGTGTCGGCGCCGGCTCTGGTGCGAGCGGGGGCGATCCTTGATCGCCGTG
>Ga0187892_10009728_pt1 | contig 12506 bp, 11 predicted proteins | sample MA1701073metaG_FD_139345 | JGI IMG/M metagenome (GOLD analysis project Ga0187892, IMG submission 139345) | Bio-ooze microbial communities from a basaltic lava cave in the Kipuka Kanohina Cave System on the Island of Hawaii, USA - MA170107-3 metaG ...
AGCGCGAGCTCGCCGAACTGTTCGAGCGCTACCGCTGGAGCCGGGCCGCGGAGGCCGGGGACGCCCATGCAGCCGGATGAGAAGGCGAAGGCGGAGCTGCGCGCCGCGTTCGACGAGATGCTGGCATCGCTGGCGCGCGCACGGGACGCCCTCGACGACCCGGAGCTCCATGCGCCGCCCGCGAGCGCGCGCAACCTAGCAGAGGGCTACCGCTACCTGATGAGCCAGCTCTACTGCGCGATCGAGCGCGGCTTCTTCGAGGACCCGCGCTTCCCCTACGTGCGGCGCGCGGTGCAGGCGATCGCGAAGTCCACCATCGACAACGCCGACGCGATCTACTTCTCGATGCCGATCGACGGGAGCGAGAGCTACTGGATCCGTGGACAGGCGGGGGACGCCCGCCACTGGCGCGGCGAGCAGCGCGCCGCGCAGGGCCGCCTCGCCCCGCAGTACCTGATCTTCGAGTGCGCGAGCGGCTTCGCGGGCGACTCGGGGAGCCTCGCGGAGCTCCGGCCCGGAACGCGCGCGATGACCGGCATGCTCGACGTGTCGAAGCTCCAGCTCGCGGCGGACGGCAGCTTCGAGATCCTCTGCGCGCCGGTGAGGCCGGCCGGCTTCGAGGGGAACTTCCTCTGCACCCGGGTCGAGCGGCGCGGCCAGACGTACGTCGGCGCCTACGTGTCGGGCCGCCAGCTCTTCTACGACTGGGAGCGCGAGGATCCCGTCGAGTTCGGGATCACGCGGGTCGGTGCAGAGCGCGAGGCGCCCCCGGTATGCGACCCGACCGCGGCGGCGGCGGCGCTGCGCCGCGCCGGCGCGCTGGTACGCGGGCAGGTCCACTTCTGGAACGAGTTCTACGACGTGCTCCTCGAGACGTACGGCGACCGGAACGGCGACGGGAAGAGCTTCATGCCGAGGAACGCGTTCAACGAGCCGAACGCGGCGTCGGGCGCCACGGGCGGCGGCATGAGCACGAACCTCTACGCGGGCGGCGTCTACGAGCTGGCCGAGGACGAGGCGCTCGTGATCGAGAGCTTCGCGCCCGTCGAGCCGATGTACGCCGGGATGCACCTCTCGAACTTCTGGGGCGAGTCGTTCGACTACGCGAACCGGATCACGAGCCTGAACGGCTTCCATACCGAGCGCGATCCGGACGGGCGGATCCGCTACGTGATCGCGCACCGCGATCCGGGCGTGCCGAACTGGCTCGACACCACCGGCCACCCCGAGGGCTTCATGGCGCCGCGCTGGGCCTACTTCGAGAAGCCGCCGCAAGCGGACTGGCCGCGGATCTCCGCGACGAAGGTGCGCTTCGACGAGATCCGGAAGCACCTGCCGCCGGGGACGCGGCACGTCGCGCCCGGGGAGCGCGTCGCGGCGATCGCGATCCGCCAGCGCCACGTGCAGCGGAGGTTCTCGCAGGCGTGAGCGAGGGAGCCACATGAAGGCCGCCGTCTACTACGAGAACGGTCCGCCCGAGGTGTTCCGCTACGAGGACGTGCCCGACCCGGTGTGCGCGCCGGGCGGCATCGTGATCCGCGTCGTGGCGGTGAGCATCGAGGGCGGCGACACGCTGAACCGCGCCGGCGGCGCGCTCGCCGGCCGCCCGCACGTCGTCGGCTACCAGGCCGCGGGCGAAATCGTCGAGGTCGGCCCCGAGGTGCAGGGCCTCGGCGTCGGCGACCCGGTCGTGACCGTGCACGTACACGGGTCGCACGCGGAGCTCCGCGCGGTCCCCGCGCGGAACGCCTGGCGCGTGCCGGCCGGCGCGGACCTGCGCGCGGCGGCCGCCGTGCCGATCCCGTTCGGCACCGCGGACGAGTGCCTGTTCGAGTTCGGCCGGCTCCGGAGCGGAGAGACGGTGCTCGTCCAGGCCGGCGCGAGCGGCGTCGGCCTCGCGGCGATCCAGCTCGCGAAGCGCGCGGGAGCGACCGTGATCGCGACCGCCTCGAGCGAGGCGAAGCTCGAGCGCCTGCGGGGCTTCGGCATGGACCACGGCATCGACTACCGCGCGCAGGACCTCGTCGCCGAGGTGAAGCGCCTGACGAAGGGCCGCGGCGTGGACGTGGTGGTGGATCCGGTCGGCGGCACCACGCTGCAGCAGAGCCTCGCCTCGCTCGCCTACCGCGGGCGCGTCTCGTTCGTCGGGCGAGCCGGCCGCGAGGACGTGAAGCACGACGTCTCCGGCCTGATGGCGGGCAACCAGTCGCTCACCGGCGTCTTCCTGGGCGCCGAGATCGTGACCGACCGCGTGCACGACATGATCCAGCGCCACGTCGACGACGTCGCGAAGGGGGCGCTCCGCGTCGCGATCGACTCGACCTTCCCACTGCGCGAGGCCGCCGCAGCCCACCGGCACATCGAGAGCCGGAAGGCCTTCGGGCGCGTGCTCCTGATCCCCTAGCGGAGGAACGCGATGTACATCGGGCTGAGCGAAGAGCAGGAGAAGCTGCGCCAGACGCTCCGCGCCTACTACGAGAAGCTCCTGACGCCCGCGGTGCGCGAGGACCTCGCGCGCGAGCACGGCATCGGCCCGAAGACGAAGACGATCCGCCAGCGGATGGCGAAGGACGGCTGGCTCTGCTTCGGCTGGCCGAAGGAGTACGGTGGCCAGGGCCGCGACGCCGTCGACCACTTCATCTTCTTCGACGAGTCGATGCGCGCCTCGGCGCCCGTCCCGATGCTCACCGTCAACACCGTGGGCCCCACGCTGATGCGCTTCGGCACGGAGGAGCAGAAGCGCGCGTTCCTGCCGCGCATGGCGTCGGGCGAGATCGAGTTCTGCATCGGCTACTCGGAGCCGAACGCGGGCACCGATCTCGCCTCGCTCCAGACGCGGGCCGTCCGAGACGGCGACCACTACGTGGTGAACGGACAGAAGACCTGGACGAGCCTCGCCGGCGGGGCCGACTACTGCTGGCTCGCCGTACGCACGGATCCGAACGCCGCGAAGCACGCGGGCATCTCGATGCTGATCGTGGACATGAAGACGCCCGGCATCCGCGTGGACCCGCTCGAGCTGCTCTCCGAGCACGACATCAACCAGGTGTTCTTCGAGAACGTCCGCGTCCCCGCCGCGAACCTGGTCGGCGGCGAGAACAGGGGCTGGAAGCTCATCACCAACCAGCTGAACCACGAGCGCGTCACGCTCTGCTCCTCGGGCATCATGGAGCGCGCGTACGGCATCACGCTCGACTACGCGAAGCAGGCGCGCCTCCCCGACGGCCGGCGGCTCCTCGACGAGGAGTGGGTGCAGGTGAACCTGGCGAAGGTCTACGCCGGGCTCGAGTTCCTGCGGCTCATCAACTGGAAGGTGGCGTGGACCTCGACGCAAGGGACCCTCGCTCCGGCTGACGCCTCGGCGACGAAGGTGTTCGGCACCGAGTTCTACCTCGACGGCTTCCAGCTCCTGATGGAGATCCTGGGCCCGCGCGGCTACCTCGCGCGCGGCTCGCCCGAGGCGGTGGCGGCCGGCCACCTCGAGAACCTCTACCGGAGCCTGATGATCCTCACCTTCGGCGGCGGCGTGAACGAGGTGCAGCGCGACCTGATCGCGCTCTTCGGCCTCGGCCTGCCGCGGATCCCGAGGCACTAGATCCGGGGCCCCGTCAGGAGACGAGATGGACTTTGCGTACAGCGACGAGCAGCAGGCCGCGATCGAGCTCGCGCGCCAGATCCTCGGCGACCACGCCACGCCGCAGCGGCTCCGCGCGCTCGAGCAATCGGGCGCGCCGCGCTTCGACCGCGCGCTCTGGGCGAAGCTCGCCGAGGCCGGGCTGATCGCGGCGGGCGTGCCCGGGGCCGAGGGCGGCGCGGGGCTCGGCTTCCTCACCGTGGCTGGAATCCTCGAACAAACGGGGCGCACGCTGGCGCCGGTGCCGCTCCTCGAGACGGCGGTGCTGGGCGCGCTCCCGCTCGCGGAGTTCGGGAGCGCGGCGCAGCGCGAGGCCTGGCTCCCGCGCGCCGGGCGCGGCGAGGCCGTGCTCACGGCCGCGCTCGTCGAGCCGCACCGCGACCCGGCGGCCCCGGACACGCGCGCGGTGCGCAACGGCGCCGCCTTCCGGCTCTCCGGCCGGAAGCTGTGCGTGCCGGCCGGGCCGATCGCGGATCTCGTGCTGGTGCCCGCCGCGCTCGAGGGCGGCGGCGTCGGCGTGTTCCTCGTCGAGAGCGGCACCCGGGGCGTCACGCACACGCCGCTCCGCACCACGAGCGCCGAGCCCGAGTCGCTGCTCGAGCTCGACGGCGCGAGCGGGGCGCTCCTCGGCCGGCAAGACCAGGGTGCGGAGATCGTCGCCTGGCTCGAGCTCCGCGCGACCGCCGCGCTCTGCGCGTTCGCGACGGGCCTCACCAGCGAGGCGCTAAGGCTAACCGCCGAGTACGTGAAGACGCGGAAGCAGTTCGACCAGCCCATCGCCACCTTCCAGGCCGTCGCGCAGCGCGCGGCGGACGCGTTCATCGACACGGAGGCGGTGCGGCTCACGGCGCTCCAGGCCGCCTGGCGGATCGACGCAGGGCTCCCGGCCGAGGCCGCGGTCGCGGCGGCGAAGGTCTGGGCCGCGTCGGGCGGCGCGCGCGTGGTGCGCGCGGCCCAGCACCTCCACGGCGGCGTAGGCGTGGACCGCGAGTACGCCCTCCATCGCTACTACGTCTTCGCGCGCCGCCTCGAGCTCACGTTGGGCGGCGCGACGCAGCAGCTCCGCCGGCTCGGCCGGCTGATCGCCGACGACGCGGCGTAGGCCCCGGCGTAACGTCCGGGGGGTCTGCCGCGTTCTCGTGGCAGAGCGATGGAGAACGTGAGCACCGAGACCTCCGAGCGGGCGGCGGCGCTCGCGGCGCTCTTCCGCGTCCAGCGGGAGTCGCTGTGGGGCCTCGCCTACCGCCTCACCGGGAGCGCCGAGGACGCGGACGACGCCGTCCAGGAGGCGTTCGCGCGGCTCCTCGCGGCGCCGCCCGCCGCGCCGCCCGAGGAGCTCGGCCGCTGGCTCGCGCGTGTGACGACGAATCTCGGGATCGACGCGCTCCGCCGCCGGCGGCGCCGCGCCTACGCGGGCCCGTGGCTCCCCTCGCCCGTCGAGACCGCGGAGGCCGACCCGCTCGCGCACCTCGCGAGCGAGGCGCCAGACCCGGAGCGGCGCTACGGCCTCGCCGAGAGCGCGAGCTACGCGTTCCTGCTCGCGCTCGAGGCGCTCTCGCCGCGCCAGCGCGCAGCGCTGTTGCTGCGCGACGTGCTCGGCCACTCCGCGCGCGAGGCCGCCGAGACGCTCGCCACCTCCGAGGGGAGCGTGCGCGTGCTCCACCTGCGCGCACGGCGCGCGCTCGCGGCCTACGACGAGGCGCGCTGCATCCCCACCCCCGAGCTGCGCGAGCGGCACCGCGCCGCGCTCCAGCGCTTCCTCGCCTGCCTCGAGGCGCAGGACGCGCGCGGCCTCGAGGCGCTCCTCGCCGAGGACGTCGCGACGCTGACGGACGCGGCGGGCGAGTACACCGCCCTCGCGGCGCCGCTCGCCGGGCGCGAGAAGGTCGTGCGCCTCTACCTGATGGCGGCGCTCCATCGGAAGGCGGGCGGGACGCGCCAGGAGCTCCGCCTCGTGAACGGGCTCCCGGCCGCACTGATCACGCTGCTCGCGCCGGTGCGGCGCCAGGCGCCGCGGAGCCTGCTCCGCTGCGAGCTCGATGCCGCGGGCCGGATCCGCCTCGTCCACGCCGTGCTCGCGCCGCGGAAGCTCCGCGGCCTCTTCGGCGCGTAACGCCCGAGCCGCCGCGGCGTTCTCTCCTCGCGCCCACCCTGAGGAGAGAGAGCATGGAAGAGCTTCGCGCCACCGTGTCGAGCATGGCCGGGATCCTCGCCGCGATGGCAGCCCTCGCGGCGCTCGAGGCCGCCTTCCCGCTGCGCGCGCGCGGCGCGGCGGGCCGCGCGCACCTCGCGCCGAACCTCACGCTCACGTTCCTCGCGTTCCTCACGAACGGACTGCTGAGCGCCGCGCTCGTGCTCGGGCTCGCGGCGGCCGAGGCGAGCGGCTTCGGGCTGCTGCACGCGCTCGCGCTGCCGGGCTGGGCGAGCGCTCTCGCGGTGCTGCTCGGGCTCGACTTCGCGTTCTACACGAGCCACGTCGCGATGCACAAGCTGCCCGCGTTCTGGCGTTTCCACCGCGTCCACCACTCGGATCCCCTGGTCGACGTCACGACCACGATCCGCCAGCACCCGGGCGAGAGCGTGATCCGCTACGCGTTCCTGGCCGCGTTCGCGCTCCCGCTCGGCGCGAGCCCGGCGGAGTTCGTGCTCTACCGGAGCGCGGTGGCGCTGTTCGGGCTGCTGGAGCACGCGAACCTGCGCGTGCCCGCGGCGCTCGACCACGTCCTCTCGCTCGTCGTCACCTGGCCCACGCTCCACAAGGTCCATCACGCGCGCGACCCCCGTCTCACGGACACGAACTACGGGAACCTCGTCTCCTGGTGGGACCGGGGCCTCGGGACGTTCACGCCCGCCCAGGTGGGGCGGCGCGTCAGCTACGGGCTAGAGGGCTTCGACGACCCCGAGACGCAGACCAGCGCCGGGCTACTTACGCTGCCTTTCCGAGAGGTTACGCGGGATGTGAAGCGCTTCATCGGAGCCCCGGCCCGGCACTCATAGACTCGGCCGCGATCCCGGAGGAGGGGCCGGAATGGCGGTGAACGGGGCTCGGATCCGAAGCGCGATCGGGCGCTGGCTGCGGCGCTATCTGCCGGCGGAGCTGATCTGCACGCCGTGCGCGCTGCTCTTCGGCGGCGTGACGGCGGAGCTCACGGGCAACGCGGCGGCCGCGGCGCTGGCCGCGACCTGGGGCGAGAACGTGGGCTTCTACGGGATGATGCTCGGCCGCGAGCTGGCCGGGCGCGGGGGTCTCCGCGCGCTGCCCGCCGCGGCCCGCGATCTGTTCGTGGAGTTCGGGCCCGCCGAGGCGCTCGACAGCTTCCTGCTGCGGCCCGCCGCGCTCTACGTGGGCATCGCCGTGGCTCCGAACCCGCTCCTCGGCATGCTCGCTGGGAAGCTCGTGGCGGACCTCGGCTTCTACGCGCCCGCGATCGTCACCCACGAGATCCAGCGCCGCTTCGCCCGCGCCACCGCCTGAGCCCGCTTGCCGCACCCCTGTGCGCCGTGATATCCGGGGCGCATGCGCACGACGGTGGTCACGGGCTCCGCCTCCGGCATCGGCGCCGCGACCCGTGCGCGGCTCGAGGCGCGCGGCGAGCGCGTGATCGGGGTCGACCTCCGGAACGCCGAGGTGCGCGCAGACCTCGCGAGCGAGGAGGGCCGGCGCGAGGCCAGCACCCGTATCGGTGCCCTCGCCGGCGAAAGCCTCGACGGGCTCGTCACCTGCGCGGGGCTCGCCGGCCTCCCGAACCGGCCGGGCCGCGTGCTCACCGAGCTCAACTACTTCGGGACGATCGAGCTGCTCGAGGCGCTCCGGCCGCTGCTCGCGCAGGGCGAGCGCCCGGCGGCCGTCGCGATCAGCTCGAACTCGACGACCACCAGCCCGCTCGTGCCCCGCGAGCTGGTCGAGCTCCTCCTCGCCGGCGACCGGGAGGGCGCCGCCGCGCTCGCGGACCAGCTGGGCTCGCTCGCGTGCTACGCGCCCACCAAGCTCGCGGTCGCGCACTGGGTACGGCGGCACGCGCCCACTCCCGCCTGGATCGGCGCCGGCATCACGCTGAACGCGGTCGCGCCGGGCAAGACCGAAACGGCAATGATCGCGGAGGGGCGCGCGGATCCCGTGATCGGCCCCCACATCGACCGCTTCCCCGTGCCCGCCGGTCGCTCCGGCCAGCCGGACGAGATCGCCGCCCTGATTGCCTTCCTGCTCGGCCCCGACGCCCGCTTCTTCTGCGGCTCGGTCGTGTTCTGCGACGGCGGCACCGACGCCGCGGCGCGCGCCGACGACTGGCCCGCGCCGCTCCGGAAGAGCTGACCCCCGCCCGTGGAGCTCGTGATCAGCTACGACATGCGCGCGCCCGACTTCGGAGCGCCCGCGCGCGAGCTCTGGGCCGCCGCCCTCGACCAGGTCGCGTGGGCCGACGCGCTCGGCTTCGACAGCGTCGGGCTCGGCGAGCACCACGGCTCGCCCGACGGCTACAACCCCTCGCCGCTCGTGCTCGCGGCCGCAATGGGGGCGCGGACGCAGCGGATCCGCTTCCGCACCGCCGTCGTGCTGGCGCCGCTCTACGACCCGATCAAGCTCGCCGAGGACGCGGCGGTGGTGCAGCTCGCGACGGGCGGGCGCCTGCTGCTCGGCCTCGGCGGCGGCTACCGGCCGAGCGAGTTCGAGACGTTCGGGCGGAGGCTCGAGGACCGCTGGCGCGTCGTCGGCGAGACGATCGCGCTCCTCCGCCTCGCGTGGACCGGCGAGCCCTTCGAGTGGCAGGGCCGCCGCTGCCGCGTCACGCCGCGCCCCGAGCCCCCGCCTCCCATCCTGCTCGGCGGCGGCACACCCGCGGCCGCGCGCCGCGCCGCGCGCATCGCCGACGGCTGGTTCCCGCCGCTCGAGCCGAAGCTCTGGCCCCCGTACCGGGAGGAGTGCTCGAGGCTCGGCAAGCCCGACCCGGGCGCGTACCCGCGCCAGGGACCCGTCTTTCTTTGGATTTCAAAGGACCCCAAAAAAGACTGGGACCGCCTGGCCCCGCACGTCCTCCACCAGCTCCGCTCCTACAGCGAGTGGACGGTCGAGGCGTACGGGCGCCCGTCGGGCCCCTTTGCTTCGCAGATCACGCCGGAGACGGTGCGGCAGAGCCCTGCGTACCGCGTGGTGACGCCCGAGCAAGCGCTCGCCCTCGCCGCCGAGCTCGGCGAGCACAGCGTGCTCTACCTGAACCCGCTCCTGGCCGGGATCGAGCCCACGCTCGCGTGGCGGATGCTCCGCCTCTACGAGCGCGCCGTGCACCCCCATCTGAAGCGGCCCGCGCGCGACGCGCGCTGACTTCAGGGCCTGCGCGCGGGCCGGAGCCGGTCGGGCGGCCGCGATACCGGTCCGCCGTCGCGCTGCACGGCGATGAGCTCGAGCATGTGCATCAGGAAGCTCGTGATACCGAGCATCACGGCGCCCACCACGAGGAGCGAGGACAGCATCGCGCGGGACCAGTGCATCGCGACCTGGCCTGTCGTGACGTACTCCACGACGCCCGGCCCGCACACGGCAACGGCGGCGACGAGGAGCGCCGGGATCGCGAAGCGTCGCACCGGCCGCGAGAGAAGGCGGCCGAGGCGGCCGGTCATCCCGACGGTCGCGAAGGGCCGCCGGTGGACGAGCGCCGCCATCTGCTCCGAGACGAGCGCCGAGCAGACCACGATCCCGAACAGCGTGCCGAGGAGCGAGGCGAGCATCACGCGGTAGATCATCGGCTCGCGGAGCTCGCCGTGGGCGAGCCAGTAGCTGACGGGCTGGAAGGCGACGGCGAGCGCGGCCAGCGCGAGGAGCCCCGCCGCGAGGAGCAGCGGCCGCGAGGGCCGATACGCCACCGCCGCGCGCAGGATCACGGTGAGGAAGCGCACGCCGTCCTTCAGCACCGAGAGCTTCGAGCGCCCGACGCGCTCGGCATAGGGCATCGGCACTTCGACGAGGCGCAGCTTGTCCTCGAGCAGCGCGCGCGCGCTCATGGCGGGCGTGAAGTGGAGGCCGTCGGGAAGCGGGTAGAGGTCGTCGAGCGCGTCGCGCCGGATCACGCGCATGCCGCTCGCGGTGTCGCGCACGCTGCGGCGCGCGAGCGCACCCAGGATCCACGCGAAGATGCGGTTTCCGAGCGTCCGCACGAGGGGCATCTCGCTCCCTGCCCCCATGCGCGAGCCGAGCACGAGGTGCGCCTGGTGCTCGTCGAGCGCGCGGCAGAGGTCGGCGAAGATCCGCGGGTCGCAGGTGCCGTCCGCGTCGAGAAAGCTCACCAGGTCGCCGCGGCCGTGCTCGAAGCCGCACTTGATGGCCGCGCCATAGCCGCGGTTCTTCTCGAAGACGAGGACGGTCACATCCTCGAAGCTCTTCGCGATCTCCTCGGTGCGGTCGGTGGAGCCGTCGCTCACCACGACGACGTCGACGTCCCGGACCGGGCTCGTCGCGGTGATGTGCTCGCGCGCCGCCAGCGTGCGCCGCAGCGTGTCCCCGATGGCTTCCTCTTCGTTCAGCGCCGGGATGACGATGGTGAGCACGTGGGAGCCGGGCATGAGCGGCGGAAGGTATCACGGGATGCCCCCGCGACCGCCTGGAGCCGGCAACGATCCGGCAGCGCGCGCGCAGGGACGTCAGGCGCGAACCCGCACCCGCCCCGTCCCGTTATACTGCCGCGTCCGACCGAACCCCCGGGAGCCCCGATGGCGCCGCTGCCCCGCTACCGCCTCTACGACGACCCCGGCACCTACGCCACGATCGGCCGCGAGCTGCTCACTGGGGGCTTCCGGAAGGGCGGCTCGTGCGCCGAGCTCGAGAAGTCGTTGGCCTCGCTCGGCGCGCCGCACGCCGTGCTCACGCCGCGCGCGCGCGTCGCGATCCATCTCGCAGTGAAGGGGCTGATCCGGCCCGGCCAGAAGGTCGTGCTCTCGCCCTACACGATCGCGGACGTAGTGAACGTGGTCGTCGCCGCCGGCGGTGTGCCGGTGTTCGCGGACATCGAGCGCGAGACCTGCAACGTCGATCCCGCCGAGATCGAGAAGCTCGTGGACGGCGACACCGGCGCGGTGCTCGTGACGCACCTCCACGGGCTCGCCTGCGACATGGATGTGATCCCGCGCCTCACGAGCGAACGCGGCGTGCCGCTGATCGAGGACGCCGCGCAGGCGTTCGGCGCGCGCTTCGCGGGACGGCCGGTCGGGAGCTTCGGCGACGCCGGCATCTTCAGCTTCGGCAAGTACAAGAACGTGAACGCCTTCCTCGGCGGCGTGCTCGTCACGCGCCACGGGGAGCTGGCGGAGCGGGCGCGAGCGACCCTCGCCGAGTGGCCGCTCCAGGACGTCCGCCACCTCCTCCCGGAGGTCGGGCACGGGCTTGCCACGGACGTCGCGACGTGGCCGCCCCTCTTCCGCGCCTTCACGTTCTGGGTGTTCCGCTTCGCCTACCTCCAGGAGCTCTCCCTCCTCAACAAGCAGGTCTCGTTCGACAACGACCCCGAGCTGCGCCGCGAGCTTCCGGAGTTCTATCGCCGTCGCATGACGCCGCTCCAGGCGCGGCTGGTCCTGCGCCAGCTCGCGCGCGTGGACGAGCACACCCGCGAGCGCATCGAGCGCGCGCGGGTCTACCACCAGGGCCTGCGGGACGTCCCCGAGGTGCTGGTGGCGCCGCTCCGCACCGACTTCTCGCACATGTACACCTACTTCCCGATCCAGGTGGACGATCGCAACGCGCTGCTGCGCCACCTGATGCGGAGCGGGCGCGACGTCGCCGGACAGCACATCAAGAACTGCGCCGACTTCCCGGCCTTCCGCGAGTGGCACCGCGACTGCCCGAACGCGCGCAAGACGGCGAACGCCGTCGTGCTGCTGCCCACCTATCCCCGATACTCGATGCGCGACGTCGAGGCGAACGTGCGCGCGATCCGCGAGTACTTCGGGGCGCGCTGAACCGCGAGCGATGCGCGTAGCCGTCGTGGGCTCCGGCCCCTCGGGCGTGGCCGCTGCCGCGACGCTGCTCGAGCGCGGTCACGCCGTGGACGTGCTCGACGTCGGCAACGTGCCGGAGCCCGCCTCGCTGGCGCTCGCCGCCGAGGTGCGCGCCGCCACCGCGCGCGGCGAGCCGCCCGGCCCCGCGCTCTACCACGCGCTACGGGCGGGCCCCGGGGGCCGAGACTCGGGCTCGCTCCGCGCCGGGCTCGCGACGCTCCTCGGCCGCGTCGAGGCCACGCGCTCGCAGAAACGCATCCTGGGCTCGACGTTCGTGTGGGACGGTGCAGACGAGGGCATCCCCCTCGAGACCGGCACGGTGACGCGCTCCCTCGCGCGCGGCGGGCTCTCGAACGCCTGGGGCGCCGCGTGCTACCCGTGGCGCGCCTCCGACTTCGCGGGCTGGCCGATCGACGCCGCCGCACTGGCTCCCCACTACGCGAAGGCCGCCGAATGGCTCGGGCTCGATCAGCCCGACGACGCGCTCGCGCGCGTGTACCCGCTGCTCGGGCCCAGGGCGCCCGACGCCGCGCGGAATCCCGGCTCGGCGCTCGAGGCGCTCCTCGCGCGCTGGCGCGAGCGCGAGGCCGAGCTCCGGGCGGCCGGGCTCACGCCGGGCCGCGCGCGGCTCGCGCTCCGGCCCGCCGGCGCAGGCTCCGGCGCCTGCGTGCGCTGCGGGCTCTGCTTCTACGGCTGTGCGTTCGGCGCGATCTGGCACGCCGGCGAGCTGCTCGGCCGGCTCGAGGGCGAACACGGGCGCGAGCTCCGCTATCGCCCGGGCCACTTCGTGCTCGGCTTCGAGGAGGACGGCGCGGGCGTGCGCGTCCACGGGCGCGCCCAGGGTGCGGAGGTCACCGAGCGCTACGACGCGCTCGTGCTCGCCGCGGGCGTG
>Ga0187892_10009729_pt1 | contig 12506 bp, 7 predicted proteins | sample MA1701073metaG_FD_139345 | JGI IMG/M metagenome (GOLD analysis project Ga0187892, IMG submission 139345) | Bio-ooze microbial communities from a basaltic lava cave in the Kipuka Kanohina Cave System on the Island of Hawaii, USA - MA170107-3 metaG ...
CAATCAAGAGCTCGTGCGCGCGGGACTGGCGCGGTGGTACCGACAGTACGCGCCAGACGACACGGTGCTGGCGCGCTTGGAGGCGGAGGCCCGCGCGGCCCGACGCAACCTGTGGAGCGACCCGGATCCTCTGCCGCCCTGGACCTACCGGAAACTGAAGCGCGGGCAAGCACTGAATTGACCACCATCAGGCGCCCCAGGGTTCTTGGGAGGCCCTCTCCCGGGGTGCCCATTGCGGTCTTCGTTGCAATGGGCCATGGAGAGGGCTGCGGTGAGGGGGCACCCATCACACCCCCTAGCCCAGGGCCCCACGCTCAAATTGGTGGGGTCTCCAGGCCCGGCCTGCCCTGCTTGCCCCGAGCGTCGTCGAGGGGAGCTCGGTCGAAGGGGGCCCGTTTCTTGAGCGAAATTCCTAGCGCCGATCCGGGAACGGGATTAGAATTTGCGCGCAGGGCGGGGAGGGCCTGGCGAGGCGGGGCCGAGGGCTGATGAAAGCCTACGTCGCGGTCACGGATGGAGACTGGTACAGATTCCTCAAAGAACGCCCTGACCTCGACGAAGTCAACTTCTGGCCGACAGAGGTAACACGCAAAGGGTGACGCTTAGGGGGAGACCCGCCTGTCGTTTGGAGTCAGTATGAAACAAGATGACACTCCTCAGACGAGTTGGCCAGCTAACCGCCTCATTGAGCTGATCCAAAGGCTCACAGGACAAAGGGTACCCATCGAGAAGATGAGGTCTGTCCTGAATCAAAACCTCTCACTACATGGGCCGATGGGGTTCAGTCAATTCAACGAGCTTCTCCTCAGCCTTGGTTATGACCGCGTTGGGAAGGACTTCTTCGCCTTCTTTAGCCAAAGTGGACGACACATCGCGACCATCGAGGAACTGGAGCATATGGTGAACAGATTCCGGGTGAAGGCGATTCTGCGTTATGGAAACGTCAAGTTTGCCTTCAAGAGCCTTTCCCGGAAGGCTCGGTCCAAGATCGACGACGCTCTAAGGGAAGTCTGTCATTCTGGCATGCTTGAGGATTTCACTAGCCGCCACGAGCCTCTGATCAAACTCGAAGCCATACCGCGTGGCAAGACGCCTTGCCTGGGCTATATAGTTGAGCGAGAACTGGCCGAGCAACTCGCAAAAGCCAAAGAACAAAGTAAACCCACCTCAGATCTAGAGCTTAGAATCAAGGAGCTTAAGCAAGTACGAGAGGCTGGAAGGCGCAATCTGGATACTTACCTGACTTTCGACCACCTCGACGTCTATGTTGCGACCTCTATGCGCGAGCCGCACGAGTTTTGGCTCGTCAACGGATTTATCGAGGAGCTGTTTGCCTCTCCACTTTTAAAGCCACTCAAGCTACGCTGGTTTGATCCGACCCAATGTTACTGCGCCGATCGGATCGACAAGGGCCTGGTTGAAGGCCTGATGCTCAAACGAGCCAGGTCTACCATTTACCTGGCACAGGAGTCTGACACACTTGGAAAGGACTCCGAACTGGCCTCGACACTCGCCCAGGGCAAGCCGGTGATCGCGTATGTGCCACGCCTCGAGTCCTACGAAGCCTTTGGAAGTACAGCAATGCAAATCGTACAGGAGCTATATCCCGGCCAAGAACTAACGCAGGTAACGCGTCGCTACATTCCGCTCTTCATGCCCCGCGGAGCCTGGGAGAATCGTGAAGTCCGCCAGTGGCTTGACGATGACAAGACCATCGACCTGGAGACGATATTACGTCTCACCTATAAGAGCGCCAAGAACATGTACGAGAACCGCGCCAGGACACTGAAAGACGTGCATCCTCTTGGTCTGCAGGTCAATCTCCAAACAGGAGTGGCCAATGGCGTACTCGTCGCTCGGACAGTTGAAGAGTGCGCGAAACTCTTGCGTGGAATCATGTTGTGCGATCTGGAATTCGACATCGAAGAGCCGACATCGCAAACGCCGCTGATACTGCTTCGTGAAAGGATGACCAAGAGCGTCTTCCGAGTTGTAACCCAGGACGAGCTGCTGACCAACACATTTTGGAACTTCTACAAAGAAAATGGGGTTGCCTAATGGCAAACAGGAGCAGGTCAAGCGCAGTGGGATCGAGGGTACCCAAGAGGACTAATTCGCGAAAAGCAACCCAAGCCGAAGGCTACAAGCATCCCGAAGCCACCAACCTGATGCGCCCTGAGGTCGGGACTCAGGCGCAGTTCAAAAAGAAAAAACCGCCCAAGACCTACCGCTATGATTCGTCCCTCTCGCCAGCCTTAGATTGGGATGGGCAGAACCCAGCAAGGGAGCAAGGCGAGGCGTTCATCAAGCAGATTCTGGATGCCGAAAAACTCGAGGAAGCAAAGGCGGCCGCTGCCAAGCTCAAAGCACTGAGCAAGCCGTTTCTCAACTGGGCAGGCAAAGCGGAGAGACTCTCGTTCGAAGTCCCGACGCTGCCGCTCTTCATTCACGAACGGCTTTCCACCAAGGCAATCATTGAGACGCTGGGCGGACACAAGCGTGATAAACAGGAGACGATGTTTGAGCTGTTCGGTGACCCACAGCATTCCATTACCGACCAGGTCCTTAAGGCGTACGAATACCCGGACAAGTGGGTGAACCGGATGATTCTCGGCGATTCCCTCGTCGTGATGAATTCGCTGCTGCACTACGAAGGGCTCGGGGGGCAGGTGCAGATGATTTACATGGATCCTCCTTATGGAGTGCAGTTTGGTTCAAATTTCCAACCCTTCGTACGCAATCGTGATGTAAAACACAATGACGATGAGGATATGACCCGCGAGCCGGAGATGGTCCAGGCGTACCGGGACACGTGGGAGCTGGGCCTGCATTCCTACCTGACATATTTACGTGACAGGCTGCTCCTCGCCCGCGATCTGCTTACCCCTTCGGGCTCTATTTTCGTCCAGATCTCGGATGAGAACCTCCACCACGTACGCGAGCTGATGGATGATGTGTTTGGGGCAGAGAATTTTTGCGCTGAGATCACGTTTCGCAAAACTGCCTATCAGACAAGCACACTCCTGCCAGGTGTTTCAGACTACCTCGTCTGGTATGCCCGTAATGCCAAGTGCGTAAGGTACCGCCAACTCTACGCCGATAAGCGAAGCGGAGGCGCGGTAATCGGGCAAGATCTCTGGGTCGAGCTATCCGATGGTCAACGGCGTCGGTTGACTAAGGAGGAACTTGAAGGCTCAGCACCACTTCCGAACGAGTCGCGCTTGTTTCGACACACCGCTACAACAACGTCAGGAGTGAGCACAACCAGTTCTGGGCCATTTACGTTTCATGGCAAGGAGTATCGACCCAGCACCTTGGGAATGTGGAAGACCACGATCGATGGGCTTCATCGATTGGCGGAGCAGAAACGCTTGCTCGCGCTTGGCAATACGTTGCGTTTCGTTAACTACATCGATGACTTTCCAATGTCACCGCTCAACAATGTATGGACTGATACGCTTCAGAGTGGATTTGCCGACGAGAAGTTGTACGTGGTTCAGACAAATAGCAAGGTTGTTGCGCGCTGCCTCCTGATGTCCACCGATCCCGGCGATTTGGTGCTTGACCCGACCTGCGGCAGTGGCACGACAGCGTATGTTGCCGAGCAATGGGGGCGACGATGGATCACCATCGATACCAGCCGCGTGCCGTTGGCGTTAGCTCGTCAAAGGCTGCTGACTGCCACCTTCCCTTGGTACGAACTGAGAGACGACAACCGTGGGCCGGCTGGTGGGTTCATGTACAAGCGCAAACGGAACAAGAAAGCCGAGGAGATCGGCGGCATTGTTCCACATATTACACTTGGGAGTCTTGCCAATAACGAGCCCCCCGCTGAAGAAGTCCTTGTGGATCGCCCTGAGGAGCAGAGCGGAATCACTCGCGTGACCGGTCCGTTCTGCGTTGAGGCAACAATCCCTACGCCAGTCGATTGGGAAGGCGACGGCGTGAACGACTCCGGCTCGGTCTCAGCCGAAGCCTACGGTTCCTTCGTGGACCGCATGCTCGAAGTCCTTCGCAAGAGTCCCGTGCTGCGGCTGGAAGGGAACAAGACCGTCACGCTCAAGAACGTTCGTCCGCCAGCGAAGACGCTCTCGCTCTCGGCTGAAGCGCTGGTGGAACCGACCGCACCAGGTCAAAAGCCTTCACTAACTGACGCTGTTGACGAGGCTGAGGAAAAGAGCGGCCATCGGCTGCCGCTATCCGGGAAACCCGTGGCTTTCGTCTTTGGCCCGGAGAATGGCGCTATCAGTACCAAGCTGGTAGAAAACGCGGCCCGCGAAGCCTACGCCAAAAGCTATACACATCTTTACGTGATAGGATTTTCGATCGAAGCCAAGGCGCGTGAGTCTATTGAGCACTGCGAGAAGGTCTTCAACGTACCAGCGACCTATGTCCAGGCCACTCCCGATCTCATGATGGGGGATCTTCTGAAGAACATGCGGTCTAGCCAGATTTTCAGTGTGTGCGGTCAGCCGGAAATAAAAGTCCACAGAACAAAGGAGAAGAAATACCAAGTCGAACTGCTGGGGCTAGATGTGTTCGATCCGATCACGATGGAGGTGACGCATAGGAACGGCGGAGATGTGCCGGCATGGTTCCTGGATACCGATTACAACGATCTCTGTTTCCATGTCTCCCAAGCCTTCTTCCCGCGCACAGGAGCTTGGGACAATCTAAAGAAGGCCCTCAAAGGCGAGTACGAGGAAAGTGTCTGGGACCACCTTTCTGGCACCACAAGTGCGGCTTTCGAGAGGGGAGAACACGGGCAGATCGCGGTCAAGGTGATTGACGACCGCGGGAACGAATTGCTGGTGGTGAAGGAACTCGGCGAGGTGAAGTGAACATGCTTCGGATTGATCGCGATAAGCGAACACTCAAGAAACTTGATCAACAGAGCTTGCCAGACGCCGAACTCCGGGAACGCAGCGATCTTCAGCAAATGATTCGAAAAAGTTCAGCGGACTTTTTCGCGGAGATGGGTGAAAAACTGCTGTTGATTGGTGAGGAAGTCCGCCCGACCGATTTCGTCGATGACCGCATCGACCTCCTTGCCATTGACCAGGAGGGGGCTGGTGTCATCATCGAGATCAAGCGGGGAAGTCATAAGTTCCATCTGTTGCAAGCCCTCAGCTATGCCGCGATGGTATCCAAGTGGCCTCGTGATCGTATCTTGACGGAATATTGTTCGTTGGTGCCCAAGACAGCCGAGGAAGGAACCGATGAAATCGAGCAGTTTCTTAATGTAGATATAGAAACCGTCAATGACTCACAGCGTATTCTTCTACTGGCCGAAAACTTCGACTATGAAGTCCTTGTGACGGCCGAATGGCTTAGTGAGAACTATGATGTTGACATCCGATGCTACCGACTCGGCTTGTCCTCCGATGGAGCCGCCGCGTTCCTCACATGCACCTGCATTTACCCACCGCCGGAACTTGTCGAGCACGCGATTCGTCGAGGTCGGCGTGACCGTGGAAAGCCTAGCCGATGGCCGGATTGGGAGGTGGCCCTGGCTGCCTTGGAGAATGACACCGTCGCACAGTTCTTTCGCAAAGAATTAGCGGCTGGGAGGGAGTACTACCTTCCTAGACGGATCTTGCGTTACCGGGTTGGTGGCAAACGTGGTTGGGCAGTCGTTGCCAGAAAAGAACATGCGTATGTCTGGCAAGAGGCCCGTTTCAAGGACGATGAGAAGTACTGGATCAAGAAGATCGGCGACCATGCTCACGTGCAACCGGTGAAAGACGGTAGGGCCCTGCGATTCTTCCTCGCATCGGAGCGAGATTTTGAGAATTTCCTCGATGCGGTGCAGCGAGACCTGGGTCGGGTTGAATTTCAGTATTCAGGCGATCTCGCTGATTTGGAGGCGGAAGAGTGAGCGCCTACGAAGTCGCTGAACCCATTCTGAACTCGCCCTACCAAGAGCCGAAGGAACACTGGCACATCGTAGAAGGGGAGGAGCCTGAGCAACGCCCAGGGCGGCGCCCGGCCATGTATTTCTACCGCGACCCGCAGGCCAAGCCGGATACCGAGGCGGGGCGTGTCGTCGGCACGCCAATCGAGCTTAAGCTAGTCAACCTGATCCGCAGTCGGGTAAAGGAGTGGCTCCCGCTAGCGCTCCGCGGAGAAGGTGGCGTCACCAGAACCACTCATGAGTTGCTGAATTATTGGCGGCGGGAAGGTCGACAATATCCCCTCTTCTTCGCACAACTGGAGGCGGCCGAGACGATCATTTTCCTCAGAGAGGCGCGCACCGACTTTCGGCAGGGCATTGAGGTGCCCCAGGAGGAGGTGAGTGAGGACAAACGCGCGCAGGGCTATATCGGCTTTCGCCGGTACGCCTGCAAAATGGCCACCGGGACCGGGAAGACGACGGTCATGGGCATGCTGGCCGCCTGGAGCATTTTGAATAAGGTCGCCGATCGTAACGACGCGCGATTCTCCGATGTGGTTCTCGTCGTTTGCCCCAATGTGACGATCCGCAATCGGCTGAGGGAACTGGACCCCGAGGAAGGCGAGGCCAGTCTTTACCGCACGCGCGACCTGGTCCCCTCGCATCTGATGCCGCCACTGACGCAGGGGCGGGTGCTCGTGACGAACTGGCATGTGTTTGAGCCACAAACGGTGCAGACCGGCGGAGTAAGCGCAAAGGTCACCAAGGCCGGCGTCGCTGTGCGGACCAGGGAAACCATTACCATCGGCTCAAAGACCACGACGGCCAGGGGGACCCGTTATCTGACACTCGAGGACTTTGAGCGGCAAGTTTCAGCAGGAATGCTCACGGTCTTGGGGGAGGAACGGGAGAATGACGGCACCCTTAAGAAGGTGCATGTCGAATCAGTCCGCTATGTGGAGAGCGACACGTCTTTGGTCAACCGCATCTTGGGCCGCGAAGTGGGCGGAAAACAGAACCTCCTTGTGATGAACGACGAAGCTCACCATGCCTACCGGATCAAGCGTGAGGAACGCAACGGGGACGAGGAAGACATCTTTGGCGAGGACGAAGAAGCCGAGGACTTTTTCAAAGAGGCGACCATTTGGATCGACGGGCTCGACCGCGTCCAGAAACTCAGAGGCATCAACGCTTGTATTGATCTTTCAGCCACTCCGTACTTCCTCGGTCGTGTTGGACAGGCGACGAATCGCCCGTTCCCTTGGGTGATCAGCGACTTTGGGCTCATTGACGCCATCGAGTCCGGCTTGGTGAAGATTCCCCAGCTTGCGGTCAGAGATACCACCGGGAAGGAGATCCCTGGCTACTTCAACATCTGGCACTGGATACTCCCGCAGCTTACGCCGGCCGAGCGGGGCGGCAAGAAGGCCGCCCCCAAGCCCGAGGCTATTCTCAAGTATGCCCATCATCCCATCGCGATGCTTGGCGCACTTTGGGAGAAGGAGTGTGAGGACTGGACGCTGAACCGCGAGGATACTCGGTCACCCGTCTTCATTCTCGTGTGCAAAAACACACAAATCGCGAAGGTCCTATATGAGTGGTTGGCGGAGGATCGGCCGCCGACGGGGATTCCCCCCGTGAAGATCGAAGGGTTCAAGAATCGGAACGGCCAGATCAACACGATCCGTGTCGACTCCAAGGTTGTGCATCAGACGGATACCGGTGAGGCCAAAAGCGACGAAGTGCGCTGGATGCGGCTCACCCTAGATACCGTTGGCAAGACGGCGTGGCCGTCCGACAGGCAGGGGCGACCGGTTTATCCGGATGGGTTTGAGGAGCTAGCCGCGAAACTTGGGCGGCCACTGCATCCGCCCGGACGCGACGTACGCTGCATCGTGAGCGTTGGCATGTTGACGGAAGGGTGGGACTGCAGCACGGTGACGCACATTATTGGGCTCCGCCCGTTTATGTCACAATTGCTCTGCGAGCAAGTAGTCGGTCGAGGGCTGCGGAGGGCCAACTACAAAGATCTAACTGACGACGGAAAGTTCTCGGAGGAAGTCGCGAAGGTGTTTGGTGTGCCCTTTGAAGTAATTCCATACAAGGCGAGTCCCATTGGCCAGCCCCAGCCACGCGTGAAACGGTATCACGTCCATGCGATCCCGTCTAAAGTTCAGTATGAAATCCAGTACCCTCGGGTCGAGGGCTACACGCAGGCAATCCGGAACCGCGTGACGGTTGATTGGGCAACCGTTCCCTCCCTGGTTCTGGAACCGGGTCGGATCCCGCCGGAAGTGGAAGTCAAAGGGCTGCACGTCAACAACAGAGGCCGACTTTCACTGAGCGGGCCTGGTCGCCTCGATGACGTAACGCTGGCCGAGTTCCGTGCGAAGCGACGCCTGCAGGAGCTGACCTTTGACCTCGCTCGAACCCTCACACGAGACTATGTAGCTCAGAAGCAATGCAGCGTACCGCCTCACGCCCTCTTTCCCCAGGTGGCCACGATCGTTCAACAGTATCTTGAGACAAAGGTCGAGGCGCGAGCGCCCGCTGACAAAAAGGACCTCTTCCTTGCACCGTACTATGGCTGGGTGGTGGAGCGGCTACTCGAAGCAATTCGCCCCGATACGTCACACGGCGAGACACCGGAAATCCCACGGTACGAAACCAGCCGGGGGCCCGGTTCCACGGTAGAGGTGGACTTCTGGACCAGCCGCGATGTCCGGGACGTGATCAAAAGCCACCTGAATTACGTGGTTGCTGATACGAAGCAGTGGGAGCAGTCGGCGGCCTATCACCTAGACAAGCATCCGGCGGTTGACGCGTTTGCCAAAAACGCCGGTCTTGGGTTTGCCATTCCGTACCTGCACAACGGCGAGATGCATGATTACGTGCCGGACTTCATTATCCGACTAAAGACCGACCCACCACGCCATCTGATTGTTGAGACTAAGGGCTATGATCCATTGGAGGAAGTGAAACGCGCGGCAGCAGAGCGATGGGTGGCAGCGGTCAATGCTGACGGCACCTACGGACCGTGGCAGTACGCCATCACCAAGAAGGTCTCGGATATTCGCCAGATCATCGAAAAAGCGGCGATTGCTGAGTGAGTACCCAGCCCCCGCGCTCCGTCTCGAGCCGCAAGACGGACTCCTGATCCCTGCCCGTTTCGCAAAAAAGTAGAATCTCTCGCACCTGGCCAAGACAATATGGCGCCTTGGCTCTTTGGCCCCTAACGGGTTGACCTAATTGGGACGAGTTCGCCGGATGAGGAAGAGGTTCCCGGCCTGGGCGAATGCTGTCGAAGAGCCGCCTTGCACAGCATCGTCCTGTTATCTCTCTCCATGGCTCTGCATTGGGGCCACTCAGCGGCCCTGGAAGCCTGGTTTCAGGGCCAATCTGGAGGTCTAAGCAGCCCTCGTGCTGCCACTAATAGCCACTTGACAAGGCAGCTGCAAACCTGTAAAATATTCCCAATTTGGGAACATTATATGTGATCCCATATTGGGAACTATTCTTCGCCCTGATGAAGCTCTTGGGAATGAAAGTGCTCGAAGAGTTCCGGCTGAACCACGCTGACATCAGGGACCAACTCGATGCCTGGATCGCAGAAGTTTTCGAGGCCGAATGGAAGACACCACAGGATATAAAGGACCGCTATGCTCGAGCGAGTTTCTTAGCGGGCAACTGTGTCGTTTTTAACCTGAAAGGAAACAGCTACCGTCTGGACGTGAAGGTGAACTATAAGAATCAGATCGTTTTGGTCAGACGCATAGGGACACATAAAGAATATGACACGTGGACGTTCTGAGGAGGGCGTGATGGAAAAGAAGGTTATCAAAACCGATGCTGATTACAGCGCTGCCCTCGCTACTATTGAAAGACTCATGGATCAGGATCCGGAGCCGGGGACAGCAGAAGCAAACAATCTCGAATTGTTCGCTTTGCTGGTTCAGGACTACGAATCAAAGCGATTCCCAACCAGCATACCAGATCCTTTAACAGCCATTCGCTTCAGAATGGAGCAACAAAACCTGTCTCCCAGAGACCTGGTGCCTTACATTGGCAGCAGGAGCAAAGTCTCTGAGGTTCTGTCGGGGAAACGTCCGCTGACTCTTACCATGATTCGCGCTATCCATTCCGGATTGGGAGTGCCAGCCAAAGTTCTACTTCGCGACCGTGGTTCAGACTTTACGGAAGAGGACAACAATATTCAATGGGATCGCTTCCCCATTCGCGAGTTGGTTAAGCGCGGCTGGATCGCTGCAAAAGCGACAGACGTAGGTGATAGGGCCCAGGAACTAATGCAGCGATTTTTTGCTCCCATTGGAATACCCAATTTGGTTGCTGCCAGATACTTAAAAAGAGAGCACATACGTTCAGCCAGAACTATGGACAGGTATGCATTGGCTACATGGAGCGCACGCATTTTAATCCGTGCTAGCGAAAGGCCATCCCCAGAATTCAAGCCCGGAACTGTAAATTTAGAGTTTATGCGAGAGGTTGCACGACTAAGTTGGTCGGCGATGGGTCCTTTGTTGGCTCGAGAGTTCCTCGAGGCACATGGAATTGAGCTAATCATAGAACCACACTTGCCGAGAACCTTTCTTGATGGCGCCGCGATGATGAGCGATGCCGGAAGGCCAGTTATTGGCCTCACATTGAGACATGACAGATTAGATAATTTCTGGTTCGTTCTCCTACATGAGCTGGGGCATGTCTCCAAACATCTCGCAGGTGGCATCGAGTCCTTCTTTGACGATCTTGATACCTCAAGCCTGAATGATCGTAAAGAACGGGAGGCAGACCAACTTGCAGGTGAAGCACTTATTCCAGCAAGCGAATGGGCAAAAAGCCCTGCGAAGTCCCTTCCTTCTCCGGAAGCGGCGGAGCACCTAGCTAAGGAACTTAATATACATCCGGCTATTGTCGCAGGTCGCATCAGATACGAAAGAAGGAATTTCAGAATCCTGCATCAGGTGGTCGGGCTTGGAGAAGTCAGACGCCTCTTCCCTGAGACACGATGGAGTTGAAAGGTGAAAACCATATTTGACTACAAGCATTACGTTCCCATATTGAGGTGGAAGCAGGGAGAGCAATTGGCTCTAAAGGAATTGTTCCCAACAGACAGATCATTAATGACTCCTCTAGTGGAACTGCCCAGCGACTATGAAAAAACCATTGATGAAACAGTTAATGCTGTTGCCAAGAACTGGGGCAGTGCTGCGATGTTCTTTGATGTTCGCCCAATTCTCCACAGAAGGGATCCAGCGTGGCGCAAAAACCACGTGACCGCCTTTTTTAACGAAGCGAGAAATGCTGGTTTGGAATTGACCCCGGTGACAGGCCTAGACTGTAGTGTCGAATACCGGACCGAAGTTAGGAATGTCATTGAGGTGGATCAACGTGGAGCATGCATCCGTCTAAATCGCGCTTATCTGGGGCGCCCCAACCTTCGCGACGATTTGCTGGCTCTACTAGCAAATCTCGGCATTGAACCAAAGATGGTTGATGTTGTCCTAGATCTTCAGATCTGCGACGGTACCAACCAAAACTACGCAGGCTTTTGTGGTGCACTTCCCAATCTTTCTGATTGGAGGACACTCACAGTTGCCGGGGGTGCATTCCCTGAGGATCTAACTGAATTCACAGTTGGACGACACGATGTGCGGCGCCATGATTGGTTGTCTTACAGAAATACCATTAAGGCACAATTGCCGAGGCGTCCGACCTATGGGGATTATGCGACCCTACATCCATTCCTTAAACCTGATATGCAAGGGTTGAATCCCAGTGCGAGCATTCGGTACACATCTGAGGAATGCTGGGTAGTCATGAGAGGCGAGGGCCTGCGAAATAAGACTGGAGCTGGTCATGCGCAGTATCCGGCCAACGCTAAGTTGCTAACCGATAGTCTCGCGTATTGCGGTCAATATTTCAGTTTCGGTGACAACTACATCTATGAAGTCTCTCTGAATAAGGGCAAAACAGGAAATCCGCGAACATGGGTAACTGCGGGTGTGAATCATCATCTAACTTTCGCAGTTCGGCAGATCAATCGTATATTCAATGACTCGCCTAAACTAGGAACTTAGTATGAGGCAGGAAGGGGTCAGATCTTGACTTTGACAATTGAGGGCAGCGGCGAGCCTGGCCGATTCCGCCTCGGGCGTCAGCGTGCTCATGTCTGGCAAGAGGGTCACGTCGAGGGTCAGGTCTTGCGATGACACATTGGAGGGGATGTAGCCGGTCGGCCAGCTCGACGGCTCCGGTCGTCTAAGCCGTGAGGCGTGGATCGGGAGGGGTGGGGTATAGGGGCTCATACTGGCGGGCGAGGGGGCGGCAGTCGTCTCTCCGGCGCGATCGTACCTCAGACCTCTCCGCTGCTCCGCACCGGCCCTTAAACCCTGACGAATAGGAAATAGGGGGAAATAGGGGTCAGGGGGAAATAGGGGTCAGAGTGAGCTAGCCCGGGTTTGACGGACACCTCAAAAGGGGGCACGATAGCCCCCGAGGAGGTGCGCCATGGGCCAGCGTCGACGGTTTACGCCAGAATTTAAGCTGCAGGCGGTCCAGTTGCTGGAGGCCGGGCAGCGCCCTGCTGCCGAGATTG
>Ga0187892_10009730_pt1 | contig 12505 bp, 7 predicted proteins | sample MA1701073metaG_FD_139345 | JGI IMG/M metagenome (GOLD analysis project Ga0187892, IMG submission 139345) | Bio-ooze microbial communities from a basaltic lava cave in the Kipuka Kanohina Cave System on the Island of Hawaii, USA - MA170107-3 metaG ...
CGTCTTAACGATGTTCAGTTAATTTTCTAGGAGGAATCAAGTCATGAAGCGCAATAACTGGTGGCTGGCTGTGGGCCTGGTCATTTTCGGTCTGTCACTCACGGGGTGCAAGATTGTGGCCCGCGTTCAGGCCGATGAGCATCCTGCAGAAGTTACAAAAATCGAGGGGTCGGAGTTTAGCCGCGTCAGCCTGACAGAGAAAGCCATCGAACGAATCGCCCTCGAAACAGATTTCGTTCGCGAACAACAACTGCCGCGCTCGACCACACGGCAGGCCGTTGTTCCCTATTCTTCCTTGATATATGGCCCAAAAGGGGAAACATGGGTGTACACAAGTCCCCAGGCTCGAACTTTTGTGAGACATAAGGTCGAGGTTGACTACATTCAAGGTGATATTGCCGTTTTGAAGAGCGGCCCGGCTGTAGGCACGACAGTCGTGTCAGTGGCAGCGGCTGAGTTGTACGGGACCGAGTTGAAGGTTGGACACTGAGCTATGGAGGTAGCCTGCCATGATGCGCTGGCTAGTTGGAAATAGTCTGAAGTTTCGTTTTCTGGTTATCGCTATTGCCGTAGTGATGATGTACTTCGGCGTCGAGCGGGTGCGCAAGATGCCGGTCGACGTCTTTCCCGAATTCGCTCCGCCAATGGTGGAAATCCAGACGCCGAGTCTCGGACTTTCCTCAGCCGAGGTAGAAGCCCTGGTCACCGTTCCGCTGGAGCAAGCGCTGAACGGAATACCGGACCTGGACGTCATGCGCTCGAAGTCCGTCGAGCAACTGTCGGCGATCAAAATGATCTTCAAGCCTGGCACCGACTTAATGCAGGCTCGCCAGATGGTGCAGGAGCGAGTTGCTCTGACGGTACCAACGCTGCCCACTTGGTCCGCCCCCCCGGTGGTGTTGCCGCCCCTATCGGCGACGAGCCGGATTATGAAAATCGGCGTTTCGTCAAAAAGCTTGTCTGTGATTGACCTGTCGATGATCGGCTATTGGACCATCCGCCAGCGCTTGTTGCGAGTGCCTGGAGTGGCTAATGTCGCGATTTGGGGCGAGCGGCTGGAAATGCCGCAGGTCAGAGTGGTGCCGGAACGGTTGCGACAGCACGGCGTCACGCTCGATGACGTTATGACGGCCACTTCGGACGCCCTGGACGTTGGTTTGTTCCAATTTTCAGATGGACACCATGTGGGTTCGGGTGGGTGGATCGATACCCCGAATCAAAGGCTCCAGATCCGACACATCCTGCCCCTGGTCCAGGAATCTGCCGAAGCTACACTGGATACCAAGGGCACCCCTGAAGCCCTGGCCAATATGCCCCTCACAATCAAAAACGGCCGACAGCTGTATCTGAAAGACGTTGCCGAAGTGGTGGTCGACCACCAGCCGATGATCGGTGACGGCATTATTAACGACGGTCCGGGTCTACTCCTGATAGTTGAGAAATTCCCCTGGGGCAACACACTGCAAGTGACCAGGGATGTGGAAGCGGCGCTTGATGCAATGCGCCCGGGTCTCCCCAACGTTGATATCGATCACAAGATCTTTCGGCCGGCTACCTTCATTGAGATGTCGATCGACAATCTCAGTACGGCGATGATCGTCGGAGCTATTCTGATGGTCATCATGCTCTCCCTATTCCTTTACGAGTGGCGGGTCACTTTGATCAGCGTCGTGGCCATGCCTCTGTCCCTGGTGGCGGCCGGACTCGTCCTCTACATGCGTGGGGCCACCATCAATGTAATGATCTTAGCCGGGCTCGTGATCGCTCTGGGCGATATAGTGGACGACGCGATTATTGACGTTGAAAATGTCATGCGGCGTTTGCGCGAGCATCGCCAATCGGGCAGCACCAAGTCGCGAGCGAAAATCATTCTAGACGCCTCACTTGAGGTACGCGGCGCAATCGTTTACGCCACCCTCATCGAAGTGCTGGCTGTGGCGCCCGTCTTCTTCATGGAAGGCCTGTCCGGCGCATTCTTTAAACCTTTGGCTCTGTCATATGCGCTAGCGCTACTGGCCTCCATGGTGGTCGCCCTGACTGTGACGCCGGCGATGTCTCTAATTCTCCTGCGCAACGCGCCGCTTACGAGTCGCCAATCGCCACTCGTCCCCTGGTTGCAGCGAGGTTACGAGGCAATTCTTTCGCGAATCATCCGCTCACCTCGCCCGGCGTACGCCACTGTCGGTGTCACCGTCCTGGCCGGCGTCGCTGTATTGCCTTTTCTCGGGCAGTCGCTGCTTCCTTCATTCAAAGAACGGGACTTCCTGATGCACTGGTTGACCAAGCCGGGCACATCCTGGCCTGAAATGAACCGGATCACTATACAGGGCAGCAAGGAGCTCCGATCTATTCCCGGGGTGCAGAACTTCGGCGCCCACATCGGGCAGGCGCTCATCATGGATGAAGTGGTCGGAATTTATTTCGGGGAGAACTGGGTCAGCGTCGACCCGAAAGTCGACTATGACAAGACTCTGGCCCAGATTCAGTCGACGGTAGACGGCTATCCGGGATTGTTTCGCGATGTACAGACCTACCTGAAAGAGAGAATTCGCGAGGTGCTAACCGGATCGTCACAGGCCATTGTTGTGCGCATCTATGGCCATGACCTGGATGTTCTCCATGAGAAGGCGACCGAGGTCAAGGAGGCCCTCAAAGGAATCAACGGGATCATTGACTTGCACGTGGAGTTTCATGAAAAGATCCCACAGATCGAAGTGAAGGTGGATCTCGAAAAGGCCAAACACTATGGCGTCAAACCCGGAGATGTCCGGCGCGCGGCGACCACTCTGGTGGCCGGAGAAGAAGCCGGCGACATTCTTCAGCGCAATCGCACCTACGATGTGCAAGTGTGGAGTATACCTGAAGTACGCAATAGTCTGACCGACGTTGAGAATCTTCAGATTGACACACCGACCGGCAGTTACGTCAGGTTGCAGGACGTAGCCGACGTGCGCGTCACTCCGACAGAGAACGTCATCTCACATGAAAATCTCAAGCGTCGTCTAGACGTCCGTGCTAACGTGCGTGATCGTGATCTTGGCTCGGTTGTGCAGGATGTAGAAGCTCGTCTCCAAAAGGTTGAATTTCCGCGGGAGTACTATCCGGTGATGGCCGGAGAATACAAAGAGCTGCAAGCGGCGCAAAGAAATCTTTTCCTCGCTTCAGTTGTGGCCGTGCTCGGAATTCTTCTTGTCTTACAGGCGTCATTTGGTAATTGGCGCCTGGCAACTTTTTCCTTCTTAACATTGCCCTCAGCACTGGTGGGAGGTGTACTGGCGGCTTACTTTAGTGACGGTATCATCTCGCTGGGTTCGCTCGTAGGTTTCCTCACCATTCTTGGGATCGCCGCCCGCAACGGCATCATGCTGATCGATCATTTTCAGCACCTCGAGAAGTACGAGGGCGAAAAGTTTGGTCCAGGACTGGTACTGCGCGGGGCGCGAGAGCGGATCTCGCCGATCATGATGACGGCTTTAACAACTGCCCTGGCCATTGGGCCTTTGGTGGTTGCCGGCAAGATTCCCGGCCACGAGATTGAACATCCGCTAGCAGTCGTCGTCCTCGGTGGGTTGGTCACGTCGACCTTGCTCAACCTCTTCGTGGTGCCAAATTTATACCTGCGCTTTGGGTCCCGCCTCAGGCGTGACACGTCAAGTCAGAGAACGGGATAAGAAGCAGAATTGGGGTGTTGTGATGCGTTGCGACCGTGCCGTGAGAATTTTAGCGGTGCTGGCGATTTGGGGTAGTGTGTTCCCGGTCCAAGCGGCGGAGGTCGCAAGGAATGCCACCAGGCAGATGTTCTCGGTGGGGAATAAAATTTCGCGTTTCTCCAGAACACAGTCAGGTTCGTCTTCAGAATTGAATGTTGCAATTCCACAGGACCCGATCCCGGCTCAGGGAACTGATTCAACGCTGGAGTCAGTGGAAACTGAGTCAAACCGTAAGGGAGGAACAGCTTCCTCCGAGCCTGGAGTTGTGCCTCAGCAGGACCCGAAATTAGTTCCTGCTTCCGGCACTCAAACGGAGAAAGCGCAAGATGGGGCCAATGGTCCAGGGAACCCACCTGTTGCCACAAAACCGTCCCCACGGTTTCCACCTACTTATGAGTCGGGGGCCATAACTTTCACGCCCGGTTTCCGGGTGCAGCTCAAGTACATTCATGACACTCAGAGTGGGAAGGATGAGATTTTTATTGCGCGGCTGCGACTGAAAGCAAAAGGTCAGCTCTTTCATACAGTTAAATACTATACGGAGTACAAAATCGACAACCTGGCTCGCTCCGGCAGGGATCCAGTCAATGGTTTCGAAAACGCCTGGCTTGAATATTCGATTGCTCGCGACTTCGCTATTCGTGGGGGACTGTACGATGCGCCTTTCTCGCGAAACGCCCTGACGTCGGATTCTAAGCTGTTATTTGTAGATAGAAGCTTAATCAAAGATCAGCTAACCAGCTTCGGATTCGCCGACAATACAATTGGCCTGCTCGGTCACGGACGGCCTTTTAAAGGTCGCGTCGAGTATTCCGCCGGCATCTTCAACAACGAGAAGTTTAGAAGATTCCGAAATATTGGCGCTCCGGGAGTAAACAGGTCGGATCAACTGATGCCGGCGGGTCGCTTTGTTTACAACTTTCTTGATCCGGCTCCCCAGGGTGGGTACGGCGACTACCAAAGCTCATATGTTGGCAAGGGAAAAAGACTTTCAGTAGGAGCAAACACCGCTTACCTCAGAAAGGCGCGTGACACCGTCAGTCAGTTCAATCTGCCGGGTTGGGGAACTGACGTATTTTTCTCTGATGGACCTTTCTCGGCTGAGGCGGAATACGATCAGTTGAGGAAGAAATTAATCGGGAACTCCGACATCCAGATGGATGGTTGGTACGCTCAAGCCGGATATCTGATCAAGGGACGTGTCGAGTTGGCTGCCCGTCACCAACAGCTCGACCCAAACGCCTCCATCTCAAGGAACGAATTGCGATGGACTACGCTTGGTTCAAACATCTACTTCCTCAAACATACGGTGAAACTGCAGTTTGACTACACTTTCAGAAGGGGACCGGGCCAGGTCGTTAAAACAAATGTGCTACAGGTTCAGATGCAAGTGGATTATTAGTGCTGCAAGCTGAGTTGCAAAGGGTGTGCGAACATTTATGGGTGGCATGAATTTCAGAATGGGTACCTACAGCCAACCGCGAAGCGGTTGCGGCCTCCAGCCCAACGTTGCCGCGCTTCGCGGCTACGTTGGGTCTATCGAACCATTTATTAGTCAACCGCAAAGCGGTTGCGCCCTGTCGCGGCGAAGGCCGCAACCGCTTTGCGGTTGAGCTTTAGAATTCTCCTGTGACCCAACGTAGCCGCGAAGCGCGGCAACGTTGGGCTGGAGGCCGTAACCGCTTCGCGGTTCATGCAACTTTCAAAAGTTACGGGACGATTTTGGGCCTGCAACCAAAAAAGATCTGGCAAGGCGAGTGTAATTTATGGTAGGATTCATCACCAAAACTCGCAAAGGTTCTCATTCCAACGGAATCTTATCCGGATTCAGGAAGATACCTAAGGGAATTGGACAGAACGTAATACCGTTCTTTCCAGAGGGCTGGAAACCTCCAGCAAGCTCAGTAAATCAGGGTTGTCAGGCCACCTATTTGGCGCCGGCAAACTCCCTGATAGTCAAATCAGTTTTACCCCTCGAACACTGTCCCAACAACCGTGAGCTACGGCTAACGGTTACTCGATTCTGCAGCGGTTACTCGATTCTAACAACGGCGAGCACTGCCTGGTGAAGTCCAGGTTTGCTTGCCTCGAATCCTCCAGGGGATGGTTCGTCTGAAATCGAGAAGTCGCGCCCTTGATTCTGAGATTCTATTGGCCACCGCCAGGGTGGTCGAAAAACAACAACCCTGTTTTCAGTTGAATGATAACCAGAAGGAGATTGGCAAATGACAGTTCAAACCATGGAATCCGAAGCACGCCGCTTCCAACCACAGGTCCTGGTGGCCGAAGACCTGCGAATGTCTTACGGGCAGAGAGAGGCTCTGCGCGGATTATCTTTCTCCTTGAAGGCAGGTCGCGTCCTGGGCTTTCTTGGCCCTAATGGAGCAGGAAAGACGACTTCGATACGCATCCTGACGACAATTCTTCGGCCTACTTCAGGTCACTTTTCGGTAGCAGGCATCCGCTCAGATGAGCCCGAAAAGATTCGCCAGAAGATCGGCGTACTCCCTGAGAACCTTGGTCTTCCCAAGAATATAACCGGCGTCGAGTACCTGACCTTTTTCGGTCAGCTCTACGGTCTGTCTTCGGCTGCCGCTAAGGCAAAAGCCCGCGAGCTGCTTGACGCAGTAGGCATGAGTCAGAGAGGCAGGTCTTTAGTCGGCACCTACAGTCACGGTATGCGGCAAAGACTGGGAATCGCCCGCTCGCTGGTGAACGATCCGGTTGTTGTATTTCTTGACGAGCCCACTCTCGGACTGGATCCGCGAGGTCAACAAGAGCTGCTGGCGTTGGTACGCTGGGTTGCGCAGGAGCAGAACGTTGGTGTCATTTTGTGCAGCCACCTCTTGTCGGAAGTAGAAAGCGTTTGCGACGACGTGATCATCCTCAGCACGGGCCAGGTAGTGGCGAAAGGAACTGTCGCGGAAGTCATTGGTCAAACCCAGCGAGACGTCTTACGGGTTCGGGTTCCATCAGAATCGGTTACCCCAGCCATCGAGGTTTTGAAGGGCCTCCCCGGAGTGATGAGCGCGACGTCTACGGACGTGACTGCTGGTTGGATTCGCGTGGAAGTTCCGGATCCGGGGCCCGGGCCAACCGACAACAATGCCAATAACCGGATTGTCGAAGCCGTCATAGATGCGGGAATTCCGATTCTCGGCCTCGAGACCGCTGGCGGCCGTTTACAAGACGTATTCCTTCAAATCACAGAGCAGGTGATCAAATGAGCGACAAATACGGAGTGAGTTGGGAACGTGCTGGGGCGGGATCCGGTGCCTGGTCTGTTGTTTTCTACAGAGAGCTGCGGGACCTGTGGGTTGGCGGTAAGGCTCTGGTTCTGATCCTCCTGTACACGGTCTTACTGGGCGTCTATTCGTACCTGCTGGCGAGCAGTGAGGATGTGATGTTGATGTCCAATGCCGGTGTAGCTTTGGAGATCGTGAAGGCCTCCATAATCGTGGGCCTTTTCATTTGCCTGATCATTGCTGCTGATGCCATCAGTGGTGAGCGGGAGCGGATGACCCTGGAAGCACTGCTGCTGACGCCGGCGAGTCGCAGGCAGATCATTATGGGTAAGTTTCTTGCGGCGCTATCGCCCTGGCCATTAGCTCTGCTGGTGGCTGTCCCCTACTGGATGGTCCTGACCAAGGGCGATGCTGTTTTTAACAGGGCTCTGCTTTGGGGTGCAGTCGTGGGCACCCTGCTCGCTCCGGCCCTGGTTGCTCTGGGGATGCTGGTGAGTCTTTTGTCCAAATCAAACAAGACCAGCATGCTGGTAAGCATTGCGCTCTTCCTCTTTTTTCTTCTGACTTATGAAATCAATCGCCCAGGTAAGGTGATGACCGAGTTTGAGAAGAGGCGGGGAGACTTTTTTGATTTGATAAACCCGTGGAGTGCCGTATCAAGATTCCTCGAAAGGGTGCTGGTCAGCAACTTGTCTTTAGCCGAGCTCTGGGTTTTGCTCCTCTTACCGGTGATAGCGTCGGCTTTTATTCTGGTCCTGCTATTTGTCTATGCCAAACGGGGGCTAGTCCTGGAGGCGGACACAACTGAGAGGATCCGCTTATTCTTTGCCCGCTTTCGTCCGGTCCGCAAGTCTCCCGCCGCTCAACCCGCGGTTAGCAAAATGAGCGAACCAGAACAGCCTGAACGGTCTGGGGAAAAGGTGCCGATTCCAGCAGTCGTTGAAGTACATCCGCAGAGCGTCAGACGGCGCGTGAATGGAGGTCGTATGGAACAAACGGGAACAGCATCGCCCACCTGGTGGGTGATCTTTGTGAAAGAACTCCGCGATCAGTGGATCGGGGGCAAGGCTTTAGTGTTCACCCTGCTTTACACGATCGTTTTGGGTGGCTATTCGTACATGATTGCTGAGGAGAGTTCAATCAGCCTCATTCCGCCCCAGGAAATGGTGTTCGAGTTGCTCAAGCTGGCAATCGTCGCCAGTGTCTTCATGGGCCTGATCATCGGCGCCGATGCCTTAAGTGGCGAACGCGAGCGTGCCACCCTGGAAAGCCTGCTGCTAACGCCGGCCAGTCGGCGGCAGATTGTGGTGGGCAAATTTCTGGCCGCAGCCTCTCCGTGGCCTATTGCGCTTGTAGTGGCGATTCCTTACATGTACTTGCTGGCCCAGGGCAACGAGGTTTTCGGCCCCGCGGTCCTCTGGGGTGCTTTGTTGGGCACCGCATTGACCCCGGCCTTCACCGCTCTAGGCATGTTTGTCGGGTTCTGGTGCAACAACAACAAGACGAGCATGTTTGTGAGCCTGGGTCTGTATGTTCTCTTCCTGCTTCCCACACAACTTTCCGGACCAGCACAGGTCGGCATTATCGGGGGATTCCTCCAATGGGCGAACCCGATGGGTGCGCCGAGGCATTTTCTGGCGGCGCTACTCGTAAATAATCGAACGTTGGCAGAATTTTGGACCTACCTGATCGCACCGGTGGGCTTCGCCGTGCTGATTTTCGTGCTGCTCTTCTGGTATGCAAGCCCAGGTCTTCGTCTCGAAGGAGGCAAAGCCGCCAGGGTCCCATTGCTTGCCCGCCGCGCTGCGTGCTTGGCACTAATGGCCGGTCTCATGGCTTTGATGAGCGTGAAGGCGGTAGTGGCTCAGTCAGATCAATCGGCAGCGAAGAGCGCTGAAGCCACTTCCTTGCAGATATCGATCGACCTGGACCACAAGGTGGTGCCCGCTGGAACCCCTGTTTTGTACAACACAGTGCTGACTAACAACGGCGCTGCAGGATCCGCTCCGTTGATCGTGGCAATGAACATCATCAACCTCAATGCAAAGGGAGAGATAGTGGATCCGGAAGACTGGTCACCCCAGCGGACACAATACTCAGAGTCGTTGGCGCCCGGCCAGTCGGTGAAACATTCCTGGAGAGTTAACGCGATTTTAGACGGCGACTACATGGTCTATATGGTGGCCATACCGTCACCCGAGAGCAGCGAGGCTACCAGCCAACCGGTTGCCAGTTCCGGAATCCACCTGACCGTGACGCCGTTTACCCGACTCAATCCCGGGGGCATTCTTCCTTATGCAGTTGGCGGACCGACCGTCCTGGGCTTGATCATATTTTTTGTTTACCGACACCGCCGCCGGAATACCGGCGAGAGTGTTGCTTAAAGGGGGTAACAACAATGTGGCGCATACTTTGCACAGCTTGCTTGGTTTTCGTGTGCATAACCTGGGCGTTCGGCCAAAACGTTTCCGTAGCTCCTTCCTCCTCGAATATCCGTCCAGCTTCTGAGATGAAATCTTTGGAAGACCCGAAGGATACACCGGCGGAGGTCAAGGTTGACAAGGAGGCCGCGGCTGGTGGCCGTTCTACTGCCAGGCCAACGAGCAGACCCAGCATGGAAATTCCCCGGCTGACTCGACCACCTAAGCTCGAGGACTTCCTGGAAATGCAGCCGCACCCAGAGATAGCCGCACAGATGGCTAAGGTTGATAGCTTTATTCAGCGCAATCCGAAAGATGGAGCTCCTGCCAGTCAACGCACCGAAGTCTATCTGGGTTACGACGACAGCAACTTCTATGCTGTCTTTGTCTGCTTCGATGAGGATCCGAAATCCGTCCGCGCCCGGATGGTCCGCCGTGAGGATATTTCGGGTGATGATGCCGTAGAGTTGATGCTTGACACTTTTAATGATCAGCGCCGTGCTTATGCCTTCCGCACCAACCCCTTCGGAATTCAACAGGATGCCTTGTTCTCGGAAGGGGTCGAAATTGAAGATGCAGATCGCGAAGGCTTTGATCCCTCGTACGATACCCTCTGGCATTCGAGTGGAAAACTCACCAATCGTGGATACGTCGTCTGGATGGCTATTCCCTTTCGCAGCCTGCGATTTTCTTCGTCAGACGTGCAGACTTGGGGAATTCTTCTCAACCGGGATATACCCCGCCTGAATGAAGAGGCTTTCTGGCCGCAATACTCTAACCGTATTGAGGGTCGACTCAACCAGATGGCGACGGCCAACAGCATGCAAAAGATTTCGGCCGGCCGGAACATTCAGTTGATCCCCTACGGTCTGTTCCGTTCTGCTCGCTCGCTCGATGAGCTCGACGAGAATATGCCCTTCTTTCGAAAGCGCACTCACTTCGATGGTGGCCTGGATGCCAAGTTCGGAATCAAGGATAACCTGGTCCTGGACGTAGCAGTGAATCCGGATTTTAATCAGGTTGAGTCGGACGAGCCACAGGTTACGATTACCGAACGGTTTGAAGTTGAGTTTCCCGAGAAGCGGCCATTCTTCCTGGAGAACGCCCACTATTTTCGAACGCCTCTTAACTTGGTTTTCACTCGCCGTATTGCGGATCCTCAATTTGGAGTACGCGCCACTGGTAAGCTAGGCCCGTGGGCTGTAGGCGCCTTTGTGATTGACGATGAGGCACCCGGAAAGAGCGTGCTCCCAGATGACCCGCTGTTCGGGAAACGGGCTCGGTTTGGTATCTTTCGGGTCAACCGAGATATCTCCGACCAATCCACCCTGGGCTTCATTTACACCGACCGGCAGCTTGCGGATAGCTATAACCGCGTGCTTGGCGTGGACGGCCGGTTCAAACTGAGCGAGAACTGGGTGGCCGGGTTTCAGGCAGCTCTGAGCCGGACCAAGTTCCTGGATGGTGAAAAGAGGAACGGCTCTGCCTACAACGCTTCGATTTCTCGTAGTGGACGGTCGCTCGGATATGATTTCTTATATAGAAGCTTCACTCCCGGCTTCCATACTGACGCCGGTTTTGTCGAACGCACGGATATTCACGACTTCAAACAAGAGGTCGATTACCGATTTCGTCCGGAGGGCAAGTACCTAATCTCCTGGGGTCCGCGATTTGTGACTGAGGCCGTTTACGATCACAGCGGCCTGCGGCTTGATTTCACTCAGGGCAACAATCTTACTTTCGAGCTCATTGGCGACACCGAAATTGGGGTCAGCTACTACTATGATCGCGAGCGCATCCGTCCCAAGGACTTTCCCATACTGACGGAAAACCGCGACTTCCGACGCGACCAAACGGAGGTGTTCTTCAATACGAGCTACTTTGACTGGTTTACGTTCGAGGGCAGTCATGCCTGGGGCTCACTCGTCAACTTTGACCCACCTGACGAAGTGGCGCCCTTTCTCACCAAGGCAACGGAAAGCGAGTTTTTGCTGACTGTGCGTCCGAAGCAAAACCTGCGAATCGACAACACCTATCTACTTACCCGGCTCATGGATCGCGATACGGGTGCGAATGTGCTCACGAACCACATCATTCGCTCGAAGTGGAACTATCAATTTAATCGTGAACTCTCTTTGCGGGTTATCATGCAATATGACTCGCTCTTGACGAATGAGAATTTTACCGACGAGGAAGTCGAAAAGAACTTTAATGCCGACTTTCTGCTGACGTACCTGATTAATCCCTGGACCGCCCTTCATGTTGGCTTCAACACGAACAGGCAGAACATCGACATAGTACCGACCGACGCGGGATCCGAGGTCATTCGTCGTCGCAACCGCTTCATCAATGATGGTCGGCAGTTCTTCATCAAATTCTCTTACCTCTTTCGCTTTTGATGAAAAGGAGCCTCTAACATTATTTGAAAAAACCCAGTACTGCTGAAGGCTTTTTCCCTATGCGCTTTCGATAGCCGTCAGCTAGTCAAGACTTCAAAAAGGAGAGAAGTATGAAATTAATCCAAAGAGTCTGGCTGGCGATCCCCCTCGCGCTAAGCTTGCACGCAACCTCATTGCTTGCCACCGCACAAACCGTTGATGCCCAGCCTGATCCGACGCCGCTGCCCACTTATTTGAAAGACCGCGGCACGGGTGTGGCTACATCCATGTTTGGGACCTACGTCCGGCGCGGCGAGGTCATCGTTTATCCTTTCTTTGAGTACTATCGCGACCGCAATCTCGAGTACAAACCTGCAGAATTTGGGGCTGTAGGTGACACGGATTTTCGTGGTCGCTATCGCGCCAAGGAAGAACTTTTGTTTCTGGGATACGGCCTCACAGAGGATTTGGCACTCGAATTCGAAATTGCCACGATCCAGGCTTCGTTTGAAAAATCACCTTTGGACACCTCGGCCTTGCCAAACAGGATTGAAGAATCCGGATTGGGTGATGTGGCGGCTCAAGTCCGCTGGCGCTGGAAGAGGGAAACCGAGAGTCGTCCGGAATTCTTCAGTTACGGCGAGGTGGTCTTTCCTCATCACCGAAACAAGTTCTTGATTGGCACTCCAGGCTGGGAGTTAAAAGCCGGAACCGGGCTCATCAAGGGATTCAGTTGGGGTACGATGACATTC
>Ga0187892_10009731_pt1 | contig 12504 bp, 11 predicted proteins | sample MA1701073metaG_FD_139345 | JGI IMG/M metagenome (GOLD analysis project Ga0187892, IMG submission 139345) | Bio-ooze microbial communities from a basaltic lava cave in the Kipuka Kanohina Cave System on the Island of Hawaii, USA - MA170107-3 metaG ...
CGTTCATCATCGAGGAGCCGATGGCGGCGGCGATCGGCGCCGGCCTGCCGGTCCACGAGCCGAGCGGCAACATGATCGTCGACATCGGCGGCGGCACCACCGAGGTGGCGGTCATCTCCCTGGGCGGCATCGTCGTGAGCAAGTCCGAGCGGATCGGCGGCGACGAGCTCGACGACGCTGTCATCCAGTACGTGAAGAAGGAGTACAGCCTGGCCCTGGGCGAGCGCACGGCCGAGGAGATCAAGATGGCCCTCGGCTCGGCCTACCCCCTGGAGCAGGAGATCCAGGCCGAGATCCGGGGCCGCGACCTCGTCACCGGGCTCCCCCGGACCATCGTCACCTCCACCGAGGAGATCCGCGACGCCCTCGAGGAGCCGGTGGGTGCCATCGTCGACGCCGTGAAGGTGAGCCTCGACAAGACCCCGCCGGAGCTGGCGGCCGACATCATGGAGAAGGGCATCGTGCTCACCGGCGGCGGGGCCCTGCTCCACGGCCTCGACGTGCGCCTCCAGGTCGAGACCGGTATGCCAATCTTGGTGGCGGAGAACCCGCTCCACTCGGTGGCGATGGGCTCGGGTCAGTGTCTTGAGGAGTTCAATGTCCTTCGCCAGGTCCTCCAGCCCGCGGGTGAGCGCTAGCGCAGAGACCGAGGCCTCCTAGCCGGTGGCCGTCTACCGGCGCTCGAAGCGCCACCGCTTCCTCGTCTTCCTCCTCGCCCTGGCCTCGGTCACCGTCATCACCCTCGACTACCGGGGTGGCGACCAGGGGGCGCTCGAAACCCTCCGCTCCGGGGCCCAGGATCTCCTGGCCCCCGTCCAGTCCTTCGCCGGCCGGGTCTTCGGCCCCGTGGGCGACGTCGTGGGGGGCATCACCGACTACGGCGACCTCGAGGCCGAGAACGCCCGCCTGCGCCAGCGGCTCGAGGCCCTGGAGGGCGACCGGCTCCGGTCGGAGGCCGGTGAGCGGGAGCGCCGCGAGCTGCTGGCCATCCTCGACCTCGACTTCGCCGGCGACATCCCGGCGGTGGCCGCCCGGGTGGTGTCGAGCTCGCCCACGAACTTCGCCCAGTCGGTGATCATCGACCGGGGCACCGACGACGGCGTCGACCGGGGCATGCCCGTGGTCACCAGTGCCGGGCTGGCCGGGCGCATCAGCGAGGTCTCATCGTCGCGCTCGGTGGTGCAGCTGCTCACCGACCGGTCCTCGGCCGTGGGCGCCCGGCTGGCCGGCTCGGGGGTGAACGGCGTCGTCGAGGGCCGGGGTGGCGGCACCGACCTGGCCATGACCTTCGTGGCCGCCCAGGTGGAGGTGGCCGAGGGAGAGGCCGTCGTCACCAGCGGCCTCGAGCAGAGCGCCTTCCCGGCCGAGATCCCCATCGGCTCGGTGCGCTCGGCCGGGGCCCCGCCCGGCGACCTCGAGCAGCGGATCGCCGTCGAGCCCGTCGTCGACTTCGGGCGCCTCGAGCTCGTGAAGGTGCTCCAGTGGGCCCCCAGGGGGTGAGGGCGACGGGTGCGGGCCGCCCCGGGGCCGGCGGCCGTGGGTGATCGGCTCCCCGGCCGGGCCCGTGTCAAGCTCGCGCTGGTGCTGGTGACGCTCCTCCTCCTCCACACCACCCTCTTCGTCGAGCTGCGGGTGGCCGACGTCATGCCCGACGTCATGCTCCTGGCCGCGGTGAGCGCCGGGCTCGTCGCCGGCCCCGTCCTCGGCGCCGAGGTGGGCTTCGCCTCCGGACTCATGGCCGACCTCTTCCTCGCCACCCCCATGGGCCTGTCCGCCCTCGTCCTCTGCCTCCTGGGCTACGCCACCGGGGTGGCCCGGTCGGGCCTGCACAGCGCCCCCCGCCTCTTCGGCTTCCTCGCCGCCTTCGTGGCCAGCGCCGTGGGGGTGGCCGCCTTCGCCCTGGCCGGGGCCACCCTCGGGGAGGCCCACCTCCTCTCCGGCCACCTGTGGGTGGTCATGGCCGTCGTGGCGGCGGGCAACACCCTGCTCGCCCCGGTGGTGGTGCGAGCCGTGGGCTGGGCCGTGGGGGGCCCGGCGAGGATGAAGGCCCTGGCGTGAGCGCCGACACCTCCCGCCTGCGCCTCGGCGTGCTCGGCATCGTCGTGCTGAGCCTCTTCGCCACCCTCCTGGCCCGCCTCTGGTACCTCCAGGTCATGGCCAGCCCCGAGCTGCGGGTGGAGGCGGCCCAGAACGGCATCCGCATCCTTGCCACCGAGGCCCCCCGGGGCCGCATCCTCGATCGCCAGGGCCGGGTGCTCGTCGACAACCAGGCGGTCATGACCGTGACCGTCGACCGGGTGGCGGCCCGGGAGCGGCCCGACCTCCTCGAGCGCCTGGCCCCGGTGGTGAACGTGGGGGTGGAGGACCTCACCGCCCGCCTGGCCGACGAGCGCTTCAGCCAGTTCAAGCCGGCGCCGGTGGCCGACGTCGACCTGCCCACCGTGGTGTTCCTGCGGGAGAACGCCCGGGACTACCCCGGCGTGCAGGTGATCCAGCGGGCCCAGCGCCTCTACCCCCACGGCCGGCTGGCGGCCCACGTGGTGGGCTACGTGGGCCAGATCAACGACCGCGAGCTCGACCCCCGGCGGGGCGAGGGTTACGAGGCCGGTGACTCCATCGGCAAGTCGGGGGTGGAGCTGGCCTACGAGAGCGTGCTGCGGGGCCAGCCCCAGGTGGAGAAGCTCCGGGTCGACCGGGAGGGGCGGGTCCTCGACGTGCTGGGGCGGGAGCCGGCGGTGCCCGGCCACGACGTCCTGCTCACCCTCGACCTCGACGTCCAGGCCGCGGCCGAGCGCGCCCTGGCCGAGGGCGTGCTCGCCGCCCGCCAGCGCCGGGACGGCGAGGGCAAGCCCTACGCCGCCCCGGGGGGGGCGGCGGTGGTGCTCGATCCCCGGGACGGCTCCGTCGTGGCCATGGCCTCCTACCCGGACTACGACCCGGGGGAGTTCGTGGGCGGCATCTCCGCCGACCGGTTCACCCAGCTCAACGACCCGGCCAGTGGCTTCCCCCTGAACAACCGGGCCATCCAGGGCCTCTACCCGCCGGCCTCGACGTTCAAGATGATGACGGCCGTCTCCGCCCTCGAGAACGGCGTCATCACCCCGTCCACCGTCGTGGACGACCGGGGCCGCTACGAGGTGGGGGGCCGGGTCATCGGCAACGCCGGCGGGGCCTCCTACGGCCCCATCGCCCTGGCCCGCGCCCTCACGGTGTCGAGCGACGTCTACTTCTACGGGATCGGCGAGCAGTTCTGGAACGAGCGGGGCCGGCTGGGGTGGGGCATCCAGGAGACGGCCCGGAGCTTCGGCCTCGGCTCGCCCACCCAGGTGGAGCTCCCCTTCGAGGCCCAGGGTCGGGTCTACGACCCCGACGTGCGCAAGGCCCTCAACGAGGCCAACCCCGAGGCCTTCCCCAACCCCGACTGGTTCACCGGCGACAACGTGAACATGGCCATCGGCCAGGGCGACACCGTCGTCACCCCCCTCCAGCTGGCCAACGCCTACGCCACCTTCGCCAACGGGGGCACGGTCTACGCCACCCACGTGGGCGGCGCCGTCACCGACGCCGTGGACGGCAGCCGGACGCCCGTCGAGTCCCGGGTGCTGGGCACGGCGGCCATGTCGGAGGCGAGCCGCCAGGCCGTGCTCGCCGGCCTCGTCGGGGCGGTGGGCCAGCCCGGGGGCACGGCCTACGGGCCGTTCCTGGGCTTCCCCCTGGGGGAGGTCGCCCTGGCCGGCAAGACCGGCACCGGCGAGGTGCGGGGCCGCCAGGACACCGCCCTCTACGTCGGCTTCGGCCCCGTCGGGGCGGCCGAGTACGTCGCGGCCGTGGTGGTGGAGGAGGCGGGCCTGGGCTCCCAGGGGGCGGCGCCGGTGGCGCGCAAGATCTTCGACCAGCTGGCCGGCCTGGCCCCGCCCGCCCCGCCGCCCGGGGCGCCGGGCGAGACCGGCGAGACCGGCGAGGCCGGGCCCGGCACCCCCTCGACCACGGCCCCGGCGCCCTCCGTGCCCGTGGCCCCGGGGAACTAGCCGTGATCGGCGGCCCCCTGCGGGGACCCCGTCGCTACGGCGCTCCCTGGCGCCACGTCGACGTCCTCCTCGTGGCCCCCACCCTGGCCATCGCCGGCATCGGCCTGCTCATGGTCTACTCGGCCACCCGCCAGGGCCAGGCCCAGGCGGGCGGGGACCCCACCTTCTTCCTCGAGCGCCAGGCCATCTTCCTCGCCATCGGGCTCGTGGCCATGGTGGCGGTCACCGCCTTCGACTACCGGCTCCTGCGCGACGCCTCCCCCGTGCTCTGGGGAGCGGCGGTCGTCACCCTCGTGCTCGTCCTCTCGCCCCTGGGCGACACCACCCGGGGGGCCCAGGCGTGGTTCAACGTGGGGCCGCTCAAGGTCGAGCCCTCGGAGATGGCCAAGCTCGTGCTCATCGTGTGCCTGGCCGCCTACGCCGCCGACCACGAGGGGCACATCGAGGTACCCGAGGTCGTCCGGTCCCTGCTCGTGGCCGCCGTCCCCATGGGCCTCATCCTCCTCCAGCCCGACCTCGGCACCGCCCTCGTGTTCATGGCCATCGTCATGGGGGTGCTGCTCGTTGCCGGCACCCGCACCCGCCACATCGTCGCCCTCACCGGCCTGGGCATCGTGGCCGTGGTGGCCGTGTTCCAGATGGGGTTGCTCCAGGACTACCAGCTCGAGCGCCTCACCGCCTTCCTCGACCCCGAGGCCGACATCGAGCGGTCGGCCTACAACCTCCGCCAGTCCCAGATCGCCATCGCCGCCGGGGGCATCGGGGGCCTGGGGGTGTTCCAGGGGCCCCAGACGAACCTCTCCTACGTCCCCGAGCAGCACACCGACTTCATCTTCACCGCCGTGGGGGAGGAGCTGGGGTTCGTGGGGGCGGGGACGCTGCTCGCCCTCTTCGCCATCGTCATGTGGCGCACGTGGCGAGCCGCCGTGCTGGCCAAGGACCAGTTCGGCCGACTGCTCTGCGTGGGCGTGCTCTCCATGCTCCTCTTCCAAGTGTTCGAGAACGTGGGCATGACGATGGGCATCACGCCCATCACCGGCATCACCCTGCCCCTCGTGTCCTACGGCGGTTCGTCGTTGCTGGCCACGCTCATTGGGGTGGGCCTCGTGCTCAACGTGTCGATGCGCCGCTACGCCTGAGGCTTGTAGCGTTGGCGCCGATGTCCGTGTTGCTCCAGCGGCTCGCGCCCCTCCTGGCCCTCGCTCGCCGGCGTGCCCTCGCCCGAGCCGGGGCCGGTGGCGCCGCCGCCGGCGGCCCGGTCCCGCCGGCCCCCACCCCGGGGTGGCCGGCCCCACCCCCCGACGCCTCCCCCCATCCCCGGGGCGCCTCCACCGAGGCCCCGCCCCGACGTGCCACGCCCGTGCCGGCCCGAGCCCCACTCGGCTCCGGCCCGGCCCCGGTCCGCAGGGGGGCGCACCCGAGAAGGGACGCCTCGCATGCCCGACACCGAACCGGACGCCACCCCGTCCAGCGGAGCCCCGCCCTCGCCGGCCGGTGCCGACGCCGCTCGCCCCCGGCGCAGCGGCGAGCCCGGGCGCGGCCCCCGGCGCAGCCGTAGCCGCCGGCCCGCGGGCGGGAAGGACCGGACCGCTCCGCCGCCCGGCGGCGCCCAGCGGGCCCCCCAGGGCCAACCCGAGCTGCCCGACCCGCCCGGCGAGGGCCGGGCCGACCCCGCCGCGGCCGAGCGGGCCCTCGTGCGCAAGCCCCAGATCGGCGACTCCCGCCCGGCCCCACCCCCGGCCCCACCCCCACCCCCGGCCCCGGCCCCGGCCCCGGCCCCGGCCCGGCCCCGGCGGGCCGACCGGCCCCGAGGATCCGGCGACCAGCCCCGGGGGCCCGGCGAGGGCCGCCCCCCGGCCGAGGAGGACGGCGGTGCCGGGCCGGGCGACGGCCAGGGCCGCCGCCGGCGCCGGCGGGGGAGCCGGGGCAAGGGCGGGGGCCGGACCCGGGCCCCCGGCGTCGTCGAGGGCACCGTCACCAGCGAGGACGCCGTGGACCTCGACGAGGAGGTCCTGGCCCGGCGCCGGGGGCGGGAGCGCAAGGGCCGGCCCATCGGGCGCTACCTCATGTGCGTCCACACCCGGGACTCGGCCACCCAGATCGCCATCCTCGAGGGGAGGTCGCTCACCGAGCACTACGTCTCCCGGGCCACCAACGACGACACCGAGATCCACGGCAACCTCTACCTGGGCCGGGTCCAGAACGTGCTGCCGGGCATGGAAGCGGCCTTCGTCGACATCGGCACCCCGAAGAACGCCGTGCTCTACCGGGGCGACGTGCAGTACGAGGCCGAGGACATCGAGCACCCCTCCGCCCCCCGGATCGAGCAGATGCTGCGGCCGGGCCAGCAGGTGCTCTGCCAGGTCACGAAGAACCCCATCGGGGCCAAGGGGGCCCGCCTCACCCAGGAGGTGTCCCTGGCCGGGCGCTTCGTGGTGCTCGTCCCGTCGAGCACCACCTACGGCATCTCCAAGCGCCTCACCGACAACGAGCGCCGCCGGCTCCGCCAGGTCCTCGACGACGTGCGGCCCGCCGAGCACGGGCTCATCGTGCGCACCGCGGCGGAGGGGGCCACCGCCCTCGAGCTCCAGCGCGACGTCGACCGCCTCCTGGGCCAGTGGCGCCAGATCGAGGCCCAGAGCCGCCAGGTGCGGGCCCCGGCCCTGCTCTACCGGGAGCCGCCCCTGGCCCAGCGGGTGATCCGGGAGGAGTTCACCCGCGACTACCGGGGCGTGCTCATCGACGACCCCGACCTCTACGCCGACATCCGGGCCTACGTCGACGCCCTCATCCCCGAGCTGGCCGACCGGGTCCAGCTCTACGACGACCCCGACCTGCCCCTCTTCGAGCGCCACCACGTGCACGAGCAGCTCCACAAGGCCGTGGACCGCAAGGTGTGGCTGCCCTCGGGCGGCTCGCTCATCATCGAGCGGACCGAGGCCCTCACCGTGGTCGACGTGAACACGGGCAAGAACGTGGGCTCCTCGAACCTCGAGGAGACCGTGTTCCGCAACAACCTGGAGGCGGCCGACGAGATCGCCCGCCAGCTCCGCCTGCGCGACATCGGCGGGATCATCGTCGTCGACTTCATCGACATGGAGGTGAAGGCCAACCGCGACGCCCTCATCCGCCAGTTCCGCGACGCCCTGGCCCGGGACAAGACCCGCACCCAGGTCTTCGACGTCTCCGAGCTCGGGCTCGTGGAGATGACCCGCAAGCGGGTCTCGGAGGGCCTGGTGGAGAGCTTCTCCGAGGTGTGCCGCACCTGTGACGGCCGGGGCCTCGTGTTCCCCGACGGGCTCCTGTGAGCAGGCCGGGGGGGCGGGAGGGCTGGACCTGGCCCAAGATGGCTACGCTGGAGGGTCCATGTACGCCGTGATCCGCACCGGAGGCAAGCAGTATCGGGTGAGCGAGGGCCAGCGCCTCGACGTCGAGCGCCTGTGCCGGGCCGTGGGCGACGAGGTCACCTTCGAGGCGGTGCTCGTCGTCGACGACGGCCGGGTGCTCGCTACCCCCGGCGACCTGTCGGCGGCCAGGGTGGTGGCCCGGGTGGTGGGCGAGGCCAAGGGCCCGAAGATCCGGGGCTTCACCTACAAGGCGAAGTCGAACAGCTCCCGCCGCTGGGGCCACCGTCAGGCCTACTCCACCATCGAGATCACCACCATCACCGCCGGGTCGCCGGCTGCCGAGGGGGCCTGAACCATGTCGAAGACCAAGGGCGGGGGCTCCACCCGCAACGGCCGCGACTCCCGAGCCCAGCGCCTCGGGGTCAAGACCTTCGCCGGCACCGAGGTCCGTCCCGGGACCATCCTCGTGCGCCAGCGCGGCACGAGGTTCCACCCCGGTGACAACGTGGGCCGGGGTGGGGACGACACCCTCTTCGCCACCGCCGGCGGCACGGTCCGCTTCGGGCGCCGCCGGGGCCGGCGGCTCGTCGACGTCGTCCCTCCGGCCTAGGCGGGCCGCAACCGCCCGGCCCGGCCGCCCCGTCGGGGGGCCGGGCCCGAGCAGGACCCGAGGAGGCGAGACCAGTGGCGCAGTTCGTCGACGAGGCCGCGGCCTGCCTGCGGGGCGGTGACGGGGGAGCGGGGGCCGTCTCCTTCCGTCGCGAGGCCCACGTGCCCCGGGGTGGCCCCGACGGCGGGGACGGCGGCGACGGGGGAGACGTGTGGCTCCACGCCGATCCCCAGGTGGCGTCCCTGCTCGCCTTCGAGGACCACCCCCATCGGCGGGCGGGCGACGGCACCCACGGCTCGGGCAAGGGTCGCCATGGGGCCCGGGGCGGCGACCTTCGGGTGGCGGTGCCCGAGGGGACGGTGGTGGCCGAGCGGGACGGCACCGTGGTCGCCGAGCTCGCCGGCCCCGGCGACGCCTGGCGGGCGGCCCGGGGCGGACGGGGTGGGCGGGGCAACGCCCGCTTCCTCAGCAACCGCCGCCGGGCGCCGGGCTTCGCCGAGCAGGGGGAGCCGGGCGAGGAGCGCTGGGTGCGCCTCGAGCTCAAGCTCATGGCCGACGTGGCCCTCGTGGGCCTGCCCAACGCCGGCAAGAGCACGCTCGTGTCCGTCGTCTCGGCGGCCCGGCCCAGGGTGGCCGCCTACCCCTTCACGACCCTGCGCCCCCACCTCGGCGTGGTGCGGGCGGGAGGGACCGAGCTCGTCGTGGCCGACATCCCCGGGCTGGTGGCCGGAGCCAGCGAGGGCCGCGGCCTGGGTCACCGCTTCCTGCGCCACGTCGAGCGGGCCCGGGTGCTGCTCGTGCTCGTGGACCTCGCCTCGGTCGAGGGGGTGGCGCCGGCTGACCAGGAGGCGGTGCTCGTGGGCGAGCTCGGGCGCTACCAGCCCCAGCTCCTCGACCGGCCCCGGCTCGTCGTGGGCACGAAGGCCGACGTCGCCACCCTGGCCTGGACCGGGCGCCGCATCTCGGCCGTGACCGGCGAGGGGATCGGGGCCCTCGTGGGCGACCTCGCCCGGCTCGTGGACGGGGCCCGGGCCGCCGCCCCGCCCGCCACCGGCTTCGCCGTCCACCGGCCCACCCCCGAGGGGCTGCGGGTGCACCGCCAGCCCGACGGCACCTTCGTGGTCGAGGGGCGCGCCGCCCGCCGGGCCGTGGCGGTGAGCGACCTCACCGATCCCGGCGCCCTCGAGCACGCCCACGGCCAGCTCCGCCGCCTCGGGGTGGGGGCGGCCCTGGCCCGGGCCGGGGCCACCGAGGGCGACGACGTGCGCATCGGGGACCTGGTGTTCAGCTACGTCCCCGACCAGCCGGTCGCGCCCCGCCGGGCCCGTCCCCGCCGAGGGCCCGGGTGAGGATCCCGTGAGGCTGGTCGTGAAGATCGGCACGTCGTCGATCACCCACGAGGAGGGCGAGATCTCCGGGCCGGCCATCGCCAAGCTCTGCGCCGAGGTCGCGGGCCTCCACGGTCAGGGCCACGAGGTGGCGGTGGTCACCTCGGGGGCCATCGCCGCCGGGCTGCCCGCCCTCGGGCTCGACGGGGGGCGGCCCCGGGACCTGGCCCGGCTCCAGGCCGTCTCGGCCGTGGGCCAGAGCCGCCTCATGGCCACCTACGACGCCGCTCTCGCCAGCCACGGCCTCGTAGGGGGCCAGGTGCTCCTCGCTCCCCTCGACTTCGTCCACCGGTCCCAGTACCTCCACGCCCGCCAGACCCTCACCCACCTCTTCGCCCTCGGTGTCGTCCCCGTGGTGAACGAGAACGACGCCGTGGCCGACGACGAGATCCGCTACGGGGACAACGACCGCCTCGCCGCCCTCGTGGCCAACCTCGTGGCCGCCGACCTGCTCGTGCTCCTCACCGACGCCCCCGGCGTGCTGAGCGCCGACCCCCGCTTCGACGCCACGGGCTCGCTCATCGCCGAGATCGTGGAGATCGACCACGAGCTCGAGCGGGTGGCCGGGGGGACGGGGTCGGCCCGGGGGAGCGGAGGGATGGTCTCGAAGCTGGCGGCGGCCAAGCTCGCCTCCTGGTCTGGCATCCGGGTGGTGATCGCCGACGCCCGGCGGCCCTCGGTGCTCGCCGGGGCCCTCGCCGGCGACGCCGACGTGGGCACGACGGTGCGGCCCCGACAGGGCCGGCTGCCGGCCCGCAAGCTCTGGATCGCCTTCGCTGCCCCCGCCGCCGGGACGGTGGAGGTGGACGAGGGGGCCCGGCGGGCGCTCGTGGAGGCGAAGACGTCGTTGTTGCCGGCGGGGGTCGTGGCCGTCCACGGGACCTTCGAGGCGGCCCAGGCGGTGGAGGTGTGCGGCCCCGACGGCAAGGTCTTCGCCAAGGGCCTGGCCCAGCTCGGCTCGGCCCAGCTCGCCCGCCTCGCCGGCCGGCGCACCGCCGAGCTGCCCGAGGGCGTCGTCCACGAGGTCATCCACCGCGACGACCTCGTCACCCTCCCGGCCGGCTGAGCCCAACTGGGCCAGGGGCGGGCGGCTGGGGATCGTTCGGGTCGGCCGGGCGCCGGGATCGCCCGACCCCTACGGCGGCGACGGCACTAGGGTCGGGGCGTGACCACCGGCGACGAGGACCGGGCTGGCGAGACCGCCCCGGCAGAGGCGCTCGAGGACCTGGGCCGGCGGGCCCGGGCCGCGGCCCGGCGGCTGGCCACGGCGCCGACGGCGGCCAAGGACGAGGCCCTCCGCACCGCGGCCGACCTCCTCGTCGAGCGCACCGAGGAGCTCGTGGCGGCCAACGCCGCCGACGTCGAGCGGTCCCGGTCGGGGGGGGCGGCCGACTCGGCCATCGACCGGCTCCGGCTGGGACCGGCTCGGGTGGAGGCCATGGCCGCCGGCCTGCGCCAGGTCGCCGCCCTGGCCGACCCCGTGGGCTCGGTGGTGGAGGGCTGGCGCCGGCCCAACGGGCTGCTCATCGAGAAGGTGCGGGTGCCCCTGGGCGTCGTGGCCATCGTCTACGAGAACCGGCCCAACGTCACGAGCGACGCCTTCGGCCTCTGCCTCAAGTCGGGCAACGCCGCCTTCCTGCGGGGCTCCTCGGCCGCCCTCGGGTCCAACCGGGTCATCGCCGCCATCCTCCGGGAGGCCCTGGAGAAGGCCGGCCTGCCCGCCGACGCCCTCCTGCTCGTCACCGACACCAGTCACGAGACGGCGGCCGCCTTCATGCAGCTCCGCCCCTACATCGACTGCCTCATCCCCCGGGGTGGGCCCGCCCTCATCGCCGCCGTGCTCGAGCACGCCACCGTCCCCTACGTCATCGACGGCGACGGGAACTGCCACGTCTACGTCGACGCCGCCGCCGACCTCGACCAGGCCGTGGCCATCGTGGTGAACGGCAAGACCCAGCGTCCCTCGGTGTGCAACGCCACCGAGTCGCTGCTCGTCCACGCCGCCGTGGCCCCCGCCTTCCTGCCCCGGGTGGCCGAGGCCCTCGAGGGGGTCGAGCTCGTGGGCGACGACCGGTCCCGGGCCATCGTGGGCCCGGGCCGCATGGGCGCCGCCACCCCCGACGACTTCGCCACCGAGTTCCACGACCTCAAGCTCTCCGTGGCCGTCGTCGACAGCCTCGAGGAGGCCGTCGCCCACATCGACCGCTACGGCACCGGCCACACCGAGGCCATCTGCACCCGCGACCTCGCCGCCGCCCGTCGCTTCACCGCCGAGGTCGACGCCGCCGCCGTCATGGTCAACGCCTCGACCCGCTTCACCGACGGCGAGGAGTTCGGCTTCGGGGTCGAGATCGGCATCAGCACCCAGAAGCTCCACGCCCGGGGCCCCATGGGCCTCAACGAGCTCACCTCCGTGCGCTACGTGGTGAGCGGGGAGGGCCACCTCCGCACCGGCTGACGCGCCGGACCCGGCGGTGTCGCCCTACGGGAGCGGGCCGGGCAGCGCCCGGTAGAGGACGCCCGAGGCGTCCCGGGTCACGACGGCGAGGTCGAGGGCGGTGGCGAGGGCCTGGGGGTCGAGCATGCCCGCCCGGCGGGCCGGCGGTGCGGTGAGGTAGGCGACGGCCCCGCCAGTGGCGGCCAGCCGGGCCCGGAGCCGGGCCAGGTCGGCCTCGAGGTCGGGGTTGGCCCGACCGCTCAGCAGCTCCCGTGACTCGGGCAGCAGCACGGCGGGGCGGCCGGTGGCGGCGTCGACGAGGTCGGGGGCGTTCGAGGCCACCAACGCGCCGGCGGGCAGCGCCACGAGGCCGCCGAGCACCGCCGAGCGGTCGTAGGGGGGCCCGAGGAAGCCGCCGGGCCGGTGGGCGGGGTCGGTGGTGGCCCGGGCCGTCCAGGCCAGGCCGTCGACGACCTGCACGGCGACGAGGGCCAGGGCCACCACGGCCGCGGCCCGGGGCAGCCGCCGGCGGCCGAGCACCGTGGCCACCGCCGCCACCGCCGCCACGTGGAGGGGGAGGAGGAACCGGTCGTCGAGCCGTCCGGTGACGTCGAGGAGGAGCCGGTAGACCGCGAGCACGGCCACGTAGGCGGCGGCGCACCACCCGAGCAGCCTCAGTGACCACCCCGCCCCC
>Ga0187892_10009732_pt1 | contig 12504 bp, 14 predicted proteins | sample MA1701073metaG_FD_139345 | JGI IMG/M metagenome (GOLD analysis project Ga0187892, IMG submission 139345) | Bio-ooze microbial communities from a basaltic lava cave in the Kipuka Kanohina Cave System on the Island of Hawaii, USA - MA170107-3 metaG ...
CGCCCGAGCCTCCTCCTCCCGGCCCAACTCGCTGTAGACGACAGCTAGGCCAAGGTGGGCAGGCAGAAGATCGGGATTGCGGGTGAGGGCTCTCTTGTAAGCTGCCATCGCCTCCTCATACCGCCCTATATAGCGGTAGGCCTCGCCTAATTGGAATATGTAGAGAGGCGGATAATGGGGGTTGAGGCGCATCGCCTTCTCTATCAATCCGATGGCCTCCTCCGGCCGGCCCACACGTTTCAGAGTCTCCCCCAGCCACGTATAAGCCTAAGCCAACTTGGCCTCGAGGGCAATGGCCCGCTCTGCCTCGGCGATAGCTTGGTCGTACTGCTTTTTCCACAGATAGACAGCGCCTAATGTCACGTGAGCCTGGGCGAGGGAGTCATCTAAGGCTACGGCCTTTTGCGTCAGGGCCAACGCCTGGTCCAGGGCCTGAACGTCCTGACTCCATTGAAAGCTCCACTCTCTAAAGTAGGTCCAACCCAGGAAGGCGTACGCCTCCGCATACTGTGGGTCCAACTCAAGGGCTTGCTCAAACAGCTGCCGGGCCTGCGCATTGGCCTCTTGCGTGAAGCGATTAAAATGCTCCCTCCCGCGCAAGTAGTCGTCATAAGCCTCCAGGTTGTCCGTGGTCTTGCGCACCAGGATCCCTTGCTCCTGCAACGTGAGTTGGAGTTTCAGCGTCGTCACGATCTTCCGTACGACTTCATCTTGCAGGGCAAAGATGTCCTGTAGGGGGCGGTCGTAACGCTCTGACCACAAGTGTCCGCCGGTGGTGGCATCGATCAACTGCGCCGTGATCCGCACCTGGTTGTCAGCCTTGCGCACACTGCCTTCCAGCACATACCGCACGCCCAACTCCTTGCTTACGTCTTGTACTTTCACCGCTTTGCCTTTGTAGGTAAAAGCCGAGTTGCGGGCGATGACAAACAGGCTGGAGATCTTCGAGAGAGCGGAGGTGAGGTCCTCGGTGAGTCCGTCGCTGAAGTACTCTTGCGCCGGATCGTTGCTCATGTTCTCAAAAGGCAGCACGGCGATGGAGGGCTTATCCGGCAGAGACAACGGAGGCTGCGCCTCCTGAGTGATGAGTGAAGAAAGAAACGGAAAAGCCAACGCTCCCACAGCAATGAGAAGTCCTATGATAATCAGTGCGATTCGGCTTTGGCGTGGAGGCTGGGGGTTAGGGGCTGGGGGTTGGGGACTGACAACTGACAACTGACGACTCACGACTTTTTCTGCCTTTTGTTTTTCCACCTCTTCCCAGCGCACCCGATACACTCGCACTGGCTCAGCAATGTGCTTGACCATCTGCTCGCCGAGGTCCTCGTAGGTCAGTGTCAATTTGTTTCGCACGTGCTCATGGACAGTACCAGAGATACAGATCCCGCCCGCCTCAGCGAGACTCTCCAACCGCGCGGCGATGTTGACACCATCACCATAGATTTGCTCCCCATCCACCATCACATCGCCCAGGTTGATACCAATACGAAACTCCATCCGCTTGTCAGACGGAAGTTGGGCATTTTCCGCTGTCAGCACGGTTTGAATGTCAACCGCGCACTGCACGGCATCAACAACACTGGCGAACTCAACAAGGAAACCATCCCCAGCCGTGCCTACAATACGTCCGTTATGTTGCGCGATACGCGCCTCCATCAAGCTGCGGTAAGCAGTCAATGTGCGCAACGTGCCAACCTCGTCCGCACCCATGAGGCGGCTGTAGCCTTTGACGTCGGCATGAAGAATCGCCGCCAGCTTGCGGGGAATGCTACGCCCCTGTTCCATAGAGTTTCTGCTCACCTAGTTCACAATCTCGACCCGATAATACCGATGTCCTCGCTGGATACGGTACGTCTCAAAGTCTTGACGATCAATCGTAAACACCTTGGTGGTTTTCAGCGATTCTGCTGCGACAATGAGCGACGCATCCGCAAGATCCATCGGATGGTCCGCATACTGTTCCATTAGTGCAAATGCGCGTTGGATTGCGGTATAGTCCATGAACCAGAGCCATACCCCTCCTTTGAGGATAAAATCTCTGAGTCGATCCGCTCCAATACTAGCCGGGGTAAGCATGTGAAATGTCTCGGTCAGTACAGGCACTGTGGTGTAGAGCGGCTCATGGATTTTTCGCAGGATGCTTTTGCACTGCTCATGTTGACCATCTCGAGGATCAAACAAGGCGACGAACGGTCCGGTGTCCACTAAAATCATCGCTTTAACTTTCTTCTGATGGCCTCCTGAACTCCTCTCCGTGTTTGCGTGGAAGGAGCAATCGCGTAGCCGCCCGGTCCGAGGTCCAGTTCTTGGTAAATATCATAGGGGGTCCGCTGGGAGCGCTCAGTAATCTCAGTCCGGAGAGCAACAAGCCCCTTCTTGAGGGCTGCGGACACGGAAAGGCCGGTCACTCGCACAATCTGCTGTAGGACCTGTTCGGCTTCTTCATCGAGCCGGACGGTTCGTGTGCTCACAATCTTATTCCTCCAAAAGAACGTATTACGTGGTGTAATACGCTGGATTCTAGCCGTCAAGCGGTCCTTGTTAGTTGCCATACATATTCCGACCAGTATTAACGAAGATCGTGTAATCCTTCACGTTCGTGAGCAGCTTGGGGGGCGTGCGAAATGGAGCAGTGGCACCAGCAGCGAGATGATCGAGCGTAACGGTTTCTTGTGTGAGCTGACGGCCTTGATGGTCGAAGAAGGTCACTTCGATATTCACTCCGCTTGCCGTCGCCGCGGTATTCAGCACTTCACCGCTCACCACGAGACCGTTGGGGGTCTGTTCGAGTTTTTTGTTGACCACACGGAAAACCTCTTCTGACTGTAACGCCCAGACAAAATATCCAAGAAAAACCATGAGGACTACGAGCCAACCCAAAGTTCTTTTCCTGCACGTGTCTTCGCGCCTTGCCATGTTTCCGACTCCTCCGTAAGATGCCAGCGATTATGCTGCCCGCCATCGCTGAACGCAATCTCGGTGCTTCTTCGTTAAGGAGGGAGTTTCGTGGCTGACCGCCCCTGTGATCTCTGTGTCCTGGCTCGTTATACGCAGTGGTATGCGGAGTTTCATCATCCGTTTCGCTTCACCATTCTCGATTGCGACTCCTGCGATGTTCCTATCGTCGTCCTAGGTGAACACCGGGTCGAAGTGACACCGGAAGAAGTTGCCTATATGGAAAAAGCGTTGTCACTGGTAGCGGAACAGAAGTATGCAGGGAAGTTTCCTAAATGGATGTTCGATCACCAAATGCGACAGATTCCTGACCATTATCATTTTCACGTGCGGCCATTGTTATGGTGAAAAACAACACCATGCAGGCGGTTTTTCTTCTGGGGCCGGGACAACTCGCGATCCGCGAGATTCCTATTCCACAGCCGCAGGCTGATGAGATCATCCTGAAGATTGGTGCCACGTTGACGTGTGGTACGGACCTCAAAGCATTCCGTCGTGGACATCCCAAATGGCCGCCGCCGACGCGATTCGGGCATGAGTATGCTGGAACCGTTGTGGCACGCGGTGCGCAAGTGACCACCGTGCGCGAAGGCGATGAGGTGATGCTCGTCCCAACGGGACCATGCGGAGACTGCTACTATTGCCATCACCAGCAAGAAAACCTCTGTACCTCCCTGATGGAGACCTATGTCCTTGGTGGCTATGCCGAGTATCTCACTGTACCTGCACGAATCACTCGGACGAATCTGTTGCCGAAACCCCCGACCTTGTCTTTTATTGAGGCGGCATTTCTTGAACCACTGTCGTGTGTCATTTTCGCTTTACAACAAACAGCCCTGCGACCGGATGACACAGCGGTGATTATTGGTGCGGGCGGATTCGGCCTGCTCCATACCGTAGCGCTGCGCGCACTTGGAGTGGAGCGCGTCTATGTGATTGCTCGCAATTCGCAACGTGCACGGATAGCTCAGGAAGTTGGGGCATATGGAATTATTCCCTACGCTGCCGAGGAGGCCCGGCAAGCAGTTCTCGACCTAACTGGAGGGCGAGGAGCCGATCTTGTGGTTGAATGCACGGCTCAGCCGCGAGTGTGGGAGGAATCTCTGTTTCTCGCGCGGCCCGGTGGACAAGTTGTGCTTTTTGGCGGCTGCCCGGCAGGAACGACGGCTTCTTTTGACACCTATCGACTGCATTACGACCAGATTCGAGTATTGAGCCCCTTTCATCTCACCCCGAAAGCCGTGCGACAAGCCTACGACTTTCTGAGTGCCGGAAAGATTTCCGTGGGGAAGTTCATTAGTGGCACGTACACACTTTCCCAGTTACCTCTCGCCTTGGACCTCTTGCAGCGAGGGGAGGGAATCAAGTATGCAGTGGTGCCTGAGAAGAGTAGTCAGTAGCCAGTAGTCAGCATTCAGTAGGAAGAAAGAAAAAGTAGGACACTATGAAACTAGTGACACCGACTGAGGCAATCCGCGCGATTCCCGATGGCAGTACGGTCATTTTTCCGCATGGCTGTGTCGAGCCGACGACGTTGTATGCCGCATTTCAACAAGAGGTCGAGCGCTTTCACAATCTGACCATTTACTCTGGGCTGGCGTTTGGCGAGTACTCATTTTTGCGCAAAGGGCTCGGTACCAATTTTCGTTACATGACCTGGCAGGCCGCACCACGCATTCGCCAGATTTTCAAGGAGAAGCGAGCGGGGTTCGTTCCCATGCGCTTTAGCGAGATTACGCGCCTTGTCAACAAAGATGGACCAGTCAAGCCAGACGTGGTCGTAACACAAGTCTCACCACCAGAACCAGATGGAACCGTCAGTTTGGGGATCTCCGTCAGTTTGTATCAAGACTTTATCACGAGCGCCAAACTGGTTATTGCAGAAATTAACACCAACATGCCAGTCACCGGGGGTGATAGTCGGGTACCGATTGACAAGATTCATCTTGCGGTCGAGTCGTCCACTGCGCTGGGCGAGTATCACACCCCACACCAGAGTGAACGGGACACCAAAATTGTTGAGTATGTCCTGGACCTGATTCCCGACCATGCCTGGGTGCAGCTTGGAGTTGGCTCTGTTCCCGACATGGCGCTCTATCGTTTAGCCGATAAACCAGGGATCAATTTGTATTCGGGCATGCTCTCGCAAGGGCTAATCCATTTCGTTGAACACACAAAGCATGCCCCACAAATTATCACCGGTGAGCTAGCGGGAGATCGAGAACTGTACGACTTTTGTGGACGCACGCCGCAAGTCAAAATGGCAACCGTCAACGTCACCCATAACATCCTGATGCTGGCTAAATTACCTCGCTTCGCCTCGATCAACTCAGCAGTGGAAATCGACCTGCACGGACAGAGCAACGGTGAGACGATTGGCGAGGTTCAGATTAGTGGCGTTGGCGGCAGCCTTGATTACGTGGAGGCAGCAGCCCTGTCCGAAGGCGGAATATCAATCATTGCCTTGCCCTCGACAACTGAAGATGGCAAACACTCGAAGATCGTCCCACGCCTGTCGCCTGGTTCGGTGGTGACCACCCCACGATTTTGTACAGATTACATTGTGACGGAGTATGGAGTTGCCAGGATGAAAGGCAAGGACTTGCGTGCCCGTGCCGAGGCTCTGATTGCCATTGCTCACCCGAATTTCCGCGATGAGTTGGCGAAGAACCTTGGTTAAGACGTAGAGCGTGAAGCGTGAAGCGTGGAGCGTAAAACGTAAAAGGAGCCTCTTTCCTATTCGCTCTTACGCTCCACGCTCCACGTTCCCATTCTCCATGCGTACTCTCATCCTTTTCCTCGCCACTGGAGCCTATAGCGGCTATGCACCAGTCGCATCCGGGACAGTCGGATCACTGGTTGCTATCCCGCTGATTTTCCTCTCTGCGCAGCTTTTTTCGTTTTCCGTTGTCTTGCATTTGGTTGTCATTGTGCTTGCTATCGCTGGGGCCTGTTGGGTGGCTGACCTGGCGGATCGCGCATTAGCAGAGCACGATAGCGGCAAGATTGTGATCGACGAGATGGTCGGGTTTTTGGTGGCAATGGCAGCGATGGAGGTCACGCTGCCGCGGTTTATTATCGCCTTTTTTCTTTTTCGCCTCTTTGATATTGTCAAACCGCCACCGGCCCGCTTCTTCGATGAAAAAGTGCCGGGTGGTATCGGTGTTGTACTCGACGATGTGTGTGCAGGTCTCTATACCAATCTCATAGTGAGGATATTGTTATGATCGAACGTGCGGCTATTCTCAGTACAGGGGACGAAATCACCACCGGCAAAGTTGTTGATAGCAACTCGAACTACCTCGCCGATAAATTAGTCGAATCCGGCGTTGAGGTCGCCGCAGTCATCACGGTTGGTGACGTTCCAGACCGCATTATGTGGGCCTGGCAGCAAGCGATAGAAAAAGCCGACGTGATTATTTCGACTGGTGGGATTGGACCTACGGCGGACGACCTCACGACAGAACTGGTTGCCAAACTCGCTGGGGTCGATCTGTTCTTTTCTGAAGAGGTTGCCAACAATATTCGTCGGCTTTTTGCCTCGCTCAACCGGCCTATGCCGGAGAACAACTTGAAACAAGCGCGTTTCCCCCAAGGGGCGGAGATTATTGCTAATCACCTTGGGACAGCTCCTGGGTATCGGCTTGATCTCGACACCTCACACGGGCGGAAACACCTCATCATCCTTCCTGGTGTGCCGCGCGAGATGAAACCGATGATGGAACAAACGGTTCTCCCTTGGCTGCGTGAGAGGCGCGGTGGTGGCGAAGTGTTCCTGACCCGTGCCTTCCAAACCTTTGGCATCAGCGAATCCGGTCTTGACGAAGCCGTCGCCGGAACGGTGGCCGAACACGAAGGGCGTTTGGCGTTTCGTGCCAGTTTTCCTCAGATTTCCTTGAAAGTCACGGTGCGCGGGAAACCCGATGAAGTCGAATCTCGCCTCGAAGAGCTGTCCAATCGCATCCGTTCCCGTGTCGGCTCGTATGTGTACGGAGAAGGCGAGGTGACGATGGAAGAAGTGGTTGGCACATTACTGAAGCAGCACGGCAAGACGGTCGCCTTTGCTGAGGCATGTACCGGCGGACTTGTTTCGCATCGCCTCACCAATGTCCCTGGCAGCTCCGCTTACTTCTCTGGAACAGTGCTCGCGTATGCTGATGCGGCCAAAGTGAACTTATTGGGAGTGAAACCAGAAACACTCCAATTACACGGATCAGTCAGTGAAGAGACTACACGAGAAATGGCAGCCGGTGTCCGCGAACGGTTGGGGACGAACATTGGAGTTGCCGTCACTGGCATTGCTGGACCTGACGGCGGAACATCAGAGAAGCCAGTGGGGACGGCATTTCTCGCGCTCGCGGCAGATGGAACACTCGTCTCCCGCAAGTACCAATTGTGGGGCAATCGTGAGTGGATCAAAACGCTCGTTGCTCAGCTCGCCCTCGACTGGGTACGCCGCTCTCTGTTGGGAATCACTATCGCTGAGTCAGGATTCATTCGAAAATGAAAAATTAAGAATGAAGAGTTAAGAGTGAGAAAGAAGAAACGCTGATTTTCCATTCTGCATTCATAATTCTTAATTCTTCATTTTTCCGAGGTTCCCGTCTTGATTCGCGCTTTCATTGCCGTTAATCTGGCCCCAATGGTAATCGAAGAAATAGCGAAAATGCAATCCCTTCTCCAGATCGCTAAGGGAGACATCCGCTGGACTCGCCCTGAGGGATGGCATCTGACGGTGAAGTTTCTTGGAGACATCGCGCAGAATCAGATTGAGCCCACCTTAGAGACGCTGCGCGAGGCGCTTCGCACCCAACCACCCTTGCACGTTGTTGCGCAGGGACTTGGAGCGTTCCCGAACCTGAGACGTCCACGCGTATTGTGGGCTGGGTTGAGTGGCGGAGGGCTGAAAGCCCTCAGCGAGACCATAGAGACCGCGCTCATGCCACTGCATTTTCCTCCAGAGGACCATGAGTTCACCCCCCATGCCACCTTGGGACGAATCCGGTCGCTCCGTGGCTGGGAACGGGTACTGGCAGTAGTGAAAGAACACGAGCAAACGCGCTTTGGTGAGAGCCTGATTGACCACGTCGTTCTCTATCAGAGCGAACTGCGCCCGGATGGAGCAGTTTATCGCCCACTCGGCTCAATTGCTTTACCGCCATCAGCAAATAGATAAGGAGAACCCACCATGGCCAATGACAAAGACCGCGCTCGCGCCCTTGATCTCGCCGTGAGCCAGATTGAAAAACAGTTTGGCAAAGGCGCAATCATGAAGCTTGGGGAAGAAGCGATCATCCAAGACATTCCCGTCATCTCAACGGGGTCGCTGACTTTGGATCTGGCCCTTGGGATTGGTGGACTGCCACGAGGGCGGATTGTGGAAATCTACGGCCCTGAATCTTCTGGCAAAACCACGCTGGCTCTGCAGGTTGTTTCCCAAGCCCAAAAAACCGGCGGCACTTGCGCTTACATTGACGCTGAGCATGCCCTCGATATGGGCTACGCTCAGAAGCTCGGGGTGAAGGTCGATGAACTACTCGTCTCTCAACCTGACAATGGCGAGCAGGCCCTAGAAATTACTGACACTTTGGTCCGCAGTAGCGCAGTCGACGTAATTGTTATCGACTCAGTAGCCGCCCTGACGCCACGAGCAGAGATCGAAGGAGAAATGGGTGAACCGCAAATGGGGCTGCAAGCCCGACTAATGTCACAGGCTCTCCGGAAACTGGTTGGTACCATCTCACGTTCACGCACCTTGGTGATTTTCATTAACCAAGTACGGATGAAGATCGGGGTCATGTTTGGCAACCCGGAGACTACAACAGGTGGGAATGCGCTCAAGTTTTATGCTTCGGTGCGCCTTGATATTCGTCGCACTGGTGCGGTGAAACAGGGAGAGGAAATTGTCGGCAACCGCACGAAAGTGAAAGTGGTGAAGAATAAAGTGGCTCCACCGTTCAAGGAAGCCGAGTTCGATGTGCTCTATGGCAGCGGCGTGTCGAAAGAAGGAGAATTGGTCGACATTGGGTCGGAGAACGGGATCATCGACAAGTCTGGAGCATGGTACTCCTTTAACGGCGACCGTATCGGGCAAGGACGTGAAAATGCCAAGGAGTATCTCAGAGAGAATCCCGAAATTGCCCATTCCGTCGAAGGCAAAATTCGCGAGAAGTTTGGGGTGGCAACGTCAGAAGCAGTCGCAGAAGAGGGGTAACTACGGTCTTCGCCATCTCCGCCAGAAGGAGTGGGGATATGAAGAGCGATATCCGCTGGAAGCAACGATTTGACAACTTTGCTCGCGCCTTTGTTTTGCTACGCGAGGTATGCAAGCGAGGGGTCGATTCGCTTTCCCAACTGGAGAAGGAAGGCGCCATCCAACGCTTTGAAGTCGCCTTTGAACTGGCATGGAAAACCCTCAAAGACTATCTGGAGGAAAATGGGCTTGTCGTGAATCCGATAACACCCCGCAACGTCATCAAGGAAGCCTTTGCCGCCAAGCTACTTGAAGACGCGCAAGTCTGGATCGATATGATGCTGCATCGCAACCTCCTCTCCCATACTTACGACATCAAGGTGTTCGAGGCGGTTCTGCGAACGGTCGAGGAACGGTACTTCCCTTCCTTTGAGCGCTTACATGAGTTTCTCCTGACCAGGAGCCTGGACCCATGAAAGATATTGGCCTCATGCCTCGTGAGATTGATCTGATACGGGGGGTGTTTCGCCGTTTTCCAGCGATTAGTGAAGTCATACTGTACGGATCCCGTGCAAAGGGAACTTATCGGCCGGAGTCGGACATTGACCTTGCCTTGGTCGGCGTAGATGATGACGTTCAGGCCGAAGCTGTTGCTGATGAGCTAGACGAATTACCCCTTCCCTATCAGTTTGATGTAAAGGCCTACAGCTGCATCACGTACGACCCCTTGCGGGAACATATCGCGCGCGTAGGGGTTGCCCTCTATCGAGACGACCTATCCAATCAAGTCGGAGATGCATGAAGAATCCGCAGTCAGCAATCTCTCCTCTCGATTACGCCTATCGACTGCTCACCCGGCGCGATTACAGCGAACAGGAACTCAGTACCAAGCTCCTGGTGAAAGGATTCACGGAGGAAGCAGTCTTTCGCACCATCTTTCGTCTCAAAGAGCAGAACTATCTCAACGACACCCGCCTGGCTGCTGATCAGATCGAACGACTCCACGCGCAGAGATTCGGTCCAGACGGGATCAGAGCAAAGCTCTCACAAAAGGGCTTCTCGTCACAAACTATCGAACACGCCCTCTCAGCCAACGAAGCAATGGACTCTTGCGCATCGGCACGTCAACTCCTGGCTAGCCGATTTTCGGCAGACGCGCTAAAACAACCTCAAGCTTACGCACGGGCGTTCCGCTTGTTATTGCGTCGCGGCTACTCTCAGGACGTCGTCGAGAGTGTAATGGGAAGTGCGCCGGCAGAGACAGAAAAGTGAGACAGAGAATACAGATAGAGACTTGAGATAGAGACAGAGAAAGAATGTCCATGACTGGGAAAGAAATCCGCGATAGTTTTCTGCAATTTTTTGCGCAACAGGGTCATCAAATCGTGCCGAGTGCCTCGCTCATTCCGGCCAGTGATCCCACGTTGATGTTCACGAACGCTGGCATGGTGCCGTTCAAGAACATTTTCCTTGACCTGGAAAAACCAACCCACCGGCGCGTCGTCAACTCGCAAAAGTGTCTGCGCGTATCCGGCAAACATAACGACCTCGAAGAAGTGGGGCGTGACACCTATCATCACACCTTCTTTGAGATGCTCGGTAACTGGTCATTCGGTGATTACTACAAGAAAGAAGCGATCTCGTGGGCTTGGCAATTACTGACCGAGGTCTGGAAGCTCCCCAAAGACAAACTCTGGGCGTCCGTATACACCACTGACGATGAGGCCGACGACTGGTGGCGGAAACTGACCGACATCAACAAAGATCAAATTCTCCGCTTTGGTGAGAAGGATAATTTCTGGGAAATGGGAGAGACCGGCCCCTGCGGTCCATGCTCGGAAATCCACATCGACCGAGGCCCTGGTATCTGCGAACGCGAGAACACGCCCGGCCATGTCTGTAGCGTCAACGGCGGTTGCCCACGTTACATGGAACTGTGGAACCTGGTGTTCATCCAGTACAATCGCAGCCCTGACCGATCGCTCACCGAACTACCGGCGAAGCATGTCGATACCGGTATGGGGATGGAGCGGATCACCTCAATCCTCCAAGGCGTACAGGGGAATTACGACACTGATCTCCTCCGTGATGTGATCCGTACAATGGAGGAACTGAGTGGTAAACGTTACGGCGACGACCCAGAGGGTGACATCTCATTTCGCGTCATCGCGGACCACGCGCGGGCAACGGCGTTTGTCATCGCCGATGGCGTGGTGCCGACTAATGAAGGCCGTGGCTATGTCCTGCGGCGCATCATGCGACGCGCTCTGCGCCACGGTCGTTTGCTTGGGTTCGAGACTCCCTTTTTCTCACAGGCGACTGAGAGTGTAGTTCGCTTAATGGGTTCTGCCTATCCAGAATTAGTCGAGCGCAAAGACTATCTCACTGAAGTGGTTCGTACTGAAGAAGTACGCTTCTCTGACACGTTGGGGAGAGGGCTCTCGCTTCTGGAGCAAGAAATCCACGCCCTACGGCAGAGTGGCAGCACGACGCTGGCTGGAGATGTTGCCTTCCGCCTGTACGACACCTATGGCTTTCCGCTGGATTTGACTGAGGACTTTCTCTCCTCTGAAGGGCTCACGATTGACCGTCCCGGATTCGACCATGCAATGGAAGAACAACGCACCCGTGCCCGCGAAGGACAGAAAGGCACAGTGTATATCAATGCTGGGCTCACCGATCTGCGCTCGCGTTTTGCCGGCGACCGCATCGTCGAATGGGAGTCGGAAGTCTTAGCCGTGCTGGTCAACGGTGAAACACGCGCGGGCGCGGTCCGCGCAGGAGAAGATGTCGAAATCGTCACTGCCGAGACACCCTTCTATGGTGAGTCTGGTGGTCAGATCGGCGACACTGGACGCATCGAGACCAGCCGTGGCGATGTCGTAGAGGTCTTCGACACGCAAAAGCCGCAACCGTTTCTGGTCGTCCATCGCGGACGGGTGCAGCGTGGCGCAATTCAAGCCGGAGACCGGGTGCGTTTAGTGATTGACACCGAACGGCGCGAAGCGATCCGACTGAATCACTCTGCAACCCATATCTTGCACTCCGCGTTACGTGAGCTTTTGGGCCCGCACGTCCGTCAGGCTGGCTCGCTGGTGACCCCTGATCGGTTGCGTTTCGACTTCACCCACACTAGTCCAGTCAAAGATGATGTCCTTGAACGCATCGAAGACGTGGTCAATGTGCACATTCGGGAAAATGCCGAAGTGACGAGCCAAGAGATGTCGCTCAACGATGCCCTCAAAAGTGGAGCGCTCGCGTTTTTTGGCGAGAAATATGGCGAACGCGTACGTGTCCTGAAGATGGGGAATTTTTCCACCGAACTCTGTGGCGGGACCCATGTCGCACGCACTGGC
>Ga0187892_10009733_pt1 | contig 12502 bp, 11 predicted proteins | sample MA1701073metaG_FD_139345 | JGI IMG/M metagenome (GOLD analysis project Ga0187892, IMG submission 139345) | Bio-ooze microbial communities from a basaltic lava cave in the Kipuka Kanohina Cave System on the Island of Hawaii, USA - MA170107-3 metaG ...
TGAAGACAATTTGCTCATCGCGTGTAAGCGCGGTATCCACCACCGTTTCCAGGTCAAACAAGTTGCCAAACGGAGGCTCGGCACCTGTTTCACAGCCAGGAAAAAGCGTACGGAACTCACGTTCTTCCTCAAGAACGGCGTTGGTGTGCATAACGGCCTGGAGTGCCTCGAAGTCGACTCGGTATGACGCTGGTAAGACCAGCATCACTGGCGTTTGGTCCTCCTTCTTGACCATAACGACCTTGGCTACCTCTTTGCCGGGAACATGCTGAACTCTGGCTGTTTCCTGAGCAGTATACGTGTTCACGTGCTTCAGCACTTCATACTGAGCGTGATGGCTTTCCAAATATTCCTGTAACCTGGGAAGTATCGCCATAACATCCTCCTTGTGCGCTTATGGGACGAACCCCGCTTTGCGACGAATGGTTTTTGCTCGTTCCAAGTTCATGCCATCAGCATGCAGATACCAATACGCGGTTGCCTGCTCGAACTCTGTCCAGTTCTCCACCGTTTCGCGGATGAGGTCTTCGAGTTCAACGGGGTTAGTTGGGCTGCGTACCATCTGACCGGGCCCGTGCGGAGTGTTGGTTGGATCTGCATCCAAGGGAAGCGCAAAGTACGCTACACAAAAGAGATCGGAAGTGTCTTTCGGGTGCATCCCCGTACTCATAACAATCACCTCTTCCGGCGTAAGAGAGATGAACGCAAAACGATGCATAGTTTATGCCAGCGCTAAATTAAACCACAGAGGATTCGTACACTCTGTCACCCATAGTGGGACTCTTTCCGCTCGTCCCGGAGGATGGAAGAGCACAGGCCACAAAGCCTGGTCCAGAGTTTGCTCTTTACTAGTAACAAGATGTATATCCTCCTCATGAACATCGCAGCAGTCGGGGTGGGGATGGACCGACCAAGACCAATGCGCAGCGGCGGCGGGCGTCTCTAGTTCCCCCTGCTGGAACCTACTTTGATGACCGATCTGTAGGGGCGGGGTCACTCGGGTTCCGCCGGAGGGGTGAACCTTAGGTTGGTCAGGAGTATACCGCTCCGTCACTCATTCCTGCATACGTTCAGGGTTATGCAGGCTACTCGTCCTCCTGGCACGGCAGGATTAGATTATGCACGTGAGTCTCAGACGCCAGTTTCCGAAGCATATCCTGTCTCTTCACACGACCCTCTTGGAGAGACAAGGGCGTGTCATGAGCATCCTCGCCCTCTGCCTCGCCTGCCTCACTGCATGTATTCAGGCCCGAAGCACCCCCCCACGGAGGGTGTACTACGAACTGGGACTCAACACCGCCGATCACGTCACCGTCTTGGTCCAGGTGGGGCCGAGAGCGTCAGAACGGTTTGCGGCGTTTTTTCGTGCCTTCTCAACAGAGTTTGAAACATACTGGCCGCACTACTGCCAGGGGCCATCGTGTCTCGCCAATCAATGGCAAATCACCCTCGAAGAAGCAGACAGAGGCACCGTGAGGGTCACCCTCGCGGAGCAGGGCGGTACGATGCAGACGTTCCTGTGGAAACGATTTACAAGCGAGGACCTCAGCGGGATAACGCTCTTCGCAAAACGGATGGTCCGCACCGTGATTGAGCTACTCGCGAGTCTGACCAAAAAAGAGAACTGAATACATGGCACGTTGTATATCCTCTGGTCCGGTGTTCTGTTGTGAAGGGCCGTGAGTGACGTAGGGCTGGTCTATGGAATTATTGACACGAGTGGCGTGAAATATGCCGCGTATGGAGCCAATCGAAGAGATTACGGTGGAACGAGAACGGGCGCGACAGCTTGCCGACCCCAACGTCGATGTCTGTTATCTGGCGACAGTGACGCCGGACGGGCAGCCAGAGGTCCGAGCAATCGCTCTGCGAGAAATCGGTGCCTCTGGCTTCGAGCTGCTATTGAATAGCACCAGTCCCAAGTGGCAACAGATCTTGATGAGCGCACACGTCAGCTTGCTGATTCATTGGCCCACAGTGCACCGACAATATCGCATTCGCGGTCGTATCGTGCCCCTGGGACCAGAGCGGGTTGGGCACTATTGGGGGCGCAAGAGTTATGGTTCGCAACTATTGGAGCAGTACTACGATATCTATCGTCCGCAGAGTGAGCCGATCCCTTCCCGTGCGTCTCTCCTGCAGGAGATGGAGGACTTGCGACGCCGCTTTCCAGAGCCGCATGGAGTACCGATTCCGCCAAGCCTCGTAGGGGTATGTCTCATCCCGCAGGAGATCGAAACCTGGCACGGGTCGCCTATAGATCGGCTGCATGATCGGCGTCTCTACAGACGCAGTGACACAGGATGGGCAGTGCAAACCCTTGTTCCGTGAGGAAATGCTTGAACTCTGCCAATGGCACTGCAACCTCGATATGAGAACGAACGACTCCGGCATGTAACGAACGAACCGGCGAAAGCGTCTGCATGTTGATCGACTAACGGAGCAGCGGTTGCAGCAACGAGTAGTGCATACTGATGAGGACCCATTTCCCGTCCACCTGGGCATAAGTGAACATGTAGCGACCATCAGAATATTCTGATGGCCCATTCTTTTGCTGCGTCGCTAAGCGGAATAGGTTTTGCTGAAAAGACTCTATGGCGACCGCATGGAGAAAGATGCCTCGCCTCCGCCGCTACGTAACGACGTTCAGCAGGAACAGAGAATTTTTGCTGTTTTTGCGTTATCACCCACTCATTCTGAGCGTAGCAGAGCGAAGCCGAAGGGCACAAACTATCGATGTAATCGCTAACCAAATGCCTATGGCGCAGCGGTCGGGGGGGTATTTCCGTTAGTCACCGCATTGAGTAATGCTCACCTAATGAGACGCTGCCACATCGGAGATGAAAAGGTCATGCAAGAACGCATTTTAGTAATTGACGACGAAGAACACATGCTGGCCCTCTTCGAGAGTGTCCTGGGAAAAGAGGGGTACCTGGTCGAATGTGCAGGTTCGGCGGAGCATGCGCTCCACGTTCTGGCGACCAGAGATTTTGATCTCATCATCGCCGATTTGTTACTGCCCGGCATGGATGGGCTAGCACTCTTACGGCAGGTGAAGGAAGTCCGTCCGTTGTTGCCCTACATTCTACTCACCGGCCACGGAACCGTGCGCTCAGCCGTGGAGGCCATGAAGGACGGCGCGACCGATTATTTGACCAAACCAGTCGATACCGATGAACTTAAAGTGGTTATTGCCAAAGCCCTACAATTCCATCGCTTGGCACGCGAGGTGGAACAACTCCGTGCCCAGATCGCTAACGGTCGCAGCTTTCCCCACATCATTGGCCAGAGCAAGTCCATGCAGGCGTTGTTGCGTCTGGTCGATTTGGTCGCGGACAGTGATGCAACGGTACTCCTACAAGGAGAGTCGGGCACGGGGAAGGAACTGATTGCCCGCGCGATTCACGATCACAGTGCCCGCCGCGGACGGCCCTTTGTCATTCTTGATTGCGGCACAGTGCCAGAAAGCTTGTTGGAAAGTGAGCTATTCGGCTACACCAAGGGGGCCTTCACCGGTGCAGTGACCAATAAGAAAGGGCTCTTCGAAGAAGCCGATGGCGGGACGCTGCTGCTGGACGAAATCGGTGACGTCACACCCCTGTTTCAGGCCAAATTACTGCGCGTGTTGCAAACTGGAGAAATTCGTCCAGTCGGAAGCACTAGACGCATTACGGTTGATGTGCGCGTGATTGCCGCAACCAACCGGGACCTCAAAAAGATGGCGGCGGAACGGCAGTTTCGCGACGATCTGTATTATCGGTTGGCGGTCGTTCCGCTGCGACTTCCTCCCTTGCGGGAACGTCGAGAAGACATTCCATTGTTAGTCGAATACTTTCTTACCCGATCATGTCAGCGGAATGGGCGCGAGCCGAAAACGATGTCGCCAGCGGCGCTACGTCGTTTGCTGGATGCATCATGGCCAGGCAACGTGCGTGAGCTTGAGCATACCATCGAACGGGCAGTGGTGTTGACCTCCAGCGCGGAGATTCCCCTGGAAAATATTATTCTTGAATCCACCGAGAGCGACATATCAGCCCTCCCGTCGCCGCAAGCGGTGAGTCACGCTCAGGCGATCTTAAACAATGCCGAGCGAGAAAAATTACGTGCCGCCCTGACGCAAACGAACGGAAATCGTTCTCGCGCCGCCAAAGTCTTAGGCATCAGCCGCTCAACTCTCTACGAGAAGTTGAAGCATCATCACCTAAGCAACAGCCACAGTCTGTCACGACCATCCTCTGTCCGGCCATGACGGACACTGTAACTCCTGATCATATCAGGGGAAATATCACAAAAAGTTGCTACTGTTCGAACGGATCGGACAGCATGACATGATAGCAGTGCACGTACACAGTCGCCTGCATTTACTGACGTTTCTCACCTGTGTGTTTCCCTGAGTAGGCTCTTGATGTCCAATGCTTCGGACACCAGATTTACCCCGATGAGAGCCCTCATGGGGATTTTTCGTGCGATTGCGCTTGCAGAAGAAGCCCCTCGTCTGGCGGGTTCACATCTTTGGATGTTCCAGGAGGTAAACAAACTCTGCCAAGAATTTTTCCGTCCACCCCTTTCCTCGTTGCTGTGCTACCATCTCGATCTGCGTTCGAGAGAGCCAGGCTCCGTGACACGTATGGCACTCATGAATCGCCTCTCCATGAAGAGGATGCGGATGGAGTCGCTCACCACATTCCGGACACCGCATGCGGGCAAGTTCGCGGAAGGTGTCTTCTCGTTCCGCTTCCTGCTGCTGTTTCAACTTAGCCATGAGCTCACGGTCGCGGGCAGCGAAATACTGATCCTCTTCAGCTCGCTCCTTCATGCGGATCTTCTCTCCCAAGGGATCTCTTTCGCTCATCGGTGAACCTCCTGCCAGTGGTAGAGTATGCGCTCACTCCGGGGATGGGAAGCCGCACTCTCGTACACCTTGTTCTAGTGACTGATATACTCCCGCAAGTAACGGTTCTCGAACTCTGTCGCTTCGAGTTGCGCTTTGACCACGTCCCCAATCGAGATCAAGCCAAAAAGCCGATGACCAACGAGAATGGGCAAATGGCGGACACGATTGTGCGTCATAATGCTCATGACATACTGGACGTCGTCATCGGGAGTTGCGACGATAAGCTGGGTGGTCATAACCTCGCGGACGCGTGTAGATTTGACCTGTTCACCATGCTGCGTACATTCGCGGAGGACGTCGCGCTCAGTAATGATGCCAAGAAGGTTTCCGTTGTCGTTGCAGACCACCAATGAGCCAATCCGACGTTCGATCAACGTCTCCATCACCTGTTGCATTGTCGCATCAGGACTGATGGTGTGCACGTCGGTTCCCTTGTGTTGTAAGATGTCCTTGACCTTCATCGTTAGTCCCTCCTGTTAAGCAAAAGCTATTCCGCAGGCAGTCACTCAAATCCAAACCCTGGGATCCGATTATTTTCCGCTTTCTGACAGTCGCTCTCGTAAGTGCTGTTCTTTGTTTTCAGCGATGGACCAGCGTTGGCACAGTTTCTGCTCAAGAAAACCGCTAGTGAGATAAATACACAACAGAAAGGAGAGTCGTTCGGAACCAACCGCAGAAGGAGGATACGTATGAGTCCACGGTTGTTGTTACACGAGTTGATCGCCTGCGAGCAACGGATTCGTGCGTGGTACCGAGCGCTCGGTGCGAAAACCGACCTACCGGCAGAAGCACGGTTCTTCTGGAATTGTATGGCAGAAGACGAGCGGCAGCATCTTGCCATGCTCCAACAATCGGATCGCTTGGTCGATCTGATGGCATCTCCTCCGCCGTTGTCTGAGGAAGTCCTCGCACGTGTCCAAACATTACTGACCTCAGCTGAGACCGCGCTACGACAGGAAAACTTGCGTGTCGAGGAGGCGTTGTCGTACACGGTCGCGATTGAGACTGCCGCATTGAACGAACTGGCCGAGCGATGGATCGAGGGGTTTCCAGACAGCGTTGGTTGGCTCCTGCGACAGTCAGGTCCAGAGATGGAGGTGCATTTCCGCCGGCTCATCGATGCCGTCGATACGCTCAGTGGTGATCAAGGTCTGCATCAGCAAGCTCTCGCGTTGTGGAATGCGTCGCACGCCTCTCTACCCGAGCACGGTACTGTGTCGACGTAAGTTCGGGCACGTGCGAGCGAAGCAGGATTGGTCAATCGGTTTCCTGCTGATGACGGAAAAGACAAAGGGATACCGAATGAAAGGAAGAGACCTTCTTCGCGCATGTACCAAGCAACAAACGCCATGTCGGTGGTCATCACTGAAGAAAAAAGGACGAAGCCCTCCTGGCTGCGTGCATGGTCGGTGCGAAGCACGATCACTCCCTATGAATAACCATTTTTACCCGATTGGCTGCATGTCGCATGGCAATCGGTTGCAAAAGGAGGACTCACGATGCCAACCTACATTCTGTTGAGCACCTTAACCCCAGAAGGACGCCAGACCTTACATAAGAATCCTGATCGGCTGGAAGAAGTCAACGCTGAAATTGCGGCCTTTGGCTGCGAGATTAAAGGGCAGTACGCCCTGTTAGGGGCGTACGACTTCCTGACCATCATCGACGCACCAGACAATGAGACGGTGGCGCATCTCTCGGTTGATCTTGGCTCCCGTGGGACGGTCAACATTACTACCGCCCCAGCCATTCCAACAGTGCAATTCCGCGAAAAACTCAAAGGTCCAAAACAAATAGGTCGGCGCTAACCCTGAGGTCTGCGTGGACTCGATGGATGCACACCTGATGCGGGGGTGTCGTTGCCCCGCACTAGCCGACAACGACACCCCTGGGAAAAACCGTAGCAGGAGGCATCGATGAAAACCCCCTTTCTCTGCCTATCGATCATCGTCGTGATTGGAGTTGCTCTTCTCGTGATTCCAGCGCTATCCGTGCATGGCGAAGAGCTGCCACAGACACTGCTGAGAAATTCAGGTTATCACCGCACACAAGCTGCCACATATCGCCAGGAAGCATCTCAGCTCGACAAGGCGATTGAGCACTATAAGATCATGGCTCGGATTTATACCTACGGCAGCGAGAGACCGTCTGGGACGATGAACCCGCAGGGGCGTCGACTTATGGTCGTGCGTACCAAACGGGTCATCCAGTACTTTACGCAAGAGAGGCAAGAGAAAGAACGACTCGCCGCTGACCATGATGCATTCGCCCAGTCGTTGCCTGGAAACTGAGAGCGGAGGGAGTGGGATTCGAACCCACGAGAGCCTGTTAGGACCCTACCGATTTTCAAGACCGGCGCTTTCAACCGCTCAGCCATCCCTCCATATAGTGGAAACTACATGGCCTTTTTGATTTCTGGAAGAGGGGTCGAATGGGGGGTGTTGTGAAAATTGATGGGACTTTTTTCTGAAAATCGCTGTTCAAGGGCTTCCATCGCTTTGCGTTTATGGTCTGGGGAGAGATGGGAGTACCGTAAGGTCATGGCGATGGTCTTATGCCCCATCAGTTCCTGGACCGTGCGAATGTCAACCCCCGCCATAACTAACCGACTTGCAAAGGTGTGTCTTAGGTCATGAAAATGGAAGTCCTTGAGCCCGGCACGCTGAACCGTGTGCTCAAAGGCAGTTCTGATGGAACGGTAGGGTTCCCCATGACAGTTGCGAAACAGGAACGGCGAACCGCTTGCCTGTGCTTTGGTAACCAGTTTTCGCAACGTGTCCCGTAAGGTCGCCGTCATGGGAACAGACCGCCCTTCTCCATTCTTGGCATAGCCCGCTCGCACACTCACCAGTCCGCGGGTAAAGTCCACGTCCTCAGGGCGAAGGCTCAAGAGTTCGTTGCGACGAAAGCCGGTATGGAGTGCGGTGACAACCAGATCCCGGACATGTTCCCGACATTCGGCCAGCAATTGCACTTCTTCTTCGTCGTCCAAGAAGCGAACACGGGTATTGTTCACCCGGAGCATCTTCACTTCCTTCACCGGGTTCTCTGTCGCCTTCTTCCATATCACGGCTTTGGAGAAGATTGCCTTCAGGCACGCTATCTCTAGGTTGACCGTCTGGTTACTCCTCCCCTTCTCCTTTCGTTCCTTCTTGTATTTCTCGATTAACCACGGAGTAATGTCCGATAATAATTTACCCGTAAAGAATGGACGGAGGGCGACAAGGGATGTTCCATCCCGCTCATAGGATCGTGGTTTCTTGTTCGCCTTGCTCCATTCCAGATAGTCCTTAGAAAAGTCTTCGAATCGAGGGCTCTTGCGAGCCTTAGCTGGATTAAGTCTCTTTTCAATCACTTCTGTTTTCTTTCGCGCGAGCTCTTCTTTGGCTGTCGTCCGTGAGACTTGGCCAATACAGCCCGCGTGACGAGTGCCTTTGTACACAAAGTCGTAGTACCAGACTTTGGACTTGCCACGTTGGTAGAGTGACATCAGTTATTTCTCCTTTCTGTGATCGTTGATGAAGGTCTATCACTTGGTTTCTGTTGTTTCATTTCGTCAGCCATGCACATACCTCCTTTCAGTAATAGCTTGGCGAGTTCACTATTCACCAGCTAAGTTTCTCTTACGCTCCAGCTATAGTGTTGATTGCACTGTGGCGGACCGCTTCTCGCCTACGATCGTTTCTTTCTTCCCTTTGACGCGTGCACCTCCTTTCTGAGGAATTCCAACAGTCGCACGACTGGCTCGGGAATACTGCGGATGCCCATTTCCCACCGAGTGACGGTGTTGCGGGCCACGCCGAGCTTCTCGCCCAGTTGTGGTTGCGTGAGTCCAAGTTCGGCGCGGAGGGCTTTGAGTTCATCACCCGTCATACTGAGATGCTACCAATGGTAGCGTCTCTTGTCAAGCCACTCGGTTATCTTTTCCTTGACTTTTTTGTCAGTCATATAGTAGCGTTGTGGCAAGGGAGGCACATGAACCACACCTTTCGTGAGCAAGACATCGTCGATTGGCGACAAGTAGAGTCGTCCTTCCTTGTATCCCGCCCTGCAGAGCCTTTATCTAAACGGGGAATCCACAATGAACGTTTTCCACACGCACTCCCGCATCGTTTCCGACTACGCGACCTACATTCGCAGCTTTCTCAAGATTGCGGACCCACAGATCCTCGGAGTTGTTGAGAATGAATTGAACAAAGGGAAGCTGTGGCCTGAGCCCCTCCTGCGGTTCAACCCATCTTTCGAGATGTCCGGTAGTCTCGATGACCTTGTGAGGGCTGGGACTCTTCATTCAGACCTCCGGGATATTTTCAAAGGGTACACACTCTATCGCCACCAAGTTGAAGCGATCAAGTTGGGTACGGCTGGAAAAGACTTTGTCGTCACGTCGGGCACAGGATCAGGCAAGTCACTCACCTACATCGGTTCAATCTTTCACCATCTCCTTTCGCATCCGGATGCGAAAGGAGTCACCGCCGTCGTCGTGTATCCGATGAACGCCCTGATCAATTCACAGTCCGACGAGTTCACACGGTACAAGACCAACTACGAGGAAGCGACCGGTAAAGAGTTTCCGATCTCGTTCGGCCAATATACCGGTCAGGAAAAGGAGACGAGCCGTGAGAAGATGCGCGAGGAGCCGCCCCAGATTCTCCTCACCAATTACATGATGCTGGAACTGCTGCTCACCCGCCTGCGAGAACGCCCGATTCGGGATGCCATCTACGAGAACCTACGTTTTCTCGTCTTCGATGAACTCCACACTTATCGCGGTCGCCAGGGTGCCGATATTGCTCTCCTCATGCGTCGCATCCGCTCTTGTTGTGCACAGCAGATGGTTTGCATCGGAACATCAGCCACGATGGTCTCGGTTGGTACCCTCTCCGCGCAGCGTGCTGAGGTGGCCAATGTGGCGTCGAAGCTTTTTGGCAAGCCATTTACCCCGGAGCAGGTAATTCCCGAATACCTTGACCGTTCACTCTCGTTTAATGGCCCGATCCCGACAGGGGCCGAGCTGGCGGCCGCAATCACAACAGGCGTTAATCCGGAGGATGACGTTGAAAAGCTCAAGGCACATCCGGTTGCTGTGTGGCTCGAAAATACAGTCGCCCTTGAAACTCGCGAGGATGACTTGGTACGTGGTAAGCCGAAACGCATTTCCCAGATCGTAGCGGCACTCGCCACGGAATGCAGACTGCCGGAAACAACTTGCCAGAGCTTTCTCGAACACCTGCTGCAGTGGATCAGCTCTGTAAATCAACGCCTTCAGGACGCTGGCCGGCGGTACACGCTGCTGCCGTTTAAACTTCATCAGTTCATCTCGCAAACTGGCTCGGTATACACAACCCTTGACCAAGACGAGAATCGTTTCATTACCCTTGAGCCGGGAGTGTACAAGAGCGACGAAGAAGACAAAAAGCCGATCTTCCCGAACGTATTCAGCCGCGCTAGCGGTCATGCCTTCATCTGCGTTTCTCGCTTCGGAGACCGGTTGGAACCCCGTGAGTTCCGAGACAGCTCTGACGATGATGCCGAGGCCACCGACGGCTATCTGATCGTTGGCGACGATGTGTGGGACCCGTCGGAGGACAGTGACCTCCTCCCAGAAACCTGGATGCGCATCACGAAAAGCGGGCTCGTTCCACGTGCGGAGAAGAAAGCCCTCTTCCCTGTAAAACTGTACTTCGACGAGTTCGGCAACTGTTCCGAGACGACCCAGATGAAGTGGTGGGGCTGGTTCATGAAAGCCCCTCTGCTCTTCGATCCGACGGGCGGTGTCTTTTTTGATACCAAAACAAATGAGGGAACAAAGCTGACGAAGCTCGGCAGCGAAGGACGGAGCACGTCAACGACCATCACTGCCTACTCCATCCTTAACCAACTTGACGATGCCGGGTTCAAACAGGAAGACCAAAAGCTCCTCAGCTTCACGGACAACCGCCAGGACGCCGCGCTCCAAGCCGGCCATTTCAATGATTTCGTGCAAGTCGTCCGTCTCCGCGCCGGCATACATAAAGCGCTGGAACAGGCACCTGCCGGCTCATTAACCTATGCGACGATTGGAGAGGCGGTGTTCAAGGCGCTCGGACTGCCATTTCTCGATTTTGCCAACAGGAAGGAGGATACGACGCTCGCTCCAGTGCGACGGAACTACGAGCAGTGCTTTCAAGACTATCTCGTCTACCGCGCGATCGCAGATTTGCGGCGTAGTTGGCGGATTGTCCTGCCCAACCTGGAACAATGCGCTCTCTTGACTATTGAGTATGCGGACCTGGACGAGATTGCCGCAACAGACGATTTCTGGAAAGACGCTCCACTCCTGGGCAAGTTAAATCACGTGGACCGAAAAGAATTTCTTTGCACTATTCTCGATTTCTTCCGCCTTGAGTACGCGATCCACAGTGAGAACTACCTGACGCAGTCACGCATTCAGGAGAACGAGAAGCAGTTCCGCGAGAGGTTGCGTCCGCCCTGGACGTTAGACCGTAACGAAGAGCTTCGTGAACCATATTTCATCCGGTACGACCCGCTCCACAAAAATTCTAAGCTTTATTCAAAGAGCATGGGGCCTGCGAGTGCCCTTGGAAAGTTCATTAAACTCTATGTTCGCCAGCGCGATCTCAATATCGATTTGAAAAAAGATCACTATCGTCACTTCATCCTCCAGGTGATGAATATGCTGGAGCAGGCCGATTATCTGAAGTCCCAGATCGCCAGGAATGAAAAAAACGAGGAGGTACCAATCTATCGTCTCCGTGTCGAGAAGATCATCTGGAAGATGGGGGACGGAAAGACCGCTAAGGCTGACGTTATCAAGCAGCGTTCCTACAGAAACCACGCGCCGAAGCCTAACGAGTTCTTCCAATCGCTCTATCAACGTGACTTTGCCAAGATGAAACGGCTCCGCGGTGAAGACCACACCGGCCAGCTCAGTACAGACATGCGCATTGATCGCGAAGAGCTGTTTCGCAAGGGCGAGATTAGCTCACTCTTTTGCTCTCCGACTATGGAGCTGGGCATTGATATCAAGAATCTGAGTGTCGTCCACATGCGCAACGCACCGCCGAATCCGGCAAACTATGCGCAACGTTCAGGACGTGCCGGACGTAGCGGTCAAGCCGCTCTCGTCTTCACTTACTGTTCGAGTTACGCCCCGCACGATCGCCACTACTTCAAGGAACAAGAGGCGCTAGTGGCGGGTGTGGTAATGGCGCCGAAGCTTGACCTCTGCAATCGAGAGTTGCTGGCCTCCCACCTGAACGCCCTCGTGGCCTCAGAGATGGGACTCCCAGGACTCGACGAAATGGGGGGAACCAAGCCGTCGATTATGCGTTTGGTCTCAGACGACAACGATAAGATGCCGCTTGCATCTGAGGTGCGAGCCGGTCTGGACATCCCACCCATCCTCTTCGATAGTTTGAAGGCATCGTTCAAACGGACTCTCAAGGACTTCGAGGGCGAGCTGCAACGCAACGCCGCGACGTGGTATTCCGAGCAGTGGATCGAGCAGAACCTCTCGACGATCGCCGAGCATTTGGACAACGCACTCGGTCGCTGGCGTCGCCTCTACCGGTCCGCCCGGACGATCCTCACCCAGGCGACACAGAA
>Ga0187892_10009734_pt1 | contig 12500 bp, 12 predicted proteins | sample MA1701073metaG_FD_139345 | JGI IMG/M metagenome (GOLD analysis project Ga0187892, IMG submission 139345) | Bio-ooze microbial communities from a basaltic lava cave in the Kipuka Kanohina Cave System on the Island of Hawaii, USA - MA170107-3 metaG ...
ATCGTCGCGGCCAGCGAGCGGCTGAAAAAATGCGTCCGCCGCAACGACATCGTGGCGCGGCTTGGCGGCGACGAGTTCGCCATCATCCAGGAATCGGCGACGGACTCCTACAACATCGATTTGCTGGCGCACCGCCTGGTGGCAGCCATGACGGAAACTTTCGAGGTCGGTGGCCAACGCATCAATGTGGGTGCGAGTGTTGGGATCACGCGGGCACCCGAGGATGGCACCGACAGCGCATCCCTCCTCAAAAATTCCGATCTGGCGCTGTATCGCGCCAAGGCCGATGGCCGTGGCACATTCCGGCACTTCGAGCCGCAAATGCAGTTGCACCTGCTTACCAAACGGGCGCTGGAGCTCGACTTGCGGAGCGCGCTCAAGAACGGAGAACTCGTCCTCTACTATCAGCCTATCGCCAACATACGCACCGGAACCACGGTGGGCTTTGAAGCTTTGCTGCGCTGGCAGCACCCGGACCGCGGCCTGATCCCGCCATCGGAATTCGTGCCCATCGCCGAGGACACCGGATTGATCGTGCCTATTGGCGCGTGGGTGGTCGAACAGGCCTGCAGGGATGCCAGCACATGGCAGGAAGGTTTGACAGTCGCCGTCAACCTTTCGGGCGACCAGTTCAAGCATGGAAATGTCATCAGCACGGTGCAGCGCGCGCTTGCGGTGTCGGGACTCCAAGCGGGCCGGCTCGAACTTGAAATCACCGAAACCGTGCTGCTCGAGCAAGCCAATGAGCCGCTGATCGCGCTCAAGGCGTTGCGCAGCCTGGGCGTGCGCATTGCCATGGACGATTTCGGCACTGGCTATTCGAGCCTCGGTTATCTGCAGAAATACCCGTTCAACAAGATCAAGATCGACCAATCCTTTATACGCGGGCTGGGCGGATCGCCGCATAATGCCGCGATTGTCCGCGCCATCCTGGCCATTGGCCACAGCCTCAACATCAGGGTCTCGGCGGAAGGCGTTCAGAGCGAGGAAGAGCTGGCTATCCTCCGCGACCTTGGCTGCGTTGAGGGTCAAGGTTACTATTTCAGCAAGCCCCTACCGGCGAAGGAAATCGATCCGGGTTTGCTTGTTTCAGGACTGAAGAAGATCGCGGGCTAAAATCGAACTGCTCTTGTTCCTTTTCGTCATGCCCGGATTTGTTCCGGGCATCGTCTTCTTGGCCGAACAAGAAGATGGCCGTGACGAGCACGGCCATGACGAAAAAATGGCATTACTCTATTCCACCACGACGAGCGCGCCTACCTCCACGCGATTATAAAGGTCGATCACCTCTTCATTCATCAAGCGGATGCAGCCGGAGGATACGGCCCGGCCGATGCTCCACGGCTCCGTCGTGCCGTGAATGCGAAATTGCGTATCGCCAATATAGATGGCGCGCGCGCCGAGAGGATTATGAGGCCCGCCCCGCATGTATTTCGGAATATAGCGGCCCAGCGCGGCCTCACGCTCGATCATCTCGCGCGGCGGCCGCCAGTCGGGCCATTCGGCCTTGCGTGAAATGCGGTTGGCGCCCTTCCAGGTGAACCCTTCGCGGCCGACGCCCACATTGTACTCAACGGCCTCGCCTGCCGACAACACGTAGTAGAGCTTGCGATCTCCCGTGCGGACAATGACGGTACCAGGGTCATAGCCGGTGGTGAAGGATACCGTCTTGTGCAGGAGCGGTTCGAATGCAGGTTGATCGATGGAAAATTCGTCGCCACCAGCCATGCCTCCGAAAATCTGGAACGATTGCTGCCTGGCGCCGCTGGCGGGCGCTACCGCCAGCGCCCCGCCCAACAGGACCGCGGTCCAAAAATGATTACGCATAGTCTACCACCTTGATCTCCGCAGCATTGCGACGCCCGGTTAATGGGCCATTAAACCTCCGCCCCCTCGCCCCCGGCATCGAGTTTGCTGAGCAACGCAGCGGCACTTTCTTCGAGAACCGGATGAATCCACGATGGCGCGAGCTCGACTATGGGCTTCAACACAAAAATGCGCTCGGCAATTCCGGGATGGGGAAGAATGAGACTGCCCGGATCATCCTGTATCACTCCGTGATAGTCGAGAAGATCGAGATCAAGGGTGCGAGGCCCCCACCGCACATTGCGGCGCCGGCCGGCGCTGCTTTCGATCTCATGCAATTTCTCCATGAGCGCTTGCGGCGTCAGTTGCGTGCCGATCTTCGCCACGGCATTGACGAAAGGCGACTGCTCGATGGGTCCCAATGGCTTGGACATCATCAGCCGCGAAGCGCCTTCGAGCTTCAAGGGATCACGATCGAGGGCGAGAAGAGCTCGCTCAACCGTTTCGCGCGGACTTCCCCAAGGTCCGGTCCTGTTACTGCCGAGGGCCACGAGTATCATGATTTCACTTGAGCGCCGGTGGCTGCGGGAATAGAACGGATCATTACTCTTTCCGGGGATTTTAGCGATGAACTTTTATCAGGATGAACGCGTTGCCCTGTTTATCGATGGCGCCAATCTCTACGCAACGGCCAAGACGCTGGGCTTCGACATCGATTACAAGCGCCTTCTTGGATTTTTCCGCAAGCGCTCGCGGCTGATCCGCGCCATCTATTACACCGCACTCCTCGACGATGCGGACTATTCGCCGATCAAGCCGCTGATCGATTGGCTCGACTATAATGGCTATAAAGTAGTGACCAAGCCCGCGAAGGAGTTCACCGACTCCATGGGCCGCCGCAAGATCAAGGGCAACATGGACATGGAACTTGCCATTGATGTGATGCAGCTTTCCGACAACCTCGACCATATCGTGCTGTTTTCCGGCGACGGCGATTTCCGCTCGCTGGTGGCCGCCGTGCAGGCCAAGGGCCGCCGCGTTACCGTGATCTCAACGCTCACCACGCGCCCGCCGATGATCGCCGACGATCTGCGCCGCCAGACCGACCAGTTCATCGATCTCGCGGACTTGCGCGATGAGGTGGGCCGCGACCCCGCCGAGCGCGAACAGCGCCAGCGCGACCGCGGCTATGGCGTGATGACGCCCCAAAAGGAAAGCTTCGAGGACTTCGCCGACATTTGATGGCCAGTTTCCCTTTTCTCCTTCCCCCCTCGCGGGGGAAGGTGGATCGCGCCGCAGGCGCGAGACGGATGAGGGGCTGGTCCAGCGAGTCCTGTCCTGCAGTTGAGATGCTGAACCGCCCCCTCATCCGGCGCTTCGCGCCACCTTCCCCCGCGAGGGGGGAAGGACGATGCCATGCTCGCTGAGCCTTCACGCGATTGCCCGCTATGCCCGCGGCTAGTGGCATTTCGTCTCTTGCAGCGAGTCGCGGAACCTTCCTGGCACAACGCTCCGGTTCCCTCCTTCGGCGATCCAGATACGCGGCTGCTGATCGTGGGCCTGGCGCCAGGCCTTCGCGGCGCCAATCGTACCGGCCGGCCTTTCACCGGCGACTATGCTGGTGAACTGCTTTACGCAACGCTGATCAAGTTCGGATTCGCACAGGGCGAATATCGAGCCGATGCCAATGACGGCTTGCAGCTTGTTGATGCTCTCATCGCCAATGCGGTTCGCTGCGTGCCGCCGGAGAACAAACCTACTCCCGCCGAAATCAAGACCTGCAACAGATTTCTCTCAGCGCAGCTCCGCGCATTGCCAAAGCTTCGCGCCATTGTTGCCCTCGGCCGCATCGCCCATGACGCAACGCTTGCGGCGCTGTCGGAGCGGCGCGCCCGTTTCCCCTTCGGCCATGGCGCTGCCCACGATCTCGGCGGCATCCGTCTTTTCGACAGCTATCACTGCTCGCGCTACAACACCAACACCGGCGTGCTTACGCCACAGATGTTTGAAAGTGTGTTCGGGACGGTGCGTGCTTACCTCGGTTGAAGCAACGCCAGCGTCTCCTCCGCGTCCTTCTCCGGCACCGTCACCGGGAAGCGCACGGTTTCTACAACGCCGTCCTGGGCAACGAGCGTCAGGCGCTTCAAATAGTCCACACCCCCCGTGGTGAAAACCGGAAGGCCAAGCTTGCTGGAGAATTGACGTTCCGCATCCGAGAGTAGCAGAAAGGTCAGACGATGCCGCCGCGCAAATTCATCTTGCCATTCTGGTTCCTGAAAACTCACTCCGAACAGCTTCACACCGGCGTTGTGAAAATGCTGGTAAGCCCTTGAATATCCGACTATTTGCGGCGTCGACCCGTGTGCGCCCGGGATGGTGTCCCAGCCCGGCGGATCGGCATAGCCCGGCCTGCCGGTCCAAGGGTAGCAAAAGATCACGACACGGCCCTGGATGCGGGCGGGTGTCTCCACGCCGCCGCGGGTCGAGGTCAGCGCCGCGTCAGGCAGCTTGCGCCCGACCAGATGCTGCACTTCAGCCCTTCTCGCGCATGATGCGAGCGCGTTCGCGGTCCCACGAACGGGTTTTGATGGCTTCGCGCTTGTCGTGCAACTTTTTGCCCCGCGCCAAAGCGATATCGACCTTGCAGCGGCCGCGCGGATTGAAAAACATCTTGAGCGGCACAACGGTGAGCCCCTCGCGCAGAACGCCGTTCGACAGTTTGTCGATCTCCCGCTTGTGCAGCAGCAGCTTGCGCGGCCGCTTCGGCTCGTGATTGAAGCGGTTGGCCTCACGATAAATTGGAATGTTGGAGTTGATCAGGAACAGTTCGCCGCCCTTCATCGTGGCGTAGGACTCGGCAAGATTGCTGCGGCCCTGGCGCAATGATTTCACTTCCGAGCCCTGCAGTGCAATCCCGGCCTCGAAGGTTTGCATGATCTCATAGTCGAAGCGGGCGCGGCGGTTGTCGGCGACAACCTTGATGCCTTCCTGCTTGCGCGACGCTTTGGCGCCGCCGCTCTTTGACGACATTTCAGTTCAGCAGTCCGGCGTGCACCATGGCTTCGCGCACCGTTGTCTTGGTCGATTCGGAGACCGGCACCATGGGCAAACGGGCGTGCGCCTCGCACAAGCCAAGCAGGCTTGCCGCATATTTTACTGGGCCAGGGCTCGTCTCCACGAACATGGCATGATGCAGCGGCATGAGCCGGTCCTGCAGCTTCAATGCCTTGGCATAATCGCCGGCGAGTGTTGCCTCCTGGAACTCGGCGCAGAGCCGTGGCGCCACGTTAGCCGTGACAGAAATGCAGCCTGTGCCGCCATGGGCGTTGAAAGCCAATGCCGTTCCGTCCTCGCCCGAAAACTGGATGAACTTTTCACCGGACATGAGCCGCTGGCGCGAGGGCCGCGCCAGATCGCAGGAAGCATCCTTTGTGCCGACGATATTGGGGCAGTCCGCGGCAAGTCGGGCAAGCGTCTCGACCGAAATGCTGGCGACGGTACGGCCCGGCACGTTGTAGACAAAGATCGGAATATCGACAGCGTCGGCTATGGCCTTGAAATGGGCGTAGATGCCCTCCTGTGTGGGCTTGTTGTAATAGGGAACGACGATGAGGGCGGCGTCCGCGCCCGCCTCCTTGGCATGCTTGGTATAGTCGATCGCCTCGGCGGTGGCGTTTGAGCCTGTGCCGGCGAGAACCGGAACGCGACCCCTGGCCTCCTGGATGCAAACCTCGACGACGTGCTTGTGCTCTTCGGGCGTCAGCGTCGGGCTTTCACCCGTGGTGCCGACGGGGACCAAGCCGTGGCTCCCCTCGGCGATCTGCCAGTTCACCAGGTTCCGGAACGCTTTTTCGTCGATCCCCCCGTTCTTCATCGGCGTGATCAGGGCAGAATTGGAGCCGCGAAAAGTCACTGGAAAATCTCCGGTAAGGACTTCGAAACCTTCGGGCGCATAATTTCAGGCCCACGAACAGTGTGGGACAATAGACGTTCGACTCCAGACCGGCAAGCGCGTTGGGCTTCGCCCTTTTGGGGCAATGGGTTGACGCGATGGCCTTTTAGCGCGAAACAGTGTGTGGGTGTGGGGAATCGATGATCAAGGCAAGACTGGCCCGTGTACTGCTGTGGATACTGGTAAGCGCCGGCGTGCTGGCGGCTGCCCAGGCCGTGGCCGGATCCAAGGCGCCGCCGCTCGCGGTTCAAGCCACCAAACTGGCCCTTGCCGGAAATTTCATCGATGCCGGCATCGTTGCCAGACGCTCGAAGGATGAAGCTGCAATCAAGCTGGTCGAACTGCTCTATCTTCGCGATCATCCCAAGGACGCGGGCTACGCCCGCATCATGAATTTTCTGAGTGACGCTCCCAAATGGCCCATGGCGGACGCGCTGATGAAACGCGCCGAACGCGCGCTTTATCAAAACAGAGAATCGACTGAAGTCATTCTCGCCCACTTCGAAAAGCGCCAGCCGGCGACGCCGGAGGGCGCGCTGGCGCTGGCGCGGGCTAAACTTGCCAGCGGCGATAAGGCCGGGGCGAAAAAGCTCGTATCGCCGGTGTGGAGCAATCCTGAACTTGACCCGGAACTGGAAAAACCGGTTGCCGCTGAGTTCAAAAATCTTCTTGGCCTGGAGGATCACCAGCGCCGCATGTGGCGGCTGGTCTACGCGCATGAAACCAATGCCGCGATTCGCATGTCAAAGCGGCTTTCCGGCGGCCATCAGAGCGCCGCCAAGGTGGCGCAGGCGCTGCTGCGCGGAACGGGCGGTGCCGACAAGCAATATGGCAAGCTGCCCGCCGCCATGCGCGAGCAGCTGGCGATGAAATATGCTCTCGTGGTGTTTCACCGCAAGCGCCAGGCCTATGGCAAGGCCCGCGCCATCCTCGTTGGCATATCGGGCGACAATGGCGATGCCAAGTCCTGGTGGGTGGAACGGCGCATGGTCGTGCGGCGTTCGATCGGCATCAGGAACAAGGACAGTTTCAAGACAGCCTATCAGATCTCACGGTCACACGGCCTCGCATCGGGCGAAGGCGCGCTTGAGGGCGAATTCCTCGCGGGCTGGATCGCTCTTCGTCATCTCAAGCAACCCGAAAAAGCGCTTGGCCATTTCGAGAAGCTTGCCTCGCTTGCCGGGACGGAAACCGAAAAGGCTCGCGCCAAATACTGGACTGGACGGACGCTTGCGGCGCTCGGGCGAGACGGCGAAGCGAAGTCCGTCTATCGCGATGCCGCCCAGTATTCGACGGTCTACTACGGTCAATTGGCCCGGGAAAAAATTGGTCTCGGCAAGGTTCCGGAGAAGGTCGCAAGCGGCAAGGCTTCGGCTGAGGCCCAGGCCAAGGTCGGCAAGGACGAAGTGGTGCGGGCCTTCAAGATGGTGGCTGCGACGGGCAAGACGGTTGACCTCTACATGTTCCTGTGGGCCTTCGCTAACCGCTTTGACACGGCCGATGAAATGAATGCGGTTGCTGACGTGGTGTGGTCGGAAGGCGGCGCCACCATGGCGGTCAAACTCGCCAAGGCGGCCGCACCCCGCAACATCGACATCGACAGTTGGAGCTACCCGGTGAATGCATTGCCGGGCTGGAAACAGGTGGGCCGGCCCGTAGAGAAGGCGCTGGTGTTCGGCCTGTCGCGGCAGGAAAGCGAATTCAATCCAACCGTGGGCAGCATTGCGGGCGCGCAAGGCTTGATGCAAATCATGCCGTCCACGGCCAAGCTCATCGCCAAACGCCACAAGTTATCGTACAAGAAAGGCAGCCTGACGTCGGATCCCTCATATAACGTCAAGCTCGGAGCCGCCCATCTCGGCGACCTGCTCCAGGATTTCAGCGGCTCCTATGTTCTGACGCTGGTGGCCTATAACGCCGGGCCGCGGCGGTCCTACGAATGGATGGCCGAATATGGCGATCTGCGCCGCGGCGTCGATCCCGTCGACTGGGTTGAATCGATTCCCTTCCAGGAAACCCGGCAATATGTGCAGAAGGTTTTGCAGAATGTCCACATGTACCGCTCGCGCCTGGCGCCCGATACTGTGCGGCCCCTCACGGCCGATCTGGCTAGAGGCTCGGTGAAGAAGATCGAAGTTGCGGACAACACATCCGTAGTGCAGCCGGCTTCCTGCGACGGCGCTACGATCGCCGATCTGATTTCCGCCTGTCAGTAAAGCGTTTTCATCCCTCTTCGCGCGTAAGCGCGGGGAGGATGTCAGTTGCGTAGCAACTGACGGGTGGTCTTGCCACACGCAAAAACCCCATCCGTCACGCGCGGAAGTCCGCGCGCGCCACCTTTCCCGTCCTCGCAAGCGAAGCCGGAGAAGGAGAAAATCATGGATTACGCGTCTGCGCCGCCCTTCCCCAACATGCCCTGCGCCACTGCTCCGATAATACAACCCACGAACCAAGCGCCGAGCGTCCACAACGCGAGTTCGCTCACGTAGTAGGTCATGCTGCGCCCTTCCTGACGCCGGTCGCCCAGCCGAACCAGATGCCGAGCCCCAGGGCGGCAAGCAGCCACATCCAATTGGTTTGCACGACATCCAGGAAACCGGAACCGGGCGATTCGCCCTTGGTCGCCAAAGCCGCCAGGAGCGGTAGTGCCGCCACTGGTGAATAAAATATCCACTTCCCAGGCCTGAGCGTCATTTTCCTTCAATCACCCGCCTCTTGGCCGTTGCAACAATGTGTTAGCATAGTGGAATACACCTTGACCATCGCCGCCACAGGGGCTGCAGCGCAGGCATTAGTTTCTGTTTAACGCATTGATTCTAACCCGTGAATTGTGCGTTAAAATATTCCGGGAAAAACTGTGGCAATTGAGTTACATGCGGCGAAATTCTGTCAGCAAGCTGCCCTATTGCGTTGACCACAGCTTGCTTTGGAGCGACAACACTAAGTGTGTGCGAACGACTCGTGCATTGCCTTCCAGCACCGTTTGCAGGGGATGGGGGGGCTCAACTCCAGGGCTTTGGGAGAACAACAATGACGATGATGAAACTGGGGCTCCTCGGCGGTGCAGCTCTCGCTGTCATGGCCGTTGGCGCACAGGCCGATGAACTCAGCGCACTCAAGGCCGAGATCGAAGCCCTGAACGCCCGCGTAGCCCAGCTCGAAACCTCGCCGGCGATGCCGTCTGGTTACTCACTCATGACTTACAGCAAGGGCGATGCGACAGTCGTTCCGGGCAATAACTACGACTATTATCTGGACAAGGGCTACAGCGACAAGGCCAACGTGATCGGCATCCTGCCGACAGCCGATGCACCACCTTCGACGACGATCGAATGGTCGGGTTATGTCTATGCCATCGTGATGTACAATGAATATGACCATTATGCGGATTACACCACGGACAGCAACTATGGCGAACTTAGCATCATAACCCGCGCTCAGCTTCGCGTCGTCGGCAAAACCGACACCGCGGTTGGTGAAGTGGGCGTGCGCGTCCAGCTCCGGTCAAGCGGGCCGGGCGTCGAGGGCGACAGGGACTTCTTCGCCAACGAATATTGGGGCTGGTGGGCCATGACCCCCGAGCTAACCCTCGGCGGCGGTTACTCAGGCTCGCTGGGCCAAATCGGTTATGGCATGGATGGCGCCTGCAACTGCTGGTACACCGACTGGTATTCCAGCTCGAGCAGCAGCTACCGCAACGGCTCGTTTGACGGCAGCTACGATCCGGGCGACACGGCCCAGATTCGCCTGAGCTGGGCTAGCGGCCCGATCGGTCTCGCAATCGCCCTGGAAGAGAGCGACGGCGATACAGAGAAAGAAGATGGCCGCTTTTACGCCGGCCATGGCGACATGGCCATTGCCGGTCAATTCACCTGGACCGGCGATACGATCAACGGCGAAATTTCGGCCATCGCCTATGAGGCCGATGATGTCAGCCCCGGAGATGAAGATGGCTATCAAATCGGCGCGGGCATCGGCTTTGGGCTTGGCGACATCGCCACCCTGTCTCTGGCCGCCGCCATTGGTCACGAGCCCATCAGGGACGACTATTGGGGCGTGTCCGGTTTGGTCAGCTTCGGCCTGACCGACACGGTCAGTGCTGAAGCTGGTGCAAACTGGAAGACCTGGAGTGATTATAGTGGAGACAACGATCTCCTCGAAGTCATCGCCGGCGTCTACTACAATCCGGTCAGCCAGCTCACCTTCGGTCTTGAAGCCGAGTGGGCGGACTTGCCAGATGACGTTCTAACTTCGTCCTTCTACTCCGGTGACGATCTGCTGACCTTCGACTTCGTGTCGATCTGGCGCTTCTAACGTCAAAAATCCAAATCCTGGAATGGCCCGTGGAAACACGGGCCATTTTTTTGCCTACTCCCCATTGGAGGTTTTGCATAATGCGCCTTCTCCCGCCGTAGGTGGGAGAAGGTGGCTGAAGGCCGGATGAGGGCCACCCTTCGCTTCAGTATTCTCAATACGCCACTCGCTTGTAAAAAGCCCTCACCCGCCCTTCGGGCGCCCTCTCCCATGCTTCGCACGGGAGAGGGCGAATATTGCAAAGAGATTTAGCCGTTGCCGCCTTGCTGCCGCCGCGTTTCATCACTAGGAGTTTGCAAAAATCGGGTAAGATGCTTTCACCGTGAAATTCCCCAAGTTGCTATTTCCGATTCTCACCGCGGCCATGCTCGCCGCCTGTACCCAGACCGATGTGGGTCTGGAGGGCCGCAACTTCACCGTGGCCGAAAACGCCGAGCCCGCGGCGCAAATAACGACGACTCAGCAGATCAGCGGCCTCGTCACCAATTCAGGCCCGACCTATGTGACGCTCACCGTCTCGGCCACCGATCCGCAAGGGACGTTCCGCAAATCCGATCAACGCACAAGCGCTGTCACCTCCGGCAGCGGCTTCCTGGTTGACAAGAGCGGTTATGTGCTGACCGCGGGACACGTTGCCGTCGCTGATGGCTTTGCCGTGTCGGCGCGCGCCGCCGACGGCAGGGTCTATAGCGGTGTTGTTGTCGACGTCCTGCCCGCCAGCGATGTCGCGCTCATCAAGCTCCGCGGTTATTCAGGCCGCGCGGTTTCCCCCGCCGCCGACAATTGCCTGGCGCGGGGCGAGACTGTTTTTTCACTCGGCAAGCCCCATGCCCAGGGCGATACGGAGCGCGTGGGCCGGGTAGAGGCCATGCATTTTGGCCGCGCCGTGCAATATGGCAAATTCGGCTATCCCGACGCTATGGTGTTGCGCATGAACACCCAGAAGGGCGAATCGGGCGGACCGCTCTTCGACGGTTCGGGCCGGCTGGTTGGCATGGTCGTCAGCACACTGACGGATGGCAATGGACGTCCCCTCAATCTCGCCCATGCCGTCCCCGCCACGCAACTTGCAGGTTTCCTGTGCAAGAATGTTGCGTGCAGCGAAAACTGGCAGGCACTATCCAGGCAATCCACCAGCACTTGCCCCGGGGTTTGAGCTTTGTGTCCTCGCCCCGCGAAGCGGGGAGAGGAAGGGGACCCGTCATGCGGGACGCATGATGGGGGAGGAGAGGGGCCAGCGGATTAACTTCCAATTTAGCCGCAAGACTTCAGCACTTATCCCTGCGCTTGGATCGTACGAAACAAGACTACTACGAAATGACCGCTAGCCCCTCTCCTCCCCCATCGCTGACGCGATGGGGCCCCTTCCTCTCCCCGCTTCGCGGGGCGAGGACTTTAGGTCCAACCCCATCTCACCCTTTAATATTTCCAGCAGCGGCTGCAATTGCCGCTCATAGTTGCGCCATCTATCCACCGACCCCTGATGAACGGCCTCGCGCACCTGTTGCCGGCTGAAGGTCTTCACCATCGCGCTGCGCTCATGGAAGCGCAAACAGAGGGGATCCCACGGCAGGCCCAGAAATTCCAGCAACTGCCGCACTTTTTCTTCCGGCCGAGCCGTCAATTCCTCATAAGAAACATCGAAGATACGGCCGGGCAGCAGTTCCTTCCAGTGCTTCATCAGGCGGAGGTACTCCTTATAATAGAGCGCATAATCTTCCGGCGCATAGGCGTAGCTGTGCTGGGCATTCATCTCGTTCTGGAAGGCCGAGATGAAATTATCGGCCGGATTGCGCAGGCAATGGACGATGCGCGCATTTGGAAAGAATGTTGCTATGAAGCCAAGCGCCACGAAGTTGTGAGGCATCTTGTCGACGATTCTTGTGGCGCCCGGCGCCAGGAATTTTAGCACGCCCACATACAAGGCCGCGAGCTTGCGGCAGCCGTCTGGACCTCTTTCCACCATACGTTCAAACACACGGGTTGGGTTTTTGTCGTCCTCGCTCAGACTCTGCCGCATTCTGCTGATCCGGCGGAGTTCGCCGGCCCCTCCCCCCTCAGGGTGGGCCGCGATGATTTGCTCGGTCAACGTCGTCCCTGACCGGGGCATGCCCACAACGAACACAGGCAGCGCGGAAGGGTTACCGTAGCCTTCGAAACGCTTCAAGACCTCCGGCTTGTAACCTTCGACGAGATTGTCAACCGTCGTGCGGAACTTTGCGAAGTCAAATTTCCCCTGAACAAATGTTTTCGCAAGACGATAGTGATCGAAAGCCTTCGCATATTCGCCAGAGTTCTCGTGTATCCGGCCAATAGCCAAATGCAACTTCACCAAGTCCTCCGGGGTAGCGCTGCCGCTCCTGATTTCCCGCTGCAAAGTTTCAAATACGGGGGAATCAGTTTTATATTTGCGCAGTTTGACCATCTC
>Ga0187892_10009735_pt1 | contig 12496 bp, 8 predicted proteins | sample MA1701073metaG_FD_139345 | JGI IMG/M metagenome (GOLD analysis project Ga0187892, IMG submission 139345) | Bio-ooze microbial communities from a basaltic lava cave in the Kipuka Kanohina Cave System on the Island of Hawaii, USA - MA170107-3 metaG ...
ATCACCAGCGTTCCCTGCAGCGTGCTGCGCGGGCGCTTGCCCGGCTGCAGGGCATTGGCGTGACCGGGAACCAGAGAGAAATAGTCGCCGCGACAGTTCAAAACGAACCCGAGCTCACCCATCACCACTTTGGTTCCAAAGCCGCTGTGCAGGCTCGGCGTAAACGTGATGACGTTGCGTTCCTGGTCGGCCACGGCAATGTAGCTGGTGTCGCCTTCGTGATCGGCGCCGCCGGCAATGTCGATGTCGCGTGGCGGTTCCAGCGGCTCAAAGCCCGACATGTGCTTTTCCGGCTGGCCCGGTCGAAAATCAAACGACGCTTTTTCACCAGAGATGAGCTGGCGTCTCTGGTCGGCGTATCGCTTCGAGAGCAAGCCTTCGTAGGGGATGCGGATGAAATCCATGTCGCCGAGGTACTTGTCCCGGTCGGCCATGGCTAGTTTGGTGGCTTCAACCGACGTGTGAATGTAGTTGGCACTGTTGTGGCCCATCAGCTTGAGGTCATAACCTTCCAGCAAGTTCAGCATGAACAGTTCGGCAGGACCCTGGGTGGCCGAAGGGTTCTTATAGACATCGTACCCCCGGTAGCTGACCGAAACAGGCTCTTCCACTTTCACCGTGTAACTAGCAAAGTCCTCATAGCGGAGCAGACCGCCGTTCTTTTCCGAAAACTCAGCCATCTCACGGGCGATATCTCCTTTGTAGAATCGATCCCGCGCCGCTTTCAGCCCCGCCTCACGTCCCTTGGCTTCCTTCTCGGCCTCGACCAGGCGCCGGAGGGTTCGAGCGAAATCAGTATTCTTGAAGATTTCTCCTTCCTTCCACTTCTTTCCCCCCGGGGCATAGAGCCGAGCGCTGGAGGGATACTTCAATAGCTGTTCGCTGCCCATGCTGCGCGCATAGCTTTCGGACAATGGATATCCCCGCTCAGCCAACTCGATGGCTGGCGCCAGTGTCTGCGCGAAGCTCATCGTTCCCCAGCGCGACAGCATGACGTACCAGGCATCAACGACACCAGGGACCGTTGCCGAAAGCAGGGTGTCGTTCACTGGGATCTTTCCTTTCTGGTTTTTCTGGTACCACTCGATTGTGGCCAACTTCGGCGCCGTGCCTTCTGCATTCAGCGACCAGACCTTCTTCTCCTTGGCAGAATAGATCAGTAAGACTGCGTCACTGCCGATGCCGTTCGAAGCCGCATCCACCAGCGCCAATGCCGCTTGGCCCGCCACAATGGCATCAAACGCGTTGCCGCCCGCTCGCAGAATACGTTCTGCGGCCATGGTGGCCTGCGTAGCCATCGAAGCAGCCGCGTACTGGGCGCCTCGAACCACGGGTTTCATGGTCTGTCGCGAACTTGCAGGCCCAATGAGCACCCGTTCATAGCGCTGCTGGAGCGGCGGCGCATAGAGAGGCGCGATGCACAGTAGAGGAACGATCAAGAAGGACAGGCACTTTCGGCTCATGATGAGCACCTCCATTGGCCTGGGAGACTGAGGGAGGACAATCTGTCGCCCTTCCGGCCGACTGAATAAGTTCGAACCACGAACGCCGGTTCCGTTTTCGATCCGCGTTCGTTTGCGATCGGTCACGGTGTCGCCTGGCGAGAAGTCTGGCCAAGGGCGCGCTTAAGCTGACCCTCGAGTTCAGGTTCCCGGGTTACGAGAAACCAGTTCTTGTGCAGCGTGAAATAGGACGGGTCCGCGGTGTCCATGCGTTCCCCTTCCACCGGCAAAAAGGGGCCTTTCAGCGTGTATTGGTGCAGCGCCCCGCCTCGTGTGTATGTGATGCTGATCTTTTCTGCGTCTTTGGCGCCTGGGAGCACCACAAGCTCGACCACTCCGAGGTCCGTTCGGACAAAAGCGGAGGTGTCCACACCTTGAAACAAGGCTGCCAGCTTCGATCCCAGAACTTCCTGGACGCGTATTCCCACGTGCTGCAGAGTGCGCACAAATTCGGTAGCGTGTTGAAGGTCGGACCTAATCTGCACAGTCTGTTGCGGCAATTGAAGTGTCTCCGAACTTGCAAAAATTGCGTTCGCTAGAATGAGTATAAGTGTGGCAAGCGGGACACGCGAGTGGATTGATCTTGTCTCCATTGGCAGCATCTCCATGCAGGAACGACCGAGAGCGAGGATTTCTCGGAAACGCTGGATAAAGTCGTACGGCGGCACTCTCCTATCGTTTCGCCGGTCTCTTGTACTCCAATCCGAATTCTCTCAAATACTCCACTAATGGCATCAACCCCACGGCCGCTCGTCGCTCGTCAACGTCCTCTTCATCTTCAATTGGATGCAACGCCAACTTCCCTCCCGTCTGAGGGCCAGATTGGACCGCGCTGCCGTAGATTTGTTTCTTTCCCTCGCCCATCAATATTCTATCCTCAAGCATCGCTGCGTCGGCCGGCCGGACCTCTCCCTTCCTGGCTCCTTCTTTGACCAGTGGGAAGTACTTCTTCTGGAAGGTGAGAGCAGCGTGCTGAAGGATTAGGAAACCGGCGTTGGCGGCCTCTTCACCAACCAAGCTCCTGCCCGGCCAGCCGTGCTGCTCGATGATTTCCTCCAACCTTCGCATATTCCTGGCATCGATCTCATCTTGCCTTTTCACCAGGGCGGTGAATTCCACCGAGGCCCGATCTGTGCCCGAAGAAGACATCCTCTTCATATGAGAAAAGAGTTCGTCTCGATACTTCTGGTCTTCTGCCTTCATTCTGAGTAACTCGGTTTGCAGAGCCGTATTTTTGACGGGTAACGCCTCGTCACCTTGCTGCGTGCGATTCACAATGGCAATTGATGAGCTTACAAGCATCAGAACAAGGACTGACTCAATCCTCATTGCGTGCTTTCTGTTTCTTCCGGACGGCTGGCTCAATGCAGTGCCTCGGACCGACCTACTTGTCAGGCTTTTTAGCTGATCTTACAGAAAAGTATCCTGTGCGACCACCCGAGATTCCACAACGCACCATCGAAATGCAAGCGGTCGATCCTTTGGGGGCGCCAAGATGTGAATCGGGGTCCAGTGCCAGCCCGACACCGCGAAACACGACACCGGATACCTGAACTGCCCGTTATCGCAACCGGCTTGTTCGGAAACGGACACTTGTCAGCACCCACCGTTAGTTTCTTGGTGCTAAGCTTCCACCATTCACTCACATTGTGGCTCAAATTCGGCTGGCAGCACACTTGCAAGACCCGGAATAGTGAACGAATCCCTAATCGCGAACCTCGTGTTTTGTTTGATGAGCGCTCCGAGAAAAAGACGATGCCTTACATAGAGCATGCTCGTGACACATTGATGGGTCCTATGACAGAGGACTACCTGGAGAAGAGAATTCGCGAAGGCTGGAAACCTGTTGTCGTCGAATGGCAGCGGGAGGTTCCCGGCGAGAAGCATGAGACATCGCAAATGAAGATTGGTACTCCCTACGGCCTCCGGGTGGCGGACGACTGTTTGAATCTTGAGCAAGATCCTGCAGAGGCGTCGGTCTTGACCCTGCTTCTGGAGCTGGTTCGAGAAGATGGCCCATTCTCCAGGATCGCCGATATTCTGAACGCTCGTGGGTTTCACACGCGTCGCGGAACGAAATGGACGGAAGTGGATGTTTTCAAGCTACTGCCGCGCCTGATCGATGCCGCTCCGGATCTTCGAAGGTCCCGGGGTAAGGCCGTGAATCGGGGTTCGTGATTCGGGATTCGAAGTGGCTGGCGCAAATGACCAACCACTTACCACTTACCATTTACCACTATGTTTAACGATCTTCGTTACGCCTTCCGTCAACTCATGAAGGCCCCCGGCTTCACGCTCGTCGCCGTGCTCACCCTTGCGCTCGGCATCGGAATCAATGTGGGCATCTTCACAATCCTGAACGCGGCTGCTTTTCGGCCGCTGCCAGTGCCAGGATCAGAACAGCTCGTCAGCGTCTTTCTGAGTTTCGCCGGTAACCGCGGGCCAATCCACCGGAACGTTTACGGCGACCCAAACCGGGCCTCGTATTCCGAGTACCGAGAGTATCGAGATCATAACCGAGTCTTTGCGGGTCTCATGGCATACGCACCTTGGGTCGGAGCAACGCTGGGCGGCGATAGCCCGCACCGAGTTTCCGGGGCGCTCGTCTCGTGTAACTACTTCGATGTGCTGAAAGCTCGTCCCTCGCTTGGAAACGATTTCAGAGATTCGGATTGCTCAGCGCCGGGTGAGAGCGCCGTCGTGGTGCTAAGCGATGACCTTTGGCGCAGCGAATTCCGCGCCGACCTGTCGATTGTCGGAAAAGCGATTACGTTGAATCGCACTCCGTTCATCGTCGTCGGTGTTGCGCCTGCCGCTTTCCGAGGTACTGAAGCAACTCCAGCAGGATTCTGGGTTCCCCTGACAATGCAGAGGGCCTTGGTACGCGATGCGGATATTCTCGGAGACGATTTTTGCGGTTGGCTTGTGTTGATGGGACGGGTAAAGGACGGCGTTTCGATCGGACAAGTCCGTGCCGACTTGACGGTGATCGCCAGACGTATCGACCAAATCCAACCGGGACGCGTAACGGCTATCAACGTCCAGAAGGCGACTCTCGCGGGTGCGCCCGAGCTGCGGACCATGGTGTTGGGTGTAGGCGCTGTGATTCTCACTGCCGTCGCGTTAGTTCTGGTGATAGCGTGCTCGAATATCGCGAATTTGCTCCTCGCTCGTGCAGAGCGGCGACGTAAGGAGATTGCAGTGAGGCTGGCGATTGGCGCAAGTCGGTGGTGTCTTGTCCGGCAGTTGCTCACCGAAAGCCTGTTGCTCGCTTGGCTGGGCGGCGCGTTGGGTTCGTTCTTAGCTTTCTGGACATCCGAGGCCGTGGTGCGATTCATCCAATCTCATCTCCCGCTTGGCGTCTCGCCGTTCACCCTCAATGTCGGCCTGGATACCGGTGTCCTGGCTTACGCGGTTTTGTTGACTCTGATTACGGGAGTTAGCTTCGGGCTTGTGCCGGCGCTGCGAGCCTCTCGTGCTGATCTTAGTCTGGCGATGAAAGAGGCCGGAGCGGAATCCGAAGTGAGACCACGACGCACCGGGTTTTTGCGGAGTGGTCTGGTCGTAACGCAGGTAGCTGCCTGCATGGTTCTGTTGCTGGTTGCCGGGTTGTTGATGCGCGGCCTGAATAGAGCGCAGACCATCGATCCGGGTTTTGAGATGAAGAATATCGCTGTGGCTTCCTTCAACCTCGCCGCGGCAGGCTACAGCGGCCAACGCGCCGAGGTCTTTCAACGCCAGTTGACCGACAGAGTCGCTGCGCTTCCTGGAGTGAATGCCGTGGCCCAAGTCGCATCGCCACCACTCAGTGATTCACACTTCGGCGATTCTTTCTCCATTCCTGGACAGGAGGGAAGCAAGCCGGTTGAGTACAACCACGTTTCGCCGGAGTTTTTTGGCGTGCTGGGAATCCCGATCGTGCGAGGTCGTAATTTTACGGACACTGAATATCGGCTCGGCGCCCAGGTGACAATCCTCACGGAATCGACTGCACGACGCTTGTGGCCCGGCAAGGATCCGATTGGGAAGACGATCCGTAAGGGTGCGCTCCGTCCCGATGCCGTCGATCTGGAGGTGGTGGGTGTAGCTAGGGATGCCCAGGTATCTCACTTGGCAGAATCCGATAACCTTTATCTGTATCTTCCAGCCGGCCCCAAGGAACAATCAAGGCTCCAATTGCTGGCACACACTCCGGGTCAGCCTGCAGCGACTGCAAGAGCTATCCGGGCCTCCGTCCGTGAACTCGATCCAGAACTTGCTGTGAACGTCGCCAGACTGGAAGACAATTTTGAATACTTCAGGTTTCCGGGTCGCGTTCTTGCCACTCTATCCGGAGTGCTCGGCACGCTGGCCTTGCTTCTCGCGTTGATGGGTGTTTACGGGATGGTCTCGTATGTCGTGAGCCGGCGCGTTCGGGAAATCGGCATCCGCATGGCGCTCGGGGCAGAGGGTCATGACGTGACGATGCTAATCGTCCGCCAGGCGTTACGGCCGGTGGCCACGGGTGTAGCCATCGGGACCGTTTGCTGTGCTGCGGCTTCGAGCATCTTATTAAGTGTGCTCTACGGGATCAGCCCGCGTGATCCCCTTTCCTTTCTTCTCGTCCCAGGATTCTTTCTGGGGGTTGCCGTTCTGGCGAGCTACATCCCCGCCCGCCGCGCGGCAGCTGTCGATCCGATGGTTGCGTTGAGATGTGAGTGAAACAGTGAATAAAGCCGTGATTCGGGATTCGTGATTTGGGATTCGAGCAGGCCCGAGTCACGAACCACGTATCACTAACCACGATGATTCGCGACGCCTGTTCCAGCGGGTCCGATGAACGTCAATCCAATCACAAAGAGAAAGAGCAACATCATGAGAATCAGAATCCTGAGCCTAAGTATGACCGCCTTCGTTTTGGCTTATTGCACTTATTCATTGAGCGCGCAGACCCTCACACCCGACCTGAAGGCTGTGCCCGAAGGGAAGGGATGGAAGGGCAACATTGGCGCGGCGAAGCTTGTTGAGAAGGATGAGGCGCCAGCCATCGAGTTCAACAACGGAGGGGTCGTCTGGCTTGATGGATTCGACTTGAGTGCTGGCACCATCGAGTTCGATGCCAAGGGCAAGAGCGCACCGCCACAGAGTAGCTTCGTCGGCGTGGCCTTCCGGGTGGTGGACGCGGCAACCCATGATGCGGTCTATTTCCGCCCGTTCAATTTTCGTGCCGCTGATCCCACAAGGAAATCGCGCGCCGTGCAATACCACTCCGCGCCGCAGTGGCCATGGGACAGGCTGCGCAAGGAAAAGCCTGACCAGTTCGAGAAACCCATCGAACCTCCACCCGATGGCGATTCCTGGTTTCACGCCAAGGTGGTCGTCGAGAAGCGGCAAGTAAGGGTTTTTGTGAACGGCGCTACAGAGCCATCGTTGGTGGTGAACGAACTCAGCGACCGACCCGGCGGGTCCGTTGGTCTTTGGTGCGGCGGCTACGGCGTCATCGCCAACCTGAAGATTACACCCAGTAAGTAATGAGGTTGCGGCCGACAGACGGCCGACAACGAATCATGAACGATTTGAAATTTGCCTTCCGTCAACTCCTGAACACCCCCGGCTTCACCACCGTGGCCGTGCTGACGCTCGCTCTCGGAATTGGGGCTACTACGGCGATTTTCAGCGTCGTCTATGCCGTTGTGTTGCGCCCGCTCCCGTTCACGGAGTCGGAGCGGCTCGTGGCGCTCTGGACTCAAACGCCGCAGTTCGACCGGCTGCCGATGGCGGCTGCCAACCATCGCGACTTGAAGCTTCAGAACACGCTGTTCGAGGACATCGCCCTCTTGAGTGGCGTTGCCAACTACAACTTGACCGGCGATGGCGACCCCGAACGGCTCTTGGCGGCCCGCGTCGCTGCCAACCTCTTCCCGTTGCTTCGAGTTATGCCAACCTTAGGCCGGGGATTTACTGAGGGAGAGAATCAACCAGGGCAGGATTATGTGGTTATCCTGAGTCACGGCCTCTGGCAACGTCGATATGCAGGAGATGCGACCATCGTCGGGAAAACGATCCGTCTGGAAACCTTGCCATATACCGTGGTCGGAGTCATGAGCCCGGAGTTCCAGTATCCGACGCGAGATGTTCAAATCTGGACGCCGCTGACGATCAACCCGGCGGATTTCCAGACCCGGACCGGCTACGGCCATCTGAGCGTCGCGCGTCTCAAACCGGGCGTCACCGTGGACGAAGCACAGGCCGAGGTGAACGTCATCTCGACGCGGCTCGCGCAGGAGCATCCCAGGTCGAACAAGGATATGCGGTTCAGCGTGACGCCTTTGCGCCGGGACATTGCAAATGTCGCGCGCCAGCCGCTGATGGTCTTGCTGGGAGCGGCTCTTGGTTTGCTCCTCATCGGATGCTGCAATCTGGTAAGCCTGCTTCTGGCGCGCGCGCTGGCCAGGAGTCGTGAAGCCACGATTCGCTCCGCACTGGGCGCAACCCAGGCTCGCCTCATCCGGCAGTCTGCAATGGAGTTGCTTCCGATCCTGGCCCTTGGCTCGTTTCTGGGAGTGTTCGCTGCGAAGGGGAGCATCGAGCTCCTCATCCCTTGGCTGCCTTCCGCCTTGCCGAGAGTCGAGGAGATCGAGGTGAACCTGCCCGTGCTGTTGTTTAGTGGTGCCATTCTCTTCATCACCGCTGCGCTGGTTCTGCTTTTGCCTGCGATGCAAGCCAAAGGCACCGATCTGGTTGCGACACTCCGTGAAGACTCACGAACGTCATCAGGACCGGCGGCCAAGGCAACCCTTCGAAGCCTGCTCGTCGTGGGCCAGTTGGCGTTGACGGTCATTCTTCTTACAGGGGCCGGATTGCTGATCCGAACTTTCGCAGCGCTCAGGGATCTGAACCCTGGCTTTCGTCCGCAGGGTGTTTTGAGCCTCCGTCTGGCGATTCCACGGAACAAGTATCAAGGGGATGAGAAAGTAGCCGCGTTCTGCCAACGCATTCTGGAAGACGTTCGCATGCTGCCCAGGGTCGAAGCGGCTGGTATGGTCCACCGGCTTCCACTCAGCGGACCCTCAGGAATGTCGTCCGTGTTTTTTGAGCGAACTAATGGCGAGCCAGGCAGGCTAGAAGACACCGACGACACCATCACCACGCCAGACTACTTTCGGGCGATGGGTATCCCCGTGCGCCAGGGACGGTCGTTTAGCGAGCAAGACACGATGAATACCCCTTTGGTGGTGGTGGTGGATGAACAGGTCGCGCGTCTGGCCTGGCCTGGGGAAAACCCCATCGGCAAGCGGATGCGCAGCAGTCCGAACAGTGCATGGGCTGAAGTTATCGGCGTGGTTGGACACATGCGCCACGAGAGCCTCGAAAGCGATCAGCGATTGCAGATCTATTGGAACTATCTACAACGCGCCAGGGATCGCATGGCGTTGATCGTCCGCACGTCGGGTGATGCGCGCCAGCTGGTCAGCCCGGTCCTGGCCGCGATCAAAGCAGTTGACCCGGATCAACCCGCGTATGCGGTGCGTACCATGAATGAAGTACTGGATCAGTCCCTTGCCCTGCGCTGGTTTAGCACAGTGGTGGTGGCACTGTTCGCCGGGTCCTCGCTGCTTCTTGCAACGATCGGGATTTACGGGGTAATCGCCTGGACGGTTCGACAGCGCACCCGCGAAATTGGCGTTCGAATGGCGCTGGGTGCGCAACGCAACGCCGTCCTTACGCTCGTACTACGTAGGGGACTCACACTGGCAGGCGCGGGGATAATGTTGGGGCTGATCGGCGCGACGATGTTGACACGCCTTTTGGGTAGCTTGCTTTTCGGTGTTGGCCCGGTCGATCCAGTCACGTTCACAGCCGTGCCGTTGCTGCTTCTCTTCGTTGCTCTGCTCGCCTGCTGGTTGCCGGCACGGCGTGCGGCGAGCGTAGACCCGATGGAGGCACTGAGATGCGAATAAGGCCGCGACCCGGGGTCGGGAATGCAGAGTCCCCTCTCGGGAGGGGGGAAGGGCCTCCAGGCCCTGGGGTAGGTCGTCGAATAGGGAACAAAACCCACCCCGGCGCTCCGCGACCGCTGTTGCTCCGCGACCACTGTCGTGCGCGCCACGCCTCCGATGGAGGGGATTTTTGGAGCGAACCACGGCGGTACGAGTGGCGAGTGGATAGTGGCGAGCGGCGAGAGACGAGCCAAACAGCTGGGTCCCTAACACCTAACACCTGACACCTGGAACCTGCTATGTACAACGATCTTCGCTACGCCATTCGAACGCTACTGAAGAGCCCGGGATTTACGTCTGTCGTCATCCTGTCGCTTGCGCTGGGCATTGGGGCTAACAGCACGATGTTCAGCGTCATCAATGCCGTGCTCCTGCGTCCGCTGAACTTCAGGGAACCGGGCCGCCTGGTGGTGCTCTATGAGTTCGATCAAGAGCAAGCGCGGTCGATCCGAAATCCGGCTTTGTTCAGCTTCCTGGAATGGCGCCACAATACCGCTTCCTTTGAACAGATGGAACTGGCCGTCAGCGGCCTCGAAACATACACCGTGACGGGCTCGGGCGAGCCGGAACGGCTACAGGCTCAGTTCATGAGTCCCGACCTCTTTGCTCTGTTGGGGGTGAGCCCCACTGTGGGTCGAAGTTTTGTTTCTGAGGACCTTGGTCACGAAGCAAGCGCCAATATCGTCATCAGTCATGGCCTGTGGGAGCGGCGCTTCGGCAAGGCCCCCGACGTTGTCGGGATGAAGTTTAAAAGCGGATCGCGATTTTGGACGGTCGTGGGCGTGATGCCGCGGGGCTTTTGGGTCTTTCCCTACACCAGGGACACCGATTTCTGGACCGCACTAAGCCCGACCAACAATCCGCTGACGTCCAATACGCGATGGTTCACCATCCAGGCTCGCCTCAAACCGGGCGTTACTTTGAATGAAGCACAGAAGGAAATGGATGTCTTTGCGCGACGCACGGCGCAGGACCATCCCGAAACCAACAAAGGCTGGGGGCTTCGCGTCGAGCCGCTGGCAGAATCGTATTCAAGAGGTTGGGGAGAGATCCTCTACCTTCTCCTGGGCGCCGTTGGCTTTGTATTGCTGATTGCCTGCGCCAATGCGGCTCATCTCCTGCTGGCCAGAGCTGCGAAGCGAAAAAAGGAGTTTGCCATTCGTCTATCGCTGGGCGCCGCCCGCAGTCGCATCGTCCAGCAGTTGCTGACGGAGAGCGTGTTGGTAGCCATCGCGGCCGGCGTTTTGGGCGTGTTGCTTAGTTTGTGGGGGATCCGGCTCTTTGTTTTTCTGGCGCCCGCGTGGTTCCCGCCCACAGAAGAAATCCTGGTTGACCGGACGGTTCTGTTTTTTACGCTTGGCATCTCGCTCTTGACCGGACTGCTGTTCGGCCTGATTCCGGCCTTGCAAGCCTCAAATCCGGATGTGAACCAGTCGCTCAGAGGAGCTGAGGGGAGCGGCGATCGAGGCTCCTCCAATGTTGGACGAGGTGTATTCGTCGTCGCCGAAGTGGCGCTGGCGCTCGTGCTCTTGATGGGCGCGGGCTTGATGGCGAGCACCTTCTTCGCTCTCAGAGGTGTCGATCCTGGATTCAATCCCTCCAACGTTCTCACCATGTGGACGTTCCTGTCGGGACCGAAGTACGTGAAGATCCTGGGAGGCGACATGAAACGGGTCACTCCCCAGGCAGATGTCTTTTTCCAGGAAACTCTGGGCCGTCTCGCCGCTATCCCCGGTGTCCAATCCGTCGGCATGATTAGTGACGTGCGGAACCACCAATTTCAGATCATCGGCCAGCAGGAACCTGCGGGACGTCGGCCCAGCGCCGGCTTCGCAGAAGTCAGCACAGACTATTTCAACACCCTGCAAATCCCGCTAATGAAGGGTCGCACCTTCAGCGAAGAGGATCGGCAGGAAACCCCGTGGGTCGTTGTCTTCAATCAAGTCATGGCGGAGCGCTTCTTTCCTGGCATAGACCCCATCGGGCAACTCATCCAGTTGAATTACTTCGACGCGGCAGGGATCCTAACCAGCGAGCCCAGCCCGCGCCGGGTGATCGGAATTGTTGGCAACGTCAGGCATCAGGGCCCGCGGAGGGACCCTCCGCCGGCCATGTATGTTTCCTGGCGTCAGCACGTCTGGGAGTATCCCGGTGGGGGAGCGACTCTGCATTTGGCAAAGAACTGGCTGATTCGCACAGCATCAAATCCAATGGGTCTCGTTAGAGCGGCCAAAGCGGCCGTGGCGGAAGTGGACCAAGAGCAGGCGGTCTTCAATGTCATGACCCTGGAGCAGCGCCTCTCCGAATGGCTGATCGGCCAGCGCTTCAATGCCAGACTGTACGGTACGTTTGCGACTCTGGCCCTGATTCTGGCAATGCTCGGAATCTACGGGGTGATGTCCTATTTTGTGAGCCAGCGCACGCGCGAATTCGGAATCCGCATGGCGCTGGGCGCGGATCGGAAGGATGTCTTCAGACTGGTCATCCGCCAGGCATTTTACTTGAGCTCAATTGGGATCGCCGTGGGCATCGCCGCCTCACTTGGGTTGACGCGTCTTATCAAAGGCCAACTCTTCGGGGTGACGCCCACAGATCCAACGACTGCTGTCGCTGTCTGTCTGATGCTGGCTCTGGTTGCGCTGCTCGCATGCTACCTACCCGCTCGCCGCGCCACGAAAATCGACCCGATGGTGGCGCTGCGGTGTGAGTGACGAGTGGTTAGTGGCGAGTCAAACAATCGATACCGAGACTGACACCTGACAACTGAAACCTGACACCTGGAACCTACCATGTACAACGATCTTCGTTTCGCCTTCCGCCAACTTTGCAAGACCCCCGGCTTCACTGCCGTCGCAGTGCTCACACTGGGCCTTGGTATTGGCGCGAGCACGGCGATCTTCACGATCGTCGATTCGCTCCTGCTAAAGCCGCTCTCCTATCGTGACAGCGGTAGGCTCGTGGTCGCGTGGGAACACGTTGGGTTCCTTGGGGGTGGGGCCATCGGGCCCAATCCCC
>Ga0187892_10009738_pt1 | contig 12491 bp, 10 predicted proteins | sample MA1701073metaG_FD_139345 | JGI IMG/M metagenome (GOLD analysis project Ga0187892, IMG submission 139345) | Bio-ooze microbial communities from a basaltic lava cave in the Kipuka Kanohina Cave System on the Island of Hawaii, USA - MA170107-3 metaG ...
CGTCGAGCGGCTCCTCGCCGAGCCCCTTGCCCACGATTCTGGCGACGAGCGTAGGCTTCACCACGGCCACGCGCGTCTGCGCCGGGCCCGATGGTGCGACGTTGTTCACGAACTTGGCGACGGTGTCCTTGTTCACCACCCAGCCGGTAGCCGACCCGCACCCGACGGCGAGCGCGCCGCTCTCCGCCCCTCCCTGGTAGGCGAGGTCGAGGCGCGCGCGGATCTTGTTGGCGTCGGTCGCGTCACCTTTGGCCACGCCGGGGTCGCGGACTACGTACACCGCCTTGGCGCTGCTCGTCGTGGCGAGCTTGTCGACGACCACGAGCTTTCTCGGGACGACGGGGTGGTCCGTCAGGGTCGGCGTTCCGCCGAACCGCATGACGATGCCCGAGAAATCGAACGCCGCGGCATCGACGCTGCCCCCGGCGACCACGGGTTTCCCGTCCGCCTGGAGAAGGAGAGCTTGTGTGTTCAGGTTCAACGGGTCGCCCGGCGTCACGACCGCATCGTTGCCACAGTAGAAGGTCGGATCCGGCGCGCCATCCGACTCGAGGCGCGCCAGGACCACGTCGTCGTCGGCGTCGGTGAAGGCAATCACGGGCTTGCCGTCGCTTTGGAGGACGAGGCCCGCGACCGCCCCGGCGCGGTCGTTCATCGCGATACCGTCACCGTCGAACGACGGATCGAGGGCGCCGCTGGTGTCGTAGCGGATCACGGTCGGGTGCAGACCGCTGCCGTTCGGGACCCCTCCTCCCGCTAGGATTTTCCCATCCGGTTGGAGGACGACCGCGGTCGCCACGTCGAAGCCGCTGACGCTGGTCGTGACGACGCCATCCCCGTCGAAGGCCGGGTCGAGGCTGCCGCCGGCGTCGAAGCGGGCGACCACGATCACGCTGGGGTCGGACGTCTGGGCGTTTCCCACCACGACGATCTTGCCGTCGGGCTGGAGTGCCAGGTCTAGTGCGAAGGCGAACGACCCGATCGAGGCCGTCGCCATGCCGTCGCCGTCGAACGTCGCGTCCGGGCTGCCGTCGCTCTCGTAGCGCCACACCGAAAGAACACTCAGGAAGGGGCTACCCGCACTGCCCGCGACGACGATCTTTCCGTCCGGCTGCAGGGCCACGGCCTCCGCCCTTGCGCCCCCCGGCGCCGTCGTGATCACGATGCCGTCGCCGTCGAAGCTCGCGTCGAGCGTGCCGTCGGGATGATACCGGACGACCGCAACCCCGCCGGCATTGCCGGCCGCAACGATCTTGCCATCGGGCTGCACGGCGAGCGCTCGCGGCACGCCGGACGTCCCGACATCCGTCGCTGCCATGCCGTCCCCGTCGAACGACGGGTCGAGCGTCCCGTCCGCCAGGAAGCGAGCAAGCGCGAAGTCGGGATTGCCGGTCGCCGTGCCCCCGCCAACGACGAGCTTGCCGTCCGCCTGCTGGACGGCGGCTAGCCACGCGAAACCCAGCGGGGGCGGGGCCGAGGTGACTACGACGCCTCGCGTGCCGAACGTGGGATCGAGATCTCCGGTGTCGGCCCAGGCATGCTCCACGCCGACGAGCGACGCGGACAACAACGCCCACGCGATGACGGTTCGCATCGAGGTCGTCCTCTCAATTCGGACCCGCGGCCTTGAGATCGGTCGCGGTGTTCACCGTCACGCCGGCGCCCACCGTGTCGGTGAACGGGACGAAGGGGATGACGGTGGCGTTTGCACAGTCGTCGTTGGCCGGCTGTGCGCGCGCGGGAGCGGGGGCCAAGAGCAGCCCGAGCGCGAGCAGGACCGGCACCGTCCCCGGAGAGCCCGTCACGGGGGGAGGGTGCGCCGCCGAGCCCCTCGCTGTCAATGGTTTTCTAGGGTGCTGAGGGGCAGGCGGTCGGCACGCCTGTGTGGCATTTGAGCTTGGCGTCGACGTCCAAGTGGTAGAGCTTGTAGAAGCAGGTCGTGAACAGCGTGCAGTGTCGGGTGGTCTCGGCCCCATTGGTCACGGTGAAGACGGTGCGGACGCCCATCGGGCCGGGATCGCCCGCGCCGAGGATGTCGATCGGCGTCTCGCCGAGCGACTTCGCACTGAGCAGCAGCTTCTTCACGGGACGGATGACGCCGACCTTGGTCGAGCTCCCGATCGGAGCGGCCTTGTTCACGTACATGGCGATGCGGGGGTTGTTGACGAGCCAGAAGGCGCCCGCCGGCATCAGAAACGTACCCGTCGTCGCGCCGTTCACGTACGCGATGTCGACCTGCGCGCTGATGTCCGCGGGATCGAGACCGCTTCCCTTGGTGATGCCCGGGTCGTAGCGCGAGTAGAGCTTCACCTTCGCCTTCGACTGGCTGGCCATGAAGTCCTGGATGAAGAGCTTCCTGGCCGTGACGCCGACGTCAGCGGCGAGCGCCTGGGTCGCGCAAAGCCACAGCGCGCCGGCCACGAGCAAAAGAATCCGCATGAGTAAGTCCCCCTCCGTGGTGAACGTTCTAGTCGCGTAGTCTCGTGGGCCATGGCGTGCAAGGCACGCGGCGTTAGGTTGTGACATGAGAGCGAGCTTTCCGCTGCTCTTGGCATGAGCCGCGCGTTTGTGACACGTAGGCGCCCGGGAGGAATTGAAATGGTTAGGACAACCTTTGCGCTCGGCGCGCTGTGCGCGCTCGCCTTTGCCGGCTGCTCGAACAAGGTCGAGCCGCCGCCCGATCCCGTCGTCACGAGCGACGTGGAGGAGGAGCCGGGCAAGATCCGCGCCACGGAGGCGGTCACGGTGTCGGCCACGGTGGTGTCGGTCGACCAGAAGACCCGCATGGTCACGCTGCTCGGCTCCGACGGCGAGGAGATCGAATTTCGCGCCGACGACCAGGTGCGCAACCTGGCGCAGGTGAAGAAGGGCGACATCGTGAGCGCCACGTACTACGAGTCGCTCGCCATCGACCTGAAGAAGCCGGGCGAGGCCAAGCCGGGCGTCGTGGTCGGTGAGGATGCCGCGCGCGCCAAGGTGGGCGAGAAGCCCGGCGCGGCGGCCGCCGAGTCGGTCAGGGTGACCGCCACGGTGGTCGCGGTCGACCACAAGAAGGGCACGATCACGCTGAAGGGGCCAAAGGGCAACCGGCGGACCTTCCCAGTGAAGAACCCTGAGCACCTCAAGGTGGTAAAGGTGGGCGACCTGGTCGAGGCCACCTACACGGAAGCGGTGGGCATCGAAGTCAACCCGCCGGCCAAGTAACGCCAACGTTCACGCGAGGGCGCTGCGCTGGTCCAGGACGGACCGGCGCGGCGCTTTCAGCTTCTGGCCGCCGCTTCGAGGCGGCGGATCTTGTCGTAGAGCGCTTCGCGCGTGAGCCCGAGGCTGCGCGCCGCCGAGGCTTTGGTCGGGTGCTCGCGCAGCCGCTGACGGATCACGGCCAGCTCGACGTTGCGGACGATGTGCCGCAGCGGCTGCTGGTCGCCGCAGGCCTCAGCGGACGCTTGAATCCGTGGCGCTAAGTGATGCGGGTAGACGCGTCGCCCCTGAGGAAGCGAGAGGACGAGCCGGTGCACTTCGTGCTCCAGCTCCCGAACGTTGCCTGGCCACGAGTATCGTTGCAGGGCTTCGATGGTACTCGGTGCGAGGCCGTCCAGTTCGCGTCGTTCCTCGTCCTGGTGCCGCTCGAGAAAATGCTTGGCGAGCGTGGGGATTTCGTTCACGCGGTGCCGAAGCGGGCGAAGACGAATCGGGAATACCGCCAGACGATAGTAGAGATCCTCTCGGAAGCGCCCAGATGCCACCTCGTCCTCGAGATGGCGGTTGGTGGCGGCGACGATCCGCGAACGCACCCTCGAGCTGCGGTCTGCACCGACGGCCTTGACCTCCGAGTTCTGAAGCACGCGAAGCAGTTTCGCCTGAACTGAGAGGGGTGCTTCCGCGATCTCGTCGAGGAATACGACGCCGTCACCAGCTTCAACGAAGAGCCCTCGTCGGTCGTGGTCTGCGCCTGTGAAAGCCCCTCGCAGATGACCGAACAGCTCGGTTTCGAGGAGACTTTCGGCAAGGGCGGCGCAGTTCTGGGTGATAAACGGCGAAGAACGCCGCGGGCCCCGTCGATGGATGAGCCGGGCCACCAGCTCTTTGCCTGTACCAGTTTCGCCCTCGACCAGCACGGACACGTTGCTCTGCGCCGCCCGATCAATCGTTCCGAGGAGTGATCGCATCTCACCCGTGGCAAGGAACGCCACTCCCTCGAGGGAGATTGGTTGGGAAGCGGGAATCTCGAGCCGAGACTCCGGCTCCAGGCTGTGCACCATGCTTCGTCCAAGCGCCTCGCGTACAGCCAACAAAAGGTTCTGCGCATAGTCCGGCTGCTTGCGAACATAGTCCGCGGCGCCGGCCTTCAAAGCCAGGGTCGCCAGGTCCTCGCTGCCGTGAGCGGTGGCCACGACGAGTGGAATCCGTGGATGCGATCGTCGAAGGGCTTGCAGCACCAGCGCGTCTCTAGCGTCGGGTAAGGTCAGTTCCGTTACGACGCAGCAGACGCGCTCCGCACGCAGGCGCGCAAGACCCGTCGCCAGTGTGCCCGCGACCAGTACCCGGGGGAGGTCCGGGGTATGCTGCAGTAGACGTTGGATCCTGGCGACATCTGGACTGGCATCAATCAACAGGACGACGCTGTCCATGTCATCCGTTCCCAATCTGATAGAGATCCTCGACAGGTACGCCGAGTGCGCGTGCAATCGCGATCGCTGTGTCGACACGCGGCGTGACACGTCTGTTCTTGATGCGATTGAGCTGTGAGCGGCTGATCTTCGCACGTGCGGCAAGCGCTCCATCGGCGAGGCCGGCACGTGCGGCAAACCATCCGATCCGATTGTGCAGCGGTGTGCTAGAACGCATGAGCCGTAGCCCGTTAGCATTCCGCCTTCGACTGAATCAACGCATCGCAGGCGGCCATCTGAAGAATGTGTACGCGCCATGTCTAGCCGGTAGCCACGCTACGAGAATGACGCGGGGCAACGATTGCTACGGGGTAATGTGACGCTTCCATTCTTGACCCGACGCCGACGATCGGCGTACAGGAATTCCGCGATGCCCTGCGAGAGACGGCGTTCCTTGTTGTCTGGAGCGTTGCGCAGGCGCGGTCTATCGATTGCCGCGGTCGCCTCCGAAACCGGCCTGAGTATCAATGCTGCGAGGCGGATCGTGCGAGGTGTCCAGGTGCCGTCGATCCTCACGGCGTTGACGATCGGGAAATTGGTAGGGGAGAGGATCGAGCGACTGTTCGGATACACCGTCGACCCGGGGGAAGGGGGCAGCCATGTCGACCGTTCATGCCGTGCTCGGGGTGCTGGCAGAGGGTGATTGTCACGGCTACGAGATAGCGGCCCGCCTCGCCGACCGCGTTGGGACGGGTCCCTACAACAGCGGCCAGATCCATCAAGCGCTCGAGCTTATCGAACGCAAGGGATGGGCAATCGCCGAAGCGGACGTGCTTCCCAGTCGCGCGCGCCGAGAATTCACAATCACTCCGGCGGGTCGCAAAGAGTTCTTGGGTTGGCTCGCCCGAGCGATTCCGGCGGGACGCGCGCAGCGTGATGATGTCGTGCTCAAGATGGTGTTTCTCGCGCAGCAGGACTTGCCGCGGCTCATCCGGTTGCTGGATGAGCGCAAACGCGAGTACATGCGACGCCTGGCAGCGTTGCAACGCGAACCAATCAGTCGTGCGAGCTCAAGAGATCTAGTGCGAAGCTTGGTCCGTGACAGATTCCGTTTCCAGGACGAGACTGAAGTGGAGTGGATCGAGCGGTGTTCCGCGGAGCTGCGCTGCTGGCAAGAGCCGACGGCCAACGCTCCCAAGGTCCGTGAGCGGGCCCGCGGACCACGCAACGCCTGAGGATCATGTGGTCGACGAGCTAGGACGCAAGCTCCTCGACGAGACCGACCAAGCCCTGGCGGCCGTGAGCGGCGAGGTCCCCTTCATGCACGCAGGAATGGGGGCGTATTTGCAGGGCGGGAAGCGCTTGCGTGCAAAGCTCCTCGTGGCAGTTGCGACCAAAGGCCCGTCGCCTCGTCCGCGAGATATCGTACGCTACGCCGTGTTCGTTGAACTGATTCACGCAGGCGGCCTATGCCACGATGACGTCGTCGATCGTTCGACTACTCGTCGGGCGCGACCCAGTATCGGGCATCTCCTTGGAGAGCCTGCGGCGGCCGCGGCAGGACTCTACCTGATGGCCCGCGCTTTCGAGCAGGTCGCATCGGACGAAAGCTGCGTGCGCCGGTGGGTGGGAGACGTCGCTGCGAGAGTCGCAAGAGGGCAAGCCCGGGAGATGACCGACCTCTATAGCCAGAACGTCTCGGTCGATGAGTACCTGAAGCGTGTGCTCGACAAGACAGGGGCACTGTTCCAGCTGGCATGTATCCTTGGCGCAGAGGCGGGCGGCTTCGGAGACGATGTGCGCCATGTCCTATCGGCCTATGCCGCACACGTCGGGACTGCCTTTCAACTTGCCGATGATCTTCGCGACATCCTGGGAGGACCGTTCCTCGGTCGAGAGCCGGGGACGGATATCCGCGAAGGCGTCTATACGCTACCGGTGCTTCTCACGTTCATCGAGCGCCGAGAGAGAGGGGAAGAACTCAGGCAGCGCTTGCGCGATCTTCGGTGGGGGAAGGATCGCGACGCCATACGGGCGTGCTGCGATCTCGTGATCCAGAACGGCGCAGTCGACGCGGCGACGAAGATCCTGGACCGATGCGTTGGTGAGGGGATTCGTGCGGCGAGCTCTTTGGAGGGCGACCTGTCTGGAATTCTGGAGGTCTTCGCTAGGGGAGTGAACTACGACCTCCCTGTTCGATCGAGGGCGGCCTCGTGAGTGTAGACTTCGACGTCGTCGTCGTAGGAGCAGGCCCCGCAGGAAGTTCATCCGCAGGGATGCTCGCGCGGCTCGGCCTACGAGTGGCGCTGGTCGACCGCTGTCATTTCCCGAGACCAAAGGTCTGCGGTGATGGGCTGACTCCTAGAGCGATTGCAGCTTTGGAACGCCTCGGTGTGTGGGCGCGGCTGTTGTCACACGCGAATCTTGTCGATGAGCTCCACACTTTGGACATGCAGACCACGCTGCGCCGTGCTGGACCAATCCCTGGCCGCCTCGTCGGATCGGCCGGAACAGGTGCAGTGGTACGCCGTGACATCCTCGACGATGCGCTTCGGCTGCGTGCGATGGAGGAGGGGGCCTGCTTCTTCGGTGGAGTAGCAGTCGAATCGGTATCGCGACATGGCCAAGGCTCCAAGGTCGTCGTTGCGAAACGGAATGGGCGCGCATGGAAGTGTAGCAGCAGGGTCGTGGTGCTGGCCGATGGTGCGGGTGGTAGATTGGGGGCGACCGTCCGTGGTTCGAACGCCACGTGCATCGAGGGATTGGCGCTCCGGCAATACTGGAGTCTGCCAGGCGTATCCGCCGCATTCACGATTTGTGTTCCGTTGCGGTTCTCGAGCGAGTCGTGTGCCGGCTATGGTTGGGTCTTCCCTGTAGCCCCCACAATGGCGAACGTGGGTGTCGGCCTCTACGGGACACGCGACGGACGGGCCCTGCGCGACAGCTACGACTCTCTCGTCGCACGCTTGCGCACGATAGATCCAGGTTGGCGAGTCGCCTCGCCCTGCGGCATTCCACAGGGCGGCCTCCTTCATAGCGGTCTGGAGCCGTCGCTCATGGTGCACGACGGCATAGTCCTCACCGGAGATGCCGCGGCCGTGACCAATCCATTCACTGGTGAAGGGATCGCACAAGCGCTCGAAAGTGGTGAGGTTGCGGCGGAAGCGATAGCGGAACATTTCGCCGGAGGGGCAGACCTGGCGAGGACATACGAGACTCTGATCAGAGATGCGTTCGCTGAGACGACGCGAAACACGAAGCACCTGTCGTGGATCATGGAGCGTGGCGAACGTTTTGTGCTTGAGTTCTGGGGCGCGGTGTCGCCGCCGCTAGGGCTGCTGGGGCGAGCGGCTCGCCGCGTGTCCTTTGAAGAGCGAATGGACACGACCTCATACGCACCTCAGGCTCTGGTAGAAGAAACCTGGGCCCGAGTACGGCTGTGCATCGAAGAGTATCCGTTGCTCGTCCAGCTAGTTGACGCTCTTAGGCGAGAGGCGCAGGGAACAATCGACCCCCCTATCGTCGCGTATTGGAGCGACCTCGCGGACTCTCTCCACGAGCCGCTCGGTGGCATCGAGGGCGTTGCGACCCTATTGGGTTTGATCACCTTGGCACTCGTACTGGCGGCCGATACGCAGGTGACGCTGCAACGCAGCCCGGGCTCCGAGACGCCAGAGGAGGCCGTTTGGGGCATCAACTGCGTCGCGCTTGGAGCGGCAGACATCTTGATGTCCCAGGCCTTCGCGCGATCGGCAGATCTCGACGCCCCTACGTGTGCCCAGTGCGGCAACGCAATGCGGCGAGCGTTCGGTGCTCTGTGCGAACGTAGCATCGTGGCGCCTGGCGGTGGGCCAGAGTCGGTACCTTCGATTCTCGCTGTGTTCGCGAGTGAGATGTCGGCGGCTGCGCGTGCTTGTTTGGCGAAGGCGGCGTGAAGTCCATGCATCCGAGGCTTCTCTGGTGTCTCGGCCGGCAGTTTAGCTGGCCCCACTGGGCAGCGCATCTCACGCGCACGATTCTGACATCGGTTGGTGTCGCGCTTGGGGTGGCGACAGTTGTTGGTATCGCTGACGTTAGCCGATCGGTCCTGGCAGCCTTTGAAGACATGGTGAACACGGTTGCGGGTGAAGCGGAGCTCGAGGTCGCAAGTCCGATTGGCGACGTTAGCGAAAGTCTTGTTGGCGAACTCGAGATCCTTCCAGACGTTGAGGCGGCCGCTGGGGTAATCGAACAGTTCTTGCCACTCACCGACCATCCTGAAGAGTCGCTCTACTTGCTAGGGGTTGATTTTCTCGACTCTCCGCTTTGGAGACTCCAGCTTCCCCGAGATCAAATCGAGATAGCCGACGAGCTTGCTTTTGTTGCGCAACCGGACTCCGTTGTGCTGTCTTCGAAGTTCCTAGACACCCACCGTCTTGATCTTGGAGAAACGCTCCAAGTCACGACTTCCGAAGGATCGCGATCGCTCGTGGTGAGGGGTGTTCTTCGAGACGCGCCTGCGGCTCGGCTGTTTGGAGGCGCCATCGCGATAATGGATCTTCCCGCAGCGCAGCTTCTTCTAATGCGAGAAGGCCGCGTCGATCGTGTAGCGATCGAGCTCGCAGACGGCATCGATAGCGCTGCTGCGGAGAAGCGTCTGCACACTGCAATAGAAGTCACACACGGGGCGCAGGAGGGCAATCAGCTGGAGATAGCCTCTCCAGAGGCGCGGGGGAGGCAGGCAGAGCAGTTGCTGTTCTCGCTGCGGGCGACGCTTGCGATCATGAGCCTGGGGGCAGTGATAGTCGGTGCGTTCATTGTGTATCACACGATCGCGATCTCCGTGCAGCAACGGCGACGTGAGTTCGCGTTGCTCAATGCATGCGGCGTTGGTCGGGCACGTCTCGTACGTCTGTGCGTACTCGAGACGCTGTGTCTGGCAGTTCCTGGGGTCGTGGTTGGCGTCATGTTGGGCCGTGCGCTGGCCGCGGCTGCCTCAGGGCTCGTCGAGTTGACTGCGTCGGAGATCTGGGTTCGTGTTGATGTGTCGCGGACTGAACCGTCAAGTTGGGGAGTACCTATCGGCGTAGCAATGGGCCTGCTGACCGCGCTCGGAGCATCGTATGCGGCAATACGGGCAACGTTCGCAGTCCCCACCGTAGAGAGCCTCAGGCCGACAGGTCTTCCTTTCGAAAGCGCACGCAGAGCTGCTCTTCCCCTGGGCGTCGCAGCCCTTTGCCTGCTGGGGGTATGGAGCGTGTGGCTTGTACCTCCTGAGGTAGGGTTCTTCGGAACAATCGCGAGTGTGCTGGGTAGCCAACTGCTTGGGTATCTGGCGATGGCAGTCGCTGCAGCTCCCATCGTGTTTCTGGTGGGGACGGCCGCAGCGCGCTTGGCAGCCTCCCGGCTGCCGTTGCCGGCGGCGCTGGCCGCCGAGAATCTTCCTCGTCAGCCAGGTCGGAGTGGCGGCACGGTAGCGACAATCGGTGCGACGATAGCGATCGCGGTAACTGTGGCCGTGCTCGTCAAGAGCCACGACGAGATGTCGCTTGGCTGGATCGAGCAGCATTTCGGGGGGGATCTCTTTGTTGGGCGTGGAGATCGCGTTCGGCTGATGGCGCCTACGCCAATGCCTATGGAGATCGAGTTGCGACTTGAAGGTATTGGCGGGGTGGAGTCGGTTGAGCCGTTTAGGACCATAAGGATTCACTTGGGGAACCGCCCGGTGTTCTTGCAGGGCCTCTCAGTGGCCGACCGTCTACGCCACGGTGGTTTGCCTATGATCGAAGGCGATCTGCGGTCAGCATCGGGCGCACTAGTCAAAGGAACGGGGGTTCTCTTGAGTGAGAATCTCGCGTTTCGCCTTGGAATTCATAGAGGAGACACTCTTGAGCTTCCCACAAGACGTGGGCCTCGGCAGTTCCGAGTCGAAGGTACGTACGTAGACTATCTCGGATCGTTGGATCTGGGATCCGTGTTGGTGGACCAGGCGCACTTGCCTCTACTGTGGGGCGATGAGTACGCGAATCTGTTTCGGGTCTGGTTAGAACCGGGCGCGGAGCCTGAATCGGTTCGTCGAGAGGTGTTGAGCTCCCTCGCAAGCATTGGGGACGAGGTAGAAGAGGGTTTCTTCGTGCTGCGTGCTGGAGACTTCCTGGAGAGCATCCGGAGTGTGATCCGTCGGTTCTTCTCGGCTACTTGGGCGCTGCAGTTTGTTGCGGTGCTGGTGGGTGTGATTGGTGTTGTGAACACGCAGCTGGCTGCCGTCCTTGACCGGGCAGCCGAGATAGGAGTGTTGCGAACCATCGGAGTACAGCGCCGGGATATTGTACGAAGCATAGTCTTTGAATGTGGGGCCCTTGGGGCATTGGGCGGAATTCTTGGGGTAGCCTTGGGGTTGGTTCTTGGTGCACAGATTGTTCTGGTAAGCCTTCGGTTGGTCACGGGTTGGAGCATGGCTCTTCACATTCCTTGGGATCAGCTGCTGGCAGGGGTAGTCGCTGCAACGGTTGTCTCCGCGCTCGCAGGCTATGTGCCTGCCCGCGCCGCCGTTCGCTTGGGCGTACCTAGGGGAGCCGTCGACTAACATGAGCAGTAGTGTCCTAGAGGTCCGAGGTGTCCACAAGACGTATCGAAGAGGCAGGTACTCCGTTGAAGCGCTGCGCGATATCTCCTTGTCGCTTGCGCCTCAAGGCACGATCGCTCTTATGGGCCCGAGTGGATCCGGGAAGACGACGCTCCTCAATCTTCTCTCCGGCCTCGATCGTCCCTCGGCGGGAGAGGTTTGGGTCGCAGGCACCCGGCTATCGGATCTCGATGCGGAAGCGGCAACTGAGTTTCGTCGCCGCAACATAGGATTCGTGTTCCAGTTCTTCAATCTGCTGCCGACGATGACTGCACGGGACAACGTGGCCCTACCGATGCTAGCCGACGGCCTGCCGCGTCGCGAGGTCGAATCGAGGGCCCTTGCTTCGCTCGAAGCCGTCGGGATGGTCGACCGTGCCTCGCACCGCCCGACCGAGCTGTCCGGTGGCGAGATGCAACGCGTCGCCATCGCCCGCGCTCTTGTGATGCGTCCTAAGTTGCTTCTTGCTGATGAGCCCACCGGCAACCTGGATACTAGTACGGGCGATGACGTGCTTCGGCTTCTGCAGGATGCGGTCAAAAGCTATGGGCTTTCGATTGTAATGGTCACTCACTCCTACCTTGCTGCGGCAACGATGAATCGCGTGCTCTTCATTCAGGATGGAGCGATCGTGGACGAGGTAGATGCGTCTCAGGTAGCGCCGCATCAGATCCGTCACCTGCAGTTGGTGCCGCCCCGTTCTGGGCCGCGATAGAGAGATCGCTTCGATGGCCATTGGCCGTGGCCACCCAGGGCCCGATACGCGGACGTGTGACTGCGACGCAGAGGGTCGCTCCGTCCGGGAGTTTTGTGAGACGCGAGATCGGCGTCGCCGCCGAAGATGACTGCCCATTCACCCGTGGCCGTGCCCGTCACGACCGCCGCCTTCTGGGCGAGCGGCCGCACCTTCTCCAGCGCGTCGCCGAGCTGGTCGCTGGTCGTCTGTGCCACCTGCGCGGCCATCTCGAGCTGTCGCCCGAGGTTGGCGGACGCTTCCCCCTCGGGATGCACGTCGTGCAGCACCTTCTGTGCCTCGCCCAGGTTCTCGCCGAGCTGTGCGAACACCAGGCGCGAGTCCTTCAGCTCCTGCTGCGCGGCCTCGATCTTCTTCGCGTCCGCCTCGGAGAACTCGACGTCGAGGAGCTTCTTGATGCCGGCGTCGCGCACCCACGACTTCACATGCTCGGGCTGCGCGACGGTGAGAAGCGCGATCGCCAGGACGCCCCAGACGCGCACCACGTCCCCGAGCGTCTTGGCGTGCGTCAGCCCCTGCGTCA
>Ga0187892_10009740_pt1 | contig 12489 bp, 10 predicted proteins | sample MA1701073metaG_FD_139345 | JGI IMG/M metagenome (GOLD analysis project Ga0187892, IMG submission 139345) | Bio-ooze microbial communities from a basaltic lava cave in the Kipuka Kanohina Cave System on the Island of Hawaii, USA - MA170107-3 metaG ...
AAAAAACTTCATCAGCGCTAAAATATAACTTAAAACCCTTGACTGCTGAACACAGTTATTTTATATTCCTCCTGACATTTCTATTGTGGCCAAAACCATGACATTTCTATCGAGCTTCTACATCATTTTTTAAAACTTTACTTGACAAATAATTTTCTTCTGCGCAAATTATCGTATAATTCACTCAATCACATCATTCACCCTTTCAATAAAAGGAGGAGAGGACATGATGCAAAAAACCATTCTACGTCACACTGCCCTACTAGCGGTGCTGTTTGCGGTCTTTTGCGTTGTCTTGTTGTTTACGGGCCAGGTGTTCGCGCAAGGCGTCACCACTGCGGCGTTGAGCGGCGTCGTGGCCGACAGTAAAGGACAACCGCTTGCGGACGCGAATGTCGTGGCGGTGCATGAGCCGAGCGGAACGCGTTACGGCGCGGCCTCGCGAACCGGCGGGGCATTCAACATTCCCAATATGAAAGTCGGCGGGCCTTATACCGTCACCGCGAGCCTCATCGGCTACAAAGCGCAGCAAGAAAAGGATGTTTATCTCAACCTGGGCCAAACCGTGCGTCTTGATTTCGCGCTGATCGCCGAGGCCATCGCCATCGGCGAAGTTCAGGTTACCGCTGAAAGAGACGAGGTGTTGAACAGCGACCGCACCGGCGCGGCAACTTTTATCAAGCCGCAGCAGGTGACGGATCTGCCCTCGATCAAACGCAGCACGCGCGATTTAACCCGGCTCGATCCGCGCAGCGACGGCAATTTCAGCTTCGGCGGAAGGAATTGGCTATACAACAACATTTCGCTGGACGGTTCGTATTTTAACAATCCGTTCGGCCTCGACGATCCGGCGCCCGGCGGCCAGACCAGCGCCGAGCCGGTGCCCTACGACGCTGTCGAGCAGGTTCAAGTTTCCATCGCGCCGTTTGACGTTCGCGAAGGCGGCTTTACCGGCGCCGGCATCAACACCGTCACCAAAAGCGGCACCAACGAGTTTAAAGCCTCGCTGTACAGCTTTGTGCGCAATGAAAGCTTGCTCGGCAACTCGGTGCGAGGCAATGAGGTGATTGCCAATCCGGATTTGAAATTCAACCAGTCGGGCTTTACGATCAGCGGCCCGCTCAAGCGCGACAAGCTGTTTATCTTCATCAACGGCGAGCTGGAACGGCGCGACGATCCCGGCACCAATTTTGTCGCCGACCGCGACGGCAACGTGACCTTCGGCGAATCGCGCGTGCGGGCGTCGGTGATGGATCAAATCCGGCAGCGCATGATTCAAGTTTATGGCTATGATCCCGGTCCGTACGAAGGGTTCATTCATCAGACCGATAACGACAAGCTGCTGGTGAAGCTGGATTGGAACCTCAATGAGAATCACAACTTGTCGTTTCGTTATAATCTGCTCGACGCCCGGCGCGATTTGCCGCCGCATCCTTTTGTGTTGAGCTTCAACAACACCGGCCGCGGCCCGAACGAGAGCAGCATGCCGTTTAAAAATTCCGGATATCAAATCAACAATGAGCTGAACTCCTTTGCGCTCGAGCTCAACAGCCGTTCGGCCAAATTAGCCAACCGTTTTTTTGCGAGCTACAACCGTTTCCGTGATTTTCGCGCGCCGTTCAGCCAGGATTTTCCCACCATCGATATCGGCGAAAACGGCGTTCAGTATACGACGGTCGGGCATGAGCCGTTTTCGATTCACAATATTCTCGATCAAGACGTGCTGCAGCTCACCAACAACCTCAGCATCTTTTCCGGCAAGCATGTCTATACGATCGGCGCCACTTTTGAAAAGTTCGCGTTCTTTAATTCGTTCAATATTTTTCGCCACGGCGTGTTTTTCCTGCCCTATTTTGTCGATTTTCAGGGCGACGGCATTCCGGAAGGCAGCACGTTCCCGACGTTGGCGGAATTTTTTGCGGCAACGGATCCGAACCGGGCGGGTGGTCCGATCAAATTTAAGCAGATGGTCGGCTCCGGTCCGTTCAAGGGCGAGGACATCGACGTGGCGCAGCTCGCGTTTTACGCGCAGGATGAATTTCTCGTTTCAGAAAAGCTCAATCTCACCTACGGTCTGCGCGTCGATCTGCCGATGTATTTGAATGATCTGGTCGATAATCCCTTCTCGCGCTCGCTAAAAGCGCTGGATGAAAACGGCCAAACGGAAACCGTCGATCAGAGCAAATTGCCTGGCACGAAATTCCTGTTTTCGCCGCGCATCGGGTTTAACTGGAATGCCACCGGCGACCGCTCGACGCAATTGCGCGGCGGCACCGGCATCTTCACCGGCCGCGTGCCGTTCGTTTGGATCGGCAACAACATTTCCAATCCGGGCGGAAATCAGAACCTGCCGGCGCACCTGCGCTCGTTTGATTTGAATGCGTTCGATCCTGATTTCAAATGGCCGCAAGTTTGGACCACCAATTTGGCCATCGACAAGAAACTGCCGTGGGAAACGCTCGGCACGTTGGAGTTCATTTACGGCAATGATATAAATTCCGTGTTTGTGCGCAACGCCGATTTGGTGAAACCGGTGCGCACGCTGGCGGATGGCCGTCCGTATTACGGCGGCGCCGGCAACAACGAACTGAATGCCGACGGCGGCGCCGGTATTTATGTGATCGACAACACCAGCGAAGGCAGCAGCGTCAATCTCACCGCGCAGTTGCGCAAGAATTTTGCCTCGGGACTCAACACGAGCCTGGCGTATAGTTTTACCAGCGCCAAAAACAATTTGAAATCCACTGAAATCGCCAGCGTGTTGTGGCAAAATCAACCGGTGCAAGGCAATCCCAATAAACCGGAGCTGAGTTTCTCCGAATTTGGGCAGCGCCATCGCATCGTCGGCAGCGGCACGTACAGCAAAACCTGGTCGAGCAGCCTAAAAACGCATTTCGGATTGTTTTTGGAAGTCGCCGAAGGCAACCGCTTTTTCGGCGCCGGCGGCAATCGCTATTCGTTTATTTACTCCGGCGACGTCAATGGCGACGGCCAGGGCGGCAATGATTTGATCTACATTCCGCGCAGCGCCGGCGAAATTATTTTTGATCCGCTTACCGACGCCGGCGGCAATGTGCTTTCCACGCCGGCTCAACAATGGAACGCTTTTAATGCGTTTATCGAGCAGGACAAATATCTAAGCTCGCATCGCGGCCAGATTGCCGAGCGCTTCGGCGCGGTGAATCCGTGGTACAGCAACATCGACTTGCGGATTCTGCAGGATCTTTCGCTCAATTCCGGCGGGCAAAAGCATACCTTCCAATTGAGCTTCGATCTGTTGAACGCCGCGAACTTTCTCAACTCCGATTGGGGCGTGAGAAAAGTCGCCAGCGTCGCGGCCACTTCGCCGCTTCGGCTCACGCGTTTCAACACCGCCGGCGCGCCGGTTTTCAATTTCACCGGCCCGAAAGAGACCTACATTGATGATCCCGGCCTTTTCTCGCGCTGGCAAATGCAGGTTGGGTTAAGATATTTTTTGAATTAGTTGAAGTTGATCGATGAAATACAAAGCCGGGCTTTCGCGGGAAAGTCCGGCTTTTTTATTGTGGAAATTTCAAACTTTATGTGAGGTAGGACTTGCGTCCGGCATAAACCGCCATGCTCAAGCGCATCAAGCCGGCGCAAACGACATTTGTTGCGACGGCGACGATAGGTGAATAAAAGACTAAATTGCGAATGAACTCGTACTTGGCCAGAAAAATAAAGGAAATTGTCATCAACGATGTGGCCGCAAGTATGACGTCAGCAATCCACAAGTACTTTTTGTTACTGTACTTTTGGAGATCGGAATGAATCACGATGAGAAAGCAAATGCTGATGGCCAAGCCGTTGAGCGTGAGCACGCCCCAAAAGGTGACGAACTCGTTGGCCAAATCCGCGCGCAGAAATTGCGTCACCCATCCCGACAGAATGCCGATATAAAAGAGCGCCGCGTATGACAGCAAGCCGGCAAGGCCACGTTGTTTAATGGAAACCGGCAGCAGCGTATGAAAACGCTGGCGTTTCTCTTTGTTGGCGCGGGTGAAAAGCGCGATCATCAATAAAAGCGCCGGTATGCCGAATAATTGAAACATGCCTGCCGGATCGAAAAGGTAAATCACCCACATCCCGATGGTAGCGAGATAGAGCGACGCGAGAAAAATCCGGTTATAGCTCAATTCGGCTTTGATGAGGGCCACATTTTTTCTCATGCAAGTTAAAGAATAAAGGCAAAACCATTGTGGGCAAAACTATTAAAAGGCCTTTAATTGTTTTACCCCAAGTAACATGTCATTCTGGAAGAAACCCTGCGGGCGTAGCCTGTTCAGGCCAAGCACTGTGCTTGATACAACCCCGATTTTGCATTTTATAGCTAAAGCCACCACCAAGTGGGTTTGAGAAAAATAAGGAAAATCGGGGTTTGGCTTTTATATGTGCAAAATCAAGGTACAAACAAGATCGTTCCACGATGACATTCTGTAGCTTGTTGCAGCTTTCACACTTCCTTCGCCCAGCGCAGCATCTCTTTGAAGCTCGGCTCCTTGCCGTGCATCAACATGCCGAGGCGGAAGATTTTGCCGCTGCTGGTGCGGAAGAACCAGATGCTCACCGCCAGCAGCAAAAGCGCCAGCGGCGTTTGCCACCATGCCACTTCCGTGAGAACGAGACGCGCCGGCAGCACCACCGGCGAGGTGAAAGGAATGAAAGAAAGAATCTGCATGCCAATTGAGTCCGGATTTTTGAAGGCAAACAAGGCAAATACGACCGGAACAAATGGCGCCAACAATAACGAACCTCTTGCCGAAGTATTCGGGTCATTGATAGTCGCAGAAACGGTTGCAAAGATCGTGTTCCAGAGCAAAAAACCGCCGAGCGCCAGCAGGAGCAAATAAAGAATGATCGACGGATTGGTGATCTCCACCGGAATCATCCAGCCGGAGCCAAACATCTGCGAGACGAGAACGAAAAGCAAAATGCTCACCGTCGTGGTGAACGTGAAGGCGAGCGCATAAGCCGAGACACCGAGAATCTTGCCGTCAATCCACTGCTGGGGAGAAACCGCCGAAACGATCATTTCGGTGACCCGCATTTGCTTCTCGCCGGTAATGGCGACGAATTGATAAGCCACGCCGGTGAAGACTCCGAAAAGCATGACGCCGATCACCAACCCCGCAGCAACTTTTTCCGCGGTGCTCGTCGGTTTATGCCCGCCCTCGTGAATTGCGACCGTCAGCGTTATCGGCCGCATGGCGTCGGCAAGCTGTGCGGGCGGCAATTGCAGCTCCTGAATTTTCATTTGCATTCTGGCCTCAGTCAGGCGCTCGGCAATTTCACCTTTCCAGAAAGGTTCTTTGTAGACCAGCAGCTCCGCCTCGTCAACGCTTTTGATGACGAGCAAGCCGTCGATCTCACCGCGGCCCACCAGCTTGCGCAGCCGCGCTTCATCCTGTGGCTCGGCGCTTTGCAACTCGATCCGGCTGTTGGCGAGAATCTTGAGTGGAAGATGATCCTGGCCGATGACCGCAATCTTCACGGGCGCGTCGTCGCCGGACAATAACGCCATTCCGCCCCAGATTGCCAGCGCCAGCACGAGAGAAATTACCAGCGTCAGGAGCTGATCCTTCCATTTGAACCAGCGCTGAAATTCCCATCGGGCAATTTCGATGACCATCGAGCGAGATTTCATAAGCTATTCTCAAAATTATTTTGCTTTAAAAAGCTTTCGAACACGGATTATGCGGATGACACGGATTCTCACGGATTTTTATTTTTTGCTCTATCCGCGTAAATCCGTAAAATCCGTGTCATCCGCGTTCAAAAAAATGACTTGGAGCTTTCCCAGGCCTGCGGTAGGCAGAATTTTACTCTGCGTTTTTGCGCTTTAGATTTCAATTGTTTTGTCGGCGTTCGTTGTTGATCGTGTGCAGAAAAATCTCGTGCAGCGACGGCTCTTCCGAACGAATGTCGCTGATGTTCAGATGCGCTGCCGCAGCAGCGAGGAAACTGTTCAGCGACTCTCCCTTCCGCAGCGAAAACGCATATTCTCCATCCGAAACGGCATGGAGATGCTCGACCCCCTCGAATCGCTCGAATATCGAAGTGTCGGTTGCACCCTCGACTTTCAGTACGACTTTCTTGTGCGCCGCCGAGGACGCGCGCACTTCGGCGGTGGTTCCTTCGAGAACGGCGCGGCCGCGATTCACCAGCAGAACACGGTCGGCCAATCTTTGCACGAGATCCATTTGATGCGCGCTGAGCAGAATGGTCATGCCGGACGACCGCAGCTCGCGGATGATGCCGAGAAAAAACTCCTGATTTACCGGATCGAGGCCGGAGAACGGCTCATCCAAAATGGCAAATTGCGGGCGGTGCAAAATCGAAGCAATGAATTGAACTTTCTGTTGATTCCCTTTGGAGAGCTGATCGAGTTTATCGTTCTTGCGCTGGCCCAACTCCAATCGCTCCAGCCACTCGCCGGCAGCGCGCGCCGCCGCTTCGCGCTTCATGCCGCGCAGAACGCCCATGTAGGTCAGCGTCTTGGATATTTGAATTTCTCTGTACAGGCCACGATCTTCAGGGAGGTATCCAACCTCGTGAGGAAGCGCCTGGTCTCGCGAGGTTCCGTTAATGGCATAACGTATCGTGCCGCGGTCGGGATGGAGAATGCGCAACAGCATCCGCACCACTGTCGTTTTGCCGGCGCCGTTCGGTCCGAGCAGGGCAAAAATTTCTCCAGGCTGCACGTGGAATGAAAGCCGGTCCACGGCTTTGACGCTCTCAAATTCTTTCTCAATCGAATGAACTTCGAGGAGAGGTTGATTCATTTTTTTCTGTAATGATTATCGTTCAAACCAAAGTTGTGCAACCCGAACGCTCACAACGCGGACGAGCCGCAACCCAGAAGATTAAAAACCGGCCCCAACGGATAAGTCTAAGCGTTTGACATTCAGAGTTTAGAATAAAATTCAAAATTTTCATCTCATCAAAAGCTTAACGGAACTCCAGTTTTCAGCTTATATGAACCTGGCATAGTCCGTTGGGGGATAAAAGTTGACAGCTACGAACTACTTGATCTTCTTCGCCGTCTGATAGCGCCCGCCTTGGTGCAAGATCAAACTCGTCATCTTGCCGTTGCCATCCCGCAGAAACGTAAGCTGCGCGTCGACGACTTTGTAGAAAAATTTGTCCTCGGCTTCCGGAAAAACTTGAAAACGCGGCTGGCCGGTGAGCTGCACCATCAGCTTGTCGCCTTCGACCTGCACGTCGACAATCAAGCCTGGCAGCAACTCGTATTGTCCGTTATAGTCTTGAAGAATTTTCGCGTCGATGGAGATTTCCTTTCGCACCGGCGGCTGGTAATCCGGCCCCAGCTTGCGCGCTTGTTGGTCCATGCCGCCCTGGTGCAGAATCAAATGCGCCGTTTGCCCTTGATCATTTTTGACAAATGTAATTTGCGCGTCAACCACGGTCAGGAAAAATTTGCTTTCAGATTCGGGAAAAATTTCGAATCGGGGTTGACCGGTGGCTTGCGCAAAGAGCCGGCTATTTTCTTTCGTCACGGCGATCACAAAGCTCGGGGTCAGCTCATAATATCCCACATACGCGCCATAAATTTTCGGGTCGACGGCAATGGCCTGGCGATTTTTGGCAGGATCAAAATCCGTCAGCTTGAATTTGGGGTTGAGCAAGTGCCGCCCGATGTCGTCGATGTCGTTGGCCGAATTGGAAAGCACGACAACGCCGCGCCCGCTGCTTTTATCAAAGCCCAGAAACGAGCGATAGCCGCCGGTGCCGCCGGTGTGCCAAACGATTTCGCTGCCCTCTTTTTTCAAAATGTGCCAACCCAAAGCAATTTCCAGATTCGCCGCGCCGGTGCTGTTTTGCACGACGTGAGTTTGCTGCATGATCGTCGTCAAGTTGGAGCCGTTCATGTTTGCCGCGACAAAAAGCAGCAGATCGTTAACCGTCGAACGCAACGCGCCGGCGCCCGCCAAAGTTGGAATATCCCAATTCATCACCGGCTGTCCGGCTTCGTTGTGCCCCTGGGCGAGTCGGGCTTGCATCTCCGGCGTCAGCTTGATGCGCGTGTCGTTCATTTTGAGCGGGCCGCAAATTCGCTTCACCACCAGCGTTTCGTAATCCATTCCGGCTTTCAGCGCGAGAATGTGCCCCAACAATCCGGCGCCGAAATTGGAGTATTCATATTGCGCCCCGATATCGCGGGCCAACGTATGGCGCGAGAGAAAATCGTACATTTGCTCGACGGTATAATCGGCATAGGGATTATCCCTGGTTTTCGGATTGAGATTATCCGGCAAGCGCGGCAAGCCGGAGGTGTGCGTCGCCAAGTGCCGCAGCGTGATTTCCTTGCCGCCGCGCGTGGGCGTTTTGACGGACTTCGGCAGATGTTTTGAAATCGGATCGTTGAGGCTCACCTCGCCGCGTTGCGCCATATCCGCGAGCAAAATGGCCGTGAACGCTTTGGTGATCGAGCCGATTTCAAAAACGGTGTTGCCGTCCGGCTCTCCGGCGTTTTCATTGCCGAGCTTGCCGTAACCAACAACCTGGCGCCCTTTTGAATCGATGACGCCGCCGACGATGCCGACACTCTTCTTGTTTTTATCAATGCGCTCCTGGAGAATGGCGCGAATTTCGGCGGCAGTGGTTTCGTCCGGCGCGGCTCGCAGTGGCAGTGATAATGCGATGAATAAAAACAAAAAGGCGCAGCGGGTGAACAATTTGTTCATTTCTTTTCCTTAATTTTAATTTTTCTCAGTGTAACGGTTCAACGTCCGGACGCTTTTTTACGGAAATGACAGCAGCTTGTTACAACAAGTTTGCTCAAATTGAGAAGCGTCCGGACGGTCAGTAGTCCGCGCCCCCTACGGGCGTAGCCTTGTGGGCGGTTGTTGCAATCACGAAACTCCATGCTAAAACAGTGCCCCACAAGGGGACAAGACTACGTCAAATGCAAATATTATTTTTTACGACGCCTTTACGCCAGATAAGATTTCCGGCGAACGCAGACGATCACACTCAAATACGACAAGCCCAGCCACAGAAGCGTGCTCACCAACGCTCCCGAGGACGCCCCATAATGGCGCCAGAGGAATCTGGCTGCGGCTCTGCCATATCCCAAATAACCGATCGTGCTGGCCGCAATAATCAACAGCAGCAGGATGGCGTAATCAATGCGTTTGTACTTTTTCGTGCCGTAAAAGCCAAAGTGGGTGTGAATAATAAAAATTGCAATGAGACTGAGTATCAGCCCGTTCAACGAAAACATGCTCCAAAACGTCGGCGCCGTCGCGCTGCTTGATTTGAAAACCAACATGCACAGCCAAAGCAGAAACATGCCGGCCTGCACCAGGGTGATGTACAGCAAATCAACCACGGCGCGCTGTCTCGGCGTGACGGGCAGAACGGCGTGATAACGCGTTCGTTTCTCCGTGTCGCCCTCGCTGCCAACGATGCCGATGGTGATAAAATAGGTTATCGCCGTGCTGATCATGTAGCGGGAGATGCCCCAGTCCTCCCAAATCACGGCAGCGATAAAGAAGAGCAGCGCAATGGCATAGCCGACCATCAAGCCCTCTTTGGTGTAATCCAGCTCGGTTTTGAGAATGTGCCACATGAGTTGTCCCTTCTCAAAGATAAGATTTGCGCCGTGAATAAACGGCGATGCTCGCATAAAACAAAAATGGAATGGGGAGAATGCAAAGAGCCGGTATGATCGGCAAATCCATAATCCACGGGACTAAAAAAGGAACGCGGTCTCTGCCTTCGTAGATCGCCACGTCTTCATAAATTCCCAGGAGCGCCATCAAAAACCCAAGCAGCACGAGGTAGCCAATGACTAAAATCCAAAAAAGCTTGCGATAATTTTTTAGGCCGCCGCGACAAAGGTCATGGTAAACGAGGGCAATGGCACTGGCGGTGAGAAACACGCTGTTGGCGCCGAAAAGGTACCAGGGTGTGATATCCTGCGAAATGTCATATTCGCGCAACAGCCATGGCGCCCAAAACACGGCGATTATAAAGTAAACCAGATATAAAAACGATATGCGCACAAGCCCGACTTTAGTCAAGGCTACGGGCAAAAGTGCATGTAATCTTTCCCATACCTTGTTTTTGGCCTGATTAATGAATAAAATCGCGACGCCGAGAAATGGCAGCCACGACATCGCCTCCAGGTTTATAGCGCCCAGTTCCCCTGCCACTAAAAAGAGCAGGGTGATAATAATTGTCGCCACGAGAAGATTTTTGTTATAGCTAAGTTCGGCTTTGAGCAATCGCCACATCGTTTCTCCTTCATGCCAGGTAAGATTTGCGGCGCGTAAACACAACCACATTCAGCCAAAACAGGCCGGCGGCCAGCAAGACGAAAATCGCCGCGCCCGCCGGCGTCGTGTAAGGCTCGAAAATATATTCGAGCACCGGAATAATTTTGCCTGCCGAAGTTAACCATGCGATCAAGATCACGAGCATAGCCACAAGGCCGGCATATATTCGCCGATATTTTTTGCTGCCGAAGTGGCCCAAATCCAGATAAATCGCTATCAGCGCGACTATCAGAAAAAAGAACGAATTCGATGAGAGCATATAGTAAAAATACGCGAGATCGCGGCTTTTGCCTGCCGCCATCACACCAACGAGCCAAATAATGGCAAAACCGGCTTGGAAGAGCAGCAACAAGGCCAAGCGCGCCACGCCGAGTTTCCGCTGCGGTATCGGCAGCAACGCGTGCAGGCGATCGCGCTTTTCCGTTTCATCGTAATTTCCAACGTAAATCAACAAAAAAATATATCCGGTGGAGACAACCGACATCAAGCTCCACGTCGCCATCGGCGAGTCCAGGCGTTGCAGCAGGCCTGATGCGGCCGCAGCAGCCAGAAAAATCACCCCGAAGGCGTAGGCTGTGGTTATGGCGATTTTATGATATCGAAATTCCGCTTTAAACAGTTTCCACATTTTCGCTACCTTTGAGAATTTGCACCGCAATTTCGTCGATGCCCAAGCGATACTCCTGCACGTTTTCTGCGCCCATTTCACGCAGTTGCCGCAGCGTGGCGGCGTGATCGAAGCTGATGACTTGGTGATCCATGCCCTCGTGCTTGTGGCTTGTCACCGCCTCAAGTTTGAAGTTGTTGCTCGAAAACCGAAACGCGATTTTGCGCCATTGCTCGGTCAAATCCTCTTTCGCGGCGCGGAGCTTGATTTTGCCGTTGTCGAGAAACGCCAGCTCGTCGGCCAGCCGGCTGATGTCCGACAAAATATGCGTCGAATAGAAAATCGCTCGCTCGCCGTCCTGCAAAATTTCAAACAACACCTCCAGCACTTCGGCGCGGACGACCGGATCCAAGCCGGAGGTCGGCTCATCGAGCAGTAAAAGCTTGGGCGAATGCGCCAGCGCCGCAATCAACGCCAGCTTGACGCGGTTGCCGCCGGAGAGTTCTTTGGCTTTTTTGTTCAGCGATAAATTGAATCGCTTGGCTAAATCGGCAACGAGCCGGTCCGACCAATTCGGATAAAATTGCGCGAGGAACTTGAGATTTTTTTCGCCCGACCAATTTTCGTAAAAAACGTGAACGTCGCCGACGTAGCCGATGTCCAGCCTCCACTCGGGCCGGTTCGGATCATTGACGCGGTCGAAAATTTGCATCTCGCCGCTATCTCCCTTCACCAGTCCGACGAGGCAGTGCAGGGTGGTCGATTTGCCCGAGCCGTTCGGTCCGACGTAGCCGAGCACCGTGCCTGGCGCCAAATCGAGATTGAGCGGGCCGAGCTGGAAATCGGGATAGGTTTTAATGAGATCGCGAATTGAAAAGGCGTTGGTCATTTTATTGCTCCTTATTTATTGTAACTTTCGTAGTAGACCCTTCAGGGTCGGTGCCTTAAGGCACTACTACAAAATTCATTTTCCCCCATTTTTTTTGAGAACGAGGTCGACAGTTTCCTTGACGTCTCTGGTTTTTAATCCTTCGGATAATGCGGTATTGATCAACGGCTCGATGTTTTCCAGCAGCCGCTGTTTGGCCATGGATTTTTTCTCGTCGTCCGGCAATTCGGAGACGAAGAATCCCTTGCCGCGGCGCGAGTGGATGAGGCCTTCGCGCTCCAGCGCTTCGTAGGCGCGTTGCACCGTGATCACGCTCACCTGTTGCTCGCTGGCAAGCGCGCGGATGGATGGCAAGCTTTCTTCTGCCGGCAATTCGCCGGCGAGAATGGCGGCGCGAATTTGCCGGATGATCTGGCTTTGCAGCGACTCAGAGGAAAGATCGGTTAAATTCAAAAGCATTGTAGTCCATTATTTCTACATATAAAAGTCAAACCCCGTCCCGATTCCTTTTTGAAGTTTTAAAAGGAAAATCGGGATTCCTTTGGTTGCTAAGTAGACTATAAAAAGTTCCTTGACAAGTACATTCTGAGTCATTAAACTATCCGTTACTACACGGAGGTGATCAATGACTCTCTTGAAGCTTAATAGGCGCGAATGCCGTGAACTGGAGT
>Ga0187892_10009741_pt1 | contig 12489 bp, 4 predicted proteins | sample MA1701073metaG_FD_139345 | JGI IMG/M metagenome (GOLD analysis project Ga0187892, IMG submission 139345) | Bio-ooze microbial communities from a basaltic lava cave in the Kipuka Kanohina Cave System on the Island of Hawaii, USA - MA170107-3 metaG ...
TCGGCGCTGTTCGTCCCGCGCAGCACGCCCGAAGACCATCCCATTCATCACGCGGCCGCCGTCGGCGACCTGGCCAGGGTAACACTTCTGCTGCAGGATCGGGCTTCGCTCGCCAACCGGCGCGATACAACGGGACGCACCCCGCTGCATCGCGCCGCCGCCCGGGGCAACGCGGAAATCGCGAAGGCGTTGTTGAAGGCGGGCGCGGACTCGAACCCACGCAACAAAGCCGGCGCGACGCCGATTCACTGGGCCGCGGGCGGAGGATTCGTGGACGTGGTGCAAGTCCTCCTCGAAGCCCGCGCCGATGCGAACGCGCGCACGCGCGGCGGCGGGACGCCGTTGATGCGCGCGGTGGAGAACGGACACGTCGAAGTCGCGCGGGTGCTTCTGGCCCGCGGCGCGCTCGTCAATGCCCGGGATCGCGAGGGGTTGACGGCGATGCATTTCGCGGCGAAACGGTCCCAGAAAGACCTCGTGGACGCCTTGCTGGCGTATCGCGCGGACGTGAACGCGCGCTCGAAACGCGGCGAGACGCCCTTGCGCAACGCCGCGCGAGGCCGGGAACGCCAGCGCGCCGAATACCTTCTCGCGCACGGCGCCCGGCTCGACATTTTCGTGGCCGCTGCGTGGGGCAAAACCGCGCGGGTCGAGTCGATGTTACGAGCCGACCGGTCATTAGTCCACGCGCGCGACGAAAAAGGGCGGACGCCGCTGCATTGGGCCGCCGCAAACGCACAGCGTGAGACCGCGCGGGTACTTCTAGCGAACGGCGCGGACCCGAACGCGAAAAACGACCGTGGCACCACGCCGATCCGAGAGGTGAACCCGTACGAATCCGACAACATCGAGGACCTTCTTCTGGAACACGGCGCGCAAATCGATCTGTTTGAGGCGGTTCATCGGGGCGACAAGCAACGCGTGGAAACGCTGCTCAAGAACGATCCCGCTCTCCTCGCGATGCGCGCCGAATATGGCGGCACTCCGCTCCACGCGGCCGCCGGCGGTGGACAGGCGGAGATCACGCGACTGTTGCTGGCGAAGGGCTTGGACCCGGACGTGCGCAACGATTTTGGGGATTTCCCCCTGGCCGTTGCTGCGGCGCGTGGTCACACCGAGGTGGTAGAGGCGCTGCTGAGCAAGGGCGCCGACGCGAACGCCCGCGATCCCGGCGGCCGCTCCGCGTTGTACCGTGCGGCCATCAGCAATCACGTGGACACGGTCGCGCTGCTGCGGAGGCACGGCGCAGAGCCGGACCTCTGCGAGGCCGCGGCAATGGGCGATCGCGAGCGAGTTGTTGCGCGGCTGCAGGAACAACCGACGTTGGTTCGCCTGCCCGGCATCGGCGAGCAGACGCCGCTCCATTGCGCCGCCCTCGCCGGCGAGGCGGGGAGCGCGGACGCGTTGATCGCAGCCGGCGCGGACGTCGATGCCGGCGCAGGCGGCTGGCGATTGACGCCGCTCCACCTGGCGGCGGCAAACGGACGCACGGAGGTCGCCTTGCTCCTTCTGGCCAACGGCGCGAAGCCGGACCAGCCGGATGTGTTCGGGCGAACGCCGCTGCACTTTGCTTCCGCCTGCGGCCACTCGGAGATCGTTCGCGTCTTGCTCCGGCACGGGGCGAATCCTGCCGCGCGGGACCAGTACGGCATCACGCCATTGCACGAGGCGAGCGCCGCGGCCCCTGTTGCGACGACGCAGACGCTGGTGGACGCCCGCGCGGACGTGAATGCCCGGTCCCTGGTCGGCAAAACGCCCCTCCACGTCGCCGCCGAGCGTGGCCGGGAAGAGGTCGTGGCGTTGCTGCTTCGTCACGGGGCCGATGCAAACGCGAAGGACAAGTGTGGGGCGACGCCGCTGGCGCTGGCGCTCGAAATGGGCCCCACCGCGACGAGCGCGCTTCTCCAGAGGCAGATTGCGAAGGAGTGATCTCTACTCGATGCGTCGCGCGGCGGCTTGCGCTTTCAGGCATAGCTCCGCCGCCTTGAACGCGTGCTCCTGCGTCATCGCCTTTTCCGTGCGATTCAAGCAATCGAGAATCAACTCGCCGAAAAACGGATAGCCGACTTGCCCGTGCAATCGCAGGTGCTTTTCGCCTTCGTTCGTGACCAGGTAAAGCTGGTCGCCCTCGGCGTCGCGGGCGACGTCGATGTATTTGCGCAGTTCGATGTAGCCTTTCGTGCCGAGAATAATCGTGCGACCGTCACCCCATGTGCGCAGACCGTTCGGCGTGAACCAATCCACGCGGAAGTAGTTCGACACGCCGTTGTCGGCCACGAGGTTCGCCTCACCAAAATCTTCGAGTTCGGGGTGCTGCTTGTTGTCGTAGTTCGCAACCGCGGCGTGGGTCACCCGGGCGTCTTTGGCGGCGCTGTAGAAAAGGAATTGCTCGATCTGGTGGCTGCCGATGTCGCAGAGGATGCCGCCGTATTTCGCCTTCTCGAAAAACCACTTGGGCCGGGAGGACAATGAAAGCCTGTGCGGGCCAAGACCGATGACCTGAATCACGCGCCCGATTACGCCATCCTGCACAAGTTGTCCCGCGAAGACCGCGCATTCGACGTGGAGCCGCTCGCTGTAATAAACCATGTACTTGCGCCCGGTCGCATTCGCTTTCTTCCGCGCCCCATCAAGCTGGTCTAGCGAGGTGAATGGCGTCTTGTCCGTGAAATAGTCCTTGCCGGCATCCATCACGCGCAACCCAAGCGATCCGCGATCGCACGGTACCGCCGCGGCGGCGATCAAACGGACCTCCTTTTGATCGAGCACTTCCGCTTCGGTGCGAAGCGGTTTCGCCTGCCGGAACGTCTTGCAGAACTTCGCGACCTTTTCCGGATCGCGGTCGTACACGTAGCGCAACTCGGCGCCCGCTTCGATCAGGCCGTTGCATTGTCCGTAGATGTGACCGTGGTCGAGCCCGATTGCGGCAAAGCAAAACTCGCCCGGCTTCACGACCGGGTTGGGTTTTCCCTTGGGCGCGTAGTTCATCCCGTCCGCTTTTTGCATGGCGCACTTATAGAGAGGAACAGCGGTCGGGGAAAGACCGAATGTGGGAGGCTCCAGTCACTCTGAAAACAAGCTGAAGCTTGAACTACGAACGAAACCCGTCGCGTACCTCACGTTCGTAGTTCAAGCTTCAACTTTGCCTTCAGATTGTTCAGGCCCGCTCATAGTGCGGTGGGAAGCGTTTTCTCCACGTACCCCTTGCGCAGTTTTTCGGCGATCAGCTTGTTGGCCTCGCGTTGCGCGTCGGCTTCGGTGGCGAATGTCTTGGTGAGCGTCTGGCCGTTCGTGCCGATTCGGCCGTAGTGCACGGTGAATTGGTTCCCGGCCACGGTTGCGCGCCAGAACTTGCTCGACCCGCCGCCGATGAACTCGAAGTAGCGCCCGCCGCTGGACGGAACGGCGTTCGTAGTACCGACTTCTGTCGGCGAGTGACTGGTTCCACCTGAAGGCGGTGCTACGAACGCCGTGGCGGGTTGCGCGGGCGTGGTACCGACAGTTTCGCTTTCTTCTTCCTCGTCGTGTGACTCGTCGGACTCGTCCGCTGATCGAACCGCGGGCGGCAAGCTTGGCGGTGGCTCCACCGGCTGGATCACCGGGACATCCTCAGGTGGTTCCGCCAATTCCTTCTCCTCACCCTTCAGTTCTTCGGGCGGCGAGCCCTGCATCACGCGCTCCAACTGCCGCAAGACCGCCTCGCGGTCGTGGTACCAGTCCTTCGTCAACACGAGACTCACCTGCCAGTGGAACGCCCGCAGCACGCCCGGCCGCAGGAGGAACCGTTCGAGCACGTCCGAGCGCGCGTATTTCTCATCGGTGTCCACCAGCACGCCCAACTGATACGCGTTCTCTTGCGCGTGGCGAACGGCGAGGTCGCAGCGGAAATGCGACTGGCCGACCTGTGTGTCCACCGCGTAGCCGCGACCGCGCAATGCCTCGGCGAGTTCGCGCACGACGGCGTCCACTTCGCGATGGACCGGGCGATGTTCGCGCAACGGCGTGAGTCCCGCGAGCAATCGCCGGCCGGTCGCCGCGTCGCCCACGGAGACGGCGGCGGCGTATTCGAGAAAGTTGCGCAGGCAATTCGCGCCGTCGTTGTATTCGTTGGTGATGTCGTAGTGACGAATCGAACTGACGACCGCCATGTGATGCCGGGCGCGCGAGAAAATCACGTTGAGCCGTTTCTCGCCGCCGCGCTGGTTGATTGGGCCGAAGTTCATCAACATCCGCTTGTTGTGGTCGTAGCCGTAACAGATGCTCAAGATGATGATGTCGCGCTCGTCGCCCTGGACGTTTTCCAGGTTCTTCACGAACAACCCGCAGAACTGGTCGTCCTCCTCGCGCTCGTACTCGGCTTCGAGGTTGTAGCGGAAATCGTCGTCCGCGCGCGCGAGTTGATTGAGCGCCGCCTCGATTTCGGTCTGCTGCGCTTCGGAGAACGCCACGATGCCGATGCTCTTCTTTGTCTCGCGTCGAAGTAGTTCACGCACGACATGGGCGATGTATTCCGCTTCGTTGGCGTTGCGCCGCTTTCCGTACACGCCATTCTCGATGAAATGGAAACTGACGCTGCGACGGAGCAATTCGTCCACGTTCGCGGCGCCTTGCTCGGGCGCGTTGATCCGAATCTCCGGCAAGTTCGGCGGCGGGAGTTGCCGGTCGGGAACCGTGAGCAGTTGCCCCTGGTAGAAACTCGAATTGGAGAAGCTGATCAGCGACTCGTACCGGCTGCGGTAATGCCAGCCAAGCAACGTGGAGGGAAGATTGCGCGCCGACATCGAAAGGAAACTGTCGGCGTCGAGATCGACCTCGACCTTCTCGCCGTCTTCCTCGACCAGCAAACTGTCCTCGTCCGAGCGACTCGCGGAGAAAAAGTTCGTCGGCGGCAACTGCATTTCGTCGCCGACCACGATCACCTGGTTCGAGCGATAGACCGCGGGCACCGCTTCTTCGAGCGGGATCTGGCTCGCTTCGTCGAAGATCACCACGTCGAACTCGCGCGGGTTGAGCGGGATCGTGTCCGACACGCTCAACGGGCTCATCAACCAGATCGGTTTCAAATCGCGGAGCACCACGCCGGTCTCGTCGTCGGCCATGTCGCGGATCGAGCGGTAACGCATCGTCTTGCCGAACTCGTGCTCCCATTCGCGCCGGCCTTTCGCATACTCGCGCTTGAACGGCTTCTGTTCCTCGGTCAACTGCGCCGCGGGCGCGGACGAAATCTGAACGTGCTCGGCAAACTTCCGTCGCACGCGTTCACGGATGCAATCGGCGTTGGCCTTCATCCAGTCGCGGTAGGACTTTTCGAGCCGTTCCAATCGTCGCACGAGCGCTCGGCCCTCGAAGGTCTGAAGGAACCGATCGTTGCGATAGATGTCATGCAGCGTCCGCTTCGCCATCGCCGCCTCGAATTGCTCGGGGGTGAGCGGCAGGTTCCGGAGCGCGCGCCAGACCTTGTCCGGCACCTGCAACATCTCGCGCAACACCGGCGCGAGATCGGGCAGCAGCGAAAGGTTTTCGCGGATGCTTTTGAGGTTGCCACGCAGTTCGGCTAGCGGCTGCTCCTGGTAGTCGGCAAGGAACGCAGCAAGCGCAGCTTCGAGTTGTCGGACGGGCTCGGCAAGCGCGGCGAGTTCGTGGACGAGTTTGGTCTCGCGCGGGTTTGCGACGAGATGCTGCTGGAGCGCACGCGCCGATGCCGGCAAGCTGGCGAGGTTGCCTTGCACTTCGTTGACGAGTTGCAGACAACGCTCCGCGTCGTCCACGCCGAAGTCCTCTTGAAACTCACGGAATGCTTCCTCGTACGCGGCGACAGCCTTGTGCTCGGCGTCGAGGTCTTTGAGAATTTGCGTGAGCGTCGGCTTGATCGCGTGCTTCGAGAAATCGTAGCGCTGCCGCAAGACTTTCCGCAGTCGCCAGAAGCCGGGATTGAGGAAGCGGAAGATGCTGCGCTCCAGCGACTCGGCCTGCGACAACGCCGCCGACGCTTCGTTGGCCGGGAGTTTCTCGCGCCAATTCTGCGTTTTCTCCCGTGCCTGCTCGACGGCTTTGACGCACTTGCTCAGCGTGCGCACGCTTTTCGCGAATGCCCGGGACCGTTCGCACTCGGGATCGAGAAGCGGCAGCAGGTCCCACGTGGCGAGCGGCTCGATCTTGACGGCGAAGGAAACAAGCGCGGTCACGTCCTCGATGCGGACAAGCTCGTTCGTAGTCCCGACTTTAGTCGGAATCTGCGTGCTCGTCCTCCCATCGGGCGACTCGTTCCGACTGAAGCCGGTACTGCAAACTCTCCCCTTCGCCACCGCCGCTTCGACCTGACCGATAATTCCCTCCGCCTTCTCCATCTGGGCCAAAATCGTCGCCATCGGATTGTCGTTCTGGACGATCTCTTTGTTCAGTAACCGCAGCGGTAGCCGGGCAAACAACGGCTCCTCGCCCACATCGCGCAAGGCAGCCGCGAGGCGTTGCACGAACTCGCCGCACGCCAGCCACTGCTTGTACTCGGGCACCTGTTCCGTTTCGAGCGGACCCAGCTCCGGCTCGTGCGGACGCAACTCGATCAGCCGATGCAGCATCTCGCGCAACGGCACGCCCGTCGTCTCGAACACCTTCTGCATCGAATCCGAGTAACGCTGCAACGCGGTGAGTTCCTGCTGGATCAGCCGGACCAACTCCGCGCGCCTCGTCTCGGCGCGACCGTTGCCGGCGCCGTCCTTGAGGAACGTCTCGTAGGTCTGCTTGAGGTTGAGGATGAATTCCTTCTTGTCGGTCTGCGAATCGTGGATCAGGCAACACAACTCATCGAGCCCCTGTTGCCGCAGGCGGAAAAACACCACGTCGATCGCGGCGCGCTTTTCGCAGACGAACAGCACCCGCTTTCCGCTTGCGACATAGTCTGCGATCAGATTCGTGATCGTCTGCGATTTGCCGGTCCCGGGCGGGCCTTGAATGATGTAGCTCTTGCCCTGACGCGCCCGGGCAATCGCCGAGGTCTGCGTCGGGTCGCACGGAACAGCGAGCCATTGGTCCTCGATGTCGAGCGTTGGCTTTTCTGCTTCTTCGGCGTCGCGCGGCTCGAGCGAGAAAATCATGTCGAACGCCGCGCTCGATGCGTCCGTCTCCAACAACGTCGTGTAATCGCGCACCAGCGACATCTTGCGGTAGTTGAAGTTGCCGAGCGTGAGGCTGCACAGGTCGAAATGCCAGCGGTACGGGTTGGAGTCGTCGGCCTCGCGGATGGCGTACATCTGTTTCTCGACCTCGGCCACCTTGCCGGCATCGTCTTCGCCGTCGCCGCTTTCGACGATATGCGGCGTGCGTGGCGTCACATTCTCGCGGAGCACGTCACTGACCGGCGCGGGACTCGGCTTGACCTTGCGCAGGAACAGTTGCAACCCGAGCGGCTGGAAATTCTCGCGCTGGTAGCTGTAGTCGATGTTGTCAAACGACATCACGCCGCGTCCCGCGAGCCGCATCCGTCGCCGATATTGATCGAGCCGTTGCCGGGCGCGTTCGTGGATGAGCTGGATCTGCGGTTTCTCCAACTTCACAAGCGTGACGCCGGGTTCACTGGCTTGGATTTGCTTCTGCAACACGTCGAAGAACGCGTCGAGCGTCGTCTCCTGCAGGTCGATCCGCTCGGGCAGGTTGAGGCCGTAGAGTTGCTTGAGATGATAACGAAGCGCCGGGTTGACCTCGGCTTCGCTGCTCGTCGGCTTGAGCGTGTACACGTCGCGCACACCCTTCTTCTTCACGAGCTCGACGGGCAGCAGCAACAACGGCGAGTGAATCCGTTCGTTCGCTTCCTCCTTGAGATTGTTCCAGCGGAGGAACACGAGCGCGAGACGCAGTTGGGCGAACCCGAACTCCGCCCGGTCGCGTCGCGCCTCGCCGATGATGTTGTCGAGCACGCCCGGGATGTACGGCGCGTCCTCGAAGCGAAGATAGTTGCCGAGCACGAGTGTGTCTCCGTTCGAAAGGTGCTTGGCGAGGCTGTCCTGCCAGATGAAGAGTTGCTCGGGACGGACGTTGCGGTAATCAAGCAGCAGCGGCACGGACGCGAGCGTGAGGTTGAGCGTGCCGAGCGTCGGCTTGAAATAAATGAGCCGGTTGCGCCGGGAAATTTCGAACAGCCGGTCGCGCAGATGGGCCTGGATGAGTTTGCGTTTGCCGCTGAGGTTCGCCTCCTTGAAACCCTTGATCCGGCTGAGGTCGAATTCCAATTCCGCGGATTGTTCCCGGTAATGGCTGAGACGGCGAATGATCGTGCCGAGATCCTGAATGCGGCGGTGCCGCTCCAGTTCGGTCATCTGCGTGATCAACGACGCGAGCACGGGATTGAGCCGGGGGTTCAACGCGAAGAGATTGTCGCGGCGCCCGGCGAAGGCATGCAGATCGTCCGTCTCGGTAAGGTCGAGGCCACAGGCGAGGCTGCCGAGAATCAGCCCGAGGCTGAAGATGTCGGTGAGTTCGTCGTGATGATCGAGTGCGTGTTCCCAGCAACGGTAGCCGGGCAGGAACATCGGTTTCTTGATCTCCTGCCCTTCTTTCGCGACGAGCAAGTCCTCGACGCGCGACGCGGCGAACTCCGTCACGTCGGTCGTGCGTCGCGCTTCGCCGACGATTTCCACGGCCTTGCTGGCGGGTTGCTCGATCTGCTGGACTCGGTGGGAGTTCTTGTGCGGCGGCGCGAGGGTCGCGTCCTCGAAGAACAGATGCGTCTCGCTGGCAAAGATCGCGTTCGTTCCTTCGAGCGGCGCGACCAAACCATTTTCGTGCGCGGCCTTGACCTCCTCCATCAGCGGCAGGACGGCGGCGAGGACGTCTTCGGTCTCGAACCCGCCACGGGCGATGCCGTCGCGAAGGAAGTCGAGGAATGGACGTTTGGTGTCCGCGTTCATAGTGGCCTATACGAATTCCCGGAGAGTGAATGTGGGAGGCGCCTCCCCCCGCCGACCGCGAGGTAGCCCCAAACCGGTCGGCGCGCGGAGGCGCCTCCCATATTCACGTGTTGCGATGGAGGATGGCTCATGCCGGTTCGTCCGACTTTATCTCCGCCGCCGCCAATGTCTCCTCCGCCTCTCGTTTGATCTTCGCCAACTCCTTCTTCGTGATCCGCAGTTCCCGGTTTGCCAACTCTTCGAGCTTGCCGGTTAGATCAAGCCGCTTGGCCAACTCGAACGCGGCGGCCAATGGCACGCGCTCCAACTCCGGGTCGCGCGTGGCAAAGTCGAGCATCACGAAACAGAGATACTTCTGCAACTTTGGGTCGCTGCTCCGTAATTCATCGAAGAGCGCTTGGTCCGCGTGGCCGGGCGCCGGCGGCTGGAAGTCGTTGAAGAACAAACGCGCCTGCCCGAGCACCGACTCCGTCTGGAACCAGCGTGGCTTGAGGTACACCGTGAGAAAACGCCACGTCAGTTCCGTCAGCCGCTTCTGGCCGAGCAGATCGAGTTCGTTCAACGCGAGCGGCCCTTCGATCATCCGCTCGATTTCGGTTTGCGTTTCTTCGGCCCCTTCCGACCACAGTCGCAACGCCCGCGCGCGCATGAACGTCTCGGGATGCGTCGATTCCTCAGTCCTCGGCTGCCCGGCGGCGAAGATTTCGTCTGCCTGTTGCAGGTAACTTTCCGCGCTGACCTGTTGCATGCCCGTTTGCAGCTTGACCAGGTTCGACACCACCGAATGCAGGTCGCCCGTCGCGAGCAACGAACCGCGGTCGGCGTAGATTTCCGTGTAGAGTTGAAGCCGACGCGCCGTCTGGAAATGGCTCGGCGCCGCGCGTTGGTCCGTGGCCATCGTCTGCACGACGCGATCGAGCACGAGGAACTCGCCGTTCTCCGCCTGCCAGAGGAGGGCGTGCGCCAGTTCGTGGCCGAGCGACGAGGTCAATTCCGCCGGGCTGAGCAACGAGAGCACGTCCCCTTGGAAAGCGATGTGCGCTTCGCCGGGGATGTGGAAGAAGGTGACGTTGCGCGCCAGTGCCTGCTGTGATTGGTAGAGAGTCACCGGCACCGCCAGCCCGAGCTTCGACTTTGCCGCTTCCGCCCGCGCGTACAACTCGGCGTGCGTGGTCGCGTCGAGCCGGTAGGTGTGCTTGAGCAACTCCAGCCGCAGCGATTCTGTGCAATCCTCCTGCGCTTTCGCCGACGAGAACCAGCGCCACAGTTCGGCCTCGTTCTGCTTGAGGTAATCCCGAAGCGCCAAGTGATAGGGCAGCGGCTCGAGTGGCTGGGCTGAAGCTTGCATTGCGCCTCTTTTTCGCGACCACGAACAATTCGGCAGGTAAGAATAGCAAGCCGCGCGCCTCGGTCGAGAGGAAAGGCGGGCGCACGAGCGCAATCCCGTCCGGTAAATTGCCTTGGCAGTGTCCGGTGCGCCGCATCCAGCGCATCACGCATCACCACCGCTTCAATCTGCCTTTGCCAAAGTTGCTTCCCCCGTGCTATCCGTCTCCTTTGTGGTGAAACACACGAGCGGCGAAATAAAATCCATCCATTTCATCGGCGTCTGCGGGACGGCGATGGCCTCGATCGCGGCGCTGCTCAAGGAACTCGGCTACCACGTCACCGGCTCCGACGAAAACGTTTATCCCCCCATGAGCACGTTCCTGCAGGAGCGTGGCATCACCATCCTGGCCGGCTACGATCAGTCACACCTCGATCGCAAGCCCGATTTGGTCGTGGTTGGCAACGCCGTCCGGCGCGGCAACCCCGAAGCCGAATTCATCCTCGAACGCCGGTGGAACTACTGCTCGCTGCCCGAAGTGATCCGGCGGTTCCTGCTTCCCGGCAAGAAGTCCGTCGTCGTGACCGGCACGCATGGGAAGACGACCACCACCTCGCTCGCGGCGTGGGTGTTCGATCAGGCCGGACTCGATCCCGGGTTCCTCATCGGCGGCATTCCGCTCAATTTCGGCCACGGCGCGCGACTCGGCCGCGGCGAACATTTCCTCATCGAGGGCGACGAATACGACACGGCGTTCTTCGACAAGCGCAGCAAGTTCGTCCACTACGAACCGCACATCGCGGTCCTCAACAACATCGAGTTCGACCACGCCGACATCTTCGACAGCGTCGAGGCAATCCAACGAAGTTTCCGCCAACTCATCGCCGTCGTCCCGCGCAACGGCATCGTCCTCGCCAACGGCGACGATCCGAACGTGCTCGACGTCATCCAGACCGCGCATTGCCGGGTTGAGACGTTCGGGCTGGGCGAGAAGAACCAGTGGCGCGCGACCGACTTGCAGCAAACCCCGGACGGTTCATCCTTCGCCATCGGAAGGACGGAAGGATGGAAGGATGGAAGGATGAGCGAGGGAGCGCCACGAGCTATTGCCATCCAACCATCCAATCTTCCAATCTTCCACTTTTCCATCCCCCTCTCCGGCGAGTTCAACGTCCGCAACGCCCTCGCCGTCGTCGTCGCCGCGTCGCTTTGCGGCATCCCAGCCGGGAAGATCAACGCCGCGTTCGCGACCTTCCGCAACGTCAAACGCCGGCTCGAAGTCCGCGGCGAAATCAACGGCGTCACCCTTCTCGACGATTTCGCGCATCATCCCACCGCCATCCGCGAGACGATCAAGGCCATCCGCGCCCGGTATCCCGGCCGGCGCCTGTGGGCGTTGTTCGAGCCACGCAGCAACACCACGCGCCGGCATTTCTTCCAGCGCGAACTGGCCGAGGCGCTTGCGCTCGCCGATGGTGTGTTCATTGGCAAAGTGGATCGTCTCCACGAACTGGCCGAGGCCGAACGACTGAATCCCGACAAACTCGTCGCCGACATCGCTTCGACCGGCAGGCCGGCGTTCTTCAAGCCCGAGGTGAACGAGCTGGTCGGAACGCTTCGTCCATTGGTGAAGCCAAACGATCTGGTTGCCGTGTTCTCCAACGGCAAGTTCGACGGCGTGCACGAGAAGATCCTGAAGGCGTTGCGGTAGCGGCAGGCTTCGCAACCTCGAACGCTGACCGCGATGCGTCCCCGCGGTCAAATTCGCCGTCCATCGTGCGCGCGGAACTTGAACACGTTCAGATAGGCGAAGACGAGCGCGACGGTGAGGAAGTTGATCGCCAGACACGGCAGCGGATAGCCGCGCAATACGACGGCGCAGAGCCAGGCGTTGACCACCAGAAACCACGTCGCGCGGAAGCGTTTGCGGTCGTGTGCGAAATCGAACAGCAGCGTGAACGCCGACAACGAGACGATCAGGCTCGGCAGCCAGAACCAGCGCACTTCGCTCATAGGCCCCAGCAATTCCAGGAGCCGCCCGTACAATCCGCGCCGGCTTGGGTCCACCGGCAGCGGGTATTCGTAACGCAGGAACGGGAGGAACAGCAGTTCGAGCAGGCAAAAGTACAGCGTCACCAGCAACCCGCGGACGTAGCGTTGGAATTGAAGATACTTTCGGAAGCAGTACGCGATCATCGCCCAGACGAGATAGGGGACGACGAGGAAGTAACAGAGGAACCATCCGTCCACGACCAGCCA
>Ga0187892_10009743_pt1 | contig 12486 bp, 11 predicted proteins | sample MA1701073metaG_FD_139345 | JGI IMG/M metagenome (GOLD analysis project Ga0187892, IMG submission 139345) | Bio-ooze microbial communities from a basaltic lava cave in the Kipuka Kanohina Cave System on the Island of Hawaii, USA - MA170107-3 metaG ...
GATCGGCCGCGAGACGGAGATCGGTTCGCTCGAGCCGGGCCGGTGGGCCGATCTCGTGGTGCTCTCCGATGATGTGTTCGCGTGCGACGAGGCGCGCCTTCCCTCGATCACGCCTGTGCTGAGCATGCTGGACGGCGAGATCGTGCGCGACGCGCTGAGGGGAACCTGAGGCTCACGCTCGGCGCGCCCCGATCGTCTCCGCCCAGAGCCGGTCGTGGCCGATCGCCGGCACTCGCCGCTCGGCCGTACGCGCCGTGATGAAGGCGACCGCAGCGGCCACCACGTCCGGATCGCGCAGGATGCGGCGATGCCCCAGGCCGTCCGTGCTCAGGACCTCGGCGCCCGGCCAGGCCCGCGCGATGAGCGTCGCGTGCTGCCAGGGGACCTCTGCGTCGCCGCGGTCGTGCACGAGGAGGAGCGGCGGGCTCTGGGCGGGCGCCAGCGTGGAGACCTCGAAGGCCGACCACGGCATCCCCGCGCGCTGCTCGATGCGCGCGCGCATCAGCTCGCCCGTGTGACGCGAGAACCCGAGCGTCTCGGTGAATCGCGCGGCTGGATCCACGAGATGGGCCGGCGCGCCGATCAACACCGCGACGTCCACCCGGAGACCGTCATGGAGCGCGCGGGCGGCCGCCGTCCCGCCGATCGAGTGCGCCACGAGCCCGACCAGGTGCCGCTGAGACGCCGCGACCTCACGGAGCACGGCCACCACCTCCGGAATCGTGACGAGTCCGCCTTCCGAGGCGCCGTGTCCCGGGGCATCGAACGTCACGACCGAAAAGCCGTGGGCGACGAGCGGCTCGATGAATCCACCGAGCTGCGTGCCGCGGCCGCCCCAGCCGTGAACCAGGAGCACCGAGGGGCCCGAACCCCACCGCCAGGTCTCGATGCGATGCTTGCCCACCTGGAGCGGCCGGGCGCTGGCGCTCGACAGCAGCGCGATCTCGGCGGCGGAGCGACGATGACGGGGCGGCGTGAGGAACAGCCGCTCGGCCCGCTGCGCCGCGGCGTGCGGCGCTAGGGTGGACAGGGCGCGGTTGCCGGCGCGCACGAGCGGCATCAGCCACGGCTCCTTCTGAGACCGAACGATCGTGCTTTTCTGCATCGTGACGTATTCAATGTCAGTCATCGCGGATTCTCCTTCTGCGGGTTAACGACGCCGGCCGCTGGATGCGGCGGCGGGTGACGAGGTCGAGACGGTCCTGGGTGATCCGGCGCGGGCGGCGCTGAGCAGCGCCTCGAACGCGGCGTCCGCCCGCAGGCGGGCCTTGGGATCGCGCATCAGCCGCGAGGCATGGACGAAGGCCAGACCGATCCCCTGGCAGTCGTGCGCGAATTGCTCACACTCGAGGTCGGGGCGAAAATGCCCTTCCTGGACCGCGATCCGGGCCGCGCCGGCGAGCGTATCGGTCCAGTCACGCAGGTTGCGCACCACGAAGTCACGGACGGGGCCAGGGCGGTCGTCGAGCTCGAACGAGGCGGCGATGAACGGACAGCCACCCGGCAGGCTCGGTGACTGTTCCCACGCGAGCCAGCGCTCGAACAGCGCGCGGACGCGCGGTTCGCCGCGGGGGATGGCCAGCGCCGGCTTGACGACGTCGTCGATCATGCGGGAGCCCGCCATCTTGAGGATCTCGATCTGGAGCGCTTCCTTGGACCGGAAGTGTGCGAAGAGGCCGCTCTTGGACATGTGGAGAGCCTCCGCCAGCCGGCCGATGCTCAGTCCCTCGAAGCCGATCCGGGTCGCGAGCCCCAGCGCGTGGGCCAGGATCGCCTCGCGGGTCCGCTCGCCCTTGGAGGTGGATCGCGCCCGCCGAGGGCTCCTGACCGTGTCCCTGGATCGCATGCCCACAAAATAGTACGACCGTTCGGTCCTGTCAAGCAGATTTTTGCGACGATGGGGCGGACGCTCAGAGCCGCAGGATCCCGACCACCCAGAGCGTCGACATGAAGTTGTTGATGCAGTGGGCGAGCAGCCCCGGCAGCAGGCTCCGCGTCCGCTCATACGCGAACGCCCACAACAGGCCGCTCATCAGGACGGAGGCGGAGCCGAGCACGCCGTAGCCGTGCGGCAGCGCGAAGATCGCCGCGCTCACGAGCGCCGCGGGCCAGGGCGCCAGGCGCGTGCGCAGCGTCCCGTAGAGCAGCCCTCGGAAGGTCAGCTCCTCGACGAGCGGAGCCCAGATCACCACGTTGAAGATGTCGCCCAGCAGCGGCCAGCGCGACTCCCACAGCATCGGCTCGGAGAAGCCTTCCGACCAGTGCGACGCGATCCCCAGGCGGTGTCCCGCCCAGTCGATCAGCGCGTCGCCCGTGATCGCGACGGCGGCCAGGATCAGTGTCGCCCCGACGAGCGCGCGGCCGCCGCCGGGCATCGGCGCGAGCCCGAAGGTCTCCCGCATCGTCCGACCGCGCGTGGAAAGATACCGCCCCACCCACCAGAACAGCGGAAGATCCGCGGCCATGCTGATGACGCCGTCGAGCGGCAGCTCGCGGCGCACCAGGAAGATGAGCGCGAACATGACGGCCTGGGGCGCGCCGAGCCCGCGCACGAACAGCGCATAGCCGTCGCCGGCCGGCCAGTCGGGGGGCACGCGCGCGGCGGCGACCTGCGCGTGGAGGCGCGGGGCCAGCGCACGCCCGAGGGCCACCATCCCGAGCGCGAGCAGGGTGAGGCCGAACAGCACCAGCAGTCGCATCCGCACGAGCAGGTCTCGACCCCGGGCCGCGATCGCGCTCTCCGCCTGCGCCTGGGCTGCGGCGTCCGGAGCCCGCGCGGCGATCCGCGCCACCAGCGTGTCCGAGAACCAGTTGGTCGGAAGCTCCGACCTGATCTCGCCGATGAGCGCGCGGCCGCTGTCCGCCTCGGGCGGCGAGGCGCCATACGCGGCGTCGAGCCAGCCGGCCATCCGGGCGCTGAGCTCGCCGCTTCCTTCGAGCGAGCCGCCGGGCTCGGGAGTCCCCTCGGCGCCGTCTGATTCGGCGAGCAGGATCCGGTGGTAGAGCTGGGCGGAGGGCACGTCCACCATCTCCAGGAGCTCCGCGTACCAGGCCGTTGCCTCGTCGATCGGATCGTCACCACCCGAGAGCATCGTGTAGAGCCACCACTCCCAGGGGTGGCCGCGCACCACCGCGCGAAGGTCCATCTCGCGCGAGACGATCCGCTCCAGCGTGTCGGCCGGACGCTCCAGCGAGCTGAGCGGCGAGAGACGGCCCTCGATCACCGGGAGCGAGAGCGGCAGGGCGATCACGTAGAAGAAGACGATGATCGAGAAGAACACCGTCAGCGTCAGCGAGAAGCGGCGGGGCGGCGGGGGCACGCTCCCGGCGGCGAGCATCGGCGGTCCGGGTTCGGACACGGACGGATACGGGGAGGGGCCCGACGGCGGGCCCGGGGACAGTGGATCGCCGGCGGGTCGGAGAGGGTCCGCGGGCGGGCTCAGGCGCGCGCCGCGCTGATCAGAGCGGCGAAGAGTCGGCGGGCGTGCTCGGCGTGACCGATCAGCTCCTCCGGATGCCACTGGACACCCAGCACGAATCGATCGGGATCGGTCAGCTCGACGCCCTCGACGATCTGGTCGGGCGCCCAGCCGACGGCGACCAGCCCGGTGCCGAGGGCCTTCACCGCCTGGTGGTGCATGCTGTTGACGTCGATCTCTTCAGAGCCCAGCGTCTCGGCCAGCCGGCTGCCGGCCTTCACGCTCACGCGGTGCGCCGGCTGGTCGCGCGGGCCGCTCTGAGTATGCTGGATGTCGGTGCCCGGGTCGGTGCCGACATCCTGGAAGAGGCTGCCGCCGAGCGCCACGTTCAGCACCTGGATGCCGCGGCAGATCGCCAGGATAGGCCGCCGGCGGTCCAGCGCCGTCCGGATCGCCGACAGCTCCAGGGTGTCCCTCGCGGGCGCCACCTCGTAGACCGTGGCGTGCGACGCTTCACCGAAGAGCGCCGGATCCAGATCGCCCCCGCCCGTCAGCAACAGCCCGTCGAGGCCGCCTAGCACCCGCGCGAGGGAACCGTCGCTGAGCTGGGGCGGCAAGGGCACCGGCACGCCGCCGGCCTGCTGCACGGCGTGGAGATAGGCCGAGTTGACGTAGGCCCGCTCGGGGTATTTGCCGACGGTGATGGACGTCGTGACACCGATCAGCGGCAGGCCGCTCATGGCGGCTATGCTACCACACGGCGACGCGCTCCCATTTGCAGCCCGGCCCCCGCCCGCTACCATAGGGGCACGCCATGGGCCCGCTCCTGAGCGCCGACAATCTCCTCGCGCTGGCCACCTTGACCGCGATGGAGATCGTCCTGGGCATCGACAACGTGGTCTTCATCGCGATCCTCGTCGCGCGCCTTCCCGCGAATCAGCAGGAGCTGGCCCGCCGCGTCGGCCTCTCGCTCGCCCTCCTCGTCCGCATCGGGCTCCTCTTCACGATCAGCTGGATGATGGGGCTGACCGCCCCCTTGTTCTCGGTGTTCGGCCATGAGGTCTCGGGGCGGGATCTCATCCTGCTCGGCGGCGGGCTCTTCCTGATCTTCAAGTCGACGTGGGAGATCTACGCCAAGGTCGAGGGCGAGCCGCACGAGCCCCACGAGCGGGGCCCCGGGCGCGGCGCTCTCCTCGGCGTCCTCGTCCAGATCCTGCTCCTGGACATCGTCTTCTCCTTCGACTCCGTCATCACGGCGGTGGGCATGGCCAACGACGTCTGGATCATGGTGATCGCGATGATCCTGGCCATGCTGGTCATGCTGCTGTCCGCGGGCGCCGTCGGCGGATTCGTCGATCGCCATCCGAGTGTCAAGATCCTGGCGCTGTCGTTCTTGCTCCTGATCGGCGTGATGCTCGTGGCCGAAGGGATGGGCACCCACGTCAACAAGGCCTACATCTACTTCGCGATGGCCTTCGCGCTGTTCGTGGAGCTGCTCAATCTTCGGTATCGCAAGGGGGCCCGCGCGGCGCGGGCGCGCGGACGGTAGCCGGATCTCCGCGTGACGCCGGGCCTGATTGCGATCGGAGCCGGAACGCGCGAGAATCTCGACGACGGTAAACGCTTGGTGCGGAGGAGCACTCGTGATGATAGCGCGCGCCGCGCTCGTCGCTGACGACCGGGAGGGAGCCCGGATGGTCGGGGCCGCTGTGTTACGATACGCCGCATGAGCCTCGACAGCGCGCAGAGCCAGCAGCGCATGGCGCCCATCCCGATCACCGGCGGGATGACCCAGGTGATGGGCCGCGAGTGGATGGTGGCGAGCGGTCACCCCCTGGCGAACCAGGCCGCGGCGAGAATCCTCACGGCCGGTGGCAACGCGGTCGACGCCGGGGTGGCGGCCGGATTCATGCTCGGCGTCGTGCACCCGGACATGGTGAGCTTCGCCGGCGTGGCACCGATCCTCGTGCACGTGGCGCAGACTCGCGAGACGTTCGAGGTCTCGGGCGTCGGCCCGTATCCACGGAAGGCGAGCGCCGAGTTCTTCCGCACGCGCTGCGGCGGCGAGATCCCGGTGGGCGTCCTGCGGACGGTGGTGCCGGCCTCGCCGGATGCGTGGTGCACCGCGCTCGAGCGCTGGGGCACGCTCCGCTTCGCGGACGTGATCGCGCCGTCGCTCGAGTGCGCGGAACGGGGCTTTCCGCTGTCCAGGTTCTCGGCCTCCATCATCGGCGCCAACGTCGAGCGGTATCAACGGTTCCCCACCTCGGCGGCGCTCTACCTGCCGAACGGCCGGCCGCTCGAGCCGGGGCAGCGCCTCGTGCAGACGGAGCTCGCGCAGACGATCAAGCTCATGATCGAGGCCGAGGCGCGCGTCACGGGCCGGGTGGCCGGGATCCACGCGGCGCGTGACGCGTTCTACCAGGGCGAGATCGCCCGGCGCATCGCGCGCTTCCATGCGCAGGAGGGTGGGCTGCTGGCCGAAGAGGATCTCGCGGCCTTCCAGGTCGAGGTCGCGCCCGCGCTCACCACGAGGTTCGGCGACCACGAGGTGGCGGCCTGCGGGTTCTGGTGCCAGGGGCCCGTGCTCTTACAGATGCTGAACCTGCTCGAGGCGTTCGATCTGCGGGGGATGGGCCACAACTCTCCCCAGGCACTGCACACGATGGTCGAGGCCATGAAGCTCGCCTTCGCCGATCGCGAGGTCTACTATGGCGACCCGCATCACGTGAAGGTGCCCGCCGAGGGGCTGCTCTCCAAGGCGTACGCGGAGGCGCGGCGCGCGCTCATCCGCGAGGACCGCGCCTGGCCCGACATGCCGCCGCCCGGCGATCCGGACGCGCGCGCGCCGGTGTGGCACGGCGGGGTCATGACGGCCGCGCTCGGTGGCATGTCACCGGCGTCGCTCGACACCGCGTACGTGGCCGTGGTGGACGCAGAGGGCAACGGCTTCTCGGCGACGCCGAGCGATCCGTCGGTCGATTCACCCGTCGTGCCCGGTGTGGGATGCGTCGTGTCACCGCGCGGCTCGCAGGGCTGGCTCACGCCCGGGCACGCCAGTGAGGTGGCGCCGGGCAAGCGCCCGCGCCTCACCCCGGCGCCCGCGATGGTGCTTCGCGATCGTCGCCTGCTCATGCCGTTCGGCACCCCCGGCGGCGACGTGCAGCAGCAGGCGATGCTCCAGGTCCTCTTCAACATCGTGTCGTACGGCATGCTGCCGCAGGCCGCGGTCGAGATGCCGCGCGTGGCGACGCGCAGCTTCCCCGATTCGTTCTGGCCCCACACCCACTCCCCGGGTCGCCTGGACGCGGAGCGGAGCCTCGCTCCGGAGACGCGGGCCTCCCTGGCGGCGCTCGGGCACGGCATCAGCGACTGCCCGGAGTGGGACTGGCGCGCGGGCGCGGTCTGCGCGGTCCTCGTCGGTGCCGACGACGTGCGCCTCGCGGGGGCGGACCCGCGCCGGGGCTCCCACGCGGTCGGCTGGTAGCGCCGGAGCCCGCGTCGCCCCGATGCCGCGGCTGGCTCGGCTGTTCCTGATCGTGCTCGCGCTCGGCCTCGGGGGCGGGCCGGGTGTCGTCCACGCCTCTGCGCCGCTGCTCGAGCTCCCCGCGCAGATGCCCGCGGCGGAGCGACAGCGGCTCGAAGACATCATGCGCAACGCGTTCGCCGCGACGCGGTTCGCGGGCGAGCCGTATCTCACGCGCCCGGACGTCTTCGAGTTCCTGCTCGACCACCCCGAGTTCGCCACGCACGTGTCACGCGCGATCGGCGCGGCCCGCTATCGCATCTGGCGCAAGGAGGACGGACTCTGGCTGGATGACGGATGGGGCGTCGTCGGGCGGTTCGCGGTCGTGCACGCGGAGCCCGGGCGGCGGATCATGCACGCGGTGGGTCGCTTCGAGCAGAGGTTCCTGCCCGAGATCCAGGGGCAGGCGGTGGTCGCCCTCGAGTACGCGTTCCGCTCCGAGGCGGACGGACGCGCTCAGGTCGTGCCGACGGCCTTTGGCTACGTGCAGCTGGACAGCGGGCTCTTGTTCACGGTGCTCGCGCGGGTGGGCGCGCCGTTCATCCAGAAGAAAGCCGACCGCGAGGCCAAATGGCTCCTCGGCACCTTTGCTCGCGTGAGCCGCGACATCGCCGCGAATCCGGCGGAGGTGTACCGCAAGGTGAGCGAGCGTCCCGACGTTCCCCGTCAGGAGCTGGAGGAGTTCCGGCGTCTTCTCGGCGTGCCGTGAGCGACTCGGAGGGGGCCTCGACGGCCCCCTCCGAGCCTCCCCCAGAAACAGCTTGCGCCGGCGAAGCCGGCGCTCGATCTTGGGAGGGGCCACCAAGGCTCCCTCCCATACCCACCCCCAAGGAATCGGTTGCGCCGGCAAAGGCGGCGCTCGAACGCGGCGTCATGTCGCGTCAGCTTGGTCGAGCATGATGAGCCGATTTTTTCACCGTCTCGAAGCCGGCGCTCGAAGTGGAACACCGAACGCCGGCCCTCGCTCCCAAAGCGATGGCCATGTTGCGAACCTGCGGCTCACGAGGCCGGCATCGGCTCCCTGACGGGTGAGGGCGCCGGTCGCGGCGTCCGGCTGACGGGCTCTTCCTTGATGGCCAGCGCGAGCGGGACCGCCAGGAACGCCAGCAGCGCGGCGGAGACGAACGCCCAGCTGTAGGACCCCGTGGCCTGGAAGATCCAGCCGCCCATCGCCGCGCCGAGCGCGCCGCCCACCTGATGCGAGAAGAAGATCCAGCCCGAGAGCGCGCCCACGGAGTATCGCCCGAAGATGTTGGCGGTGAGCGTGGTCGTGGGCGGCACCGTGGAGATGTAGTTGAGCCCGAAGATCGCGGCGAAGACGTGCAGCGACGGCACATTCCACACGGACAGCAGGAACAGCAGCGAGAGCCCGCGCACGCCGTAGTAGAACGCCAGCGGGCCCTTCCGACCGAAGCGATCGCAGATCCATCCCGACGCCACCGTGCCGAGGACGTTCATCGCCCCCATGACGCCGAGCGCCTGCGCGGCATGCATTTCCGAGAAGCCATGCTCCGCGGCGTGCGGCATGAGATGCGTCAGTACGAGCCCGTTGGAGGTGTAGCCGCAGACGAAGAAGGTGCCGGCCAGGAGCCAGAACGCCGGGACCTGCATCGCCTCGCCCACCGGCACCCGCCGATCGGAGGGCAGCGCGCTCATCCCGGCCTGGGGCACCGCTCGGCCCGCGCCGAACGCCTTCAGGCCTTTCTGCTCCGGGTTGTCGCGCACGAGCGCGATCGTCAGTGGAATGGTGACGACCAGCAGCGCGAGGCCGAGCCAGAGGAATGACTGCCGCCACCCGTAATAGAGCGTCAGCCACACCGCCAGCGGCACGATCGCGAGCTGCCCGGCGGACATGGCGCCCCCGAGGATTCCGAGGACGAGCCCACGGCGCGCTTCGAACCATCGCGCGGTGACGCTGGCGACGGTGGCCATGCCCATGCCACCCGCGCCGACCGCCATCAGCACGCCCGCCGTCACGTAGACCTGCCAGAGCTGCATGACCTGCGAGGACAGGAGGGTCCCGGCGCCGAGCACCAGGCAGGAGAGGAGGATCACGCGCTGCGGGCCCCAGCGGTCCGCCAGCCAGCCGACGAGCGGCCCGACCGCGCCCAGCAGCAACAGCGACAGCGCCGCCGCCCCCGAGAGCGACGCGCGATTCCACCCGAACGTCGCCTCCATCGGCTTGATGAAGACGCCGAACATGGCGCGCAGCCCGGAGGCGAAGAGCATGATGACCACGACCGCGCCCAGGACGACCCAGGCGTAGTGGATCCGCGTCCGCGATGCGCTCATGCGCGCTCCATGGCGAGAGACACGACCGGGCCAGACTACCCGCTGCCCGTTGAGATGGCAACCGGGACCATCGGGATTCGGACACCAGGCGCATCCAGCCGCAGCGCACCAGGCCACGCGGGCTGGTAGAATCGCCGCAGGAGGACAGCCGATGGACGGGGTGCACGATCTCGGCGGGATGCACGGCTTCGGGCGGGTCGAGCGGGAGGAGAACGAGCCGCCGTTCCACCACGCCTGGGAGGCCGCGGTGCTTGCGATGATGCGGTCCGGGGGCTCAGGCGGCATCTACACCATCGACGAGTTCCGCCACAGCATCGAGCGGATGGTCCCGGCGCAGTACCTGACCGCGACGTACTACGAGAAGTGGCTCGACGGCATCACGCGGCTGTTCGTCGAGAAGGGTGTCATCACGCGCGAAGAGCTCCAGAAGCGCCTCGACTTCTTCACGCGGCATCCCGACGCCCCGGCGACCTCGGTCATGGCCGGGCCGCCCCCGGCGCGGAGCGCCCCCGACCCGAACTGGCTGCTCCATGCCATCCGCGACACCGGCGTGCGCCCGCGCTTCGCTCCGGGCGATCGGGTGGTCACCCGCCAGTTCCATCCCGACGGCCATACGCGCCTGCCGCGCTACGCGCGCGGCAAGCGCGGCGTCATCGATCGGATCCACGGCACCCACGTGTTTCCCGACACCAACGCGCACGGTCTCGGCGAGCAGCCGCAGCCCCTGTACAGCGTGCGGTTCGACGCGCGCGAGCTGTGGGCCGAGTCGGCGGAGCCCCAGCAGGCCGTCTACCTGGATTGCTGGGAGAGCTATCTCCTGCCGGGGAGGTGAGCCGATGGGCAAGTATCACCCGAAGGTGGACCCGTACGTCGTGTCGCGCGTGCGCGCGCTCGAGTCGCTGCTCCTGGAGAAGGGGCTCCTGGCTCCCGATGCGGTCGACCGCGTGATCCAGCGCTACGAGAGCGATACCGGCCCCATGCTCGGGGCCCGCGCCGCCGCGCGGGCCTGGATCGACCCCGACTACAAGCGCCTGCTCCTCGACGATGCCGCGGCCGCGCTGCGCCAGCTGGGGCTGGAGTACCAGATGCTCGTCGTCGTGGAGAACACGCCCGCGGTCCACAACCTCGTGGTCTGCACCCTCTGCTCGTGCTACCCGTGGCCGGTGATGGGGCTGCCCCCCACCTGGTACAAGATGCCGGCGTATCGCGCGCGCGCCGTGGCCGAGCCGCGGACCCTGCTCCGGGAGCTCGGGCTCGAGATCGCGGCCGGCCGCGAGGTCCGCGTGTGGGACTCGAGCGCGGAAATGCGCTACATGGTCCTCCCCGAGCGGCCTCGCGGCACGGACGGGCTGAGCGAGGAGGAGCTGATCCCGCTCATCAGCCGGGACGCGTTGATCGGCGTCGCCGAGGTCGCGGCGCCGGCCGCGCGCTGAGCGCCCTCACGCCGTCACCGATGTACGAGCGCCGCCGCAATATCGTGACGCGGGCCGACGGCCAGCCGGTCAACGTCGCCCGCTTCCGTGGCCAGCTCTTCGTCTGCGCGACCGGCTGCTGCTGCGGCCGCACCGAGGACGGCTTCGCGGCGGTGCCCACCGAGATGATGCATCGGGAGTGGGAGCGCCGCGGGCTCCGGAACTTCGTGCACCTCACGATCGGCGGCTGCCTCGGCCCGTGCGCGCTCGCCAACGTGATGCTCCTCCTCTTCGACGGCGAGGCCCAGTGGTTGCATTCCATGAACTCGGAGGCGCACATCCTCGCGCTCTACGATCACATCGAGCGCATGCTCGCGGCCGATCGCGGCCTGCCGCCGCCGGAGCCCCTGGCCGCGCGCCGGTTCACCGCCTCGGCGTGGCAGCCGCGGCCCGACGGCCAGCCGCTCGACGACGCGCGGGTCTGGCGCCCGGGGGCGCGTCACGCGTGCGCGGGACTGCCGTCCGGCCTGCACGTCGACGGCGACGGCGTGAGCGTCGATCGCGTGCTGGACATGATGGAAGGCCCGGGCGCGCTGCCGCGGAACAACGGCGAGCTCGTCTTCGCGGAGCCCTGGCAGGGCCGCGCGTTCGGCATGGCGGTCGCGCTCCACGAGCAGGGCCTCTACCAGTGGGAGGAGTTCCGCCAGACCCTGATCGGCCAGATTGCCGCCGCCGAGGCGAGCGGGCGTCCGTTCGTGTACTACGAGGTCTGGCTCGCCACCTTCGAGGAGCTGCTCCGACGGAAGGAGCTGATCACGCCGGAGGAGGTCGAGGACGTCACCTATCAGTTCGAGTTCGGCGAGCGCGGCGAGGTCTTCTGATCGGCGCCGGCCGACGGCGCGCTACCCCGTGAAGATACCTTCGGGCAGGAACGCCGCGTTGTTCCACTCCAGGTGCACTCGGCGTCGAGCTGATGAGTGCGTGTCAAAGGACCTCTTACCTTTCGTGTTCCCTCTCCCCCGTCACGGGGGAGAGGGTCAGGGTGAGGGGGATGACTACATCGCCTTCGCGTCGACCGCCTTGCGGAACACGAGCTCGTCGTGGTCGACATCGACCACGACCGTGTCGCCTTCGACGAACTCGCCCTCGAGCAGGCGCAACGCGAGCGGGTCCTGGATCAAGCGCTGGATCGTCCGCTTGAGCGGGCGCGCGCCGTACACCGGATCGTAGCCCTCGCGGGCCAGCGTCGCCTCGGCGGCGGGTGTGAGCTCGAGCGTGATGCGCTTGTCGGCGAGGCGCTTCGTGAGGTGCCGGAGCTGGATGCCCACGATCGCCGCGATCTCGTCCTCGCCGAGCGGCCGGAAGACCACGATCTCGTCGATGCGGTTCAGGAACTCCGGCCTGAGCACCTCGCGCAGCACCTCCAGGACCAGCGGACGCACGCGATCGGGATCCTGCTCCTCGCGGAACAGATGGCTGCCGAGGTTCGAGGTCATGATCACCACGGTGTTACGGAAGTCCACGGTCCGGCCGTGTCCGTCGGTGAGCCGGCCATCGTCGAGCACCTGCAGCAGCACGTTGAACACGTCGCCGTGCGCCTTCTCGATCTCGTCGAACAGCACGACGCAGTAGGGGCGCCGCCGGACCGCCTCCGTCAGCTGGCCGCCCTCGTCGTAGCCGACGTAGCCGGGCGGCGCGCCGATCAGCCGGGCCACGGTGTGCTTCTCCATGTACTCCGACATGTCGATCCGGATCAGCGCCCGCTCGTCGTCGAACAGGAACTCCGCCAGCGCGCGGGCGAGCTCCGTCTTGCCGACGCCGGTCGGCCCCAGGAACA
>Ga0187892_10009745_pt1 | contig 12481 bp, 9 predicted proteins | sample MA1701073metaG_FD_139345 | JGI IMG/M metagenome (GOLD analysis project Ga0187892, IMG submission 139345) | Bio-ooze microbial communities from a basaltic lava cave in the Kipuka Kanohina Cave System on the Island of Hawaii, USA - MA170107-3 metaG ...
ACTGCCAGTGCACGAGGTCGCCGACGAGGGCGGGCGTGTGCGCGAACCGGATCATCAGGCCCGCCCCTTCGGGCGCGATCAGGACGGTGCCGTACCACGCATCGACGTACGTCCCGACGTAACGCTCGAGCGGCAGTGAGGGCCGGGAGGCGGTGTCGCGCGCCGCGACCGCCTTGCGCTGCCCGGCGGCGAGCCCCGAGTCCTCCCGGGCTTTGACGCGGGCGTACGCCGTCACCCAGTCGGTGGCGGGGCCGCCGAGGAAGTGATCGAGCAGGCGCCACGTGATCGCCTGGAACGCCTCGACCGATTCCTGGTTCGTCAGCACGGCGATCCCGAGCCGGTGCTCCGGGACCAGGGTGAGTCGCGACACGTAGCCGGGCAGGCCGCCGGTGTGCGTGAGGATTTTGCGCCCGCGGTAGTCGCGCGTGCCGAAGCCCAGGGCGTAGCCGGAGAAGTTGGGGCGCAGGGCCGCGAGCTCGGGCGCGCCGCCCGCGCCGATCGCCTGCGGCGTGACGGGCGCCCACAGCTGCCGGGCCATTCGCGGCGGGAAGAGCCGGGTGCCGTCGGCCAGACGCCCTGAGTCGACCTGCACCATCATCCACTTCGCCATGTCCTCGGCGTTCGACATGATGCCGCCGGCCGGGTTGGTGTTGTCGCTGGTGAAGGGAGCGACGACCCGCACCCGCCCCTCCACCGGCGCGTGCGTCGTGGCGACATTGCCGCCCGCCGCGGCGCCCGAGTGGCGCACGTCGCTGCCGGTCATCCCCACCGGCGCGAGGATGCGGCGCGTCACGAAGTCCTCCCAGGCCTGGCCCGACACTGCTTCGATCACCTCGCCCGCGACGAGGTAGAGCACGTTGTCGTACGCGTAGGCGCTGCGGAAGCTCGTGACGGGCTGCAGGAACCGCAGCCGCCGAACGATCTCCTTGCGGTCGTAGGTCGAGGGCGGCCACCACAGCAGGTCGCCGGCGCCGAGCCCGAGGCCACTGCGGTGCACCAGCAGGTCCCGGATCGTGAGCTCGCGGGTGACGTAGGGGTCCCACATCTGGAAGCCCGGCAGGTAACGGATCACCGGGGCATCCCAATCGAGCTTCCCTTCCTCGACCAGCAGCCCCAGGGCCGTAGCGGTGAACGCCTTGGTATTCGACGCGATGCCGAACAGGGTGCGGGCGTCCACGGGCGTGGGATCGCCCAGCAGCCGCACGCCGTAGCCCCGGGCCAGGAGCACCCGCCCGTCCTTGACGACCGCGAGCGCCATGCCCGGGACCTGGAACTGGCGCATCGTCCGGGTCACGTACGCATCGAGGTCCGAAGGCAACGACCTCGGGAGCTGCTGGGCGGGGCTGCGAAGCGGGACAGACGCCAGCCCGACGAGCAGGACGGCGAGCCGTTTCAATCGCATGACGTCCTCCGGAACGGCGCGTGGGCGCGAGGCGCGTGGCCTAAGCTGTCTGGAGGGACGACTCGCGGCAAGGGAGCGGGCGCGTGCGCGGGCCGCCGCATTCGCGACGACGCCCTAGCGCCCGCCTTTCCCGCGACTCTCGCGTTTCATCATGTCTCGCAGGATCACGACGTCCTGCCGGTCCTGCGGACGATCGGCGGCGTCTTTGGATCGCACGATGTCGCGAAGACTGGCGGCGTGGACCGTTGCGCGCTGGGGAAGCGCCTAGCGCCGCCGCACGACGGCGCGCGACGGCACGACAGCGCGGCTCGCCGAGCGGGCGCCGGCGGCCGCGCGCGCCGAGCCTGCGGCCGGCGCACGCGGGCCACTCGGCGCGGCCGTGCCCACCCGTGCCGGCAGCGGGCGGTAGCTCATGGCGCGGGCGCGTTGCGGAGCCGGCGCGGGGGCGAGTGCCGCACCCGCCACGCGGGGCCGTGCCCGGGCTACCGGGTGCGGCGGCCGCGTGGATGGGCTCGCCGGTCTGGCGATCGCAACCGGGGCGCTCGCCGCAACCGCCTGGAGCGTGGGGGTCGCGGCGCGGACGCGTTGCACGGCGGACCGTGACGGGACCGCCCCGCTCGCGCTCCTGGTGGGTGCCGCGGAGCGGCGCAGGCTCGCCACGGTGCGGGCATCGGGCACGAGCGTCGTGCGGCGGGCCGCGACGGCCGCCCCGGCACGTGCGGCATACGGACGGCGCGGGATGCTGCCGGCCCGAAGCGCGGGATTCCTCCCGCCAGCCAGCGCGATCGTGCGATCCTGCCTCCAACACTCCTCCCCGAAGCTGCACAAGCCGCTCCGACGCGGCGCGGGGCGATAGCCGACGAAGGGGAAGCCGACGCACACGCTGTAATACGGGTCGCAAGGCAGCGCCAGGAACGGGTCGATCACGATCACCGAGACGAAGTTGCCGGGCGAGTAGTACTCGGGGTAAGCCGGCGGGGCGTCCGGTGTCGTGGGGGGATACCCGGGTGCCTGTGCGGCGTACGGGCGCTGCGCGACCGCGTACTCGACGACGTCATAGGTGAAGTAGCCCGCGCCCAGCATGCGCTGGAGGATGTCGGTCATCGCGCCTTCGACGTCGCCGGCGCCACCCGTCCCCACGAGCGCGTCGGGATTCCAGCTCGTCTGGTGAACGAACTCCTCGGAGCGGTAGGGCTGGGATGACAGCGCCGCGAGCACACGGCCGGTGCCGAGCGGCTCGTCGATCTTGAAGGCCACGGTCTCGCCGGCCGCCCGGATCTCATACGTACCGGCCCGCGTGTAGGCGCCGAGCTGCGGGTCGCGCGGGTGGCTGGGGTAGAGGACGCGAATGACCCCGTCGGTGCCCGATCGCAACACCATCAGATAGCCGTCTTCGGCCGTCTGCACGTACACGCGGACGGGCTCGCCGGGGGCGAAGGGGCCGGGCGATCCGAGCCACACGCGCACGATGCGCTCATCGGGGGGCGGAGGAACCGCCTGCGTGGCTCCCGGTTGCCCGGGGAGGGGGAGCAGCGTCAGCAGGAGCAGAACGGACGGACGAACCATCGGCACATCCGGGACTGAGGATTCCCCGGAAGGAGAACGCCGCGGCCACGGGCCGTCAAGCCGGGGTCTGTCGCGACGGTGCCGCACGCCGCACATTCACGGGCGTGGCCCAGCTCTCCGGACTGCGGGACGCCCTGAGTCCGCCCCTCGCGCTTGCGGGGCTGGCGGGGCTCGTGGCGTTCGGCTTCCTCTACAAGAGCGCCAGCCCCCAGGCGGCGGTGTCCCTGCGGGTGCAGCGCCCCGAGGCCGTGGACACGGCGCGGCGATTCATCGCGGCCCAAGGCGCGCCGGTCGCCGAGCTGGAGCAGGCCGTGCAGTTCACGGGCAACACGATCGGCCTCGTTTTCCTGCAACGGACGCTCGGGCTCGACACGGCCAGCGCCTGGGCCCGTGACCAGGTGCCGATCTGGTCGTGGCGCGTGCGCTGGTTCAAGCCGCAGGAGAAGGAGGAGTGGCAGGTCCGCGTCGGCGTGGACGGCGCGGTGGTCGGGTTCGCGCACGTCGTCGAGGAATCAGCGCCGGGAGCCGCCCTGACGCAGGACTCCGCGCTGGCGGTGGCGGAGGCCCTGCTGCGGACGCAGGGGTGGAGCCCCGACAGCCTCGATCGCGTGGAGAGCTCGAGCGAGCGGCGTGATCAGCGCACCGACCACCACTTCACCTGGGAGAAGCGGGGCACCCAGGTGTTCTGGGCCCAGCCGGACGGCGCCAGCGGGAGCGGGGCGGTGCGGCTCGCCGTGGATGTGCAGGGCGATCGCGTCGGCGCCTATCGGCGCTTTCTCAAAGTTCCCGAAGCGTTCGAGCGACAGCTGTCGCAGACGCTGAGCCTGGGCCAGCTCCTCGCCGTGGGGAGCCTGGGACTCACGGCGGTCCTGCTGCTCATCGCCCTCGGTGTGAGCATCGTGCGCCAGCGCCACGGCGACACGCGCTGGGCTCCGGCGCTGCGCCTCGCGGTCCTCGTCGCCGCGCTGTTCCTGGTGCAGGGGCTCACCCTGTACCCTCGCGTGAAGTTCGCCTACCCCAGCGAGATCCAGTGGGGCGCGTACGTCGGCATCCTGATCGTCGGGTTGCTCGTCGTATCGGTGTTGTACGGCTGCTGGGTGCTGTTCGCGACCGCCGCCGGCGAGTCGCTGGCGCGCGAGACCTTCCCGCAGAGTCTGGCGGGACTCGTGGACGCCGCGAGCGGCCGGCTGTTCACGCCCGAGGTGGCGCGGGCCGCACTCGGCGGCTATGCGCTGGGATTCGCGATCCTGGGCTACCTCGCCGTGTTCTACGTCGCCGCGCAGCGCTGGCTCGGCGCCTGGCTCCCGGCGGAAGGCCCGTACTCGGAGATCTTCAACAGCAGCCTGCCGGTCCTGGCCCCCCTTGCCATCGCCGTCGTCGCCGGGGTGACCGAGGAGGTGACCTACCGGCTGTTCGGGATCTCCCTGATCAAGCGGTATCTCAAGTCCACAGCGGTGGCGTTGCTCGTGCCCGCCATGGTGTGGGCGTTCGCCCACTCCAATTACGCGGTGTTCCCCGTCTATCTGCGCGGCATCGAGCTGACGATCGCGGGGCTGATCTTCGGGCTCGGGTTCCTGCGGCTCGGGCTCCTGGCGTGCATCGTCGCCCACTACGTGGTGGACGCGGTGCTGCTCGGCATTCCGCTCCTCACGTCGGGGAACCCTGCCTATTCGGTTTCCGGAGTCGTCGTGATGGGTCTCGCGCTGCTGCCGGCCGTGCTCGGCTTCACGGCGCCGCGCCGGGGGGCGGCGCCTACGGCCGGCGCGTGATCACGGTGAATCGGCCCAACCGGGAGCGGCCGCCTGCGGCTTCGACGTGGTAGCAATAGACGCCAGATGCCACGGGCCGGCCGTTGCGGCTCCGCAGGTTCCACGAGGTTTCCCCTCCCCCTGAGACGTCGTCGTGGGGAAGCACAGCCACGAGGATGCCGCTCACCGAGTAGATCCGAATGATGGCGCGCGAGGGGAGGTTGACGAACCTCAGAACCGCGGTGTCTGCGGACGTCTGGAAGCCACTGGGTGTACTGCGGCGTGTTGCTGGCCGGCACGGTGCGCGCGGGGCGGCCAGGGTGCCCGCCGCCGGTTGACACGGTGTGACAGTTCCTCCATTTTGCATCCATAGTGGAGGAACGATGGCGACCCTGAACGTCAAGAACCTGCCCGATGCCTTGTATCGCAAGCTCAAGGCGCGGGCCAAGCTCCACCACCGCTCCATCGCGCGGGAGGTGACCAACCTCCTGACCGAGGTCCTCGAGGAGCCGGAGCCGCTCTCGATCCTGGAGCTGCGGGGGCTGGGCAAGGCTCGCTGGGCGGGCGTTGACGCCGCCCGGCGCGTGGCTGAGGAGCGGGCGTCGTGGAGCTAGCGGAGGTCGTTGGGGCCGGGCCCGTCGCCCTCGATACGGTCGCGTTCATCTACTTCATCGAGGATCATCCGCGGTTCGTGCCGCTGCTGGAGCCGCTCTTCGTGGAGGCGGATCGCGGACGGCGCACCCTGGTGACCTCCGCCCTCACGCTGTTGGAGGTACTCGTGGTGCCGTACCGGGCCGGAGACCTCCCGCTCGCCGCCCGCTATGAGGCTCTGCTCACGCGCAGCCGCGGCGTTCACCTGGTGGACCTTCAGCGTGGGCAGCTTCGTGCGGCCGCTCACCTGCGCGCGCTCCATCGGGTGCGTACACCCGACGCGCTCCAGCTTGCGGCCGCCCTGAGCGCGCGCTGTACGGTGTTCGTGACGAACGACCGCGCCCTCCCCGCGGTGGAGGGGTTGCGGGTCATCCAGCTGGAGGAGTGGGCCCGGTGAGCCCGCGACCACACGCCGCGGCCCGGCATCTCCTGCGAAGAACCCCGCGCACCGGAGCCGCCGGGTCATGAATCCTCGCCACACGCCACCGGTCCCTCTATTGTGCCTGCTCGGCGCCTCGCTTGCCGCCGCGCAGGACGTGCCGGCCCCGGGTGCCGCCGCCGACGGCCTGTTCGCGGCCGGGCGGTTCGCCGAGGCGAGTGAGGCGTTCGCGGCCCGCTGGGCCGCCGACTCGACCGACTACCAGGCTGCCGTCGGCCTCGGCACCATCGCCCTCTACCGCAACCGGCTGGATGACGCCCAGCGCTGGCTCGAGCGTGCGATCACGCTGCGGCCCGCTGAAGCGCGGCCCAAGGCCCTGCGGTCGGATTGGGTCACCGTGGATTCCCTGAGCATGGGCGACGTCACGGTGCGTGACGTGCGCGCGTCGGTCGGCGCGACCCTGCCGTTCCGGGACTCGTTCGGCTTCGACGCCGGCGGCATCATCTCGCATCAGTTCTTCCGGAGGCACGCGCTGACATTCGATTTCCACGGGATGCGGCTCTACATTGACGCGCCATGAAGACACCTTTGCTCCTCGTCCCCCTCGCCCTCGCCGGTACCCCGTCCGCTCGCGGTCAGGATCTGCACCGCGAGATCGACGGCGCGGCGGCGCGGATCGAGCCCAGGGTCGTGGCCTGGCGCCGCGACATCCACGAGCACCCCGAGCTGTCGAACCGGGAGACCCGCACGGCGGCCCTGGTCGCCGACCAGCTTCGCGCGCTCGGCCTCGAGGTGCGCACCGGCGTGGCGCGCACGGGCGTCGTCGCTGTGCTGCGCGGCGGACGGCCCGGACCCGTCGTCGCCCTGCGGGCGGACATGGACGCGCTGCCCGTCACCGAGGAGGTGGCCCTGCCGTTCGCCTCGCAGGCGCGGACGAGCTACGGCGGGCAGGAGGTCGGCGTGATGCACGCGTGCGGGCACGACGCCCACACGGCGATGCTGATGGGAGCGGCCGAGGTCCTGGCCGGCCTGCGCGACCGGCTCCCCGGCACCGTCACCTTCCTGTTCCAGCCGGCGGAGGAAGGGCCGCCCGCCGGCGAGCGCGGCGGCGCGGAGCTGATGATCGAGGAGGGAGCGCTCGCCAATCCCACGCCCGCGGCGATCTTCGGCCTCCACGTGATGCCCTTCCGGGTCGGGCGGCTGCGGGTGCGGCCCGGCGGCATGCTGGCGAGCGCGGACGTGCTGCGCATCATCGTGCGCGGACGCCAGACGCACGGCGCCCAGCCGTGGCGGGGGGTGGACCCGATCGTCGTGGCCGCGCAGATCGTGCTGGGGCTTCAGACGATCACCAGCCGCCAGGTCGACCTGACCGCGGCGCCGGCCGTCGTCACGATCGGCAGCTTCCAGGGCGGCGTGCGGATGAACATCGTGCCGGACAGCGTCGTGCTGCTCGGGACGATCCGCGCGTTCGATCCGGCGATGCAGCGGGACATTCACGAGCGGGTGCGCCGCACGGCGGTGCGGATCGCCGAGAGCGGCGGCGCGACGGCGGAGGTCGAGATCCGGACACCCTATCCCGTGACCCTCAACGACTCGGCGCTGACCGAGCGGATGCTGCCGACGCTGCGGCGGGTGGCGGGGGCGGCCGGGGTCGAAGCGACGCCGCCGTTGACCATTGCCGAGGACTTCTCACACTACCAGCGGCGCATCCCCGGGATGTTCTTCCTGCTCGGTATCACGCCGGCGGGGACCGATCCCGCCCAGGCGGCGCCGAACCATTCGCCGCGGTTCTTCGTGGACGAAGCGGCGCTGGTGACGGGCGTGCGGGCGCTGGCGTACCTCGCCGCGGACTATCTCGGCGCGGGGCGGTGACCGCCCCCCGGTCCTACTCCCCTCACGCCCCGGCCCCCCCTCCCCGATGGGGAGAGGGGGCCTTTCGGACGGGGGTCTATTGCCCCCCGGCCATCGACCAGGGCGGGACGACGCCGTTGGAGCGCGCGTACGCGATGAGCTGCCCCAGGTGCTCGTGCACGTGCGACACCAGCGTCATGTACGCGTTGCGATACGTGGTCTGGCGGCCGAACATCTGGGTCGGCTTGTCGAGGTCCGCCTCGGGCACGCTCCGGATGGCGGCGCGGGCGTGATCGTTGGCCTGCTTCAAGAAGGCGATCATCTGTGCCTTGTCCGTCATCGACGTTTCCGCGCCGCGCAGCTCCACGGGCGACGTAATGCCGACGAACGTGAGGACGAAGTAGTCGCCCACGCCCACGTGCATCACGACCTCGCCGACCGAGCGCACGCCGGTGGCCGGCCGCCAGGCGTACTTCTCCTGCGGGATCGCCTCGGCCAGCTGCACGATCTTGTTCGCCGCCTCATCGAATTGCGCCAGCATGTCGCCTTTCAGGCCGGTGGGCGCCTGCTGCGCCGCCGCGGGGACGCCCGCCGCCGCGAGCGCCAGACCGAAGGCAAGGGGCGTGAGCACTCTCATGGGACGACTCCTTTGTTCGGAGGTAGGGTGGACGATCCGCGTGAAGTTGCACTCGCCGCCGGCCTCCTGCCACTCCCCGCGGCCCCGGGGCTGGCGGCCCGGTCCCGGGCGTATAAGCTCCTCTCCGTCAAGCGCGTCCCATCACCATGTCGGAGGATGATCATGACGTCCCGGATCGTTCCACCCGGCACCACCGTGGTGCTGGCCCTCGCCGCCCTCGCACTGCCGGGCGCCCTCGCCGCACAGTGGGAGCTGCTCGGCAGCCGCCGGGTGAGCTACGCCGTGGACCGCGACGTGATCGACGTCGGCGCGGTCGAAGGCCGGTTCAACGCGCTGCGCATCGAGGTCAGCCAGGGCGATCTCGAGATGTTCAACATCCGGATCACCTTCGGGGACGGCACGTCCTGGTCGCCGGAGACGCGGATCGCCTTCCACCAGGGCTCCCGTTCGCGCGTGATCGACCTGCCGGGTCCCACCCGCGTCGTGCGCCGCGTGGCGTTCCTGTACCGCAGCCGTGCCCGGCGCGGGTACGCCAGCGTCCAGCTGTACGGCCGCCAGGCGGGCGGCGGTGCGGACGTGGCCACGCCCGCCGGACCCGCGGCCACCGCGCAGCCCGGCGCGTGGCAGCCGCTCGGCACCCGCACCGTGAATTTCCGTCTCGACCATGACGCGATCGCCGCCGGTGGCCAGGGCACGTTCCGCCAGGTCCGATTCATCGTCGAGGGCGGCGATCTCGAGATGTTCAACGTCCTGATCACGTTCGCCAACGGGGAGCAATGGTCCCCGGCGACGCGCCTGCGCTTCGACGAGGGGAGCCGCACCCGCGTGATCGATCTGCCCGGCGCGGCGAGGACGATCCGCCGGATTGACTTTCACTACCGCAGCGTCACGGGCGGCCGGCAGGGGCGGGCGGTGGTGCAGGCGCAGGGCCGGTAGCGGGTGTAGCTTTCGCCCTTCGCGACCCACGACCCCCGGAGGCTTCCGATGCGATTCGCCGCTGGTCTCGCCGCACTGACGGTTGCCGCCCTCCCCCCCCCGATCGCCGCGCAGGGAGGCGCGGGCACGTTCACCGATCCGAGCACGGGCGTGACGTTCCCCGTCGAGCTCCAGGCGCCGGGCGGCGGCGCGCAGGTGCTCACCGGCACCGGCGTCCGCACCCGCACCGTGCTCAGCGTCAAGGTCTACGCGTTCGGTCTGTATGTGGATCCCGCGGGGGCGAAGAGCGACCTCGCGGCGTTCGCGGGCAAGACGGCCAAGGACCTGGAGCGCGACGAGACGTTCTACGGACGGCTGCTCGAGCGGCATTTCCCGATGAGCCTGCGCCTGGTGATGACGCGCGACGTGGACGGCAAGACCATGTCGGAGGCGTTCGACGGGGCGCTGCGGCCACGGGTGGTTCGCGCCGCGACCGAAAAGAACATGCCGGGGGGCGAGCAGGCGCTCGACCAGTTCCGCGGGTTTTTTTCGACTGAAAAGCTGACGAAAGACAGCGAGCTGGTCTTCTCGTGCTCGACCGAGGGCCGGCTGGCCACGTCCATCCGCGGCGCGGCGAGTCCCGAGATCGATTCGCCGGCACTGTGCTGGGCGCTGTTCGACGTCTACCTGGGCCCGAATCCGATCTCCCCCAACGGCAAGCGCTCGGTGATCGGGAATTTTCCCACGCTGCTGGCGGGGAGCTGACACACCAAGGGAGCACGGAGCAGGGAGCAGTCGCGTTCGGTGCCCAGCGTGGCTCGGTTGGCACCGCGCGGTACTGCTGCCGGCTCCGTGCTCCCTCAGGCCCACCACAGATTCTCGAATCCCCCACGAAAACCCGAACGCGGCCCGGGGCCGGCGTCGCGCGCCGGCCGCGCAATGCGCGACGGCGGGGTGACTTAGCGCGAAGCGTCGGTTTCTCGACGCTGGCATTCCCCTCGCAGGGTGCCCACGCGATTCGTGACCCGCGTTGCAGCGCCACGGGGCCGCGTTCCTGAGATTGTCGGCGGTCGGAGCCGCGGGTCCACGCCCTGGGGGATCTCGCCATGTGCTCGTTCCGTGCCGTTCTGGCTGTCGTGGTGGTGGCGGCGCCGCTCGCGGTCGCCTGCGCGGGTGACCGTGAGCCGATCGGTCCCGCGGCCCTGCGGGTCGAGGCGCCCGACCCCCCGCCGTCGCCCGGCGGCGAGCCCGACGCGTACATCGTCGTGCTCCGGTCCAGCGTCGCCGACGTCGGATTTGCGAGCAACAAGCTCGTCGCGGGGTTCGGTGGCCCCGCCACCATCCGGTTTCGCTACCAGCATGCGATCAAGGGCTTCGCGGCGGTGCTGCCGCCGCAGGCGGTTGCCACGCTGCAGCGCAGCCCGCTCGTCGCGTACGTGGAGCGGGATGTCGCGCTCACGGCGCTCGCTGCACCTCCCGATCTCCAGCTCAACCCGCCTTCGTGGGGACTGGATCGCATCGATCAGCGCGACCTGCCGCTCGATTTGCGCTTCGGCGCCGACACGACGAGCACGGGCGTGCACCTGTACATCCTGGACTCCGGGATTCGCGTCACGCACGCCGACTTCGGGGGGCGCGCGGGGTTCGTTCCCAACGGCCGGAACGGCGACTTCGTGGGCGACGACTGGGGGGCGCGGCACGGCGCGGCTGACTGCGACGGCCACGGCACGCACGTCGCGGGCATCGTGGGCGGCTCGGCGCACGGCGTCGCGAAGGATGCCACGCTGTGGGCGGCCCGCGTGCTCGACTGCCTCGGCGGCTCGACCGGCTCGATCGTAATCGCCGCCGTGGACTGGGTGACGGCCAACGCGGCGCGGCCCGCGGTCGTGAACTTGAGCCTCGGCGGGCCCCGGCTCCAGGCGCTGGACGAGGCGGTCGAGCGCTCGATCGCCGCGGGAATCACCTACGTGGTCGCCGCCGGCAACGCGCTCCCCGCCCACAATCCGGAAAACGCCTGCGACTTCAGCCCCGCGCGCGTGGGGCCGGCGCTGACGGTAGGGGCGACCGCGTCGGACGACGACGAGGCTCGCTTTTCGTTCTTCGGCCCGTGCGTCGACCTGCTCGCCCCCGGGGTGGGCATCGTTTCGACGGGACACACTGCGGACCGGGCGACGGCGACGCGCTCGGGGACCTCGATGGCCGCGCCGCATGTGGCCGGCGCCGCGGCGCTCGTCCTGGGACGCACGCCCGGGGCGACGCCCGCCGAGGTGGCGGCGGCGATCCGCCGCCGGGCCACGACCGACCGGATCCGCCTCCACCAGTGGAGCGCGGCCAACGGCACGCCCAATCTGCTGGTCTTCGCGGGGGCGGCGCCGCCCGGGCCCACGCCACCGGTCGTCGCGATCACCCGCCCGCCGGACGGCTCGACCTTCCCCTCGGGCACCGCGATCACGCTGGAGGGGACCGCGGTAGATGCCGAGGACGGGGATCTGTCCGCGAGTCTCGCCTGGGTGTCGAGCCTCGAGGGTCCCCTCGGCACGGGCCGCACCATCACGCGGGTGCTGCGACCGGGGACGCACCGTGTCACGGCGGAAGCGCGGGATGCGCAGGGCCTGCTCGGCAGCGCCGCGGTGACACTCACCGTCCTGGGGGCCCCGGGGAACACGGCGCCGGTCGTGGCGATCGTCGCCCCGGCGCACCTGGCCGTTTTCCCGTCGGGCGCGCGGATCCGGTTCGAGGGCACGGCCACCGACACCGAGGACGGGGACATCGCGGCCGGTCTGGTCTGGCGCTCCGACCGGGACGGCGAGATCGGGCGCGGCCGGACTTTCGTCGTCACCCTGAGCGACGGGCCCCACCGGATCAGCGCCGAGGTGCGCGACACCCGCAACGAGCCGGGCAGCGGCGCCATCGCCCTCACGGTGCAGGACAACCGGGCGCCGCGCGTGGCGATCACCAGCCCGCCTGACGGCGCGACGTTCTCGTCCGGCAGCGCCGTCCGCTTCGCGGGGCAGGCTCCCGACGAAGACGGCGACCTCGCGGATCAGCTCGTCTGGATCTCGGACGTGGACGGCGAGATCGGCCGCGGCCGCGAGTTCACCCGCGTGCTGTCCGAGGGCGCGCACAACGTCACGGCGTTCGCCACCGATTCGCGCGCGGTCGAGGGGTTCGCGTCGGTATGGGTCAACGTGGCGCCCAATGAGGCGCCGACCGTGATCATCACGAGCCCGGCCAACGGCCGGAGCTTCCCGTTCGACGCCGTGATCACGTTCGCGGGCTCGGCGGCCGACGCCGAGGACGGCGACCTCACGGGCGCGATCGTGTGGGACTCG
>Ga0187892_10009746_pt1 | contig 12481 bp, 7 predicted proteins | sample MA1701073metaG_FD_139345 | JGI IMG/M metagenome (GOLD analysis project Ga0187892, IMG submission 139345) | Bio-ooze microbial communities from a basaltic lava cave in the Kipuka Kanohina Cave System on the Island of Hawaii, USA - MA170107-3 metaG ...
GCGCCCCGATGGCCGCCCGAAGAAGGAGACCGCGGTGAACGCGCTCCGGAGCAGCTTGAAGGTTTTCTTCGCCTTCGCCGCCCGCGCCGGCTACGCGCCGTCCGACCCCTCGCACTTGATCCGCCGGGCGATCTGCAGCCCGGGCCCGCCGAAGGCGCTCCCGGAGAACGATGCCCGGAAGCTCCTCGCGACCATCGCTCGCGACCGAAGTCCCGAGGCCCGCCGCGACCACGCGCTCTACTCGCTCTTGCTCGGCGCCGGGCTGCGGCTCGGCTCGGCCCTCGGGCTCGACGTGCCGGACGTGGATATCGCTCGGAGCGAGATCGTGGTCCGGCGGCTCAAGCGCAACCGCGCGGACCGCTTCTTCGTCCCGCGGCGCGAGATGGCGCTCCTCCGGGCGCTCGTCCGCGGCCGCTCGCCGGGCCCCGTCTTCGCGACGGCAGAGGGCCGCCGCCTGTCCGCCCGCCACGCGCAGCGTCGGCTCACTGAGTGGCTCTCGCGGGCCGGGGTCGAGCGCCATGCCTCCCCACACGCGCTCCGCCACGCATTCGCGATGCGACTCTACCGGAAAACGGGCGACCTCCTGCTCGTGAAGCAAGCCCTTGGGCAGCAGTCGATTGCGAGCACGCTCATCTACGCTCGGAGCTCGGACCAGGCGGTGCGTAGTGCATTGGAGGCGATCTGATAGCGGGGCGCAGCGACGACAAGGGCGGCCCGTTCCGACGCGTTCGCCTCGAGGGCGGGCCGGTCGCGGTGCCGACGAAGGTCCTCGCGGCGATTGAGGCGGTGCGCGACTCCGGCGCCACGAACATGCTCGACCGGCCGCGGGTCATCGAGATCGCACGGGCGTTCGGAGCCGACGAGGCGGCGAAGTGGATCGAGGCGCACCGGTCCGAGTACGCGAACGGGATCTTCCGTGGGTTCGTGGCCGAAGAGGGGGCGGGCGGCGGCGAGTAGGGTTGCGGGGCGGGCATCGCGCGACGAGGGCCCGCTTGAGTCGGCGCCCGAAAGTGAGGCGCCGACGTCCACGATGCGGCGGGTGTAGGCGCGGCCGCCTCACGTTGCTCGCTCTTCCGCTCGATCGCGCTCCGGCTCTACCGCCGGACCGGCCACATCTTCCTCGTCCTGAAGGCGCTCGGACAGTGGTCGATCGCGTCGAGGCTGATCTACGCGCGGTGCGACCGGGAGCGCGTGAGAAGTAAGCGTTCACGGGGTCAGAAGGCCTCAAATCGCCGATTCGCTCATGTTTACGCGTAGTACAACTCCTGCAATCGCTCCCTCGAAAACGAAAACGGCGCCAAATCGCCAAACGGAGGCCGTTTGACCCGTGAACGGTTACCGTGAGAAGAGCAGTCGCGGAGTGATAGCCGAACGACGGCAACTGTGGGCGCCGGGCAGAGTTCAAGTGTTCACGCACTAGCAGTCGATAGCCGTGATCATGAATCCTCGAGAACTGGGATCCCTCGTCCGCCTCGATCCGCGAGAGGTCTGGCCAAGCACAAGTGCAGCACCGCCGGAGTCACGCGGAGTTCAACAGCCGGCGACAGATCGCGTGGCGGAAGGAACTTCGTCGGACTGGGAATCAGAGCGAGAGTTCCAAGCGCCATCCGAAGCGCACCGCCCTTCCGACGACACGAATCGCTCCCAGGGGTGTAGGGCGAAGTTCTCACCTTTCTTGGCGGGGCAATTGGAGCGACTTCGGGGCAAGCTCCTCGACCTGACGGCAAGAAACCCCTTGCTGTCCTTCAAGCACTCCGGCCGTTCGCGCAGGTTTATCCGCGTCGTCGACGAGCTGCCCAATCAGCTCTTCGAGAGCCTTGAAACCGACGCCGCCATCCGTTTCCGCTCGCTGGGGCCAGAAGATAACGAACCGCTGGACGAGAAAACGATCGTCTTTCGTAGGGCGGTCGATGCTGCGAAGCTGCAAGACCCCGAGTACATCCAGAAGATCAAGGACCTCGGCGACGACCCGGGCGACAAGTCGCTTCAGCGTGCAGAGACGGAACTGCGCGTCCGCCTGCGTGAACGCATCGGAATGCCACCGAGGCGTGCAACACAGGGGCTCACGGCCCACGAAGTCGCAGTGCAGCGCCAGCTGAACCCCTCGTTCGACCTGCCGCTCAGCGCGGTCGCGGGCTGCAGCGGCGCGACGCCAAAGCATACCGACTTGTCGATTCAGACGCTTCTGTTCGACGGGGCGATGGAGCGTACGCTTTCGGGCCTCCGCGAACAGATGCGACTCTCGATCGAAGAATCTGGTGTCAATCCGATGTTCATGGTCTTTGGATTCCTTGAGTGGTACGAGAGTAAGGAATCCGATGTGAAGATGGATGCGCCGCTGCTCCTCTACCCGGTGCACATGGAGCGCGAACTCGTCCGCGGGAGCTACCAGTACTCGGTCCGGTCGGCGGGCGAAGGGGCGATGGGCAATGCGGCGCTGACCGAGAGACTTAAGCGCGATTTCGAGATCGCGTTGCCTCAAGTGGACGACGAAACTACGCCCGACCGCTACTTCGCGGCCGTGCGGGAAGCCGTGTCGAAGCTCGAAGGCTGGAAGGTGCGCCGCTTTGTCACCGTCGGGCTATTCCGCTTCGCGCGCATCGCGATGTGGCACGACCTCGACCCGAATAACTGGAGTTCCGAGGGCGGAGTCGGAGGCCACGAGACGATCAGCCGACTCTTCGACAGCGACAACGGCGCCGCCCGCGGAGAGGAGCCTGCCGTTGAAGATTCGGTCGGGGGAGAGGTCGAAGCGGCGGCACCCGTGACGATCCGAGACGAACTCGAGTTCCCGCTCGTCTCCGACACGGACTCCTCGCAGCTCGAAGCTATTCGAGACGTCGTCAACGGGAAGAGTCTCGTCATCGAGGGCCCGCCCGGAACCGGCAAGTCCCAAACCATTACGAACATCATCGCGGCGGCGATCGCCACGGGCAAATCGGTCCTGTTCGTCGCGGAGAAGATGGCCGCGCTGAACGTCGTCCGTTCTCGTCTGGAACAGGCGGGACTCCACGAGTTCTGTCTTGACCTCCACTCGACGAAAGCCGGTCGCCGCGAGGTCGCAGCCAAGCTGGCTTCCCGGATCGACTATCGACCGCCCCACGACCCCTCGCAGCACATTCAATCCACCCTTCGGAACCTCAAGGACGCCCGCGACGCGATCCGCCGCTTCGTCGAAGCGCTCGCCAAGCCTGCCGGCGCTCTCGGCGTGTCGGTACAGGAACTCCTGTGGCGACTCCACCTCGTCAGGAAGGAGACGGCCGACCTCGGAGATGCGCTCGACGAGATCGACCTGCCAGGCGCCGCACTATTCACGGACGTCGACCTCGGTCGGATCGTGGACGTGGGCGAGCGCTTCGCTCGCGCTCGGGGCGCGCTGACGGCCAAGTACGGAGCTGCCGGAGACAATCCATGGTCCGGGTTCGTCCGAACGCCAATTGATCCGGTGCGTGCCGAAGAAGCGTTCCGACACGTTCGACGAATTGCGCAAGCGTCGAGTCGACTTGCGGCCGTAGGCGAACGGGTACGATCGCTCACCGGCTGGAGCCCCAGGCGCGTCGACGACTTCCGCAGGTTGGCCGCGTTTGCCGGCTCGCCGCCCCCCGGTCCCGAGGCCGACGACGACCTGATCGCCCGCCTTGTCACCCCCGAGACGATGACCATGCTCCTCGAGTTTGCAGGCCTCGTCGAGGCGCATGAGGCCGCGACAAGGAGGTGCAGGTCCGCATTCGCCGCCGCCGACGCCGCCGACCGATGCAGGGCGGAAAAGGTCGCTAGCGTCTGTTCCGCGATAGTTCGCGAGGAGCTCGCGGGCGGTGATGTGCAATCGCTCGGCAGCGTCACCGCAAATCGCAAGGCGGAAGCCGACCGATGGGAGCGCTGTGCGAAGCTGATCGCAAGGATCGCCGCCGCGGTCGGCGCCGCCCCGACAGCCTCGATCGACGACGAACGCCGAGTCCTGACCGTCGTTGATCTCGCCGGTGAGATCGACGGCGAGACCCTCTCAAGCCGCTTCGGCGATCTCATGCGGAGCGGAGCGACCGCCGCGATTGAGAAGTTGGCCCGCCGGAAGTCGGCTATCCTGGAAGAGCGAGACGCCCTCACCGCACGATTCGCCCTCGACTCCGACATAGATTCGGCCGAGCTACGCAGGCACGCGACGACGCTCCGCGCCGGAGGAGTCTTCCGCCTGCTCAGCGCCGGGTGGCGATCGGCGCGGCGATCGCACCGAGCGCTCGAACTGCGGCGGACCAAAGCGGACGGCGCCTCGATGTCGGCCGATCTTGAGCGGATCGCTGCATTTCAATCGTCCGTTCAGGCGTTCGAGGCAGACGGAAGCCTGACTCGCTGGTGCGGCGACGCCGCCCAAGGGCTGAATACCGGCTTCATCGCCTGCGCACGAGTGGCTTGTTGGGGCGACCGCGTGCGGGCCCGACTGAACGACCTAGGCAAGGAGTCCCAGTACCTCGTCTCGTTTCTGATGAACGGCTCTGCCGACGACATCGAGCAGGTTGCCCGACTCGCTTCCGACCCGGCGTACGACGACCTCCGGGTGGTGATCGACGATGCGGCTGCGACGGGCAAGTCGGTTGCCCGACGGGCGGCGGAGCTCCGCGAAAGCAGCGAACGCACTCAGCGGCTCGCGGCGGACATTCTCTCTGTGGGATTACGTCCGGACTACTCTCTGGGCGATCTGGACGTCCTTGCGAAGGCCGCGGCGGAGCGCGAAGACGCCGAGAATCGGATCGCCGCCGGTTCCGCACCGCAGTCCGTACTTGGACCCCGGTTCGACGGCGTGCGCACGGCAGTCGCGCCGATTCGGGCATCCGCCGCCTACGTGTTCGCCGTGGGGCTCACCGAGATGGCGTCCGAACTGCGGAGTTGGATACTGAAGACCTCGGCGACGACATGCTCCGCGTCGCTACGCGAGCTGGCCGCGGGCGCGCAAGAAGGTCTATCGGATCTCGACGGCGCCTATTCGCGACTCACCGAGTGCGTCCCAGTCGACTTCGCAACATGGCTGGGCGTGTCGAACGCTCTCGACTCGTCGGTCGAGGACCTTCGCGACCATGGCGCACGCTGCTCGGCGGATCCCGACGGACTCCAGCTTCTCGTCGACGACGTCCGGATGATGTCCGACGCCACGGACGAAGGTCTGGCCGCGATCATCTCAGCGCTGGCCCCCATCGGCGGACTGCCCCGGATCGGCGCTGCGTGCCGCAGGGTGGCGCTGCAGTCGATCGTGAGGGCGGTGATCGTCGGCGATCCCGCGCTGGCAAACTTCACCGGGGAGGTTCACGAGGGGCACCGCCAACAGTTCCGATCTCTCGACCGCAAGCTGTCGAGCCTGCGCCAACAAAAGATCGCGTTTGACCTCTCTAGACGGATTCGTGATCGGGGGTCCGACAAGGGTCCGCGCGGCGAGTGGACCGGGATGATGCTGGTTCGAAACGAAGCGTTGAAGCAAAAACGGCACGTCCCGATCCGAGATCTGCTCAATCGTGCGGGGCAGTCGATTCAGCAGCTCATGCCGTGCTTCATGATGAGCCCGCTCTCGGTGGCGCAGTACCTGCAGCCGGGCGGCCTGACGTTCGACATCGTCATCATGGACGAGGCTTCGCAGCTACGTCCGGAGGACGCCGTCGGTGCGATTCGCCGCGGGAGACAGGTCGTCATCGTCGGCGATCCGAAGCAGCTTCCTCCGACCAACTTCTTTATGTCTGCCGAGGATCAGTTCGACGACGAGGGGCCCGCGACGGCGGCAGACGAACAGTCGATCCTCGACGTCGCGTTGGGCGTGCTGAGGCCTGCGAGACGGCTGAAGTGGCATTACCGTTCGCGCGATGCGTCGCTAATCGCGTTCTCTAACGAGGAGTTTTATGACAACCAGCTCGTGGTCTTCCCAGCTCCTTATCACGCGCACGCGGACTTCGGCGTCAGTTACGAGCGCGTCGAGGGCGGCTGCTACCGAAGCGGCGTCAATCCACCTGAGGCGCAGTTCGTGGCTCGCAGGGTGCTCGAGTATGTCGGGCGGCAGCCTGATCGCAGCCTCGGCGTCGTCACGCTCAACAGCAGGCAGGCCGAGGTCTTGACGCTGGAGATCGACCGCCTCGAGGCGGAGGATGCGGTCTTCCACGAGTGGCGCATGAAGCGCGAAACGTCGCTCGAGCCGTTCTTCGTGAAGAACTTGGAGAACGTGCAGGGCGATGAACGCGACACGATCTTCATCTCGACCGTCTACGGCAAAGACGAAGCCGGAAACTTCTATCAGCGCTTCGGGCCGATAACGATGGACGGCGGCCACCGACGACTCAACGTGCTGTTCACACGCGCGAAGTTCCAGACGGTGGTGTTCTCGTCGATGGACCCGGGCGACATCAGAACTTCGGAGACGTCATCCCGCGGACTACACGCGCTTAAGGGGTTTCTGAACTTCGCGCGCGACGGCGTGCTTTCCAGTGCGCAAGAGACCGGCCGGCCCGCGGATAGCGCGTTCGAAGTTTCAGTTGCGGAAGTGCTGCGTGACGCCGGATACGAGGTCGAAGTGCAGGTCGGCGTCGTCGGCTACTTCATCGACATGGCGGTGCGACACCCGCACAAGAAGGGGGAGTTCGTTCTCGGCATTGAGTGCGACGGAGCCACCTACCACTCGACGAAGAGCGCGCGCGACAGGGATCGACTCCGGCAAGAGAACCTCGAGCGCCTGAAGTGGCGGATTCACCGAATCTGGTCGCTCGACTGGTTCCGCCATCCGAAGCGTCAATCCGAGCGGCTTCTTACGGCCGTGCGGCAGGCGATCGCCGCAAGCACGTAGCGTCCGCCGCCCCTCTACCGCGAAGTAACTAGCGCGCTTCGGCCGACCGTTCCTCATCTGCCGGCCTTCTCGAGTCTGCGCCAGAGGTAGCCGAGGTTCGGATGCGAGCTTCGCGTTTACTCCAACTGCGCCAGCAGATCGAGCGCCCTCCGCGCCGCCGCGATCCCGCCAATCCGCTCCGCGAGTCTCTTCGCCTCGAGGAGCGCGCCGACGTCGAGCGCCGCCCCGTTCCGGCTCGCCAGCGCGGTGGCCATCCTCGGCCGCCCCGGGCTGCGCCGCCCGCGAAGCCTGCCCGCCTTCGCCCCCTTCGAGTACTTGACCTGCTACGCGAGGCTGGTCGAGATCCGGACGCCCTTCTTCCGGAGCGCCGCCGCGACGTCGTTCGGGCTCGCGTCGCGGTGCGCGGCGAGGTAGGCGCGGACGGCGTCGGTCTTGCTCCAGCCCTTCCAAGCATCCATTCGGCTCAACGCGGTGCGTTCGACCCTTCGACTGAGCTTCCGGCCCCGCTTGCTCGCGGATGGAAAGAAAGAAGACCACGAAGAGCTTTCGGCGTACGATGGGGCATCGAGAACCCGACCGAAGTGCTCGAAACGTCGTGACGCGTGGACGGGTCATCATGACGACTTGCGGAGGCATGCGAAATCGATAGGACCAGTCGCGAGTTGCCCGTTGCCTTGATTCTCGGAGGGCTCCAATGGAGTCCCGAGGAATGGAATTGCTACGTCGATAGTGTCGCGAGGCACGCGCGCAAGCGCGCGCAACTCGTGCTTTACCCGGAGCTTTCCCTGCATGCGACTTTGTCGGAGGCCGACCTCGTGAACCGAGTGCGCCGCTCGGCGACGAAACACGGCGTGGCGGTTATAGAGGGATGTTATGTCTTGGATCACGGTGAGAAGCAGATCGTCTCGGCATACAACAATCCCGATCCGGATTCGGGCGAGGACGCGCTCTACGTCTACCGGAAGCATTCGCAGTCGGACCGCCTTGCCTTTGACAATCCTGAATGGATCTCGGAGTTCGAAGATCACTATCTCCGGCCCGTTCGGTTTCGAGGCCGCAGGCTGGGCCTGACAGTTTGCCACGACCAGACGATTTCCCTCTTACAGCGCTCACTCGTCCGGCGTGGCGCCGACGTGCTGCTCAATCCTTCCTTCGATGACGTGGTCTTGTCTAAGTGGGCGCGCTGGTTGCGCTGCCGCGCGCTCGAGAATGGCGTTCCCGTGGTCTGCTCCATGTTCTCAAGCGAGGGCGGAACGAGGCGCGGGTACGCGTTTGCGTTCGGACCGTGCGGAGAGCCTCTTCCGCTTGAGTTTGTTCCGTTCCGTGGGAGAGGTGGCTTCACCGCTATGAGCCCGGAGGAGACCGAGCTCCGCTTGGATGGCTATTACTTGGCTCGCGTTCCTCCGGCGCTGGCGACGCCGCGGCTGCCTTCGGACCGCATGGCGCCGAGCTCACGACGGATTTCGCTCGCCGGGGTCCGAAGGCGCGGCGGAGCGGAGCGTACGACACTTGAGATCAGAAACGCACCGTGGTCGATCGGAACCGCTTCTCCACCTGCTTCGAACGAGGCTATTGCGCTTGGTTCGCGCACGATCATCGCAGTCCTTGTGCCAGCAGCCGAGATCTTCCGTCCGGAGGCAGTAGCGCGGGCTATTCTTCGCGCAGAGAGGGCACACGGCGCGAGGCCAGGTCCGCTCTACCTCCTGGTCAATGCGTGGAGCCGCCTTCCTGCCGGAGAGGAAGGCGAAAACCTTCGTCTCGTCGCCCGCGCTCGCGGCCTTGAGCACGCGGCGCAGGTGGCGCTGGTTCCGCTTGAGACAAACCAGCAGCCCGAGGCGTACGGCAGCACGCTCTACCGCCTGAGCCATGAGTTGGCGCTCGTCGACGGCGCGGTGCCCGTCGAGCTTGACGGAAACAAGCTCCAGGGAGGCGGTCCTGGCTGGTTCTTCTCGAATCGACAGGACAATGACTTCCGGCTGCATCGGCTGGCCTACGAAGCGCTACTCCTTTCCTGCGAGAAGGACAACGGGGAGGCGCGATGACTCTCCCGACGACGAATGCGATACGCGATCGCCTTGTGGCTCTTGGCAGAGCTTGCGGCTTCGAACCGTACACCGAGAGGTCACCTGGAGTTCCGAAGTCGTACGCCCCACGCACGGATCTCGTACTCGCCGGAACACCGCTGACGCGCGAGGCCGCTCAGCGAATTGACGCGATCGCGGAGGCTGCGAGTCTTTCCTCCCCACTCGTCGGCGGTCGACCGCCAGTCGTCGGCATCGAGATCGAGGGCACGGATCCGACAACCAAGACGATGGAGGCGGATCTTCTGAACCTTCACGTGACTGGATTCCCCATCAGTGTGCTTGCGGTGGATTCGGCACCTGGAGGCGCGCGGAAGAACGTCGGCGATATCCAATGTCGCGCGTCGCGACTCCGGCGTACCCTGGCGATCTGGACAGGCATCAGACCCATTGCGATCGTTGACGCGTCGCGCATCACGTCCTCTCCGATCGTCTCGCCCGGACGACGGGCCGTAAGTAGCAAGCCGGCCCCAGTGACCAACCAGGGCGGAAGCCGAGAGGATGCACGCCGAATGAGGGACTCGATCTTCGCGCTCGGCACGCGCCTCGGCCTCCGTGTTGAAACGGATGCGACGCCGGAGGTGCTCGAAGTTTTGTTCGACGCGCGCGCCGTCTGTGGCGAAGCTGCTGCGCGGGTTCTTCTTGGTGTTGCCGGGTTCGACGTATGTGCGGGCACCGTAGGGACCTTCGCCAAGTTCGACACGGCCTTCACGGCCCACGCCACAGACATCCTCTGGTCCGCTGAGCCTTTAGCCGATCTCGATCAATTCCATCGATCGCTGGCGGCTGCGGATCCAGACTTCGGGGTCTTCTGGCCGCGCTGCCCGTTCGAACGGTGTGGAATCCCACTCGTGGCGTTTGAGATCGACAGTGGCATCTCGAAGCACACCGCGGGAAGCCTCCTTCATCTGGCGCGGTCAGCTCGCCTCGGTGTTCTCGTAGTTCCGGACGAGCGAGTCAGCGCTGCGCGTGAACTGATCGAAACCTACCGTCGTGTCGTCCCGGTCGGCGGAGTAGTCGTCGCGGGCTTTTCGGAGGTCGCGCGCTGGTAGGTCGGCTGGAGAGCATAGGGTGGGGCCCTTCACGACAATCTGCGCGATTCCCTCGAGCACTCGATAGGCGACGGACCCATTCCGCGCCTGCGCGAGACGTCGCTCGGGGGGCGCATTCCGGGAAGTCGATTGCGTCCGCGGCGGCGTCGAGGGTCCAAGATGAGCCGCGCCACAGGAGTCGTCGCGGCGATCATGCCGTACCGCCCAAGGTCCCTCGCCATCAACTGTGCGGTTGCCAGATAGCTTGAGAGCGAAGCGCTCGAGCGGATCGGGCGAGACCAGCAGCTACGCGAGCCTCGCCAGCACCGCCAGCGCCTCCCTTGCCTTCTTGATCCCACCCATCCGCTCCGCGAGCCGCTTCGCCTCGAGGAGCGCGCCGACGTCGAGCGCCGCGCCGTTCCGGCTCGCCCGCGCATTGGTCATCCTCGGCCGCCCCGGGCCGCGCCGACCCCGAGGCCTCCCCGCCTTCGTTCCCTTCGAGTACTTGATCTGCGACGCGAGGCTCGTCGAGATCCGGATGCCCTTCTTCCGGAGCGCCGCCGCGACGTCGTTCGGGCTCGCATCGCGGTGCGCGGCGAGGTACGCGCGGACGGCGTCGCTCTTGCTGCCGTGCTTCCCCGCGGCTGCGCGGCGGCTCGCCTTGGCGCGCGCGGGCTTCCGCCGCGGCTTCCGCCCGGGCTTACGTCCCGGTTTCCTCCGAGTCTTCTTCGTCATCCCGCTCGTCTGGTACTTGATGAGGCCGACGAGCCCCGGCTTCACGTCGATCCCCTTCTCCTTCAGCGCCGAGACGACCTCCATCGGCTTCGCGTCGGGGTGCGAGGCGAGGTGGTCGCGGATGGCCTGGCTCTTGTTTACGCCGTCGGACTTGGCTGGTCTTGCCATTGTGACGCGTCCCTGGAAGTTGAGGAGACCGTCTTCGCTGTGTTGCCGGCGGAGGTTAGCTTCGGTGCGCCGATTGGCAAGGCCCGGCCTCCTAACCGCGAACGACGAACATTCTTGGCTCCTCTCGACTTTCCGTAACCGCGCGGCCCGGAGGTCGATCGCGACCGCAACTTCCGGAGGCGGACATCCTTCAGTGCACTCGGCGCCTCCAGCGATCGGGTCGGCCGGAAGACCGCAGCCCGGGCGGCTCCGCGAGGAAGGATTCGAGAACGACTTGCTTGTGACGGGGGAGGGTCGCCGCTTCTTGGCTGCGGGCGCCCTCCTGATTCGCAGGTCCAGAGACCATTGGTATCTTCCTAGCTTGTCGTCACTTATGATCTCAAGCGGCTTGGAACCCGCAGCCTCACGGGAAATCGAGAGGAGCCACATTCTTTGAGCTTGAAGACCTCCATGGTTTTCTTCTTCGAGGGCAGCTATTCGTCCGACTGGGGCCAGTGAACTTCCATCTTGACGTCGTCACGGCCAGGTCATAGCCTATTCGCCGTTCGGTCCGGGGACGGGCCGGAAAGTGCCTTCCTGTTCGGAAGGGAAACAAGATCGGGCGGTGTATCCGCCCCAAGGTCATGCTGGGCACGAGCCCCTCGTTGGGCTTCAGGCCCTAGCGAATAGGAGGTCATCCTATGACCCAGAAGGAGTGGTCCTCCCTCCTGTCCGAAGCGACGAAAGCCGCCAAGGATCTCAACGACAAGTCCGACCTTGTCCAACGTGCCATCGACGAGTTCGAGGCAAAGCTGAAGGAGCTGAGCTTCGGCATCGAGTGCTGGCTCGAGGACTGGCCGCTGTCGTCGGAGCCGTTCGTCACGAGGGATGACGACGATCGTCCTGACGAGAAACAGAAGATGGAAGTGCAGCTCGGATACGGCCGTTATGCCGATCACTGGGCACTTCTGCTTCGGGATGCGACGTATTGCGACGCGGGCTACTGCGTCGCCGGCGACATGGCCTGGGACCTCCAGGATGGCGACAATGTGCGTCCGCTGAACTCGGCGCCGCGCATGCTCAGGATCGAGGCTCTGAAGCGGTTCCCCAGCCTCCTCGAGAAACTGATCGCCGCCGCAAAGGAGGCGACAAAGGTGATCGAGGAGGCACGGACTTCGCTCAAGTAGTCGTGAACGGCCCGTCCCCGTCACGCCTGAGCATCCGCTCTGCGGCTCATCCTGACCGACATTCGGGAACGCGTAGCCCGGCCTCGCTCTGAACTCGTGCCGCACCGGAACGACTCGAACCCCGACACGAAGGCGCTTGGACTCGACGTCGAGGCGCTCGTCGGCCGGAGCATCGACGAGATCAGGAAGAGCCTAGCGGCGAACGCCGACGTCGCGCTCATCGTCGGCCACGAGCCGGTGCCCGCCGGGTGGCCTTCGGAAATCGGGCTCTCCTGACCATAAACGACGCGGTCGGGAGACCCTTCCTTGCGGCCGTTTCGGCCTTTGGATCGCGCCAGGACCTTCCTGCCGCTCCCGGCTGCCTAAGGCGATTCTGCCCCTTCCCCTAGCCGGTTTCCGCGCATGTCGGGAAGGCCGTTCGACGGCGTCCGTGGGCCTGAATCGCCGAACGGACGCGTTTCGGGGCCGTCGTTTATGGTCAGGAGA
>Ga0187892_10009747_pt1 | contig 12480 bp, 14 predicted proteins | sample MA1701073metaG_FD_139345 | JGI IMG/M metagenome (GOLD analysis project Ga0187892, IMG submission 139345) | Bio-ooze microbial communities from a basaltic lava cave in the Kipuka Kanohina Cave System on the Island of Hawaii, USA - MA170107-3 metaG ...
ATCTGGAAAACCTCAAGAAGGAAGTGGCCTAAATGGGAACGTATGTCCGCGGCAAACTGCGTGGAAAAAGATCTCTCGCAGACACCTTGAACGAGGCGGAAGAAGAACACTTTCTCGATTGTCCGAACGCGGATTTTCTCCTTCGTGCGGCCGCATATTTACTGGATCTCATTTTCCTGTTCTTGCTCTTTTCAGCAATCAAGCATCTCTTTACCGTCATCGTCGCGTCTCCTTTTCTCGGACAACCAGAACAACTATCGGAAGATGTAAAAGTGTTGCTTGCGCTAAGCCGCATAGGCTCGGAAACGCTTGTCATCTATTTTTACTTCATTTGGACATTAACCGTATATGGGGGAAGCCCCGCGAAACTGATCTTCGGGCTCCGCGTAGTCCATGCGGAAACGGGAGAGAAGCTCTCATTCTTTCAAGCGATCATTCGGGAAGTATTCGGAAAGACATTCTGCAACAGCGCCACCTTGGGCATTGGATTTCTGCTTCCCCTTTTTCGAGACGATGCGCGCGCCCTTCATGATCTGCTCAGCCGAAGTCTCGTTAAGAAGATCCATGGTCACCCATGATTTTATTGGTCCCCATTTCACCTGAAGTACCAAAAATCCACTTACCGAGACTTTGGCCTGGCTTGGTATTCATTATTATGCTCTGTCTTTGCTTTCTTGAGATTCATGACACGCTCGTGGCTGACTCTCGCTATGTCGAAACCCTGCAAACTTACGTGATTCAGTCGAAGACAGGCAAGTCAGAGCTAAAACCCGAGGGCCATCAGTATTTGAAACTGCGCCCCTTACTTAAACTGGCGCCATCGAGTGGCGATTGGGACTTGAAACGTCTCCTGTTCGCCAATTTTATCCATGGAAATATCCCACATTTATTCCTGAATCTTGTCGGAGCCTTTGCCGGGGCACGAATTTGCGCAACCTTCATCCCTTTCCTTGCCACATTCAGTATTTTTCTCTTAGGTGGAACTGTGGGGTTGTGGGTTAGCCTCATGTTATCGTCTGAAATTTCTCAATATATTCCGCACGTCGGTGCCAGCGCCGGTATCTTCGCGCTGATGGGAACCTACTATGTCTTTAATTTCAAGTATCGAACCCGTTACTTTTTTTGGTTTCCGAGTCGCCGTGCGGGTTTCATTTCCTTGCGCACTTCGTGGTTCTTTTTCGTGGACGTCCTACTGCTGGAGCTTGTGCTTTCAGCCGCACAGCTCTTTCCAAGTAGGATCGATAGTGTGGATCACCTTGCCCACGTGATCGGTTTTGGCGCCGGAGCGGGCCTTGCGTACCTACTCCGACTGGTCATGAAATGGCCCTCTTTTTTGCAAACTCGGGGCGAGTTTCTTTATTGGTCCAAGATTTCTCGACCTAAAGATTTCGATCCCTTTCACTCCCCATTTGAGAAATGGATCCAGATCCTTGAGCTCAATCGTTACAATGACCAGCTAAAAATGAAGCTCCTGCAACTGGTATTCCGTGACAGTAAAAAACTTAACGAGAGCGAAATAGAGCAACTAATGCTTTTTATCAGCCCCACCTTCATTCGCCTGCATAGTGATTATGTTGGAGCTCTTGTCAAAGAGCTGTCGAAAGTGGGAAAACGCCTGCCTCCCACATGGTTGGCACAAACTCCCTATGACAGCGTCATTCGCATCGCGAAGGAGATGACCTCGCCTCCCGACGAGCAATACCTTCTTTACAAGTTCATTACCGAGTATCGAGCGGTTCAGCATGAGGGAAGCGAAGTAGATCGGAAACTGGAGCTACTGACGACGAAAATAAGCACGATTATGCCTGGAGCGGGCGCAACTCCTCAGCCGACTTCTTCGCCAGGGTTGGCCGAAAATCCCGATACCGATACCTCAGATAAAACCCGGAGCCTAGCAACAGAAAACTCATCGCAAGAAAAGGCCACCAAGGCATCATGATATAACCCATGATAAGGCGGAGATAAATGTAGACCAACCACACATTGTATCCCAAAAAGCGCATAAACTTGCCTAAGGCGTAGGCATGCTCTCCCCATTCCTTCACTTCGGTGAGACTCACGCTTTCATTTGAAATGAGACTTCTTGAAGCTTCCCGGTTCAGGTCGCTAACGATAAATGCATTCCTTCGCACCGCACGTGACTCGAGGACAAATGTCTTTACATTGTAAAAAAAGGTAAACCACGCCACAAATAGATGGGCCCAAACAAGAAAACTGTTCCCCTGGAACACGGCAACCGCCCCACCCAGAGACGTGGTAAGCAATAGAAAAAGAATAGAGTAGAGCGCCCTCGGAAAGAGTTCTCGCTTAAAGGCCTTTGTTTTCGCGATAAAATCGGTGGAAAGTTTCAAATCCTGAACCAGTTCCCTGGTGTCTTTTCCCGAGCCGGTAAAAATTCCAAAAACGAGGCAATGAAGAGACACGGTGAGAAGTGCGGCCCCAAGTCCCAGCATCATGTGCTGTGCGGGCGGGAGACTCATTAGCAGTGCCGCAAGCAACGAAAGCGCGCACGAAAAGGCAAATGAGGTGAAAAATCGACTCACGCCCGCGAATATAGCAGGCGCCTGTCACCTTGCAAGTTCCGAGGAGGTCCTGAAAGTCGACGGGCACCTTTTAGGACCTCCTTTTAGGACCTTTGGGACCTTGAAACAAGACCGTCACCTGGTTATAAGAGGGCATGCAAAACACCAAAGTCAGGGAAGAGCTGGCGCAGATAGCCACTGAGTGCCGCGCTGATATTATCAAAATGATTGAAAAAGCGGGCTGTGGCCACCCTGGTGGCTCGCTTTCAGTCATCGATATTCTGGTTTGCCTGTTTTTTCACGAAATGAAGAGCGATCCCAATAACTCCTTATGGGAGGACAGAGATCGCTTCGTGCTGTCGAAGGGGCACGGCGTCCCAGCACTGTATAGTGTTTTAGCAAAACGCGGGTCCATTCCGAGAGAGGAGCTCTGGACATTGCGGCAAATCAATTCGCGATTACAGGGACATCCCGATCGCGTCCTACTTCCTTATGTGGAAGCATCTACCGGTTCACTGGGACAGGGGCTGTCCATTGCACAGGGGATCGCCATGGGGCTCAAGCTGCAGAAGAAACAAGCCCGAGTGTTTGCGGTTATCGGCGATGGCGAATCGCAGGAAGGCCAAATCTGGGAAGCGGCCCTGTCGGCCCCAAAGTTTGAGCTCAATAACCTGATTGTCTTTCTGGACAACAACAATGGACAAATTGACGGGCATGTTGACGAAGTCATGGACATTCGACCCATCGCGAGCAAATGGCAGGCATTTAGATGGGCGGTTCATGAAATCGACGGCCATAATTTCGAAGAGATTTTGGGTGCCCTGGGCGAAGCAAGAAAAGAGACAAAAAGGCCAACGATGATTGTCGCACACACAGTGAAAGGCAAAGGCGTTTCCTTCATGGAAAACGATGTTAAATGGCATGGCATCGCACCAAGCAAAGAGGAAGCCCAAGAGGCGCTGGCCGAAATAAGCAAAGGAAAAAGTGGATGAGCGGAAAAGCAACCCGAGAATCATTTGGAGAGGCGCTAAAGCAAATCGGCGCTGATTTTCCCAAGGTCGTGGTACTCGACGCTGATTTGAGCGTGAGTACGAAGAGCGTGGTCTTCGCGAAAGCATTTCCGGATCGCTTCTTTGAAATGGGAATTGCCGAAGCCAATATGATCGGAACCGGGGCCGGGTTGTCATTCACCGGGTTTATTCCCTTTATTTGTAGCTTCGCCTGTTTCGTCGTCGGACGCTTTGAAACCATCCGCGTATCGATTGGATATTCCAGGGCCAACGTAAAAATTGTTGGGACCCATGCCGGAATCGGCATTGGCGAAGATGGCTATACGCAAATGGGATTGGAAGATATGAACGTCATGCGAGGGCTTCCGGGTGTGATCATTATCCAGCCCTCCGACGACATTACGACCCGCGCTGCCGTTCGTTTTGCCGCAGAACACGTGGGGCCTGTTTACTTAAGACTTACCCGACAGAAGCTCCCAGCCCTTCATGGCGATGAAAAGATTTTTGAGAGTGGAAAGGGCATTATCCTGAAGGAAGGAAAAGAAATCGCTCTCGTCGGCACGGGAGCCACGGTTTGCGAAGCACTTAAGGCATCTGAGGAACTTTCCAAGCACACACCGTGGGTGGTGGATATGCACACCATTAAACCCATCGATCGTGAGCTGGTAAAAAGACTTGCCCAAAGCTGCCGCACAATCATCACCATCGAAGATCACAATATCATCGGAGGGCTGGGAACAGCGGTCGCCGAGGTGCTTGCGGAAGACGGATCAAAGGCGCGGTTGATACGAATAGGGATAAGAGACACGTATGCCGAATCAGGCACCCCGGAGGCCCTCTATGAAAAATACGGACTTTCAGCGGGTAAGATTGTGACTTATCTGAAAGAGGTTCTTAATTCATAATCTCTTGATAACCCCGCAACATGGACGTGAGTTTTTTGATCTCACTGACATCATCGGCTTGCGGGCGGTGTTGGAGATAATATCGAAGATCCTCCTTGGCTTTGGAGAAATACTCCATTTCACAATACAGGATGCCGCGGTCTCGAGATACTTCGGGTGATTGCGGGAAAAGACTGCTTAGAAGCTCAACCGCGCGCAAAGCAAGCAGCGCATTGCCTTTCAGGATATAGGCCACTTTCAGTTGCTGGACAACGCGAGCGACCAGTTGATAACAGCTCATTTTTTCAAACAGATTGGTGGATACCATGCGACTTTTCTGCAATGCCAATCGAAATTTCCGCTGGTATTCCTCCTGATTTAGAAATTTTCCACCCTCAAAAGGATCAATGTAAAATTCCGAGGCGACATCGTGCACCTTCACGAGGTAATAATTTGGCAACGCCACACACTCACACGGCAGCCCCACTTGCTCACCCATCACCAAGTAGAGAATGGTTAAAGTTAAGGGACAACCAATGCGGCCATCCAGAACCTGGTGCAGGTAGTAACGAGAGGGATCGTCGATGACGCGTTTATAGCGTTCTGACCGCCCCTCGATCCCAAGCTCCTTAAATAGGGTAAAGTTGATGTTCTCCGCCTTGATGATGGGATCGTACTTCACCTTGGGTGTGCGATGCCAAATCCGAGCCGCCAACTCCAGGACTTGTTCAATGTACTTCTCCGGGTCGAAAGCGCCATCCTGTATCTTTGCCACTAACAATGCCGAGCGGAGAAGGTCATCGCGGCGAAGTAGCTCCAATAACTCCGTCTTAATTTCTTGCATCGTGTCGGGGAAATGTGATTTATGAAGAGACTAAGCTTTGGGGGTTTCTGAGCAGTAAAATCCAAGAACTTCACCCCATGTTTTTAGTTTATACGGAAAGTCCTTTTTATGAAAGAAAAATGGGTTTTCAGCTGTCAGCAGTGCGGACAACGTTATTCCAAGTGGATGGGTCGCTGTCAGGAATGCGGTGAGTGGAATAGTGTCGTGGAAGAACGGGAAGCGCGACGTTCCGAATCAGGCTCAACGTCGCCAGTTGAAGCCCCTCGGCCGCTTTCCGAAATCGTTGCCGAAACAATACCCCGCATCCTTTCCGATCTTTCCGAACTGGACAACGTTCTCGGGGGCGGCCTAGTCCCGGGAAGTGTGGTTCTGTTAGGAGGAGAACCGGGGATTGGTAAATCTACTCTGCTGCTTCAAGCGGCGGATCGGTACGCTTCCGCCGGAAGGAACGTGCTCTATGTAAGCGGCGAGGAATCTGGAAGCCAAATTGCCCTGCGAGCTTCACGATTGGGAGTGAATGCTGGTTCTCTTTACGTCGTTTCTGAAACGTCCCTTGAACGAGTCCAAGCTCACGTCGAAAAGCTCTCGCCGCATCTTTTGATTATCGACTCCATTCAAACGGTTTATAGCACCCAAATGGAGTCCCAGCCCGGCAGCGTCGGACAGCTAAGAGAATGCGCTCACCAAATCATTTCCCTGGCAAAAGGGAAAAATATCGCCACCTTTCTTGTGGGGCACGTCACTAAAGAAGGCGCCATCGCGGGTCCCAAAGTTCTCGAGCATATGGTCGACGTGGTCTTGTATTTCGAGGGAACGTCGTCTCTGACTTTTCGTTTACTGCGCTCGATTAAAAATCGATTCGGTTCTACCCATGAGCTCGGCGTTTTTGAGATGCTGGGAAAGGGCCTGAGAGCTGTCTCCAACCCTTCGGAACTTTTTCTATCGGAAAGACCAAAGGCCATCCCGGGCTCCGTGGTTGTTGCCAGCATGGAAGGGACACGGCCCATTCTGGTGGAAGTACAAGCCCTAGCTTCGTCCACGTCCTTGGCCATCCCGAGAAGAACGGCAATCGGGCTTGATCCGAACCGAGTGAGCTTGCTTGTCGCCATCCTGGAGAAGCGCGGAGGCTTTCGACTTTTTGACCAGGATGTGTTCGTCAATGTCGCGGGTGGAATCCGAATCACTGAACCGGCGGCGGATCTCGGAGTCATGGCAGCTCTCATCTCCAGTTATAAGGGACAAGCGGTCACACAAGAGAGCGCGTTTTTCGGAGAGGTGGGGCTAGGAGGCGAAGTACGCAGCGTTCATCAGGCGGCGAGCCGATTGAAAGAGGCGGAACGCATTGGACTAAAGCGCGTTTTTGTTCCAAAAAGGGTCGTTACCGAAGTGGAAAAATCGCGCGCCCTGGAACTGATTCCCGTCGATCATATTCAGGAGCTCAGCGACTTAGTTTAGCGAGCAAGGATACGGCCTTCATCGCCTTCTCCCACCGCAACCTCTCTTTTTTCCGCTGCGTCACTTCCATCTGAGGACGGAAAGTACGCGATGCCTTCCATTTTTTCTCAATCTCCCCAAGATCTTTCCAAAATCCTATGCCAAGCCCAGCCTGAAGCCCCGCCCCTAAAGCTGTCGTTTCCATTTTTTCCGCGCGTACCAAATCAACCCCCAAAAGATCGGCTTGAAATTGCATGAGAAGATTGTTGGCCGAGGCCCCGCCGTCCACCTTGATGGGATATAATTTTTTGCCAACGTCTTTTTTCATGGCATCGAGAAGCTCGGTCACTTGAAACGCGATTCCATCGAGCGTTGCTCGCGCCAAATGGGCCTTGGTGCTACGTCGCGTGATGCCGGTCATCAGTCCGGTGGCTTCTGCAAGCCAATGAGGTGCCCCCATGCCCGACAGCGCCGGCACAAACACAACGCCATCGGAATCAGGAACCGAAGACGCCAATGCCTCAACATCTTCGGATTTGGAGATGCTATTCAGCCCGTCACGAAGCCATTGTACCGCAGCACCCGCGATAAAACTGCTTCCCTCTAAGCCATAGGTGATTGCATTTCCCAGCTTCCACGCAACGGTTGTCAGAAGCCGATGGCGAGAAAAGACAGGAACCGCACCCGTATTGACAAGAACGAATGCGCCGGTGCCGTAAGTGCATTTGACGGCTCCCTTGGTAAAACACGCCTGACCGAAAAGAGCCGCTTGCTGGTCGCCGACAAGACCCGTGATAGGAATGCCATCGGGAAGCCCCGGGAATCCCTTTGTCTTTCCATACGTCACCGCAGACGGATAAATCTCTGGCAGTACCGTACGAGGAATTTTGAATATTTTCAGCATCTCATCGTCCCACGCGCAGGTCCTTAAGTTCATCAGCAGTGTCCGACTGGCGTTGGAGGGATCGGTCACATGTCGTCCACCAGTAAGGCGGTAGACGAGGTAACTATCGATAGTTCCAAAGGCAAGTTTTCCCGCACGAGCGAGAGACATCGCATTGGAAACATTTTTCAACATCCACGCCAATTTCGTCGCGCTAAAATAAGGATCCAGTATAAGCCCCGTGCGCCGATTAACGCTCTTTTCCAGGCCCCTTTTTCTAAGTTTCTCGCACTCGGGAGCGGTCCTTCGATCCTGCCAAACAATGGCTTTACAAAGTGGAGTCGCCTGGTCGTCTCGATGCCAAAGGCAGGTCGTTTCTCTTTGATTGGTGATCCCGATAGTTACAATGGCTTTCGGATCGATGTTCTTTTCCGCGAGCGCCTGTTTTACCGAGATGCAAACGGTATCCCAGATTTCGTTAAGGTCGTGCTCAACCCAGGAAGCCTTCGGAAAATGTTGTGGAAAATCCACCGTCGAGCTTCCATGAATTTCAAGCTCGGAATCAAAAAGAAGCGCGGTTGTGCCTGTTGTCCCCTGATCAATGGCTAGAATATAGCGTTGCATAAAATTCTCGCGTCAAATAAGAATAAAAAACCTCATGCGAAAGTTCAATTTACAAACCAAACTACTCCTCGAAAAGGCGTACATGGACTTCCACACGAGCTATCACCGAGAGCGCGATCCGGTCTCCTTGGTCCATCGTTACCGGGAAAAAAGAGACCAGGAAATTGCGGCTTTCTTTGCCTGCCTTCTCGCGTATGGAAATGTAACAACCATTTTATCTAGCGTTAGACACGTCTTAAGTAAATTAGAACCCTCACCTTTCGGGTCGATCGCCAGCGGAAGGTTCTCTGGACAGTTTTCTGGCTTTCGCCACCGATTCACCACCGGCGAGGACTTGGAAGTTCTGTGCATTTGGCTGTCTTCTGTTCTCAATCAATTTGGTTCCTTAGAGACATTTTTCGCCAAGGAAAACACGGAACAACCCATCAAGATTCTGATTTCCCGTTTTGTCCAACGACTGGTGAAACAACCCGTCCCCAAGAACCGCCAAAGGAATCTAAAATACTTGCTTTCCGATCCAATGCGGGGAAGTGCCTGTAAGCGGCTCAACATGTTCTTACGATGGATGGTCAGGCCGGCCGACGGAATAGACCTGGGATTATGGACAGTCATGAAACCGGAGAAGTTAATGCTGCCTATCGATACCCACATCCTACAAGCGCTTCGCGCCCTCAGATGGACTCGATGCAAACAGGCCACGTGGAAGGTCGTCGAGGAAGCAACCGCTCAGCTGCGCTTGTACTCACCCTCCGACCCTATTCGATATGACTTTTCACTGTGCCATCTCTCCATGGATGGCAAGAAGATTACCGATTACCCGATGGAAGGGGAAACAGTTCGTGCGGCGATGGAATGAAGATCCGTTTACGCGAAAGGCGCAGCGAGAAAACTACGAGGCGAGATCCGTCTATAAGCTTAAAGAAATCAACGAACGAGAAAAAATTTTTAATGGCGTGCGGACTGTTTTGGATCTCGGCGCCGCCCCCGGCTCGTGGACCCAATTTTGTTTAGAAAGAGCCCCGAATGCCAAAATTATAGCTATTGATATCACACCCCTTAATGTCAAACACGACCGGTTAACGTTTATCCAAAAGCCCGTTGAAGAAATCGATTTCTCCAGCGTTTTCTGCGACGAAAAGGTCGACCTTTTTTTAAGCGACATGGCTCCCAAAACCAGCGGCATTCACGATGCGGACGTGGCTCGTTCGTTTGATCTTGCATGCTTAGCCCTTGAGACTGCAAAAAAACATCTGAGGCAGAAAGGAACCCTGGTCGTTAAGCTTTTCATGGGGGAATCCTTCAAGGAATTCGAGGAACTTCTAAAGAAATATTTCTCGGTTGTTAGAATGCTTCGCCCAGAGAGCACTCGAAAGAGAAGTCGAGAGATTTATTTCATTGCGAAAGAATTTAAAGGTGTGCCAGAAAATGCCGGCGAATCTGCTGCAAAATCCTCGCCGTCGCTCCCCAAATAAGTTCGTTCTCCACATAAATGCCGACACTTTTGACTTTATGTATCTCAGAACCATGCGCGACTTCCACCTCCACTGGCGCCAAGCCCTCAGAGAGCAGAAGAGGCATAGGCAGATAAAGTAACCTCTCCACTTCGGAAGGATTGATTGAAAAAGGATAAGGGAAAGACATCTTACCGACCCACGGATAGATGAGCACTTCTCGCAAGGTAAGAACTGGTTTAAGCATTCCTATGATTTCTACGTCGGGAGATTGCACACCCACTTCCTCCCGCAATTCACGCAACATGGTATGGCATAGATCCGGATCTTGGGCGTCGCGATATCCGCCTGGAAAGCTTATCTGCCCTTTGTGCGTCTCAACGAGTTGCGTGCGTTTCGTGAGCAGAATTTCATCCCGTGCCTTTTCTTTGTTCCATCCTATCGCCACCAAAACAGATGAGACCTGCTTGTTCAAAGGAAACGCATGAGAACGCGTATCCTTCAGTACCAGTTTCAGCTTTTCTGACCAATGCATTTGTGTAAGATGGTGCGCGTGGAGAGCCTTGATGGCAAACGAATTTAAAAAATCAAAGGAATGTATTTTTTGCAAAATCGTTAAGGGCACGCTACCCAGCGAAAAAGTTTTTGAGAACGAACATGTGCTCGCTTTTAAAGATTTAAGCCCCCAGACTCCGGTTCATGTCCTGATTGTGCCCAAAAAACACATCGGCGATATTCTGGATGTGAAGCCCGAAGACGCATCGGTTTTCGAGCACCTATCGCTTGCGGCGCAACACATTACAGCCCAGCTCGGAATCGCTGGCTCCGGCTTTCGATTGGTGATCAACAGTGGCGATCACGCCTGCCAAACAATCTACCATCTTCACTTGCATGTTTTGGGTGGCACTCAAATGAGCGGATCAATGGTGGGATGAGAGCCGAACTTGCAACGAGCATCATACAATCAAAGACATCTCGCCCTTCTTACGCTCGTTACCGGCTTCTTTATCATTACCCTCGCATGCTCTGTTTCACGCTATTTTGAGTTCGCACGCAACGATTTTTTCGCGTACTACAAGGCAGCCCAACGATTTCTTGATGGAGTAAGCCCGTACCAAGACGAAGTCGATCTTCCATTCAAGTACGCACCCATCACGGTCCTGTATTTTGTCCCCTTTGCTTTTTTTTCTCACTCTGTGGCTCGCTGGATATTTCTTTTCGTGCATTTCATTGGGATTGTGCTTTTGCCCATAATCACTGTGCGTGTGGTACAGCAGGATCCCACGTCTAAACTCACGGGCCTCAACGATAATCGCGTCTTGATAGGAACCCTCCTCGCCTTCGCGGCCAGCCTTCGCTTTATGGAGATCGAGTTTCGAGCGGGACAGGTCGGCATCCTGATGTGTCTTGCTATTTTCCTCGGGTCGCTTTTCCTCTGTCATCAACGCTTGGGACTGCTCACCAGAATTGTGCTGGGGCTTGGACTTTTGACTTTGGGCGCGATCACGAAAATTCACGGCCTTCTTGTTCTGGGTCTTTTTTTTAGAACACAACTTCAAAAATCCGTGGTCACTTCACTTTTGGTTGTGGGGGCCATCCTTATCTTGCCCAAGCCGCAGATGTGGTTGGATTGGTTAAACCAAGTGAAAGCAACCACCCCCTACTGTCCTTTCGAAGGTGGGCAATACGTGGCGCAGGGGATATTCGGATTTACCTCGGCTTTTTTGGGAATCGATAATGCGTCTCGCGCACCCATGCTGTTGATTATCCCTTATTTGCTTCTTTTCTTTTTCGTCTGCCCGCGATTTCGTTTTGAGGAACTGCCAAACAACGCGATGGCATTTTTGTTAGCCGTATGTGCGATGCAATTACTCGGGGTAATCGCGTCACCCTTGCCCTGGACCCACTCGTACTCGGTTCTTTTTGGAATCGTGTTAGCGAGCTGGCTTTGCGCTAACTTTCGGGAATCGCTAATCCTCATGGTGATGGTGCTTTTCTTCGCCCTAACGCCCTCGGGATTCATGGGAGAATTCGCCCGCACTCTGGAGCGAGGCCAAAGCATTTTCTTTACGGCAAGCTTGCTATTTGTCTTATTAATGTTTCAGGCGAGAAGACTCAGCCAAGGTCGTTTTCACACCGAAGGCTGCGGCAAGAAATCGAAAATGTCTCAGGGAGTCGGAAGCGACCTGGAAACAATAACAAATGCCCAGGGACGGAATCGAACCGCCCACACGTGTCCTTTCATAAGCATTTGATAGGCTTAGATAATAGCCCTGAATTACATTATCCTCAGATTAACATTGGATATTCACCTCAGATTAATATATAATTAAGAAGAAGTGGAGAAGGCCAAGTACGACTTAGCTAAGGTGTTTAAATTAGTGGATGCAAGAAAGATCGACTTTTCAATGCCGAATAAATCGCTCAATGCCGTAGTCGCGGTTTACCAAGACACAAATAAGCCGCTCAATATCCCCCAGGCCGAAGAATTTATCTGCACAGGCATTAAAACACTGACCGAAAAGAACTTCGCCGGGTCACAGCTCCAATGGGGATCAGTCGTCGTGGATAAATATGGCCTTGTCTACGATAGTCGTTCTTGGTTTGTAAAATTCGCTATCGGCGATGATGGACGGCTAGATGAAATATCGTTTCATCCCACAAAGGAACCCATGACTACCTTGGGCGGTATCAAGATTCCTAAAGGGGTGCAGAATGAAAAGTAAACGATGTGGAGAGTGCGGCTCACTGAAAGTAAAAATGAAGAAAGCCACAGGACCTTTTCCCTGGAAGGACTTTCCTAAGGTTTTTTTGAGTTCCTCCTTGAA